>JACCDY010915372.1_pt1 | contig 14280 bp, 11 predicted proteins | sample 7446391 | NCBI WGS metagenome assembly JACCDY01 (sample SAMN15323451, study PRJNA562643) | freshwater metagenome | isolation source: river surface water | place: USA:Blue River Watershed | collected 2017-08-18 | reverse complement strand
GAAAAAAGTCATTCATAGAATGACGGCATAAGAATACAATGAGCTTGGGAGCAATGAGATTGAGCTCTTCGTAGAGCCAGGGCGCGCAGGCTTCTTTTTCACTAGGCTCTGGATCGCGGTTGTTGGGCGGACGATATTTAACTATGTTGGTAATATAAATATCCTCGCGTTTCATCCCAATAGTATCAAGCATTTCTGCTAAGAATTTACCAGCTGCGCCGACAAATGGTCGGCCTTCAATATCTTCATTTTTTCCTGGTGCTTCTCCGACAAATACAATAGTGGCATTTGGGTTGCCATCACCTGGTACAGGTTGAGTAGCAGTTTTTTTAAGCTCGCAGATGCAATCGCGAGACCACTTTTCATGCAAAGCCTTGAGCTCTTCCTGTGTATGCATGTACAACAGTATATCGTATTTGCAGCTCCTTTAGATTAGTCATATACTTAGAGTGTCGACTACTAACTATTTACTACTAACTATTTACTATTTATATGCACTACGTATGTACTGGAGGCTGCGGTGGCGTCTCCCCAGAACCAAAAAATTGTGGATCAGAAACCTGCTTAAAACATAACCACCCACTTACTCCATGCTCGTGTACCGATGGTGAGCACAAAGGACTTTTGAGTGCCTGTGAAAATTGCGGGAAAATATGCAAAGCTGATGGTGGCACCTGCGAAATGGAGGCCTTCAAAGAAGAATTGCAGTAACTCATATTCGCTCCAAAAATACCCGCTAGTCGGGTATTTTTTGTTGTGATATAGTGGAGGTATGGGATTCAAAAAATTTATTACAAAAACGGCACTGCGCATGAAGGGAGTATCGAAAGACGAGGCAGATAAAATCTCCGAAGCACTCGAGAACAATCCTGCTTTGGCTGAAAACCTGAAAGCACTTGAGGGCAACAAAGAGGTCATGAAGCTATTTGAGAAGGTGCAAGCGGAAATAGAAGAGAAAAAGAAAGCTGGGATGAACGACACCTATGCGGCTATGAATGTCATGACTAAATACAAAAGCGAGATCGCGAAGTACCAAAAAGAACTTGCACCTCTCATGGAACTTTTCATGAAGCGCTAATTTCAATGCCGTCACTCACAAAACAATATGATTTCATAATTATCGGCGCCGGCATCGCTGGTCTTTCGAGTGCGTACTATCTTTTGAAAGATAAACATTCGGTACTTGTTCTCGAAGGACGGAAAGGTCTCGACAATGCCAGCTTCCACTCAAATGCGATTATGAGCCATGATCCGGATGCGCACTGGCCACTAGTAGTGAAGAAGTTTGGGATTAATGGAGTGAAAGATATTTGGGAACTAGGAGAAAAGTCCGCCAAAGCGCTTACCAAATTTGCTCATACGACTAAACCGCATTTCAATACCGAGCGTCTGGTGTCGCGTATCTACTCCAATTCAAAAGCTAAAACTAAAAAACTTTTTGCGCAGTACCAGATTTTCAAAAAAGCTGGTGTTCCATGCAAATTTATCAAAGAGGGCACCAAGCTTCACCCGGCTTTTGATTCGTATATTGAGATCGAGCAAGAAGGGCAAACCAACAATCAAGCGATGCTCAAAAACTTGTCGAGAGAAGTGCGACGCTTAGGTGGAAAGATTGTTAAGCAAACACCTGTTGTTGATATTACTTACACAAAAGATATAGCAACGGTGGCGACAAAAAATAAAAAAACGTTTATAGCAAAAAATGTTATTTTGGCAACAGGTACCCGAGTACTCCTTCCTCGTATTGCGCCCAAGACCTCAATCAAGCGTGCGTTCGTCGTGCAGTACAAAAAACATGGCATGGATCCCTTTTACACCAAAGCTGTGTATTGGGACAACGAAGATCCGTATCACTATATTCGTTCGTTTAAAGGCAACGTACTGTGGGTCGGAGGAGCAGATGTGTATGAAAAAGATTACAAGTCAAAATCTAATTATTACAAAAGTATAGAAAAATACGCGCGACAAAATTTGAAGTTGCCAAAAAGCTATAAGCGAGAATTTGCTTGGAGTGGCATCTACTATCCGACAGAAAACGGGCTGCCGTATATTGGAAAAATCCCCAACACACCGATCTGGGTCAACTATGGCTTCGGTGGTACTGGCATTCTTACAACATTTATTTCAGGCTACTTAATCGCCTCGTGGTTGAAAGGGAAGGAGTTGAAGTACCAAAAACTTTTTGAGGTCAAATAATTACTGCGAAAGCTGAGTGTAAATTTCGTCAGCAATTTTTAAAAATTCAGCTGGTTTCGCTCTCCATTGCCTGCGCGTATCGACAAGAAAAAATCCAAGAAACTTTGTAGCGTAAAACATGAGGAGACGACTGTCTTGAATGATGTAACTTTCTGGATGCGCATCGACAGTCGAACCTTCGGTCATTGCGATGGCGCAGAAGCCGCCGTAGGCGGGCATGTAGTGGTCCGGATGAGCGAGAAACTCATTTTTGTTGGCGACATTGGCAAATTGATACACACCACCTTTGTATGTGGTATTGATCACTGGATCACCCATGATTGGCTTACCGCTGAAGTAGGACACAACATCATATCCGCGGACAACCTTGAAATCTTTGAGGTTTTGAAGCATGGAAAAAGTATAGCAAATTATGCTAGTATTGCTCTATGTCATTATCAATAGGTATTGTCGGACTTCCAAACGTCGGGAAATCGACGCTTTTTAATGCGCTCACCAAAAAAGGTGTGCCAGCGGAGAATTATCCGTTTTGTACGATCGATCCTTCGGTCGGCATTGTAGCTGTGCCTGATGCACGCGTAGGCAAGCTCTCCGAATTTTCCAAATCAGCTAAAACAATTCCAGCAGCAATTGAGTTCGTCGACATAGCAGGCCTCGTCAAAGGCGCAGCTGCAGGCGAAGGGCTCGGCAATAAATTTCTCTCCAACATCCGCGAGACAGATGCGATTTTGGAAATGGTGCGCATTTTCCCAATCAAAAACGAAAAAGCAGGAAACGAAATTCTTCATGTCTACGGAGACATCGATCCACTGCGCGATATTGAAGTTATTAATCTTGAACTTTCCCTTGCTGACTTTGAGACTGTCACGAAGCGCATTGGCAACCTTGGTCGTGATGTGAAAAAAGGCGACAAGGAGGCAATACTTGAAGAGGGTGCACTCAAAAAAATAGAAGCTACACTTGAAGCAGGCTCGCTCGCGCATACAGCGGTGCTCACCAAAGAAGAATATGAAAAAGTTCGTCTACTCAATCTTCTCACTATGAAGCCATTTATCTACGGGCTCAATAAGCGCGCTGGTAGTAAAAATCTAGATGAGACCAATCCAGAGCTTTTTAAAGAACTGACTGACTATATTGTAAAAAATAGTTCCCGATACGTTGTGCTTGATGCCAAGATCGAAGAAGAACTTAAAGATATGGTAGGTGAAGAAAAAGAAGTGTTTCGAAAAGAATTTGGCGGCGAAGATGATGGTGTCAACAACCTGATCACAGAAGCGTACAAACTTTTAGGCCTTATGAGTTATTTTACAACTGGTGAAGATGAGACCCGAGCCTGGACCGTAAAGGTGGGCTCGACGGCACCTGTTGCTGGCATGGCCATCCACACTGATTTCAAAGACAAATTTATCCGCGCTGAAGTGGTGTACTGGCAAGATTTGCTCGATGCTGGCTCCTACAGTGAAGCCCGAGCCCGCGGCAAAGTACGCACTGAAGGGAAGGAATACGTGGTAAAAGACGGGGATGTGATAGAATTTAAGATATAAATCGACATTTATACCTATGGTCTTCAAAAAACATACAGTAAGCAAAATTTCCGTAGGCATTTTTTTATGCAGTATTTTTGTTGTTTTTTGCTCTCAGATTTCTCCGCTTCAGGCAGCATCTACATATTACTTTAACAACGCTATAAATACTGATCCAACTGAGCTCGGAAACTATTGGAATGATGCTGACCAGACAGATCCAGCCTTACAACTCCCAGATTTTTCGGTTGACTCTGTGAGTATCGTTTCTGACGCTGTATTTGATGGTGATGCGATTTTTAATAATAAAGCTAACAACAACGGGACTGTAAATGGCGACGCATTCTTTTATTCAAGCTCTAACAACAATGGGACTGTAAATGGCGACGCATTCTTCAATGAAAGCTCTAAGAATCAAGGTACTGTCAGTGGGAATGGAACATTCTATAACGATCAATCAGTAAATAATGGTACCGTAGAAGGCACAAAGACTCGATATTTTACAATTGACATAGCAACAAATCTTAATTTTGTGCTCGATGGTCCCTGGACAGTAATTGCAGATGGAGTAGTAGTAGATGTTCAGGCTAGCATATTTGATTCTACAACAACATTTACTCCAATAAATGGTGGTTCGTTTATTATGCCACCAGTTCCTATACTACAAAGTATTCAATCTTTTGACGACGAAACAATAATCCTATATTATGACTATAATCAAACTCTTGATAGTGAATCTGTACCTGACACGAGTGATTATATTCTCACTGTTAATGGTAGTACTATTTCTCTCACAGATGTTTCTATAAGCGAATTTCAGGTCACACTTAGCGTCTCAACAAATATTACACCGCTTGACACAGTTACTCTCAGCTATACCGCCGGGACGAACCCAATTCGATTTGCCGATAATGTGAACGCCGGAGATTTCACTAACGAAGATGTTGTCTTTGGGATACATGTTGGTATTCGTCCAGAGTATTCTGTGGTAGTTGGTACGAAACTCTACGTGGATAATGCTTCAAGTAGTTCTGTGACGGTGATTGATACTACTACGGACTCTGTCGTAGCGACAATATCAGTCGGTGCCTCCCCACAGTATTCTTCTGTTTTAGGAAATAAAGTATATATAAGTAATTATCTAGACGATACTATCTCTGTCATTGACACTACTACGGACTCTGTCATAGCGACAATATCAGTCGGTACTAACCCTCTATTTTCTTATGTCATAGGTACAAAACTATATGTAGTTAATTCGGGGGGATCTGTTTCCGTCATTGATACGACCACTAATAATACCGGTGGTACCGTCGTGGCAACAATATCAGTCGGTAATGCTCCTTTTTCCGCGGTAATTCTAGGAACTAAGCTGTATGTAAATAATTCTGGGAGCGCTACTGTTTCCGTCATTGATACGACCACTAATAATACCGGTGGCACCGTGGTAGCAACGATTCCTGTAGGTGATAGTCCAGAGTATGCTACTGCCGTTGGTACTAAGGTTTATGTATCAAATACCGGGAGCCCGAGTATTTCCGTCATTGATACGACCACTAATAGTACCGGTGGCACAGTCGTGGAAACGATAACAGGTAGTATCACGAATCCATACGCTAGTATTTCCGTTGGCACAAAGTTATATGTTAGCGGAGGTGTTGGAGATACGGTTTCAATTATGAATACTTTAAACGATACTATTTTAACAACACTCACTGATATTATAAGTCCCTACTCGCTCACAGTTTTGGGTAACAAAATATTCGTTAATAGAGATACTGGGACTATTAGTCCTATGTCAGTGATTGATGCGGCAACCGATACGGTAATAACAACAATTTCTGTAGGCAACAACTTAAAATATTCTACTGTTGTCGGGAACAAACTGTATGTGGGGACTAACAATCGTACCGTGTCAGTGATTGCTACAGAAACGATCGAAAGCCTTCTTCCTAACCTCACTTCCTTCAGTTCTACGACAGCAAATGGTACTTATTCTTCCGGTCAAACCATTAACATTACAGCCAACTTTGGACGTTCACTCAAATCTGGCTCAACAATGTCAGTGGCACTTAATTCTGGTGGTACGGCCACACTCTCTAATGTTTCAGGCTCGACGCTCTCTGGTACCTACACTGTCGGATCAGGGCAAGCAACACCTGATTTGCAAGTTTCAAGCATCACAAGCGCCAATGTTACCGATTCAAGTAATACCTATACGCGCACGAGCTACGCACTGCCGTCCTCGCAAGGCGATTTCGAAGCCGAAAACTCATTCATTACTCGCAATATTGGTGACTCGAAAAATATTGCTATCGGCTCGTATCTCACTATTCCTGTTGGTGATAATCCGTATCAAGTTTCAGCTCCTATTAACGGCTACCTGTATGTAGCAAATCAAGGATCAGGTACTGTGTCAGTCATCAGACAAATCGATAACACAGTTACGAATACTATTTCTGTAGGCTCAGAGCCGTATGGACTTGCTACCGCAACTATTTCTGGAACTACATACCTATATGTTGCTAATACTGGAAGTGACACTGTCTCAGTAATCAATACTTCTACCAATATTGTTGCAGTTACCGTTTCAGTCGGTGTGAAGCCATACTATGTGACCGCTATTGGTACAAATCTGTATGTTACTAATGGCCAGTCAAATACTGTTTCTGTTATTAATGCAAACAATAACACAGTCACTGCTACTATTCCTGTTGGATTATATCCAAGGGGAATTAAGGCATATGGCACGGATCTCTATGTTGCAAACTATGGGGATCCGAATTACAGTGGCGGCAATTCAATAACAGTAATCAATTCGCTTGATAACTCGATTACGACAACCATTCTTCTTCCTGCTGGCAGTACAGGTCCCCGTGGTGTCACGGTGCTCGGTGATAAAGTCTATGTTGCTAACTACCGTAGCGACAGTGTTTCTGTGATTAATACGGGAACAAATACCATCACTGCGACTATTCCTGTTGGCGCAGGGCCGCGAGGTATTGTTGGTGTTGGGAGTGCTATATATGTAGAAAATTTTGATGATAAAACTATCTCTATTATTGATACAAATTCCAATACGGTGACAACAACAGTAGATGTGGGCCATTCGCCGGCAGGCATGGGAGTTTCAGGTACTGATATTTATTTTTCACGGTTTCAAGATAATGTAGTTTCGATTTTTGATACGCTCACAAATACACTCATACAAGCAACTTCGGATCCGGAGCCTTCGGATGACGGGGGAGGAGGACACAGTTTTTCACCGAAGCCGGAAATAGTCACCCCGTCAATTTTACCAATGGAAAATATAACACCAGCGGGCTGTTTTGCTGGATACTTTTTTAGTCCCTTAAGTGGCAATCCTTGTCCCGTAACTTCACCGAAATATTTTTTCCTACGGGATCTAATGGAGGGGAGTACAGGAGCAGACGTACAAGAGCTTCAAAAATACTTAAATATACATGGCATTCCGGTATCGACCTTAGGTCCAGGGTCTCCAGGGAGTGAAACCACTTTTTTTGGGCTCCTCACGAAAGCCGCACTCATTAAATTTCAAGAAGCACATCGGTTAGAAATATTATTGCCAGTCCAACTTTTGTATGGAACTGGCTTTTTTGGACCATTTACACGGGCGTATATAAACCGCTCCCTGTAGTGGAATATTTCAGGGAAGGAATATGTAGTGAAAGATGGGGATGTGATTGGGTTTAAAATATAAAAAAGCCGGGCATGTAATACCGGCTTTTATTTTTGACTTTTCTTATTTTATTTATTGAAACAATACTGCACCTATTTTACCATAATAATGTGGCCCGCGTGCAGCGTGATATAAGGAATTAAAAGCATGGAAACTTTGTAGATGTATATCCGCAAGATGGAATGTATGTGGTTTCCCAGTGCCATCTTGCACGCATATAGTTCTGCCATAATTATTATCGCCATCAAGTGAGACAAACGTAACAGGCCTTGGTAGTAAAAGTATTTTTTTATCTTGTTCCTGCATACGATTTTGTTCGTTTTTCCACTCGAGCTCCCGAGCTTCTCTTCTCTGCTTTTTTTGCAGTTCCGAATTTGCTTTTCTTATTCTTTTTTCCTTTTGTTCCGCTTCACTTAGTGGCCTACCAATCTTTCGTTTAAAGATCAATATAAGTAGTACTACAAGGGCTGAATTCCCAATCCCTGCAATCCATGCAAGTGTTTGGTACGAGATTAGATGTTCCATGTTTTTTTAAGTTTGTTTGAGCATGTTTTAACATATCTATTGATGTATGTAAAGTTTGCCATCTAAAGCAATCGAGAAATGCATTTGTTACAATATATATATATATATGTTACAAAATCAAAAAAAAATAATTGAAATGCTTAAAAATAATTGCGTTGGAGTGTATCCGACTGATACACTCTACGGCATTGTCGGCAGTGCTCTGTCGCGAGAGGCAGTAAAGCGCATCTATGCCATCAAAGGCCGCGATGAAAACAAGCCATTTATCATTCTTATCTCTTCGGTACTTGATTTAGAACTTTTCATCAAGCATTCGGCGTTGAAAAAATATGAAAAATTATTTCCAAAACTCTGGCCTGGGCCGGTGTCAGTGATCATACCGTGTCCAGATATTTCATTTGCTTATTTGCATCGAGGCACCAAGTCATTAGCCTTCCGATTGCCTGCAAGTCGTACGCTTCGTAATTTTCTTGCTCAGAGCGGACCGCTCGTAGCACCGTCCGCCAATCCGCAAGGTTTAGAGCCGGCCAAAACTATTTCTGAAGCAAAGAAATATTTTGGGGAGCAGGTAGACTTTTATGTGAGCGATGGGAAAAAAATAGGTAAGCCGTCGACAGTCATTTCACTTTTAGAAAAAACTCCTCGTATCATTCGCCAGGGAGCAAAGAAAATCTCTATTTCTGATTTTTCAGTTCGGTAATTTCTTCAACGAGCTTTTTGAGTGTAAGTTCGATTTGAGTGAAGCGTGATTGCTCAGGCTCATGTTTTTTGGGTGCAGTCGTAGGATCTGTAATATCTTCCACATCTTCCTGAATGTCGTCGACATCCTTTTGAATTTCACCCACGTCCTCCTGGATTTCTCCCACATCTTCCTGAATCTCACCAATATCTTCCGAAACCTCGCCAAGTTCGTCGGCATGACGATTGACGGTCATTTGGATGAAAATAGAAAGATAAATTGCTTCCAAAGATACGATGGTAGTCAAAATCAAAAGTGCTTCTTGGGAATTTTCACCAAGAAAACCCCAGAGAATCATAACGAAAAAAAATATCGTGTGAATGATGAGGGAGGCAGGCGAGCCGATCCAGCTTGTGACCGAGCTTGAGGTGCGGACAGGACGTTTTTTGTCAGATTGTAATTCTTGGTTGGGTTTTGTCATAGAGAATAAAGACTATTTCAGTACTATAGCATATTGTTTTTTGTTTGCTATACTTTATTCATGAATACATCACATGAAGTGAGCCATAAGATGACTCCAAAATCTTTTTTTATTTCCTTGGGCGTCCTAGTAACACTTGTTGCTTCTGTGGCATCGTTTCTCAATCTGATATTCGATACCTTAGAAAAGAAATTTCCTGACGCTTTAAATGCAACGTATCAGTATGGATATAGCAGTTACAATTTCGAATCTGTCCGCTCCGCGCTCGCGACGCTTATTATTGTGTTTCCTATTTTCCTCCTACTTTCATATTTTTTCAACCGTCTCGCTAAAGATGGGCTCGGTCGCATAGATCTGGCGATCCGAAAATGGATGATCTACCTCATTCTTTTTTTGGCAGCAGTGATTGTTGTCGTTGATCTTGTTACGCTCGTACGATATTTCGTAGCAGGCGAAATAACTTTGCGGTTTATTTTGAAAGTTGTCACGGTCCTTTTTGTGGCACTCGTAGCTGGTTCGTATTACACCTACATGCTAGAGGTGAAGCCACTCACTCTTCGCATAAGAGCTTTATATGCTGGCCTGACATCTGTTATCGTATTGGCCGCAATAATCTGGAGCTTCTGTGTTATTGGCACTCCCGGTGAACAACGTATGTGGCGGCTCGACGATCGACGAGTGCAGGATTTGCAATCCATTCAATGGCAAGTCATCAACTATTGGCAACAAAAAGAAAAATTACCAGAATCCCTCTCTGTGCTCTCTGATCCGATCTCAAGCTTTATGGTGCCCGTCGATCCAGAATTTGAGAAAGGAAATATGTATGAATACAGCGTGACCGGACCACAGACCTTTTCACTCTGTGCCACGTTTTCTGCGCCTATGCCTGTCGGCTGGCAAGAATATAATAAAGGTGGTGGTGGCATCATGTATGATGTAATGGAGCGCGATATGGCCGTATCCTATCCGTATCCAGGTGGGGGAGGCGGAGAGTCATGGGACCATGAAGCAGGACATACCTGCTTTAGTCGTACAATCGATCCTGAGATCTATCCTCCCTACCCAGACCCAGTCAGAGATTTACCAAGTTTGTAAAATTTTATTAATTTTTCAAAAACTCTCGTGACAACGAGAGTTTTTGATTTTAAGGATATTTGGTTGTATAAAATAAAAAGGGGCGCATTATTGATTTGCGCCCCAACTCATTTTTTCTGAAAATTTATTCCACAATAATTTTCTTTGTGTTTAACTTGTATTTCTCACGTACTTGCAAGAAATACATACCCGGGGTCACATCTGAAAGATTTAGTGTGATTTTTTTTGTACCTATTCCCGTTGTGCTTCTTAGTACGCGGCCCAGTTCATCTATCAGAGTGATTTCGTATATGCTATTTCCCGTAACACTAATATTCATGTATTCATGAGCGGGGTTGGGGAAAACATCTACCTGAACGTTTTCAAGATCACTTATGCCAGTTTGAACTGGTCGGCATTCTGGCATTCCGTTATGGTATTTGTATCCCGCAATTACTCCAGGAAAGGAATAGTGATTTGTTCCATACAGTAGTGATATTGCAGCAGGGTCGAAATCACAGGCACTTCCTAAAGCATCAGGGCTATTAATTCTTCCGAGAGTTGAGTAACTCTCAATCACTACATAGATTTTTCCATCAGGTCCCGTTTGTAAACCGTAAGCGATGGAATTACTTGTATTCCATATTTGTTCCATAGATTCCCTGATACTATCTACGTTTCCACCACCTGCAGTAAGATCAAATTGGTATAATCCCTGATCAGCTTGATATCCGCCGGCTGCAGTAACATAGAGTCTTGACCCATTTGGAGAAAATTCTACACCATAGTTTGAACTGTTCTCTATTGGGTTGATGTGGAGAAGATTAGAGAGTACCCCTGTTTCATTGTCAAAATCAAAAATTTCCAGTGTACCTGGCTGTTTATTGGCGATTACCAATGCAAGCTTGTTGCCCTGTGCTGAAAATTTCATCTGGCCTTGACCTTGTGGAGCAAGACCGAGAGAAAATGTATTGCCACCATGAAATTCACCTATATGAGAAATTACAGGCGCAGAGATGCCTGAGGAGGTGATATGGAAAGCATAAAATGCATCGGAAAATAATTTGTGAGTTACGATCCAATACCCCGAGCCAGCAGCATCTTCCACTGCTGTTAGTTTTTCGGTCACCGTATCCACCAAAAGAACATTTTTTATTGTATCTACATCACCTCGACTGCTATCGAGACACATATTCACTATTGAGTAGTAACAACCACTCATATGAGTATCAGTTATTTCCTGGAATTCACCAGTAGTAAACAGAAAAAATAAATCATTATTAATTGGTGCTGGTACGACAAGAGCAGCCTGGGTTGAAGATCGTCCTCCGAAAAGTCCGTCGCCGTTCGGCATAATTTGGTCTTCTTTATTCCAAACTTTTTCACCATTTGAATAGAAGAGTAAGTTGCCATACGGATCAGCCTGACAGCCAACGCCTTCTACGGCATCACCTAGGCCTATGCCGGTCTGGCTGCCAGGAGTTTGCGTAGGAACACCGCTGATAAAATCGATACTTACTCCTTCACCAAAGCGCCAGGAATTTCCTTGACTTTGGGAGTAAACCGCAGTTGCTGTGATGCAACCGAAAAGGACTAAAAGGATTAGTTTTTTCATTTTTTAAGAATTTTAAGGTTAGAAATTTTTTTTAATGTACATTAATATTTCGTTAATGTCAATAAGCCTCGTAAATATAAGCAATTTTTGCTATAGTTTCAAAATACTATGAAAAAGTATGACCATATAAAGATCGAACCAAAGTGGCAAAAGAAATGGGAGAGCAACCATATTTACCAAGCCAAGAACATTTCAAAGCAAAAAAAATTTTACGGATTAATCGAATTCCCTTATCCGTCCGGTGCCGGCCTCCATGTCGGACATATTCGAAGTAATACGGCGATGGACATTATTACTCGCAAGCGACGTATGGAAGGCTACAATGTGCTCTATCCGATCGGCTGGGATGCGTTTGGCTTGCCCACTGAAAATTATGCTATCAAGACTGGCAAACAGCCGAAACTTATCACAAAGCAAAATACCGATACTTTTCGCAAACAATTGAAAGCCCTTGGTTTTGGGTTTGATTGGTCGCGGGAAGTGAATACGACTGATCCGGCCTACTATAAATGGACGCAATGGATATTTCTCCAGTTTTTTAAACATGGTTTGGCCTATAAGAAAAAGACCGAGATCAATTGGTGTCCAAAAGATAAAATTGGTTTAGCCAACGAGGAAGTAGTCGGTGGCGTATGTGAACGTTGTGGTAGTCCGGTGGAAAAGCGAGAAAAAGATCAGTGGATGCTTGCGATCACTAAGTACGCTGATCGACTCGATCGTGATCTCGATACGGTAGACTACTTAGAAAAAATAAAAATCCAGCAGCGAAATTGGATAGGGAAGAGCGAAGGCGCTGAAATAGATTTTAAATTAAAAATTGAAAATTCTAAGGATAAGAATATACCGTCACAAGTATTGATTGGCACACGTAATGAAGCGAAGTTTAGAATGGTCAAAGAATGCTTGCCAAAAATACCCGGCGTCGAATTTGTCAGCTTAAATGATATTCCCTCGGTTGATGATTCTAAGCTTGTCGAAGGGGCAGATTTTGAAGAAAATGCTCGCATGAAAGCAGAGTTTTATTTTAAGAAGACGGGTCTCCCAACGATTTCTACTGATAATATACTCTGGATAGAAAAATGGCCAAAAGATAATGGTGTCATGATCCACATGCGCAAAGAGGCCAATCCTAAAAGTGACCGAGCGAGCGACGAAGAAGTGGTTGAATTTTTAAAAAAGTGGGTGAAAAAAGTCGGTGGAAAATCTTTAGCTCATTTTGAATACGCACTTGCGTTTGCAAATGCTTCTGGTGTGCAGAGCTTTGTTTCTCGACAACGAGACTATGTCTTACAGACCAAACAATCACAAAACTTTTGCCCTGGCTATCCAACTGAGTCGCTTTTGATCGATGCTAAAACGAAAGAATACAAAGGAGATCAAGACAATAGTGTTCGCTATAGCGCTCTTATTGCTGATTTGAAAATACATGCGACAGAATGGTTGGTATCACCAGAAGCTATAAAAGTATTCACTACTCGAGCTGACACGCTTTTCGGGGCGACATATCTAGTTCTTGCGCCAGAGCATTCAATAATTACAAATTTGAAATCACGGATTACGAATTGGGAGGAGGTAGAGAAATATATTCAAAGCACAAAAAAGAAAACAGAAATTGAACGAACCAATGACGAGAAGGACAAAACAGGGGTTGAGCTCAAAGGTATAAAAGCGATCAATCCCGGAAATGGGGAAGAGGTTCCTATTTGGGTAGCTGATTATGTACTCCCACATTACGGCACCGGAGCAATCATGGCCGTGCCGGCACATGATGAACGAGATTTTGCATTTGCTAAAAAATATAATTTACCGATTAGATCAGTGATCGAACCCCTTTTTACCGAAACCCCTGATCCAGCACTCCCATTTGTTGAACGTGAAGCAATATCAGCAATTATCAAGCATTGGAAAGATGATCTCTACCTTGGTCTTAAATGGAAAAAAGCGGATTGGGGAACATTTGTGACGGGAGGAGTTGAAAAAGATCAAACACCCGAAGAAGCAGCACGAAGAGAAATTCTTGAGGAAACTGGATTCGCTCATCTGAAATTGATAGAAGTATTACCACGTTCTCATAGCAAGTTTTACCATATTCCAAAAAAAGAAAATCGCTTCGCGCATTTTCATAATTTTTATTTTCAACTTGAAAACAATGAACAATTAGAACTTTCAGAAGATGAGAAAAATAAACACGAAATAGTATGGCTGGCGCCTCGTGAGGTAGAAAAATTTTTAACACCTGAAGGCCAGCGAAAGGATTTTTTGAGTATTAATAGCCCAAGATCATTTTATTCTGGAGAGGGAATTATAGGGAATTCTGGGAAATTTAATGGACTTGATTCTGGTGATGCTCGAAAAAAAATAGCAGAGTCCGTTGGTGGAAAAATTGTCACTAAGTACAAACTCCGTGATTGGATCTTTTCTCGCCAGCGATATTGGGGAGAGCCGATACCGCTTATTTTCTGTGCCAAAGACGGCTGGGTGCCAGTG
>JACCDY010692449.1_pt1 | contig 14288 bp, 11 predicted proteins | sample 7446391 | NCBI WGS metagenome assembly JACCDY01 (sample SAMN15323451, study PRJNA562643) | freshwater metagenome | isolation source: river surface water | place: USA:Blue River Watershed | collected 2017-08-18 | reverse complement strand
GGCCGTCATTTTTATTCGCCAACGCGATGGTTGCCCACCGCGTCGATTGGCTTTTAGTGACCGTAAACGTTCATGCCAGCGAAGAAGAAGCTGATTTCAGCAGCTGCTGTCTCTGGGCCGTCAGAACCGTGCACCGCGGTGGCCTCGATGCTGTCAGCGAAGTCAGCGCGGATGGTGCCAGGAGCGGCTTCTTTGGGGTTGGTCGCGCCCATCAAGTCACGGTTTTTCAAAATAGCGCCTTCGCCTTCGAGCACTTGGATCATGACAGGGCCAGAGACCATGAAATCCACCAAATCCTTGAAGAAAGGACGTGCTTTGTGCACAGCGTAAAACTGCTCGGCTTCGCCGCGTGACAGGTGGGCCATGCGAGCAGCCACGACTTTCAAGCCAGCAGCTTCGAAGCGTGCGTAGATTTGGCCGATGACGTTCTTAGCAACGGCGTCTGGCTTGATGATGGAGAGAGTGCGTTCGGTCATTTGGAATTTCCCTAGTTTGACTGTGATTGAAACTTTTGTGCGCGATGTGCGTAGCCCGCTATTTTAACCGTTTCAAGGGATTTCCCTTGCACCGCCAAGCGTTTTTGATGCATCTTCGCTGTGATTTATCGACCACCTCGGCCACCTTGACCGCGGTTACCGCCACCCGAGCGACCGCCACCAAAGCCGCCCCCCGCAGAACCACCGCGACGTGGGGCACTGCCTGATGGACGCGAACCACCGACCAAGCCTGCTTTGAAGGCTTTTTGGCCGTCTTTTTTACGTTGACGCTCGATCGCGTAGCTGTCAGCACCGATGTAACCCACGGATGTTTGCATGGGGTCAGGTTGAGTCGCACGTTCAGGGGCTTTACCGCCACGGCGGCGCTCAGTGCGTACCAACCGTTCTGGACCACTGCGTTCTTCAGCCGCACGCGGCGTAGAAGGACGTGGCCCCACGCTGTTGCCACGGCGACGGCTGTTGGCGCGCTCGCTGCGGTCGTGGCGTGAAGGGCCGCTTTGCATAGGGGCTTCAGCGCCTGCAGCTTCCATCAAAGCACGAATGTCACGCTCACCCAACTCCACAAAAGCGCCACGCTTCAAACCGCGCGGCAGCACCATGGCACCGTAGCGGATACGAATCAAGCGGCTTACCGCGTGGCCGACGGCCTCGAACATGCGGCGCACCTCGCGGTTGCGGCCTTCAGAAATGGTCACGCGATACCAGCAGTTGGAACCTTCTCCACCGCCCTCTTCGATCGAGCCAAATTGAGCGGGGCCATCGTCAAGCTGAATGCCCGTGATGAGTTGTTCTTTTTGGTCTTTGCTGAGCTTGCCCAACGAGCGCACGGCATATTCGCGTTGCAAGCCAAAGCGGGGGTGCATGAGCTGGTTGGCCAACTCACCAGAGCTGGTGAACAACAACAAGCCTTCGGTGTTCAAGTCCAAACGACCGACCGACTGCCACTTGCCTTGATACAAGCGCGGCAAACGACGGAACACGGTGGGACGGTTTTGCGGGTCGTCGGTGGTCACCACTTCGCCAGCAGGCTTGTGATAAGCAATGACACGTGGCGGTGGCGGCGCAATGCGCACCTTGAGCTGGCGGCCATTGACCTTGATCTGGTCGCCAAACTGCACGCGCTGGCCCACGTGGGCCACTTCGTTGTTGACGGCCACATGGCCTTCAGCGATGAGTCGCTCCATCTCAATGCGCGAGCCCAAACCAGACTGGGCCAAAACCTTGTGTAATTTGGGCGATTCGGGCTGTGGCAAAAGCACACGTTTTTCGGGCGCTGCTTCGGCGCGAATCAGCTCGGCATCGAACTCGCCTGAGACGACATCGTCAAAATCAAACGCCGTGTCGTCATCGTCCAAAAACGCATCGTGCGCGTCGGTTGGCTTGCCGTGGTGTTTAGTGTTCATGCGTGTCGTCGCCAGTTGGGGCGGGGTCTCTGGGTGAGGAAAGTTCAAAGATAGGCGCATCCTCATGAAGCGCGGTAGGGGCTGGTGCTGCTTGTTCATCGCCTTGTGCAGACACAGCAACTTCTGTCATGTCAGTGGATTCGAGCGCCATATCCATTTGCAAGGAGGGATCGTCTTCACCCAAACGGGCAAAGGCATTGGCTTGCGCTTGGGCGCTGTCAAACACAGGCAGCTGGTCGAGCGAGGCCAAGCCTAGGTCGTCCAAAAACTGACGCGTGGTGGCATACAAGGCGGGACGGCCCACCGTTTCGCGGTGACCAATGACCTCCACCCAACCACGGTCTTCGAGTTGTTTGATAACGAGCGAGTTCACGGTCACGCCACGGATATCTTCCATGTCGCCACGGGTCACAGGCTGGCGATAGGCAATGATGGCCAAGGTTTCCATCACAGCGCGTGAGTATTTAGGGGGTTTCTCTGGGTTCAGACGGTCCAAATATTCGCGCATTTCTGGGCGACTTTGAAAACGCCAACCCGTGGCCACTTGCACCAGCTCCACGCCGCGCTGCGCCCAATCGAGCTGCATTTCTTCTAGCAAAGTGCGAATGGTGTCTGCACCCAAAGCGTCAGAGAACAGCACGCGCAAATCGCGAATCTGGATCGGTTGGTGCGAACAAATCAGGGCGGTCTCAAGTACGCGCTTGGCATCCACGGTGTTCATCGTGCGAGTTCCGGGTCAAGGGTCGAGGAAAAGGCCTACGAAAATTCATCTCGAGGCGGTCAGGGTCATGCGGGGCATGACACGAGTCAGAGCCAAAGGGCTCACCGCTTTCACAAGCGTGAGCCTATATTGTAGCGGAGGTGATCTCTATGCGGATTCGGGCCGCTTGAGGCCAAGGCTGGCCAGCAAATTGACCATGTCGTCTGGCAACGGTGCTTCAAACTTGAGCGCCTCACCGCTGATGGGATGGTCAAAGCTCAGGCGAAACGCATGCAAAGCTTGACGATCAATACCCAGGGTCATGGGCCCCGCATACAGTGAGTCACCTACCAGCGGATGCCCAAAGTGCGCCATGTGCACGCGAATTTGGTGCGTGCGTCCCGTGTGCAACGTGCATTGCACCAGACAGGCCTCTTCTTGGCTGCTCAAGCATTCAAAGGTGGTGTGGGCTTCTTTGCCTGGCAAGCGCTCTAGGTCGACCACGGCCATGCGCAAACGGTTGCGATAGTCACGGCCAATGGCGGCCACCACATCGCGCACGGGCGAACCGTTCCATTTGCGGTAGGCCACCGCCAAATACTCACGGTGAACATGACGCTCGGCAATCATGGCCACCAAGGCATCCATGGCGCGGCGTGTACGCGCCACGATCATCAAACCACTGGTGTCCTTATCCAAGCGATGCACGATACCCGCGCGAGGCAGCATCACGGCTTGCGGGTCCATGGCCAGCAAACCATTGAGCAAGGTACCGCTCCAGTTGCCAGGTGCTGGGTGCACCACCAAACCTGCGGGCTTGAAAAGGACGCGCAAGTCGTCATCCTCGTATATCACATTCAGAGGAATGTCTTCGGGCTTGAAGGCTTGGCTTTGAGGGGTAGGCTTTAGGGTCAGCTGATAACGTTCGCCCATGCGCACCTTGGCCGAAGCCTTGGTCATCACGCGCGGCGCAGGGATGACGCAGCTCACACAGCCTTCGCTGAGCAGCTGCTGTGAATAACTGCGTGAAAATTCGGGCAACAACACGGCCAACGCGCGATCCAAGCGTTCACCATGCAAATCGGTAGGAATCATGAGCTCGCGGGTTTCTACCTCTGGTCCATCGATGAGGTCCGCCTGTTCATCAAGTAAAGCATCCTCCAACATAGGCGCTGAGGATGGTGGCTGAGCCGATAGAATGGTTTGACTTTGCTTCAAGAGGATGACCTGTGGTGTTACGACTCAAATTATCGACGGTGTGGATGGCCATTGGCCTGTCAACAGCTATTCTTTTCACAGGATGCGCTGACAGCAACTACGACCCCACCAAAGATTGGAGCAACGACAAGCTCTATAACGAGGCCAAAGATGAGATGGCTGCTGGCGGCTATGACAAAGCCATCGGCATGTATGAAAAGCTAGAAGGCCGTGCCGCAGGTACTGCCTTGGCGCAGCAAGCGCAGTTGGACAAAGCATGGGCGCAGTACAAAAGCAACGAACCTGTGCAAGCCATTGCCACCTTGGATCGTTTCATCAAGCTGCACCCTGCCAGCCCAGCACTGGACTACGCGCTGTACCTCAAAGGCGTGGTGAGCTTCAACGACAACCTAGGCCTTTTCTCAAAGCTAACTGAACAAGACTTGGCTGAGCGCGATCCCAAGCAAGCCAAAGAATCGTTTGAAGCTTTTCGTGAGTTGGTGACCCGCTTCCCTTCCTCAAAATATGCTGAAGATGCAAGGCAGCGCATGGCGTTCATCAAGAACTCCCTGGCACGTTCAGATGTGCATGTGGCGCGTTTTTATTACCAACGTGGCGCCTATGTCGCTGCCATTGCGCGTGCGCAAACCACGGTTCAAGAATTCCGAGATGTGCCAGCGGTTGAGGAAGCTTTGTTCATCATGTACCAAAGCTACGACAAACTCGGCTTGGTGCAACTGCGTGATGACACCAAACGCGTGTTAGAGAAGTCCTACCCCGATACGCCGTTCCTCTACCCCGAACGCGCTGCGACTAATAAGTCGTGGTGGAAGTTCTGGAAATAAAGTGTTGGTTCAGCGCGTCTAGCGACTGAGCCAGCGCGTCGGCGGTTTGCAACTGCTGCATCGGCGGCAAGGCGGCAATCAAACGACGACCGTAAGCTGTGGTCACCAAACGGTTGTCGCACATCACCAACACACCTTGGTCTGATTCTGTGCGTATCAAGCGCCCAGCACCCTGCTTCAAAGCCACCACGGCCTCGGGCACAAAATAATCGTTGAATGGACTACGTCCTTGCGACTCCAGACGCTTGCTACGCGCCTCAACCAATGGATCGTTCGGTGGCGGGAAAGGCAGCTTGTCGATGATGACCAATTGCAGCGCATCTCCTGGCACATCAAAGCCTTCCCAGAAAGTGGCAGATGCCACCAGCACGCAGCCCCCCTCGCCCACTTGGGCGCCTTCGCGAAACCGTTCCATCAAATAACGCTTAGGCCATTCGCCTTGCACCAACACCTCGAGGCCCGAACCTTCGAGCTGCTGCTTCATCACATCACCAATCGCACGCAAGGCGCGAAGTGTGGTGGTGAGCACCAAGGTGCGCCCACCCAATCGGCGCACAGAATCACTGGCAATGGCAGCCACTTGGGCGCTGTGCGCTGGGTCGTTCGGGCGAACGATGTCGCGCGGCACATAGAGCGACGCTTGCGCGGGATAGTCAAATGGGCTGCTCACACGCAAGACCGTGGCAGACTCTAAACCGCAAGGCTCTGTGAACCATCGCAAGCGCGGATCATCGCCTAGGGTAGCAGACGTAAACACCCACGCCCTTGGCCGCGTGTCTTGTGCTGGAGGCGCAGGCAAAGCACTGTCAAAGGGTGAGGCGTCGTCGCTGGCACGGTGCGAAGCAAACGCGTCGTCAAATGATGCGTCATCGTGCCAAGCTAGCGACTCTGGGTCAGCATCTGCATCGGCCGCCACAGCCGACTGCTTCATCAAACGTTCACGCACGGTCTCTGCAATGTCTAGCGGGGCTTCCATCAAACGCATTTGCGATGCGCTCACGTCCACCCAACGCACCGCATCGGGTGCGCAGGGGTTTAAGAATGCATCAATGCGTTTAGCCACCTCAGCCACTCGGTCATGCAAGCGCATGAAATCGGGAGCGATTTCACTCACGGTGTCGAGTGCTTGCAACGCTTGCACACATGCAGCGCCCACGTCTTGCAAAGACTGTTCCCACGCGCCAGGGTGAATACCTTCCGGCGCATCCTCGGTCCAGCGAAGTTTGACCTGCCCCATGCGTTTGCCACCGATCAGCCTCAGTTCACGCGCGGCTCGCTCTAGACCTGAACACACCCCTTGCCAATCGGCCAAGCCACGCGCCAGTTGCAAGCCTGTAGCCAATATGTCACGCGTCACGTCGAGCAACTGCGCCGTGCCGAGTTGGTGCCCTAAGAAATTCACACCCACTTCATTCAGCTGATGCGCCTCGTCAAAAATGACCACGCGCACACTGGGGAGCAACTCGGCCATGCCTGTTTCACGCACGGCCATGTCAGCAAAAAACAAATGGTGGTTGATGACCACCACATCTGCGCCCAGCGCTTCGCGACGCGCAGCGTTGACATGACAGGTTTTGAACTTGGGGCATTGCGAACCCAAACAGTTTTCACGGTTCGATGTGATGAGTGGAATCAAAGGTGACCGCTCATCCAACCCCGGCAACTCTGCCAAATCACCCGTGCGCGTGCTGAGCGACCAAGTTTCAACTCGAGACAATAAATGCACGGTGTGGCGATCTGGAATCTGCGTGTCACGTCGGGCCATTTCCATGCGGTGTGTACACAAATAGCTTGAACGACCTTTGAGCAGCGCCAAACGAATGGGCAAGTTCAGTGCTTGCACCAAGCGCGGCAAATCACGCGCAAACAACTGATCTTGCAAAGCCTTGGTAGCCGTCGAGAGCAACACGCGCTCGCCACTGAGCAATGCAGGGACCAAATACGCGAAAGTCTTGCCTACACCCGTCCCCGCCTCCACAACCAAACTCCCCCCATGCGCCACCACATCCGCCACGGCGAGCGCCATGTCGGTTTGACCTTGACGGGGATTGAAGTGATCGGTGGCACGCGCCAACACACCCAAGGGTGCAAAGGCTTCTTGCACCAAGTCACGCAGGGGATGACTCATCGAGCTGGGACAGGCAGCGGCGCTGCTGGTTCTTTGTTTCGTTCACGCAGTTTTCTGGCGACATTTTCACGATGCTGCTCAGCGTCACGCTGCTTTTGCTCGAACTCACCACGTTTGGTTCCTTTCAGCGCGTGGTCAATTTGCTTTTGGGCGTTGGCATTTGCACGCTCTTTGGCTGCGGCAATTGCCTCAGCGCGATCCGCCTCATCTTTTTTCAGCTTTGCTTCGCTTTGACGTTCAGCCAATCGTTGCTTTGCCTCTTCCGTTCTGATTTGCCGCTCCATTTCTTTGAATGGCAATTCTTCTTTACGCAAAGCGGCCTTTGCCGCAATGCGACGGTCACGCGCTTTGATTTTGCAACTCACCACATCAAACTGCTGGTAACACTGCGTCATGTCTTGTTTGTATTGATCTTCAAGCAGCTGACCTTTTTGATCCAAACGTTGACGCTCTTGCGCCCGCGCTTCTTCTGATGGGTAAGCGGATGTATGAGATGCGGCAGGCATAGGCGCATCTGCAGCGCACACCGCCAAGCCCCAGCATAAATTCAAAGCAACGAGCAACTTTTTCATGTCAGTCCCGTGTCCACAGTTCGACGTTCTAGCGCCAAGAATTCCGCCGATTGCATCTCGTTCAAACGCGACACGGTGCGTGGAAACTCGTGTGACATCGGCCCCTCGGTGTACAACTCTTCAGGCGGTACAGCTGCCGACAACATGAGTTTGACACGACGGTCATACAACACGTCAACCAGCCACGTGAAGCGGCGTGCTTCGGCTGCCTTATTCACAGGCATCAGTGGTACATCGCTCAGCAGCACAGTATGAAATTGGCTGGCAATTTCTAAGTAGTCGTTTTGCGAGCGAGGGCCGCCGCACAAGTCTTTGAAGTCAAACCACACCACGCCACCAGCGCGGCGACGTGCTTTGATTTGGCGTGCCTCAATGTGCAACACAGGGTCTTCGTCTTGGCACTCGGCCAAGCGGTTGAAGGCATCAGTCATCGCTGCATCGGCTTGTTCACCCAACGGGCGCAGATACAACTCGACCTGTTCTAGCGTGCGGCGGCGGTAGTCGGTGCCGTTGTCCACGTTGATGACTTCCAGCTCTTTGTTGAGTAAAGCAATCGCCGGCATGATGCGGTCGCGGTGCATGCCACCTGGGTACAAATCATCAGGTTTGAAATTGGAGGTGGTCACGAAGCCCACGCCGTTATCAAACAAGGCATCGAGCAAACGATGCAAGATCATCGCGTCGGTGATATCGGCCACATGGAATTCGTCAAAGCAAATCAGCTTGTAGCGCTTGGACATTTGTTTGCCCAACACATCCAGTGGATTGACCGTGCCTTGCAACTCACGCAACTCGCGGTGCACCTCACGCATGAACTCATGGAAGTGCAAACGCGTTTTGCGCTGGATGGGCACCGCCTCAAAAAAGCAATCCATCAAGAAGCTTTTGCCACGCCCTACCCCGCCAAACATGTAAACACCACGCGGTATGGGTGGACGGTTCATCAACTTTTTCAACGAGTTGGAACGCTTCTCTTTGTAAGCCGCCCACTCGGCGGCACAACGCTCCAGTGCTTCAATGGCACGCAGTTGTGCAGGGTCACTTTTGAACCCTCGAATTTCGAGTTCTTTGAGGTAGTTTTGGTGAACAGGTTGATTGGCTGACATAGGGCTCTATTGTGCCTTGCCCATGAAAAAAGCCCGCTGTTGCCAGCGGGCTTTTTAGACGCAAAGCGGCTGAAGCTGATCAGAAGTTCAACGTGCGTTTATCCACGGCCAAAGCCGCTTCTTTGGTGGCTTCGCTCAAAGAGGGGTGGGCATGGCAAATGCGGGCGATGTCTTCGGCAGACGCCTTGAACTCCATGGCCACCACGGCTTCAGAGATCAACTCAGATGCCATCGGACCCACAATGTGCACGCCCAAGATTTCGTCCGTGGCTGCATCGGCCAAGAACTTCACCATACCCGTTGTGTCGCCCAAAGCGCGTGCACGGCCGTTCGCGAGGAACGGGAATGTGCCAGCCTTGTACGCCACGCCGTCGGCCTTGAGTTGCTGCTCTGTGCGGCCCACCCAAGCGATTTCGGGGCTGGTGTAAATCACCCAAGGAATGGTGTTGAAGTTGACGTGACCATGTTGGCCAGCGATACGCTCAGCCACCGCCACACCCTCTTCTTCGGCTTTGTGCGCGAGCATAGGACCACGCACCACGTCACCCACGGCCCACACGCCAGGCACGTTGGTGCGGCAGTCGCCGTCCACCACAATCGCGCCGCGCTCGTCGAGCTGCAAACCGATGGCTTCGGCATTCAAACCAATGGTGTTGGGCACGCGACCGATGGACACGATCAACTTATCTGCCACCAACTTCACCGCTTCACCTTTGGCGTTGGTGTAGTTGACGGTGACGTCTTTCTTGCCATTGACGATCTCGCCCACTTTCACGCCGAGTTCGATCTTCAAGCCTTGCTTGTCGAATGCCTTCTTGGCTTCCTTAGCAATTTGCTCGTCCACAGCGCCGAGGAACGTAGGCAGACCTTCGAGGATGGTCACGTCAGCACCCAAACGACGCCACACAGAACCCATCTCCAAACCGATCACGCCTGAGCCAATCAAGGCCAGCTTCTTAGGGACAGCGCCGACGCGCAACGCGCCGTCGTTAGACAACACGTTGACTTCGTCAAATGGGGTGCCTGGCAACGCGCGGGCGTTAGAGCCTGTGGCGATGATGACTTGCTTGGCCGTGATGGACTCTTCTGTTTTGCCAGCCACATGGATGGTGTAGCCGCCTTCGGCTTTGCCAGCAAAGCTGCCGCGACCGTGGAAAAACGTGACTTTGTTTTTCTTGAACAAGTACAAGATGCCGTCGTTGTTTTGTTTCACGACGTTGTCCTTACGGGCAATCATCTTGGCCACGTCCATCTTCACGTCCTTGGCAGTGATGCCGTGGTCTGCGAAATGGTGGTTGGCATGCTCAAAGTGTTCGCTGGACTGCAACAAAGCCTTAGAAGGAATACAACCCACGTTGGTACAGGTGCCGCCAGGCGCTGGGCCACCTGCTGCGTTTTTCCACTCGTCGATACAAGCGACTTGGAAACCGAGTTGTGCAGCACGAATGGCTGCGATGTAGCCACCTGGGCCACCACCAATGACGACGACGTCGAATTGTTTAGACATACGAATCCTTTAATTTATTTGGCAACCCGCGGAACTGGCTTTGCCAGGCCGCTGGGTTGGCCCCCTTGAGGGGGGATTCGGCGACACGCAGTGCGCCGTAAACGGGGGTGATCAGATATCAAACAGCAAGCGAGCTGGATCTTCCAGCGCTTCTTTCATCGCCACCAGACCCAAGACAGCTTCGCGGCCGTCAATGATGCGGTGGTCATACGACATCGCAAAATAGTTCATCGGACGAACCACGACTTGACCGTTTTCCACCATGGCGCGGTCTTTGGTCGCGTGCACGCCCAAAATCGCTGACTGTGGTGGGTTGATGATCGGGGTCGACATCATGGAGCCGAAGGTGCCGCCGTTGGAGATCGAGAAGGTACCGCCAGTCATCTCTTCGATGCCCAACTTGCCGTCGCGGGCTTTCACGCCGAACTCAGCAATCTTCTTCTCAATTTCAGCAAAGCTCATTTGGTCAGCGTTGCGCAGGATTGGCACCACCAAACCGCGTGGTGAGCCCACAGCGATACCGATGTCGAAGTAGCCGTGGTAGACGATGTCGTTGCCATCCACCGAAGCGTTCAACACGGGGAATTTCTTCAAGGCGTGCACAGCGGCTTTGACGAAGAAGCTCATGAAGCCCAGCTTGACGCCGTGCTCTTTTTCGAACTTCTCTTGCATGCGCTTGCGCATGTCCATGACGGGAGCCATGTTGATTTCGTTGAATGTGGTAAGGATGGCGTTGGTCGATTGCGATTGCAGCAAACGCTCGGCCACACGCGCACGCAAACGTGTCATAGGCACGCGTTGTTCAGGGCGGTCACCCAAAGACACAGCAGGTGCAGCCACTTGTGGCAGTGCTTTGGTCGGAGCGCCTGTTGGGATGACAGCGGCAGTCGACTGCACGCCACCCGCCACAGCGGATAACACATCACCTTTGGTCACGCGACCGTCTTTGCCCGTGCCAGCCACAGAGCCAGCGGCCAAGTTGTTATCAGCCATCAGCTTGGCAGCAGCTGGCATGGCCACGCCAGCTTTGCTGCTAGATGCAGCTGCGGCGGCTGCAGGTGCAGCAGCTGCTGGAGCGGCTGCAGGTGCTGCGGCTGCGGGAGCTGCTACAGCGCCCACTTTGCCATCGGTGTCGATGCGTGCGATGAGCTGCTCGGCAGCCACGGTGCCGCCGTCAGCGACCACGATTTCGCACAACACGCCAGCAGCAGGTGCTGGCACTTCGAGCACGACTTTATCGGTCTCAATGTCGATCAAAATTTCGTCAGCAGCCACTGACTCGCCGACTTTCTTTTTCCATTGCAGCATGGTGGCTTCGGCCACGGATTCAGACAGCTGAGGAACTTTGACTTCTACGATTGCCATATCAATTCTTTCTGTATCAGGTGTTTCGATTCAACGATTTATTTGGTCAGCACAAAGCCTTTGATCTTGGCAAACGCGCCTTCGACCAGTGACTTTTGTTGCTCTTGGTGCAAGTGTGAGTAACCCACGGCAGGCGACGCAGATGCGGCGCGGCCAGAGTAGCCAAGCTTTTGACCAGGCAACATGTTTTCGTGGATGTAGTGCTGCACAAAGAACCATGCACCTTGGTTTTGTGGCTCGTCTTGCGTCCACACCAATTCAGTGGCGTTGGGGTACTTTTTGAGTTCTGCAGCGAACGCTTTGTGCGGGAAGGGATACAACTGTTCGACGCGCAAAATTGCCACGTCGTCAGAGCCCAACTCTTCACGCTTCTTGACCAAGTCGTAATAGACCTTGCCTGAACACACCAACACGCGTTTGACTTTGTCAGCCTTGAGTGCTTTGTTTTCTGGAATGACGGTTTGAAAACCACCCTTGGTGAACTCAGACACAGGCGATGTCGCATCTTTGTTACGCAACAAAGACTTCGGTGTGAAGATGATCAATGGCTTGCGCAAGTCACGCACCATTTGACGACGCAACACGTGGAAGATCTGGCTGGCCGTGGTGGGCTGGACGATCTGCATGTTGGTGTCTGCAGCCAATTGCATGAAGCGCTCCAGGCGTGCTGAGCTGTGCTCTGGGCCTTGACCTTCGTAGCCGTGAGGCAACATGACGGTCAAGCCGTTGACACGACCCCACTTCACTTCGCCAGAGGCAATGAACTGGTCAATCACGACTTGAGCGCCGTTGGCGAAGTCGCCGAACTGAGCTTCCCAGATCACCAAGGTGTTGGGATCGTTGGAGGCGTAACCGTATTCGAAACCGAGCACCGCTTCTTCAGACAAGATCGAGTCGATCACGGTGAAAGGCGCTTGGTTTTCAGTCACGTGTTGCAAGGCAACGTATGTTCCTGTGTCCCACTTTTCACGCTTTTGATCGTGAATGACAGCGTGGCGGTGCGTGAACGTGCCGCGACCGCAGTCTTCGCCTGACAAACGCACGGGATAGCCGCTGGCCACCAACGAAGCAAAAGCCATGTGCTCGCCCATGCCCCAGTCGACATTGATCTCGCCACGGCCCATGGCTGCGCGGTCGTCGTACACCTTCTTCACCAACTGGTGAGGTGTGACTGATTCTGGGATGGTGGTGATTTTTTCGGCTAAACGCTTCCACTCCGCCATAGGGATGGCAGTGTCAGCAGCATCGGTCCACTTCTTACCCATGAAAGGTGACCAATCTACGGTGAACTTGGTCTTGAAGTTGCTCAATACGACATCGCCCACGTGCTTGCCTGCGTCCAACGCCGCGCGGTAAGCCTTGACCATCTCGTCGCCCAAGGTCTCGCCCAAGCCTTGCGTGGCCAACTTGTCGGCAAACAACTTGCGCGTGCCAGGGTGAGCCGCGATTTTTTTGTACATCAGCGGTTGAGTCAACGCGGGGGTGTCTTGCTCGTTGTGGCCGAGTTTGCGGAAACACACGATGTCCAACACCACGTCTTTGCGGAAGGTCATGCGGTATTCGAGGGCCAACTGTGTAGCCAGCACGACGGCTTCTGGATCATCACCATTGACGTGCAACACAGGCGCTTCGACCATCTTGACGATGTCGGTACAGAACACGCTGGAGCGCATGTCGCGTGGGTCGGAGGTGGTGAAACCGATTTGGTTGTTCACAATGATGTGCACCGTACCGCCTGTGGTGTAGCCACGGGTTTGGGCCAAGCACAAAGTTTCTTGGTTCACGCCTTGGCCGCCGAAAGCGGAGTCACCGTGCACCAACACGGGCAACACTTGGCTGCCAGTGGGGTCAGCGCGGCGGTCCATGCGGGCGCGCACAGAACCTTCCACCACGGGGTTGACGATTTCCAAGTGAGAGGGGTTGAATGCCAAAGACAAGTGAACAGGGCCACCCGCAGTCGACACGTCCGAGCTGAAACCTTGGTGGTATTTCACGTCACCTGCTGGCAAGTCCTCTGGCGCCGTGTGATCGAACTCAGCGAACAAATCAGAAGGCAGCTTGCGCATGGTGTTGACCAACACGTTCAAGCGGCCACGGTGAGCCATACCGATCACCACTTCTTGCACGCCTTTGAGGCCCGCTTGTTGGATCAGTTCGTCCATTGCAGCGATGAAGCTTTCGCCACCTTCGAGCGAGAAGCGCTTTTGACCCACGTATTTGGTGTGGAGGTAACGCTCCAAACCTTCAGCAGCAGTCAAATTCTCGAGAATGGTTTTCTTTTTGTCGGAGTTGAAGTTGGGTTTGCTGCGAATGCTTTCCAACTTCTCTTGCCACCAACGCTTTTCACCCATTTCAGAGGTGTACATGAACTCGGCACCCAAGGTGCCGCAGTAGGTTTCACGCAAAGCGTTGAGTAACTCGCGCAAGGACATGCTGTTCTTGCCGAAGAAGGTGTTGCTGGTGTCGAACACGGTTTCTTGGTCGGCATCAGAGAAGCCGTAGAAAGCGGGATCGAGGTCAGGAATGTGGGGGCGCTCAGTGCGCTTGAGTGGATCTAGGTCTGCCCAGCGTTGGCCCACGTTGCGGTAAGCGGCGATGAGTTGCTGCACAGCCGTACGCTTGCGGCCCATTTCAGCGTTCTCGCTGGCCATGACCACTTTGGTGCCGCCCGCTTTGGCGCGTTCGGCAAAAGCATTGATGACGGGTAAGTGAGGCACGTCTTTGGCATTAGAGCCATCGACTGCGGGCACATGTGACAACGCGTCAAAGTACTCGCGCCACGAATCTGGCACGCTGCCAGGATTGGCAAGATAGTTTTCGTACATCTCTTCGACATAAGGGGTGTTGCCCCCGAAGAGATGGGTATTGCCTGAATAGGCTTGGTAGACGGTTGTCTCACTCATTTGCGCTGACCTCCGTTCCCCTGCAGGGAACATTAGTTGGTTGGAAAAAAACCTCTGCGACACGG
>JACCDY010587360.1_pt1 | contig 14291 bp, 13 predicted proteins | sample 7446391 | NCBI WGS metagenome assembly JACCDY01 (sample SAMN15323451, study PRJNA562643) | freshwater metagenome | isolation source: river surface water | place: USA:Blue River Watershed | collected 2017-08-18 | reverse complement strand
TCCTGTGGCGTGTTTGATTCCTTTCAAAGACGAAGCGCACGCGATTGAATTGGCCAACGACATTGCCTACGGTTTGAGCAGCTATGTGTGGACCGAAAACATTGGCAAAGCACACCGCGTAGCAGCAGCGGTAGAAGCAGGCATGTGTTTTGTCAACAGCCAAAATGTGCGCGACTTGCGTCAACCGTTTGGCGGCACCAAAGCCAGTGGCACCGGCCGCGAGGGCGGCACTTGGAGTTACGAAGTGTTTTGTGAACCCAAAAACGTGGCGGTGTCATTGGGCAGCCACCACATTCCACACTGGGGCGTTTGATGCCGCACCCCACACTCACGCCACAGAAAGTTTGACCATGGGACAACTCGCACTCGCCGCCAAAATCACCCATGTGCCCTCGATGTATTTGAGCGAGCTCGATGGCCCGCGCAAAGGCACACGCACAGATGCGATTGACGGCCATAAAGAAATCAGCCGCCGCTGCCGCGCACTCGGCGTGGACACGCTGGTGGTGTTTGACACGCATTGGTTGGTGAACGCGAGTTATCACATCAACTGTGCGCCGCATTTCAAAGGCACTTACACCAGCAACGAGTTGCCGCACTTCATCAGCAACATGGCGTTTGAATCGTCAGGCAATCCTGCGCTGGGGCATTTGCTGGCGAAAGTGTGCAACGAGCACGGCGTAGAAACCCTCGCACACGACGCCACCACCTTGGCCCCCGAATACGGCACCTTGGTGCCCCTGCGCTACATGAACGACGACCAACACTTCAAAGTGGTGTCGGTGTCCGCACTCTGCCAAGCCCATTATTTGAACGACAGCGCACGCTTAGGCTGGGCCATGCGCCAAGCCGTTGAAAAACACTACGACGGCAAAGTGGCTTTCTTGGCCAGTGGGTCGCTGAGCCACCGTTTTGCACAAAACGGTTTGGCCCCCGAATACGCCTTCAAAATTTGGAGCCCCTTCTTAGAGCAACTCGACCACCAAGTGCTACGCATGTGGCAAAACGCCGAATGGCAAGACTTCTGCACCATGCTGCCCGAATACGCCGCCAAAGGCCACGGCGAAGGATTCATGCACGACACCGCCATGCTCTTAGGCGCACTCGGGTGGACCGCCTACGATGCACCGGTAGAAATCATCACCCCTTACTTCGGTGCATCGGGCACAGGGCAACTCAACGCGATATTTCCGGTGACACAACAAGACGGCAAACACATTCCCGAAGCACAAGCAAGCAGCGAAAAGGGTTTTCAAACAGTGAGCAGGCTATAAAAGTCAGCAAAAAAATGCAGCGCCAGAAACAGCCTCAACACCAAAACAGCATGCCGCAGTCTGTGGATGTTGTGTGTTGGCCGCTGATGATTTCTGGTACAGCATGAAGAAGCGGCCAATACACAACGTCCACAGCGAGCACAGCAAAAAAGCAAGAGAAGAAACGAATGCCACATCTAGTGATCTACTACACCCCCCAGCTAGACAACGAAACCGACATGTCCAAACTCTGTCGCACCCTAGCCAACGCCATGCAAACGATAAAAGACGAAGCAGGCAAACAAGTCTTTCCCACTGGTGGCACTCGCGTTTTGGCCTACCCTGCCAAACACTTCGCAGTAGCCGACGACGGCAGCGCGAGCAAGGCTGCAGGTGGCAATGGTGACTACGCTTTCATGTATTTGAATATACGCATGGGCCGAGGCAGAAGCGAAGCCACACAACAACGCGCAGGCGAAACTTTGGCGCAAGTGGTGAAAGATTACTTTGCTGAACTGTTCGCCAAACGCCATATCGGCATCACCCTGCAAGTCGATGTGGGCGCCGAAGTGTTTGACTCCAAACACAGCAACATTCACCCGCTGTTTGCCAAGCCTTGAACTGCCACGCCAACTTTTTGATTTTGTAAAGAACCAACAACCATGTTTGACGGCACACGCATTCAACAACTCGCGACCGAGCTCAACCAAGCCGAGAAATCGCGTACGCAAATCGAACATTTTTCGAAGCGCTACCCCGACATGACGATTGAAGATGGGTATCGCATCAACCGCGCGTGGATGAAGCTGAAATTTGCCGAAGGTCGCACCATGATTGGCCACAAAATCGGTCTCACCAGTCGCGCCATGCAACAAGCCAGTCAAATTGACGAGCCAGACTATGGCACATTGCTTGATGACATGCGCTACACCTGCACACCGGGTCAGGTACTGCACATCCCCTTCACAAATTTCATCGCACCACGTGTTGAGGTGGAGTTGGCGTTTGTGTTGAAACACGAACTGCGCGGCCCCAACATCACCGTCGAGCAAGTGTTGGCCGCCACAGACTATGTGACGCCTGCAGTTGAAATCATCGACGCGCGCATTGAGCAGTTTGACCGACACACCAAAATCATGCGCAAAGTGTTTGACACCATCAGCGACAACGCTGCCAACGCGGGCATTGTGTTGGGTGGCGAACGCGTCAGCCCCAACACCACCAACTTGCCTTGGTGCGGTGCGGTGTTGAAACAAAACGGCGTGGTGGAAGAAACCGGCTTGGCTGCAGCCGTGCAAGGCCATCCTGCAGTGGGCATTGCTTGGTTGGCCAACAAACTCGCACCGTGGGGCGAATATTTGGCGGCGGGCGAAATTGTGTTGGCCGGTTCGTTCACACGACCTGTTGGCGCCAAAGTTGGCGATGTGTTTGAAGCAGACTATGGCCCCTTAGGCTGTTTGCAATTCACATTTGTTTGAGATTTCAAATTCTTTGAGATTTTTTGCGTCACCCTTTTTCACATTGACATAGAGACACACCATGCAAACACCTACCAATATTTTCAAACAAGCCTTGCACAACAAACAACCCCAAATTGGTTTGTGGATGGGTTTGGGCAATGCCGTCAGCGCCGAAATTTGCGCGGGTGCAGGCTTTGACTGGCTGGTGCTCGACGGCGAGCACGGCCCCAACGACCTCACCACCTTGTTGTCACAACTGCAAACCGTCAACGGCTATCCCGGTGCCAACCCTGTGGTGCGTGTGCCGCACGATGCACCGGCGTTGTTGAAACAAATTTTGGACATCGGCGCACCCACCGTGTTGGTGCCCATGGTCGACACCGCTGAGCAAGCGGCTGCGATTGTGAAAGCCTGTCGTTACCCACAAGACGATGGCAAAGGTGGCATTCGCGGCATGGCGGGCACACGCGCTGCGCGTTGGGGTCGCTACCCCAACTATGGCAAAGAAGCCAATGCACAAGTGTGCGTGTTGGTGCAAGCCGAAACACGCGAAGCTTTGAAAAACTTAGACGCGATTGCCGCCACCGAAGGTGTAGACGGTGTGTTCATTGGCCCAGCCGATTTGTCGGCATCGATGGGCCACATGGGTAACCCCACCCACCCCGAAGTACAAGCTGCGATTGAAGATGCGATTGCACGCATTTTGAAAGCCGGCAAAGCCCCAGGCATTTTGATGGCCGATGAAACCTTGGCGCGTCACTACTTGTCGCTCGGCGCTTTGTTTGTAGCGGTGGGTGTGGATGCAGTCATCTTGGCGCGTCAAACGTCTGCTTTGGCGCAAAAGTTCAAAGACAGTTTGCCCAAAGCCAATCCGGCGAGTGACAAAGGTCGGGTGTATTGAGTTGCACCTCAACCAACAACTTTCATTGACCCAACAGATTACCTTTCATGTCACACAACTTTCACCCTGACGAATGGGCCGCACGCTTGCAACTCGCTGCGTGCTATCGCATTTTTGCCATGCTCAGTTGGACCGAGATGATCTACAACCACATCACCATTCGTTTGCCACACAGTGTGAGTGGTGACGACAAACAGTTTTTGATCAACCCGTTTGGTTTGCATTACAGCGAAGTCACGGCCAGCAATTTGGTGAAGATCAATTTGAAGGGCGACATCTTGGATGGCTCGAAGTTTCCGGTCAATCCCGCCGGCTTTGTGCTGCACTCCACTTTGCACGACGGCATTGACGGCGCTCACTGCGTGATGCACACCCACACCACCGCAGGCGTGGCCGTGGCGAGTTTGAAAGACGGTTTGTCGCAAAGCAATTTTTATTCGGCACAACTGCATGACATGGTGGCGTACCACGACTTTGAAGGCATCACCGTGCACATGGAAGAAGGCCCGCGCGTGCTCAAAAGCATTGGCAACAAACGCGCCGTGATTTTGCGCAACCATGGGTTGTTGTCGTGGGGCAGTACTCTGCCTGAAGCGTTTGCGATTTTGTGGACGCTGCAACGCGCCTGCGAAATTCAAATGGCCACCCTCAGCATGGGCCAACCCTTGCCAGTGCCCGAAGCGGTAGCTGCGAAATGCACACGCGACTCATTGCAGTTCGATCAAAAGCACGGCGGCGCAGGTGTCGATGTGTTTGATGCACTGACACGTCAAGTTGACCGCATAGACGACAGCTACAAACACTGAAGTGCATGCGTTGATGTTCTCATCAACACATGCACTTCCCCATTGAAATCGCAACATGACATTTACAAAAATTTGTATTTACGGCGCAGGCGCCATTGGCGGCTGGATTGGCGCGCGTGTGGCGCAACAACCCAATGTGCAACTGTCAGTCGTTGCACGCGGCGACACTTTGCGTGCGTTGCAACAACACGGCTTGCGTTTGCACAGCGGTGAACAGGTGTTGCAAACCAATGTGCAAACCAGCGCCAACCCAAGCGATTTGGGTGTGCAAGATTTGGTTGTGATCGCGGTGAAAGCACCTGCCTTGCAAGAAGTGGCCAAACACATTGCTCCCTTGATTGGGCCTCACACCGTTGTGCTGACCGCGATGAATGGCGTGCCCTGGTGGTTCTTGCAAGGCTTTGGCGGTGCATATGCCAACACACCGCTGAAGAGCGTCGATGCCAACGGCATCATTGCGCAATCAATACCACCAGAACAAGTGATGGGATGCGTGGTGCACGCCAGTTGTTCGCTCAAAGGCCCTGCGCAAGTGCAACATCACTTTGGCAATGGTTTGATCATTGGCGAACCCTCTGGCAAAACATCTGCACGCGCGCAAGCCTTACTGGAACTACTACAACGCGCGGGCTTTGATGTCACCCTGTCACAGCAAATACAAAAAGACACTTGGTACAAGCTGTGGGGCAACATGACGGTCAACCCCGTCAGCGCCATCACGGGTGCCACCACCGACAAAATTTTGAACGACGATTTGGTGCGCCAATTTATTTCCAATGTGATGTTAGAAGCCAAAGCCATTGGCGAACGCATTGGCATACCAATCGACCAACAACCCGAAGACCGACATGCGGTAACACGCAAACTGGGCGCGTTCAAAACATCGATGTTGCAAGACATCGAAGCCAAACGCGCCGTGGAATTAGATGCGTTGGTGAGTGCGGTGCGCGAGTTGGGGCAGATCACCGGTGTGGCCACGCCATTCACCGATGCGCTGCTGGGGTTGTCTCGTTTGCATGCGCAAGGTTTGGGGTTGTACCCGAGTGCGCCTGATTGAACACTGCACGCTGCGCAAAAACTTTTACGGCAAAGAGGCTTCGGTTTGAGCCTTGCACACTCTTTGACTCAATGTGAGCCTTCGCCATCGCTGTGTTTCGCCACACGCGAAGCACGCCAATGCGGCCACAACACATTCAAGCTCAAGCCTGTCATCACCAAAGCAGCGGCAAGCAATTTCCAATCGGGCAGCGGCTCTGCCAACAACCACGCTGAGGCCCCCATGCCAAACACTGGCACCAACAACGCCATGGGGGTGATGACCGAGGCTGGATGTCTTGCCAACAACCAACCCCACGCCGCATAACCAAACAAGGTGTTGCCCCAGGCTTGCCATGCCACGGCGGCCCAAGTGAACGCATCCGCTTGCAACACACCTGCTTGCATGGCAGCCCAACCTTCTGTTAACCATGACAACAGCAGCAACGGCGGCACTGCAAACGCACTTGACCACACCACATACGCCAACATGTTGACGGGGCCTGCTTGCTTGCCCACCATATTGCCCAAAGACCAACCCAAGGCTGCCAACAACGCCAACAACAAACCCACCCAAGTGGTACTCGCGTCGGTGTGTGCGCCAATCACGCCAATGCCCGACACCGCCAGCAACAAGGCCACCCATTGAAAACTTTGCACGCGTTCACCGGTGAGTCGCATCGACAAACCGATGGTGAAAAACACCTGCGTTTGCACCACCAACGACGCCAAGCCCGGTGCAATGTGGCCATCGATTGCGATGTACAAAGCACCAAACTGCACCAAGCCAATCAAGCACCCATAAGCTGCCAAATTGCGCAGCGGCACATCGGGTCGGCGAAAGAAAAAAGCAGCGGGCAAAAACGCCATTGAAAAACGCAAGGCCGCAAACAACAGCGGCGGCAAATGCGACAACGCGTTTTTGATGACCACAAAATTACTGCCCCACACCGCCACCACCAACAGCGCGAGCAAAAAATGACGCAGGGGCAAAGCGTGTGTCACGCGCTCAATCTTGTGTGAAGCCCACGCGTGCTGACACCGCACACATCAACTCATAGCCCACGGTGCCAGCGGCGTGTGCCACCTCGTCAATCGGCAACACCTCACCCGTAGCAGCGCGCCCCCACAAGGTGACTTCTGCACCAAAGCCTGCGTTGGGCACAGGCGTTAAATCGACGGCCAACATGTCCATGCTGACACGCCCCACCGTGCGTGTGCGCACACCGTTGACCAACACCGTTGTGCCCGTAGCGCAGTGGCGTGGGTAACCATCGGCATACCCACACGCCACGATGCCAATGCGCATCGCGCGCTCGGCCACAAAGGTCGAGCCATAACCCACTGTGTCACCCGCTTGCAGTTCTTGCACCGCAATGACTTGGCTGCGCAAACTCAGCGTGGGTTTTAGTTGCCAATGCGCGATGTCGTGTTGCGGAAAATCTGGCGCACTGCCATAGAGCGCAATGCCGGGGCGCACCCAATCTGCCGCCACGGGTGGTGCTGACGCATATCGCAACAAACCCGCGCTGTTGCAAGTGGTGCGCTCACCCGGTAAATCTTCGGTGGTGCGTGTGAACAATGCCATTTGTTCGGCGACACCTTTGTCGCCATCGGCATCGCTGAAGTGGGTGACCAAAGAAATTTCATCCACCTGTGGCAATTGGTTCAAGCGCGTCCACGCCGAACGAAAACGCGTGGGCGTGAAACCCAAACGGTTCATGCCACTGTTCATTTTGAGAAAAATGCGATGCGGCACCTGCGTTTTGTGACGGCTGAGCATGTCAATTTGTTCGTCGCAATGCACCGTGTGCCACAGATCCAAACGCGAGCACACTTCGAGATCACGGGCTTCAAACACACCTTCGAGCAACCACACCGGCCCGCGCCAGCCCAAGGCGCGTAGGCGTAGTGCTTCGTCTAAATCAAGCAACGCAAACCCATCGGCAGCACGCAAGCCTTCAAACACGCGCTCAATGCCGTGTCCATAAGCATTGGCTTTGACCACCGCCCACACCCGCGCATCGGGTGCGGCGCTGCGCAAACGGTGGAGGTTGTGACGCAAGGCGTCGGTGTGAACAAAGGCTTGAATTGGACGGGGCATAGGCAATATTGTGGCACCCGCGTGATATAACCTGCGTTGCAACTCAAAACTAAGAAATCGCGAGGCTCGTCATCGGCCTTGCAAAACGACAGACTCTCTTCATGAAGCGCGGTTTTTATACCATCATGTCGGCTCAGTTCTTCAGCTCGTTGGCCGACAACGCGCTGTTTGTCACAGCCGTCGAATTACTCAAAGCAGACGGCGCGCCCGAATGGCAGCGTGCCGCGCTGGTGCCCATGTTTGCCCTGTTTTATGTGGTGCTGGCCCCCTTTGTGGGCGCCTTTGCAGACTCAAGGCCCAAGGGCGAGGTGATGCTGATCAGCAACACCATCAAAGTGGTGGGCTGTTTGATGATGTTGTTTGGCGTGCACCCGCTCATCTCTTATGCCGTGGTGGGCTTGGGCGCAGCGGCTTATTCGCCCGCCAAGTACGGCATCTTGACCGAGTTGTTGCCTGCCTCGCAGTTGGTCAAAGCCAATGGTTGGATCGAAGGCTTGACCATTGCATCCATCATTTTGGGGGTGTTGCTTGGTGGTCAATTGGTAGGCCCCAATCTGTCGGCCTGGTTGTTGTCGGTAGATTTCCCTGTTTTCACAACAGGCGTTGACACACCCGCCGAAGCCGCCATCAGTTTGTTGATTTTTGTGTATGGCTTGGCGGCATGGTTCAACAAACGCATTCCCTACACGGGCGCCGCACTGGTGCCTTTGCGTCACGATCCCGACAAAAGCATGTTGCACAACTTGGTGGCTTTGTTGCCCGATTTTTGGCATTGCAACCAACGCTTGTGGCAAGACAAACTGGGGCAAATTTCATTGGCCACTACCACTTTGTTTTGGGGCGTGAGCGGCAACCTGCGCTACATCGTATTGGCATGGAGTGCCGCAGCTTTGGGCTACAGCACCACACAAGCTTCTAGCTTGGTGGGCGTGGTGGCCATTGGCACCGCGGTGGGCGCTGTGGTGGCGTCTATGAAAACGCGCCTCGAACATGCCACGCAACTCATGCCCTTGGGCATTGCCATGGGTGTGTTTGTGATCGCCATGAACTTCATCGACCAACTTTGGTTGGCGGTGCCGTTTTTGATTGTGTTGGGTGGCTTGGGTGGCTTTTTGGTGGTGCCCATGAATGCTTTGTTGCAACACCGTGGTCACAACCTGATGGGCGCTGGTCGCTCGATTGCAGTACAAAACCTGAATGAGCAGTTGTGCATTTTGGGCTTGGGTGGTTTGTACACCTTGTCCACCGGCATGGGTTTGTCGGCTTTTGGTGCCATCACCGCATTTGGCATTTTGGTGGGCTTTGTGATGTGGCTCATCAAACGCTGGCATGAACACAACCAAGTGCATCACGCTGAAGAACTTGAACGCCTGCTCAACATCGCACGTCACGACGACTTGCACGGATAAACCGTGATCGCACGCCCCACGCTGGCCGTGCTGGCGCTGACTATCAATGCCTTGGTATGGGGGCTGTCATGGTGGCCACTGCGCCAGCTCGACGCCAATGGACTCCACCCGCTGTGGGCCACAGCATGCGTGTTCGCCTTGGCTGCTGTGGCGCTTTTGTTTTTGGCCCCCGCCGGATGGCGTCAGTTCAAACAACACCCTCAACTGCTCTGGCTGGTGGTGGCTTCGGGCCTGACCAATGTGGGCTTCAATTGGGCTGTTACCACCGGCGATGTGGTGCGTGTGGTGCTGTTGTTTTATCTCATGCCCACCTGGGCATTGTTGCTGGCATGGTGGTTGTTGAAAGAGCCGCCCACGCGTGGTGCACTGATGCGTTTGGTGTTGGCGCTGTGCGGTGTGTTGATGGTGTTGAAGAAACCCGAATCGCCTTGGCCCTTGCCGCAAGATGGTGCTGACGCGTTGGCGTTGCTGAGTGGGTTTTGTTTTGCGTTGACCAACATCTGGTTGCTGCGCTTGCAACACACGCCAGCCTCAGCACGCATGGTGGCTATGTTTGGTGGCGGCGCGTTGATGGCCGTGTGCTGCGCGTTGCTCGCCGCTGTGACCGATGTGGTGTCAGCGCCAAACCTGTTGCAAATTTCTGGAGACGCTTGGGCCTGGGTACTGGGTTTGAGCGCTGCGTTTTTGGTCTCCAACTTTGCCTTGCAATATGGCGCAGCGCGACTGAGCGCGCACACCACCGCGATGGTCATGATGTCAGAGGTGGTGTTTGCCAGCGTGTCCTCTATGGCACTAGGGGCATCTACACCGACGTGGCGCGAAGGCTTGGGTGGCGGCATGATTGTGCTGGCCGCATTGCTGGCATCGCTGGCACAAAAAGAACACTCGCATTGAAAGACCAACCATGACCTCACTCACCAATCTCACCGCCACACGCATCGACGGCACGCCTATGTCGTTCGCTGAATTGCAAGGACGCGTTTTGCTGATCGTCAACACCGCCAGCGCTTGCGGCTTCACACCGCAATTTTCTGGTTTGGAAAAACTGCACCAACAATACGCTGCACAAGGCCTAGAAGTGATTGGTTTTCCATGCAACCAATTTGGCGCACAAGACCCCGGCAGCAACAGCGAGATTGGTGCATTTTGTCAGAAGAACTTCGGCGTGAGCTTCACCATGATGGAGAAGATCAACGTCAATGGCTCAGATGCACATCCGGTGTATCAATGGTTGAAATCGCAAGCGCCGGGCTTGTTGGGCACAGAGGGTATCAAATGGAACTTCACCAAATTTTTGGTGAGCAAAGAGGGCCAAGTGATCAAGCGCTATGCGCCGCAAGATGCGCCTGCCAAAATTGCCGCTGACATTGAAGCGGCTTTGGGCAAGTGAGTCGAGAGACTAAGCCAGCGCCGCGTCCAACACCTCTACCCAGTGCTTCACAGGCACATCCGTGCCGCTTTGCAAGTGGGTGATGCAACCCACATTGGCACTCAAGATGGCTGTGGGTTGCAGCGCATCTAAATGCCCCAGTTTGCGGTCGCGCAAGGTGTAGCTGATGTCGGGGTTGAGCACCGAATAGGTGCCCGCTGAGCCGCAACACAAATGGGCTTCGCTGGCGGACACTTTCACCTCAAAGCCTAAGTCGCTCAAATGTTTTTCTACCCCACCTTTGAGTTGTTGGCCATGCTGCAAAGTACATGGCGGATGAAACGCTTGCAAGCCTGCTTGCTGGAGTGCGGCGCTGTTCAGTTTAGGTTTGAGAGTTGGCACCAAGTCGGGTAGCAACTCGCTCAAGTCTTTGGTGAGTGCGCTGATGCGTTTGGCTTTTTCGGCGTAGGCTGCGTCGTGTTGCAACACATGGCCGTAGTCTTTCACCATCACACCACAGCCTGAGGCGTTCATGATGATGGCTTCGACGCCCTGCTCCACATAAGGCCACCACGCATCGATGTTTTGACGCATGTGGTCCATGCCGCCATCGTGGTCGTTGAGGTGAAACTTCACGGCACCACAACAACCGGCTTCGGGCGCCACCAAGGTTTGGATGCCTGCGGCATCGAGCACACGTGCGGTGGCGGTGTTGATGTTGGGCAACATAGAGGGTTGCACACAACCGGCCAACATCAACACTCGGCGTGCGTGCGTTTGCGTGGGCCAAGCACCTGCGTTTTGAGGCGCAGGCACTTTGGCTTGCAAGGCTTTGGGCAACAGGCCACGCACCGCTTGTCCCATCTTCATCGCAGGTGCAAACAAAGGTGAGGGCAAGCCTTCTTTCAAAGCCCATCGCAACATGCGCTCGCCCATAGGACGCTCGACTTTGGCATCCACCAATTTGCGACCGATGTCTACCAAGTGACCATACTGCACACCGCTCGGACAAGTGCTTTCACAGTTGCGGCAAGTGAGGCATCGGTCCAAGTGCTGTTGTGTGGCGCGTGTGGGCTCAGCACCTTCGAGCACTTGCTTCATCAAATAAATGCGACCGCGCGGACCATCGAGTTCGTCACCTAACAATTGATAGGTTGGGCATGTTGCGGTACAAAAACCACAATGCACACACTTGCGCAAAATGGCTTCGGCTTCGCGACCCTCGGGGGTGTTTTGGTATTCAGGGGCTAAGTGGGTTTGCATGGTGTGTGTAAAATAAGGTCGAGCAGCGAAATATGAAGATTGCAAGTTGCGGCAGTTGATGTGTTGCAGTGTTGATGGTTTATCTTCAAGCACGACCACGACAAAAAATGTTGGCTGGGTCAAACTGTTTTTTCAATTCGCTTTGAATGCGTTGGTGCACCGCATCGAGGGGTGTGAATACACCGACCGTTTTGTCGGCATCGCCATGCGCAGCACTGGTTTTGAACAATGTCACATGGCCACCCGCTTGACGCGCCGCATCACGCAAACGCTGCGCCGCACTGGCAGGCGCCCACAACCAACGCTGTGCGCCGTGCCATTCGATGTAGTTGGCATACGGCAGTTCTAACACCGGTGCGGTTTGTGGCAATGACATGCGCCACAAACAATCGTCTTCGCTGGGTGATTGGCTGAAAAACGGCAGCGTATGTTCACCGCTGGCTTGCCAGTCGCGCTCGGCTTGCGCGTCGTCCATGCGTGTCACTTGTGCACCCAAAGCTCGCGCATCTGTGCCCATTTTGTTAACTGCTGTTTCCACCGCAGCCACCGCACCGCGCAAGCGCACGAACAGCACATCTTGTGCAACTTGTGCGCTGGTGTCATGCACCCATGCACTGGCATTCAATGGCAACGGTTGGCCACCCCATCGGTTGAGCAATTCAAGCGCTTGCGATTGCGATACACCTGCACACATCAAGGTAGCTTCACCGGGTGCCACAGGCAACACTTTGAGGGACACCTCGGTGATCAAACCCAATTGCCCCATGCTGCCGGCCAGCAAACGAGACACGTCATAGCCCGCCACGTTTTTCATGACTTGCCCACCGTAGGTGAGGTGTTCGCCTTTGCCATTGATAAGTCGTGCGCCCAACACAAAGTCGCGCACGGTGCCCACACTTGCACGTGCAGGGCCTGCCAAACCTGCAGCGACCATGCCACCCACCGTAGCACCCGCAACTTGGCTTGAAGAAGACACACCCCACGACTGTGTGAAATGCGGCGGCTCAAACGCCAAGCATTGGCCTTTTTGCGCCAGCATGGCTTGCACCTCTGCCAGCGGTGTACCCGCGCGAACAGTGATCACCAATTCGCTGGGCTCGTAACTCAAGACACCTTGGTAGGTCGTGGTGTCGAGCACCTCGCCCACCAGCGACTGACCATAAAAGTCTTTGCTGCCGCCACCGCGGATGCGCATGGGCGTGCCGGCGGCTGAGGCTTGGCGAATGCGGTCTGAGAAATCGTTCAATAAGGCTTGCATGACAGGCATGGTAATGGTTGTGTTCAAGCTATGGCTTGAATTTTTTGAACAGCTTCTTCAAAAAACCATGAAAAAAGCCCGCCGGTGAGGCGGGCTTGAAGTCCAAGGAGAACTTGAAACGTACTTGAAATGAACCTGTTGTGCTTAACGGTGGTAGGCCGTTTCGCCGTGTGAGCTGATGTCCAAGCCTTCGCGCTCTTCTTCTTCGCTGACGCGCAGACCGAGCACCACGTCAACCAGTTTGTAAGCGATGTAAGACACCACACCTGACCAAACAATGGTGGTCAACACAGCTTGCAACTGAATCCACACTTGATCGAGGATCACATATTCAGGGTTGGCAGCGTTGGCCACATAGTCGAAGATGCCTGTGCCGCCCAATGAAGGGGCTGCAAACACACCGGTCAACAAAGCGCCCAAGATACCGCCCACACCGTGCACACCGAACACATCAAGTGAGTCGTCAGCACCGAGCATGCGTTTCAAACCGTTCACGCCCCAGAGGCAGAACAAGCCAGCCAACAAACCGATCACGATGGCACCCATGGGGCCCACGAAACCGCAAGCGGGGGTGATCGCCACCAAACCAGCCACAGCACCTGAGGCTGCGCCCAACATAGAGGCCTTGCCTTTGGACATGGCTTCACCCGCAATCCAGCTCAACGTAGCAGCAGCAGTGGCAACCAAAGTGTTGACAAATGCGAGGGCTGTCACACCGTTGGCTTCGAGGTTCGAGCCAGCGTTGAAACCAAACCAACCCACCCACAAGAGAGACGCACCGACCATGGTCAATGTGAGGCTGTGAGGCGCCATTGATTCTTTGCCGTAACCGACGCGCTTGCCGATCACATAAGCACCGACCAAACCAGCAACCGCTGCGTTGATGTGCACCACCGTACCACCAGCGAAGTCGAGCGCACCTTTGGCCCACAACCAACCCGCAGCAGCGGTCACGGTCTCAAGGGTTTCAGGGCTGGTGATGGCGTCTGGGCCGTCCCAATACCAAACCATGTGTGCAATGGGCAAGTAGCTGAAAGTGAACCACAACACGCAGAACAACAACACAGCAGAGAAGCGTGCGCGTTCAGCAAATGCGCCCACGATCAAGGTGCAAGTGATGGCGGCAAACGTGGCTTGGAATGCAGCAAATGTGAGCTCAGGAATGACCACACCTTTGCTGAAGGTGGCTGCCACCGAGTCAGGCGTGATGCCTTTGAAAAATAGCTTGTCAAAGCCGCCATAGAACGGCGAGCCACCCGAGAACGCAACGGTGTATCCGTAAATCACCCACAACACATAAATGAGTGAGCTGACCACAAACACCTGCATCAGCACAGACAACATGTTTTTGCTGCGCACCAAGCCACCGTAGAACAGGGCGAGGCCAGGAATGGTCATCAAAATCACGAGCAAGGTCGCCACCGTCATCCAAG
>JACCDY010225461.1_pt1 | contig 14291 bp, 8 predicted proteins | sample 7446391 | NCBI WGS metagenome assembly JACCDY01 (sample SAMN15323451, study PRJNA562643) | freshwater metagenome | isolation source: river surface water | place: USA:Blue River Watershed | collected 2017-08-18 | reverse complement strand
TCCCTTCAATGACCAGCTGGCCACCGCCCGATCCGCCCTCGGGACCCAGATCCAGGAGCCAGTCCGCTTCGGCAATGATATCGAGGTTGTGTTCGATCACCACGACAGTATTGCCCGCCTCGACCAGTCGATGCAAGACGCGGATCAGCTTTTCCACATCCGCCATCGACAGCCCGACTGTGGGCTCGTCAAGGACGTAAAGCGTATGCGGCAAGCGCGAGGCGCGACCAGTTGTGATGACGCCTTCGGTCATCCGGGCTTTGGCCAGTTCGGTCACCAGCTTGATACGTTGCGCTTCGCCACCGGAAAGAGTGGGGGAGGGTTGACCCAGGGTGAGATAGCCGAGTCCCACATCTTGCATCAGTTTCAGGGGATGCTGGATGCGCGGATGTGCCGCGAAATAATCAATCGCATCATCGACCTCCATCGAGAGTACTTCGCCGGCATGTTTTTCGCGCATGCGCACGCCCAGCGTATCGGTATTGAAGCGCGCGCCGTGACAGGCATCGCAAGGAACCTTGACGTCTGGCAAGAAGCTCATCTCCAGTGTGCGCATGCCTTGTCCCTCGCATATCGGGCAGCGACCATCGCCCGTATTGAAGGAGAATCGTCCAGCACCCCAGCCACGAATACGCGCCTCGTTGGTCTCGGCAAACTGCTTGCGCACATCATCCCAAAAACCGATATAGGTCGCCGGGCAAGAGCGCGGTGTTTTGCCGATAGGTGTCTGATCAACCTCAAGCACGCGATCCAGCGCATCCCAGCCCGTGATGTCATCGCAGCCATGGCACGGTTGCGCGCCGCGTGCGGCTATCGCGGTAGAAAGATTGTCGAGCAACACCTCGCGGGCTAGCGTCGACTTACCCGAGCCGGAGACGCCCGTGACCACACTGAGCCGTCCGATCGGAAAATGCGCGGTCACGTGACGCAGGTTGTGCAAGGACGCGCCTTTGACCGTGATCATGGGCGTGTCTTTGGCGATTGGGCGTCTGGGCTGGAGCGGATGCGCCAAGGGGTGACGTAAATAATGGCCTGTGGTGGATTCAGGCGCCGCCATCAGATCCTCGAGCGTACCTTGCGCGACGACGCGCCCTCCACGCACACCGGCTCCGGGACCGATATCGATCACATGCTCGGCGCGACGAATCGTGTCGTCATCGTGCTCAACGACCACAAGCGTATTGCCATTTTTTTCGAGTTTGGAGAGCGCACCAAGTAGGATGCGATTGTCGCGTGGGTGCAAGCCAATAGTGGGCTCATCCAACACATAACAGACGCCTTGCATATTTGAACCGAGCTGGGCGGCGAGACGAATGCGTTGCGCTTCTCCCCCGGACAGTGTGGGTGCGGCCCGATCAAGTGCGAGATAACCCAAGCCGACTTCCTGCATAAATTGCAGACGTCCACGTATTTCGCTCAGAATGTCGCGCGCAATTTCCGCATCGCGACCGCGCAAGACCAGACCCGTAAAAAACGTATGTGCATCCGATACAGGTAGCGAGGCGAGTTCGGCGATTGACTTGTCGCGCCATAACACCGCACGCGCAATCGGGTTCAGGCGCGCGCCATGGCAGCTCGTACAGGTCTGTGTCTCACCGTCGTAGGACGCGTTCCAGGCGGCTTCTTCGCCCGTCTGTTCGCCATCGAAGCCTTGCAGTTGCAAACCTGTTCCATAGCAACTCTGACACCAGCCGTGTTTGGAGTTGTACGAAAACATCCTTGGATCAGGTTCGGGAAAACTGGTGCCGCAGCTGGGGCAGGCGCGCTTGACGGAGAAGTGCGTTTGTTCAAGTGGCGCAGACATATCGCTTTCGAGTTTGCCCAACGGCCAGAGAACACTCATCACGCCTTGCCCATATTCGAGCGCACTGCGGACCGCTTCTCTCAAAGGCGCTTCATCTTTGGTGTTGACCACCAGATCGGCGACTGGCAACTCGATCGTGTGCTCTTTGAAACGATCCAGGCGCGGCCATTTGGCCGTCCCGATAAACGCGTTGTCCACACGCAGGTGGGTAAAGCCTTTGCCTGAGGCCCATTTGGCTAGATCGGTATAAAAGCCCTTTCTGGCGGTGACCAGAGGCGCCATCAGACCGATGCGCTCGCCTTTGTGGTCTCGCATGATGCGCGCGACAATCTGATCCGCACTCTGCGGTTCGACGCTGACCTGACATGTCGGACACATCTGTGTGCCAAGCTTCATGTACATCAGTCGCAAGAAATGGTGAATCTCGGTCATGGTCGCAACTGTCGATTTGCGACCGCCCCGGCTCGTGCGCTGTTCGATGGCCACGGTGGGTGGAATGCCGAAAATCGCATCGACATCGGGTTTGCCTGCGGGCTGCACGATCGCGCGGGCATAAGCGTTGAGCGACTCGAGATAACGACGCTGCCCTTCGTTGAACAAGATGTCAAAAGCGAGCGTAGACTTGCCCGAACCCGAGACGCCTGTAATGACAGTGAATTTATCGTGCGGGATGCTCACACTGATGTTTTTGAGGTTATGTTCCCGCGCATGCAAAATATCGATGCTGTGCGCACGACGTCTTTCCTTGAGGACACTTTGCAACGGACGGCCCCCACCTTCTGAAGCTTGCTCGCCCGTGGTGCTGACACTGATGGCGGCGGGGGTCATGGCGACGGCATACTCACGCAGCGCCGCGCCAGTATGAGAGCGTGGATTCGCCATCACGGTTTCCGGACTGCCGACCGCCACGAGCTCGCCGCCGCCATCGCCGCCTTCAGGACCCAAGTCGAGGACCCAATCGGCTGCGCGAATCACATCGAGGTTGTGTTCGATGATGAGCAGAGTGTGCCCCGCCCCCAGCAGCTTGCGAAACGCGCGCATCAGGCGGGCGACATCGTCAAAGTGCAAGCCTGTTGTGGGTTCGTCGAATAAAAACAGACTGCCTTTCTTAGCGACCTTGGCTGTGGAAATCCCGCTGCGGGCGGCTTCTGCGAGGTGACCCGCCAGCTTCAGGCGCTGGGCCTCACCCCCCGAGAGCGTCGGGACCGGTTGACCCAGCTTGACGTACTCCAGACCGACATCGGCCAGCGGTGCGAGTCCCAGCTGCACATCGCGCAAGCCTTTGAAAAATTCCAGAGCCTCTGACACGGTCATGTCGAGCACGGCATCAATCGAGGCACGTCGTCCCAAGTGCTCAATTTGAACTTCTCGCACTTCGGGGCGGAAACGTTTGCCATCGCAATCCGGGCAGCGAATGTAGACGTCCGACAAAAACTGCATCTCGACGTGCTCAAAGCCTGTGCCGCCACACGTGGGGCAGCGGCCATCACCGCTGTTGAAACTAAAGGTGCCTGCCGTGTAGCCGCGCTCGCGCGCCACCGGTGCCTGCGCAAAGAGTTTACGGATTGGATCAAACGCACCCACGTAGCTCGCAGGGTTGGAGCGTGCGGTCTTGCCGATTTGCGCCTGATCGACCATGACGACATCGGCAAGTTGTTCGGCGCCCAGAATGCGATCGAAGGCGCCGGGCGCTTCGGTGGGCTTGCCCATGATTTTGAGCAGACCCGGATACAGGACGTCTTGAATGAGAGTGGATTTGCCCGAGCCAGAAACACCCGTGACGCATACCAGACGACCCAAAGGAATTTCGATCGAAACATTCTTGAGGTTGTTCGCGGTGACACCCTCGAGGATCAGCCGTGGCGTGTTGTCCGCGACAGGCATCGGGCGCGGCGCTTCGACTTTGAGGCGACCGCCCATGTACTGACCCGTCAATGTCGTCGCGTCTTTCAGTGCGGTGGGTGTCCCGTCAAACACAATTTGACCACCGCGCTCGCCTGGACCCGGTCCCACGTCGATGACACGGTCGGCGGCGATCATCACCTGAGGGTCATGTTCAACCACCACCAAGGTGTTGCCTGCGTCCCGCAGTCGATGCATGACTTCGACTACTCGGTGAATATCGCGCGGGTGCAAACCAATAGAGGGCTCATCCAAGACAAACAGCGTGTTGACCAAAGAGGTGCCCAGAGCCGTTGTTAAATTGATGCGTTGGACTTCGCCTCCGGAAAGCGTTCGACTCTGCCGATCAAGTGTCAGGTAGCCCAGCCCCACGTCACACAGAAACTTCAGACGCGCCCGCACTTCGGTCAGCACCAGATCCATGGCCGCATCCATAGCGCCCGGAAAAGTCAATTGATCGGCGAAGGCTCGTAACTGAACAATCGGGGTCAGCATCAAATCTTGCACTGACTTGCCTTGAATACGCCAGAGCAAGGCATCTGGCTTGAGGCGTGCACCTTTGCAGGTCGGGCAGGGGGTGTAGCTGCGGTATTTGGAGAGCAAGACCCGCACGTGCATTTTGTATGACTTGGTTTCAAGCCAGTCAAAAAAGCGCTGTACGCCGTACCACTGAGTTTTCCAGGCCTGATTGCCGCCTTTCCAGAGCGGGTCACCATGCAGCACCCACTCTTGATGTTCGGGGGGCAGGTATTTCCAGGGTGTATTGATCGAAACGTTGGCACGCTTGGCGTACTTTTCCATTTCAACCTGACATTCTTTATAGCTTGGTGTTTGCCAGGGTTTGATCGCACCGCCTTCGAGGGTTTTATTCTCGTCAGGGATCACCAAGCCAAAGTCGATGCCGATGACCCGACCAAAACCTCGACACGCCTCACAAGCGCCCAGGGGCGAGTTAAAAGAAAACGTGCTGGGCAGAGCGTCGCTGTAGCTGATGTTGCAATCCGCGCAGTGCAGCTTGTCGCTAAATTTCCAGACAGCCGTATCCGTTCCATCCTGATCGACAGCATGCACAGAGATCAGGCCGTTGCCCATTTTGAGGGCGATATCGAACGCCTCCATGACGCGAGAGGGCTCCGCGCTGGAAAAACGAAAGCGATCCTGCACCACGCGCAAGGTCCGTAACAGTGGTGATAGGGTCGCTGATTTCTTTTTAGAGGCTTTGGCAGCAGGCGCAGGGGACGCTGTGTCCGAGGTTCCGGACTGAAGCGGGCTTTCATCAGCGTGGACACGCGTATAACCCTGCTGCTCCAAAAAGCCGCGTACCTCTTCCTCGGTAAAGTTCAGCGGTACTTGCACGGGGAAAGTCACGACTAGTCGCGGATCTCCCGCTTTTTCAGCGCGCTCTTTCACGGCAGAAAAAATAGAAGAAGTACTGTCCCGGCAGACGGCCTGACCGCAGCCGCGGCACATGAGCTGAGCGCCTCGCGCGAACAGCAGCTTGAGATGGTCGTTCAGCTCGGTCATCGTGCCGACTGTGCTGCGAGAGCTGCGCACGGGATTGGTCTGGTCGATGGCGATCGCGGGCAAAATGCCCTCTATGCGATCGACAACAGGCTTATCCATCCGGTCCAGAAATTGCCGCGCATAGGGCGAGAAGGTTTCGACATAGCGTCGCTGGCCTTCGGCATAAAGAGTGTCAAACGCCAGAGAGCTCTTGCCTGAGCCGCTGACACCCGTGATCACGGTCAATTCGCCCGTATTCAGGGTCAAATCGAGGTTTTTAAGATTGTTCTGGCGTGCGCCAGTGATGCGAATGGTTGGGTTCATACCGTAATCATAGAGCGGCGGCCCGCAGGCAACATGGAAAACCAGACGAATACTCTGGCCGGATATAGGGTAATATACGGGGTTCGTTACCGGAGAATTGCTATGGCTTCAGAAACAAAACGTACGCGTCGCAACACACTTGAGCGTCGTTGCTTGGGCAAGGCCTTTAAGCGCCTGTTCGTCAACGCTCCAAAAGGCGTGTTCAAAATGCTGGAAAAAGTCAAGAAAGCCTGAGTTTTTGGCATTCTGACCGCTTACTCTGAGCGCTTGAATCAAAGTAGTTGAATCAAGTACTGGGCTGCAAACCATTAGGTTTGCGGCCCTTTTACTTTTTCAGATACTCCCTCTTGACCGAGCCGTCATGCGCACTCGTTTATGATTGAAATCATTGAATGCACCAATAACATCAGGAGAACAAATATGAGTGGGAATAAACGTTGGGTCAACCGTCCAGAGGGATCGACCTGGGGTGATTTTGGTGAGGACGACCAACGCGGTCGGATTAATTTGCTGACTCCTGAAAAACTGAAGCAAGGTATTGCCGAGGTTAAAGAGTTTCAGCCTTTCTGCCTCAGCCTGCCACTTGACCTACCAGGCGGTAACTTGTTGAATCCACGGCGATTTCCACCTGTTATCCGTCCCACCTTGCGTGGCGATCGCCCCAACATGAACTACGGTCTGTTTCGTGACAACGACCAGCAAACCGACGTGATCAGCGATGATCTGGTCGTGATGCATCTTCAGTACTCCACTCAATGGGACAGTCTGGCCCACGTGGGCTCAAGATTTGATGCCAATGGCGACGGAATTCCAGAGTCGGTGTATTACAACGGCTATCGTGCAGGAGAGCACATCATCGGACCCACCGATGGCAAAGATGCTGGCGTACCGGGACCGGGTGAAAATAAATCCACTTCCAATGCCATGGCCCTTGGGATCCAAAACATGGCCGAGTCTTGTGTGCAAGGTCGAGGCGTCATGATTGATTTCCATGCGCACTTTGGTAACAAGCGTGAAATCATCGGTTACGACACACTGATGCGGGTGATGGAACAGGACAAAGTCGTCGTCGAGCCTGGCGACATGGTGTGTCTGCACACGGGTTTCGCACAGCTGCTGATGGACATGAAGGGCAACCCAGATCTGCATACGCTTGAAAACAGCTGCGCGGCGCTCGACGGTCGAGATCAAAAGCTTCTCAAGTGGATTACCGACAGCCAGCTGGTTGTATTGATGGCCGACAACTATGCGGTGGAAACTTACCCAGCGACCAGCCACATTGGTTGTTGCGCGACACTGCCCTTGCACGAGCATTGCTTGTTCAAGCTGGGTGTTCACCTGGGTGAGATGTTTTATCTGACACCGCTGGCGCAATGGTTGCGTAAAAATGGTCGTAATCGCTTCTTGCTGACCGCGCCCCCACTGCGTTTACCTGGTGCCGTGGGCTCACCCGCCACGGCAGTCGCAACAGTTTAAGTATGCCTTCAAGACCCTATTCGACGATGTTGTAAGTTTGACGAAAGCTTGAATAAGCTTATGGTTGACGCACGCATCGCGAGTGGGGCAATATGACCAAGTTATTTCACTATTTCAGGAGCGTGCCATGCGCCGTACCTTTATTGCTGCCGCGCTCTCAGCGGCAATGCTGTTGCCCGGTTTGGGTTTTGCCAAAACATTCAAATGGACCAGTCAGGGCGATATCCTGACACTGGATCCTCATTCACAAAACGAAGGCTTGAACATTGCGGCCAACTTGTGGGTGTATGACCCTCTTGTCAAATACAACGAAAAGTACGAAGTTGTCCCCTCGCTGGCAACCTCGTGGGAGCGTATTAATCCCACCACGATGCGTTTCAAGTTGCGTCCGAATGTCAAGTTTCAGGATGGCACGCCTTTCACAGCGGATGACGTGGTGTTTTCGCTTAAGCGCGCCATGGCGCCTTCTTCGCAGTTCAAGTCATACGTAGCGGGCATCAGTGATGTGGTCGCCGTTGATCCTCTGACTGTTGATGTCATTACAGCCGGTCCTAACCCTGTCTTGCTGCGTCAGTTGCCCTCACTCGGCATTATGAGCAAAGCCTGGGCGGAAAAGAACAACGCCGCATTGCCCCAGGATTTCAACAAGAAAGAAGAGAGCTTCTCGGCCCGCAATGCGATGGGAACAGGCCCTTATAAACTCAAGTCACGCGAAGTCGACATTAAAACGGTATATGTCGAAAATCCAGACTGGTGGGGCAAGCCCACCAAAACCGGCAACGTGACTGAAATTGTCTACACACCGATCAAGCAAAACGCGACACGTACTGCCGCGTTGCTCTCTGGCGAAGTAGATTTTGTGCTCGACCCGCCTGCACAGGATCTGGACCGTTTGCGCAAACAGGTCAACGTACTGGACGGCAATGAGTACCGTACGATTTTCATTGCGATGGATGTTAAAAGTCCTGAGCTGAAGTACAGCAACATCAAAGGTAAAAATCCTCTCGCCGATGTGCGCGTGCGTGAGGCGCTCTATCGCGCAATCGACATCGAGGCGATCAAAAAGTCTGTGATGCGTGGCATGTCTTTGCCAACAGGCGCCATGATTTCCCCTCAGGTGAATGGATATTCAGAGGCACTGGGCAAGCGGGTTCCCTATGACCCCGTCAAGGCTCGCGAGTTGCTCAAAGAAGCGGGTTACGACAACAATCTCGAGTTCACAATCGACTGCCCGAACAACCGCTACATCAACGACGAAGCGATTTGTCAGGCTGTTGTGGCAATGTGGGCCAAGATTGGCGTGAAAACCAAGCTCAATGCGATGCCGCGCGCGACATTCTTCCCGAAGCTGGCCAATGGCGACACCAGCATTTATCTCTTTGGCTGGGGCGTTCCAACCTTTGATGCGTACTACACGCTTGAGTCCCTGATTCGTACAAAGGGTACCGGCGCAAGTGGCGCGTTCAATTATGGCGGTTACTCCAACCCCAAGGTTGATGCCCTGATCGATGCGATCAAGACAGAAACCGATGATGCCAAGCGCACTGCCATGATTCAGGAAGCCCTGAGCATTCATGCCAAGGAGTTTGGCGCGATTCCTCTGCATGATCAGATCATTCCATGGGCCATGAAGAAAAACGTCAAGATGATCCACCGTCCGGACAATCGTCCCGTGATTGAGTGGATACGCATCGATTAATCGATGTTTTTAAAGCGAGCCTCTGAGCATCTGAGCAGAGGCTCGCATCTTTGTGAGATTGCATGTTCGCTTTTATTATTCGACGGTTGCTTCAGGCCGTAGGCGTGATGTTGACCGTTGCGCTGCTGGCTTTTATCCTGTTTCAGTATGTCGGCGACCCTGTCATGATCATGCTGGGTCAAGAGGGTACGCCCGCAGAGCGTGAGCAATTGCGCCAGGATCTCGGGCTGAACGATCCGATCATCGTGCAGTTCTATCACTTTCTCGCTAATGCCGTGCAGGGTGATTTTGGTTTGTCACTGCGCCAAGGGCAAAAGGTCTCCGTACTCTTGAGCGATCGACTACCGGCCACACTAGAGCTGTCCATCGCTGCTGCGTTGATTGCTTTGGTCGTCGGCGTCCCACTGGGTGTCTACACGGCGCTCAAGCGAAACGGCAAGTTATCGCAAGCTTTTCTGGCGTTTTCATTACTCGGCGTTTCTTTACCGACATTTCTCATCGGCATCTTGTTGATTCTGGTGTTCTCTGTCCAGCTTGGCTGGCTACCGAGTTACGGTCGGGGTGAAACGGTCCGTCTGGGCTGGTGGACGACGGGCTTGTTGACGGCGAGCGGGTGGAAACATCTCATTTTGCCGGCCATCACACTCTCGCTTTTTCAGGTTGCCCTCGTCTTGCGCCTGGTGCGCTCAGAGATGCTGGAGGTGTTACGCGCCGATTACATCAAGTTCGCGCGCGCCCGAGGTCTGACCAAGCGAGCGATTCATTTTGGTCATGCGCTTAAAAATACACTTGTGCCTGTGATTACGATTATGGGCTTGCAGCTCGGCGGCATCATCGCTTTTGCCATTGTGACGGAAACGGTGTTTCAGTGGCCGGGTATGGGGTTGTTGTTTATCCAGGCCGTTCAGTTCGCCGATATCCCGGTGATGGCCGCCTACCTATGTCTGATCTCATTTATTTTTGTGGTGATTAATCTGATCGTTGATTTGTTGTATTTCGCCGTTGATCCAAGATTGCGTGTCGGACTTGGCAAATCGGGAGGGGGACATTGATGCGCGCCTCATTCTCGAAATTCTGGGACGGTGATCTTGCGTGGTCATGGCGTCACACGCCAGTCGCGATTATTGCCACAATTATTTTGCTGGTCATGCTGATCGCTGCTTTTGGCGCGGGTTGGATCGCACCTCACAACCCCTTTGATTTGGCAACCATCGATTTGCTCGATGCGCTCAAGCCACCGGTATGGCATGAGGATGGCACCGCCAAATACCTGTTGGGCACAGATAGTCAGGGTCGCGATCTGCTATCAGCCCTGATGTACGGCACCAAGGTTTCGTTGTTGATTGGTTTGGCCTCTGTCGCTGGAGCCATGCTGCTGGGCGTTGTGCTGGGTCTGATTTCGGGTTACGCAGGTGGTCGCATCGATGCCTTGATCATGCGCGTGGCCGATGTGCAACTGTCGTTCCCTGCTATTTTGATCGCCTTATTGATCGATGGCGTGGCACGCGCAGTCGTCCCCGGTGATATGCACGAGGTGATCGCTTTCCCTGTACTGGTCGGTGCGATTGCACTGGCGGGATGGCCACAGTATGCCCGTACTGTCCGAGGCTCCACACTCGGTGAAAAAAATCGCGAATACGTCCAGGCTGCCCGAGTGATCGGCATTTCCTCGCCTGTCATCATGTTCCGTCATGTGTTGCCGAATGTCCTGGGTCCTGTATTGGTGTTGGCGACAGTTCACCTGGCGACCGCGATCATTACCGAAGCGACGCTGTCCTTTTTGGGAGTCGGTGTGCCGCCGACTTCGCCTTCTTTGGGCACGCTGATCCGGATCGGGAATGACTTTCTATTTTCCGGGGAGTGGTGGATCACCATTTTCCCGGGTGCTGCGCTGGTGTTGCTGGTGTTGTCTGTCAACCTGCTTGGGGATTGGCTGCGTGATGCCTTGAATCCCCGTTTGAGTTGAGGGCAGACATGTCTAATATTCTGGAAATCAAAAACCTCAGTGTCGAGTTTCCAACACGACGCGGTACTTTGAAAGCTTTAAACGACGTCTCCTTTTCAATTGCTGCGGGCGAGGTGGTTGGCGTGGTAGGCGAATCAGGGGCGGGCAAATCCCTGACAGGCGCAGCCATCATCGGTTTGCTTGAACCTCCTGGTCGTGTCTCAGGCGGGGAGATCCTGCTTGAGGGTAGACGGATCGATAACCTGACCGACGATCAGATGCGCACCATTCGTGGCCGCGAAATCGGTGCCATCTTTCAGGATCCGCTGACCTCGTTAAATCCGCTTTACACCGTGGGTCATCAGCTCGCGGAAACGATTGTGACGCACTTGCCCATGACATGGTCGCAGGCACGTCAGCGCGCCATCGAACTGCTCGAGTCGACCGGCATTCCGGCTGCGCGTGAGCGTATCGATCATTATCCCCACCAATTTTCGGGTGGCATGCGCCAACGCGTAGTGATCGCGCTGGCACTTGCCGCGCAACCAAAATTAATCGTGGCAGATGAGCCCACCACTGCGCTGGATGTTTCCATCCAGGCGCAAATTATCGAATTGCTGAAAAAGATGTGCCGTGAACAAGGTGCCGCTGTGATGCTGATCACGCATGACATGGGCGTGATTGCTGAAACCGCAGATCGCGTGGTCGTGATGTACGCGGGGCGTGTGGCCGAAATCGGCAAAGTACGTGATGTGATTCACTCCCCCAAACACCCATACTCTGTCGGTTTGATGGGTTCGATTCCTTCGATTCATCATCATGTTGAGCGTTTGGTGCAGATTGATGGCTCGATGCCAAGATTGACGGCCATTCCACAGGGCTGTGCGTTTAATCCGCGTTGTCCTAAAGTCATGGATCGCTGCCGCGAAGAGCGCCCTGAAATTATCCAGGTCGGGACGTCGCAAGCCGCCTGCTGGTTACATGCACCCCAGGAGGCGTCATGAGCACAGAGCGTCCTTTGGTTGAAGTTCACGATGCTGCCAGATGGTTTGATGTCTCGGCGCCATGGCTCGAGCGTGTATTGTCTCGCAAGCCCCGTAGTATCTTGCGTGCAGTCGATGGTGTTTCTTTCGGCATCCGCAAGGGTGAAACCCTGGCGCTGGTAGGCGAGTCCGGTTGCGGAAAGTCGACCATTGCCCGCATGCTGGTGGGACTCTATCCACTCACGCGTGGGACCATTACTTTTGATGGCCAGCCGATTTCAAACATGCAGGGTCGCTCGGGTCTGGCTTTGCGCAAGCGTCTGCAGATGATTTTTCAGGATCCGTATGCGAGTCTGAATCCGCGCTGGCGCGTCGGGCGCATTATTGCCGAGCCGATGCTGGCACACACGACGATGACCGAGCAGGAACGCGATGCCCGCGTGGATGTGTTGTTGACTCAGGTTGGACTGCACGCCTCGGACAAGTCACGTTTTCCGCATCAATTTTCTGGCGGACAAAGACAGCGCATTTCGATTGCGCGAGCTTTGGCGGTCAATCCTGAGTTTCTCGTCTGTGATGAACCGACTTCCGCACTCGACGTTTCAGTTCAGGCACAAGTCCTGAACATCATGAAAGATCTTCAGAGAAATCTTGGCCTGACCTATCTGTTCATTTCACATAACCTCGCGGTGGTCCACCATGTCGCCGACCGCGTGGGTGTGATGTACCTCGGTCGCATTGTCGAAATCGCGGATCGGGACACTTTATTCTCCAATCCCCAGCATCCCTACACGCGGATGTTGCTCTCGGCGATCCCCGATATGACCGGGCAGGGACGCAAGCGCACCCCTGTCGCGGGTGAAGTGCCCAATCCGCTGAATCCGCCCTCAGGCTGCACCTTTCATCCACGCTGTCCCTTTGCCCGCGAACGATGCAAAAGTGAAGCACCTGCGACACAGAACTTCAAAGGTGTGGAAATCGCCTGTCATGGTGTCGCAGAAGGTTGGCCGATGCAGGTCTAAACGTGGTGTTCAGTCCATGCACCGGCCAGCCTGAACGGAAAATCAGTTCGTCTTGATATTACGTACCTTGACGAGCTCGTTCCATTTCTTGATATCTGTTTCGATGTATTGTTCAAACTCTTTTGAACTACCGCCGACAGGCTCCATGCCAATCGACACAAAGCGCTCTTTCACATCGGGCTGCGCCAGGATTTCATTAATCTCTTTGTTCAGGCGCGTCACGATATTCGCTGGCAGTTTCGCCGGGCCGACCAGACCAAACCAGGTATAGACATCTGTGTCCTTGAACCCTTGCTCGCCAAGCGAAGGCACGTCAGGTAACAAGGCCGAGCGCTGTGAGCCAAACACGGCGATCGCACGAAGCCGTTCATTTTTGATGAAGGGCAGAGGCGCGACGATTGGATGTACACCCGCAGTCAGTTGACCACCCACGAGATCCGTCATCGCGGGTGCATCGCCTTTGTAGGGTACATGCGTCATATTCGATTTGGCCAGATAATTAAACAACTCGATCGCCAAATGCGGGCCTGTGCCATTGCCCGGGCTAGAGACATTGACAGCCTCGGGTTTGGCGGCGAGTTCGAGCAGTTGTTTTGTCGTTTTAATCGGTGAGGATGCGGGCACCAGCAAGAAAAGAGGCGCACGAACGACTTGGATAATGGGCGTAAAGTCCTTAAGCGTGTCGTATTGCAGTTGTCCAAACAAAGCGGGGTTGGTCGTGTGTGGGGCTGCGGCCATCATCAAGGTGTAGCCATCCGGATCGGCTTTCGCGATCTGTGCGGACGCGATCCGTGTATTCGCTCCTGGTCTGTTTTCCACGACCACGGGTTGCTTGAGTCGGGTCGCCAGATGCTCGCCAATGACTCGTGTGGCGATGTCGTTTGAACCACCCGCCGGAAAGGGGGAGATCAGTTTGATGGGTTTGACAGGCCAATCTTGAGCAAGCGCCAAGCCTGACGCGCTCAAAGTCAAACTCAGAGCTAACGCGATGCGGGTCATTATTTTCATGTCTACCTCCAGAAAACTCGTTATTCTGCTAATTGAAAGAAAAACTACTTCATGATCCGCTTGGCGATGTTCAGCAAGTGGATTTGACTGGTCCCTTCGTACAAGCGGAACAGCCTGACATCCCGGTACAGCATTTCTATGGGACCGCCGATATCCGCGCAGTAACCTGCTCCACCAAAAATCTGCACAACCCGATCTGCGACACGCCCGCACATCTCTGAGGCGTAGTATTTGCAAATTGAGGCTTGTGTCGTCACATCCTCACCGTTATCACGTGCGCGTGCGGTCTCCAGCACCAGACTGCGCGCGGCCGAGATTTCAACTTGGCTTTCTGCCAGCATGGCCTGGACAAGCTGAAACTCCGCGATGGGTTTGCCAAACTGCTCGCGCTTCTTGACATGGACAAGTGCTTCATCAAGCAGCCGCATCGCGGGACCGATGCAAAGCGCTGCCAGATTGATGCGTTGCTTGTTCAGTGTTTTCATGGCGGTCGCAAACCCCTTGCCAGGAATCCCGCCGACAATTTGCTCGCTGCTCGCCAGCACATCGTGGAGATAAACCTCGGATACGGGAGACCCTGATTGACCCATTTTTCGATGTTCAGGACCGGTGCTCAGGCCTGGTG
>JACCDY010548067.1_pt1 | contig 14296 bp, 20 predicted proteins | sample 7446391 | NCBI WGS metagenome assembly JACCDY01 (sample SAMN15323451, study PRJNA562643) | freshwater metagenome | isolation source: river surface water | place: USA:Blue River Watershed | collected 2017-08-18 | reverse complement strand
TGAAACTACTCCCCAACAATAGGTTGGACCTGTCCAGTTTTTATCCACTGAATGATTGCTTTTGAAGCAAGCTCTTCCCTGCCCCCCATGGAATGTAAGTGAGTTCCGCCACATACATCGCCTGTACCTTCGCCACCCTTTACAGTGATCAGATTATTTTTTGAATACCCCACAACAGTTGAATACGGCGTATGGGAGCATTGATCATCGCCATGGTGAATATTTAATACTGATGCCTTCAATGCCGACATATCAAATGACTCTACCGAGGAGCCATAGCTTCTGTTGTAATTATTAGCAACAGTCATGGATGCCGAATGAATGCTACCTCTTATTTCATTACCAAGATTTTTGGCAAGCCACTTTGAGGAGATTGTTCCGTAGCTATGTCCCATCACATAGAAGTTTTTAATGCCATACTTTTCTTTTAATAGGGCAATCATTTTTCTTACATCATCAGCATGCTTTACTGAAGATCGAAAATCGTCATTACACCCTAAGGGCTTATTTCCTGGTGCCACACTATTTTCATCACTGGGGCAATCCATTACTACCAGTGCTATACCTGCTTGAGAAAACAGCTCAGTATTATTTTGTAAATAATTTAAATTTCTTTTCCAGTCGTTCTCTGTCTTGATGTTAGCAATGCCAGACCAGCCACGATAAAACAGCAGGGCCGTATCTGATGGCGTTGATGGCTTAAGCAAGATTGCCCTTTGAACTACCGGAGTTTTTGAAAACACCCCGGACTCCCTACCAGCATCTGCCTCTAACAGAATAGGGGTCATTGTTTGAGCTGTTACAGAATTAAAGCAAATTAAAGTACAGAGACTCAATAACCATTTCATTCTCTAACCCAGACTTATGTAAGTAGATTTAAGCCACTAAAAAACTTTATGCAAGCAGCCTATAAAGGGACCAGGCTAAATTCAATACAGCCAATGAAATAAGTGTGCCAAAAGTCAATTTCATACCCAATACACGTTTACTGAAATCTGGCGGGGGTATATTGATCCCTTTAGCATGAATCCATCGCCCTAGAATCAGAGTGATGCCCGGAATAGAGACTAAGTACCAGGGTGCGCCATTTAACTCTAGGCAAGCTATCAAAATAATTCCAATCGGCACATACTCTGCGAAGTTTCCTTGAGCTCGAATAGCTCTCTCAAGATCTTCGTAACCCCCATTTCCCAAGCCAACCTTATTTTTCCTTCTAAGGCCAATTACGGCAAATGAGAGTTTTACAAAAATGATGGTTAAGGTAGCAGTAACGATTGAAGTGATTAATAGCATCTTTTTATATCACCTCTAAAACCTTAGTCAGCGAGATTCCTTCATGGTTTGGTGCCTCACCAATCTCCTCGAAGGGGTGGCCTAGGCGATTAACCCAAAATACATCGAACCCGAACCACTTGGCTGCTAGAGCATCCCAAGCATTGCTTGATACAAATAGTATCTCCTCCTTCTTGACTGGGAATGCTTTCAGCAAAAGTTCGTAAGCTTGTGGGGCAGTTTTAAATAGGCGAATGTCTTCAACTGTCACCACTTTATCAAGGTAGGGATTTAAGCCATTGCTCTCTACCACTGTAGCTAACATCTCCCTGCTTCCGTTCGACAAAATAGCAGTTGAGATACCTTTTGCTTTAATAGTCCTGAGCACATTCAAGCTATCGTCAAAGCCGGTGAGTTTGGCATACTGACTCATCAGTCGATCCTCATGCTCAGCAGTCAGATTTAATTCCATTCGCTTACAAACATATCGCAATGAGCGAACAGTCAACTCCCAAAATGGCAGGTAGTATTTACTGCCGCTAGGATTGGGGTCACTCATAGTTACCAATCGCGTGTATTCGATTTGACGATCACGCCACATCAAGGCAAAAGCCTGTCCATGACCTGGAAATAATTCTTCCGCCAACTTCCCCATGGAATAAACATCAAATAAAGTTCCATAGGCATCAAAGGCTATGAGTTTATACATGCGATCTCCTGCTTTTTATTCTGAATTTACATTGTCATTCAAAACGATACCTCATGTTAGGCGACAATAGAGCAATGAGGAAATATGAAGTCATCTCCATCGAGCCGACAGATTTAGGCGGTCACTGGGTCATTACTTATCGAATGGCTAATGGTGTCATTGATAAACAATCAATCGTGGCAATCGACTCAAATGATGCTTTTATTGTGTTTCGTAACCAAATGATTAAAGAAGCAAAAGCTAGGTCGACACTTAAAAGCCCCAAGTAAAAATACCCTAAAGTGTTTTTAAGGGGTGTCCCTCATTAGAATGCGAACTAATTGATCATATCGAGATAATGGGTCATTTGTTTTGTACTCAAGGGCAATTTAGTGAGCTCTAAATAATAGATGCTCGCTCCCGGCATGCCTTCAATGGAGCCGGGCGTTAACTTACCCATAGGCACTAAGTAGTTCCCGTGCAACTCTTTCATGTGAGTAAAAAATAGCATGGGCGGAACCTTAAGCTCTATAGCTCGCAAAACTAGCTCCTCACATAAAACGTTAGGTGACTCTATATGTTGCCGATATAAATTATTTTTCTCTTTTATGGCATGACTCATATAGCGCTCAATGTGCACATCCTCATAAAGCCGCTTATTGAAATCGTAGATATAGTCTGTAAGTGCCCTAGAGATCCAATAAGCTTCATTTTCACTATACACATGTTGTAAATTCTGCCAAAGCTTTGCTTGATAAGCATCTTTGAATTTTTGACTCTGGTGTTTATAAAAGGGGTGGGACTTGACCAAGCCAGAAACTATTCCGCCAAGTAGTAATGCGCCACCTATTAACAGTGTTTCACCCATAACTTGGGCGGAAGGCAGCGTTAAAAATGCTTTTAATCATGCTACTAACTATAGATAGATAATCGAGCAATAAGCCTGTAATATGCTCATCTTTAGAAGTTTTTTATCCTTGCCTAATTAATTGATTTAGATAGTATTTTTTCTATCAAGTCACTTCATAGCCTCGCAATATTCAGTTTCATTCATGATGGAAAATAAGTTATGGCTTCAGATAAAAAACTCAGGACTCAACCGAAGCAATCAAGAGCTGAAGCTACCGCTGACATCATCATTCAAGCGGCGATCCACGCCCTAGAGAGTGCTGAAGAAATAGAGGCAGTTACCTCGCAAAATTTAGCAGTTAAGTCTGGATTTTCAGTTGGCTCGCTATATCGCTATTTCAAAAATAAAGACGATCTTTACACCAGCCTTTGGCGTTTTTTTGTTACGCGCCTGCATGCTGGTTTAGTGCCAAAAATAGAAGCCTTCCCTAACCATGGAACAGTCAGGCAATTAATGATGATGGTGTCTGAATATTATTTTGATAACTTGAGATCTCGCAGACCCAGCAGGGTGATTCCCTTCTATCGACTTTTTATAAAAGCCATGCCTGACCCGGAAAATATATATAAGGTAATGGATGTTCTTATCGAACCCCTAATGCAGGCTCAGATTCGAAATCAATCGGGAACCATGAAAATCATGGATGAAAACGAAGTGCGGATTTGTTTGCGCGCCTCACAAGCCATGATTAGAAACGACTTTATGGAAAGAAACCCGTATTTTGGAACCACCTCCCATGAGCGAATCGTGTTGGATCTGCTGGTTAGGCTATTTCAGAAATAGTACGCACCAGAATGGCACAATTTGGCTCCCAGGAAAAATATATTGGCTTTAGATTTAGAGCATGAGTAAAAGTTTAAAGACGATTGCCTGCCTCAAGATATTGCGGGGAACCATTGCCATCACCATTGGAATGAGTCTTTTTTTGGTATACCGAAACTCAGAAGCATTTTCTTGGATAGATCATCCTCAGCTAGGTAGCCTAGCCTCTAAAGATCCCTTCTTGCAGATGTTGTTTGTTTGGCTGGAAAATTTTAATCAAGAGCAAATATTGAGCATTGCTATATTAGCCAGCCTAATGGGGGTGCTGCGCTGGGTAGAGGCTAGTGGAATTTGGCTCAATAAAAGTTGGGCTCACTGGTTAGCTGTATTTTCAGGTTTTATTTATATCCCTTTTGAGATAAATGAACTCATTCACAGGTTTAGCTGGCTGATGGTGCTAGTTCTACTCATTAATACAATTGTCGTGACATACCTACTGTATGTATTGCATACCAAAAGATTGGTCAAGCTTTCCCTGTGATTTTTATCAAGGGGCCTTAACGACACTTGCTACCCCAACGAAAAGTAGATCATCAAACCTGACCTAATGAAAAAACCACCCGAAGGTGGTTTTGGTGTCTCCTCCAGCCCATAACAATCTAGGCATAGAATCTAAATTGTGATCTAGCATCTATTAAAAGACTCTGTACCAGCACTACTCTACTTACCAATATTTAAAGGGCTTCTCAGCATCTATATCACCGCCCAAGGCCCTCATGTTCATCTTGCAATGCGGACAAGTGAGGCCATCCCATTCCGATAGATGGCCGCTCGAGTGGCAACTGGTACAAACTGGCAGCATACTAATTTCAGTATTAATACTCCCGGGATGAGCCACCGTATAAGCATCAATCGTTAAGCAAGATTTACAAACCATTGCCGTTCTAGAGGAGTGAGGCCCAACTTCTCTACCTATACTACTGATGCACTCAAACTTACAAGATTGACATACAAATTTATATCTAGCCATTACTCAATCTCATTATTTCTTTTTAGATTGAAGTGCTAGTCTATTCATCCGGGCATCTTGAATGAGCAATTGCCTTTCTTGATTGGCTACGCCAATGGTAATTTTTCTGGCAATAAGGTCTGCATACACTCCATCAATTTTTTTAAAGAAATCTTCGTAGACCGCTTTCTTTTCTGGACTTAAACCCTCGACGGCAATAGGGCGACAAGAATTCGCTTCGGACAAATAACTTGTCAGTGCCGCGGCTTGCTGATCTGTTAATTTATCTGCAGAACTAAAAAGCGCTTTTGCATGAGGATTATTTCTTGTAACCGCTATGATCTGGCCATCAACGAGTAAGGCATCGGCGCTTTGATTGCTGCGAATAATGCAACCATTAAGTCGCTTGGCTACAGACCCCGATCGATCTGGAGCCATTGCCATCATTGGTGACGAAACCTTAGCAACTGGTACTGGGTTATTAGGTGGGACATTTGCCGCACACCCACTCAGGAGCGCAATCCCCATCAAACTTAATTTAAATATATTTTTCATTGGGCGGCTCGTTAGTTATTGATAGACAAAATCAGCGCGGCGATTTTCTTTAAACGCCGCCTCTGTCTGTGCTGGGTTGGCTGGCTTTTCTTTTCCAAGGCTCACGGCCTCCAATTGGGATTCGCTGACTCCTTGAGCAACTAGGGCTTTCTTAACAGCTTCCGATCGTTTTTGACCCAAGGCTAGGTTGTACTCCGCAGTTCCACGATCGTCGGTATTACCCTGAATAATCACGGAGGATTTTTGCTTTTGACGTGTCTTTAAGTAAGACGCGTGGGCTGAGATGATTGAGCCATATTTTGGATCCACGGTATAGCTATCAAACTCAAAATAGATTGAGCGCTTGCCATACACGCTAGACTTTGGATCACTAATTGGATCGTAAGTCATAGAGCCCCCCGCATTCACTTCTGCTACACCGTTAGCGTCATCCAGCTTAACGCTACTACAAGCGGAAACAAATAAAACTAGCAAAGCCAATGACAATGCTTTTATAAATTTCAACATGATGATATTTCCCAAACATGGCTACACGTTCGTAGCCGAATAGCAAAGAGACATGCCGCTAATGCATGTCTCACCTAAGAAAATTAGGCTTGGGCTTTGGGGGGTTTAAATGCTGAATCAGGAAAGTTTTGGGTAAACAAAACTTCATTTGTAATAGAAAACTTAGCCGCTGAAGTAGGCGGCAGAAAAACGGTAATCCCAATATCGCTGATATTTGCAGTTACATGACTCATGATGTACATAGTATGTACCGGCTCTTTGTCATCTGCTGATTCTGTAATATTCTGTGCATGTGTTGCTATTGAACCATTGGCATAGCTGTTAGCAAGCTCTGCGCGCTCAATTGCGGCTTGAATAAAAACACTTGAAGCAGCCACTTTGAACGCAATCAAAAAGAGGCATATCAATAGAACGAGTGTTTTACTGCGGGGCAACATGGATAAGATTCTATACCCGATTTATACATTTGTCGTTTTAAAGGACATTTCTTGATGGCCGGGGCGAAATTGACCAGGGTAGAAGATGCCTGGTCCTATCCCCAGAATTCTTTAATTTTTGGCGCCTCGATTTTTGAACGATCGTAGCCTGTTCGCAATGCACCAGCAATTTGCTTTGGGTCAAGTAAGTCAATACCTTTGGGCGTGCCAGCAACTATCCACTTTACCTTTGTACCGGTCGCCTTAATATCTTCAATATTTTGAGCGATGGGGTGCGGGATTGTTGTCAGAATTGCGCCAGTCAGCCCATCCGTCAACGTAATGATCAGTGCTCGTTTCGAGCCGGCCACCAAGTCAACATGGGCTGGATTAGAACAAATTCCGCCATCCATAACATAACGCTGGCCTAATAATGTTGGCCCGGCAACTCCAGGCAAAGAACTACTCGCCGCCGCCCCATGAGCCAAGGGAATATTATTTTTTCTGGCGGCCGCCTGGCTGACTACCAAGCGCTCTCCCGAATAACAATCTATACCCGTTGTATACATTCGACTAGTTGGCCAATCTTTTTTGCTATCGCCCGTTAGGAATGCAGCTACCTTTTCTAGGCGATCTCCATTCACTTTATTGTTGGCAGCCAATGCAGCATGACCAATGATTCTGCGCGTCTCCATGCTGCCATCTGTTGCACTCATATTAATTTGATCGGCTCTCATCTGACTTATATTCGGCTTGGCCAATGGTGCAATCTTGGCAAAAATTTCAGGGAATTTTCCAAAAAAATCAAATTCTGTTCGTAAGCGACTAAATTCACCCGAGAGTAGCGAAGAGCCAATATAAGATCCGGCAGAAGTGCCTACGACCATCTCGGGGATCTTCACCATATCCAACCCCGCCTCGAGTAAGCCATGAAAAAATCCACAATACCAAGCAATGTAATACTCTCCACCACCACCAAGCACCATTGTTCGATCAAGGCCCTTTGCTAATTTTGAAACTGTAGGTTTTGTAGCAATAGGCATTGCCAAACCATCATCAGAAAATAGTTTTTGAGAAATCTCATTTGTCTTTAGTTCGAGATTAGTTTTTTGGGGCATAGACTGCGCGAATGTAGATTCAAGCCCTGGTCCAGAAGTTGCGGTGATAGCAACGGCGCTAATGGTAGAAGCTTTTAAGAAATTACGGCGTGATTCTTGAGTCATATCGGCTCCATTAATAGATAACCAATTTATAACAAAGCTCAAATGAAAAAACCAGCCGAAGGTGGTTTTAGTGTTTCTTGGTGGCCCGAGGCGGAATTGAGTCACTGATACACAAGGATTTTAAATTATCCTCTGATAGGCTGCTTTCGCTTTGCTTTCAAGGCCTTGAGTCACCAGCTTGGACTTGTCTAAAAAGTGCGCACTGTTGTGTTGCCACATCCCTCCGGTCAACCACCATAGTTACCCGTAATGTCGTTTAAAACGACACACTAGTAAGCATCTATTTACCCGATACTTAAGTTAAGCCTTTATTAACTCATGGCTAACCAGTATGAATTATTGGCGCATAGCCCGAGTCTACTTCTTCCTTAGAAAAGAAGGGATGAAACTAAATTCTTTCTGTTCTTGAGGGACTATTAACAACTCTCTTTGTGGCTGAGACCCAATTTGCGGCTCTTGAATTGGTCGCGGAATTGAAACCGTTGGACTTACTGGAGGTCTTGACTGTAATGTCATGGGAGCTTCAGCCTTCCTCTTTTTTACATCCATGATCTTTTCATATACGAATTCGCCAAATTCAATCATGTTTTCAGAAATGACGCCGTTGTCTATGCGGAACCAAAAATCATTTAGCATTTCATTATTAATTTGTGAGATTCGATAGATGGGCGGGCAGACAAAACAGTTTTCTAAAAAATCTAGCCCGGGAAATTTAATTTCATTTATTTGATTTCGATCAACGCGGCTAGGTGTTACAAGGATTAATTGACCCCTTTGCTTGATCTTGATCATTTGACGTTGTACATACTCAAGAATAAAGATTTCAGTACTAGCAATCTCTACTTGGCTATTGGAGCTTGGCACAATAACAATATCAAAATCCAACATAAAGTCGTAAGGCAATCCAAACGTCCAGGTTAAATCTGCAATAGTAATTTCTGCGTGAGACTCGAAACGCCTTAAAGAGGCTTTTGCCTCAAGCATTGTGTAGTTAGAGTTTTGTTGGTAAAACAGCCCGGCCTTATAGGCCTGAATATTTAAATGAGGATTTTTGCTGATAAGTACTGACGAGGTGCCTTGCTTATCAAAATCTATCAAGGAGACTTTGTGGTTTTTTTCAATCGCAAGAAATCCAGCGAGATTTGCTGAAATAGTACTTTTACCAACTCCGCCTTTTTGGTTGGTAATGAGAACCTTAATCCTATCTCTCACAGCAACTTATAAAGTTGGCGCATGTTTTGAATCTTTGCGTATAAATGTTGAGCCTGATCAATCTCTCTAGAAAAGTCCTCTTTTACCGCATGCTGCATTATCAGCAAGACTCGTTTAGCTTGATCATGCTTTTGCAAACTTGCGAGGGTTAAATAAAGAAATGCCTTACTATGATTGACCGGGACTATTTCACCCTTACCGTAATAACCACCTACCGTAAAAGCGGCTTGACGACTTCCTAGCTCTGCGCCCTTTTCAAGTAGATCCAGTCCTCGATCAACATCTTTTGCAACACCCTGCTCTGCCCCTAAGCCTGTTATGTAAATATTTCCCAAGTTTGAAAAAGCATCATGAACCTCTTCCTTGATTGCTTTTAGATAAAACTCAACTGCTTTTTTATAGTCGGGTTTTCCACCCACAGCACCTTGCTCATGAATTAATCCTAAGTTGTAATCAGCATAGCCATTCCCTCTTGCAGTCTCTCTATTGAGCCAATTCATTAGGCTCTCTGCCTGCTCTGTATTCAGAAGACCATCTGAGCACATTTTAATTAAAGCAAACTGAGCGTCGGCACTCAACTCAAACTGCGCTAACTCAAAAAAGATATCAAAAGCGACGTCATTTTTACCTTTTTGAAGATTTAATTCGCCTAGCTCTACTGTCGACATAGCTTCCTTAACAAAATATTATTTAACGATTGAAAACATATTGGGATCAACTGGATATGTTTGAAAACCTATATCAGATAATTCAAACCTTCTAATGTCGTCATCCCCTTTTTGGTAATCCAAAATTGTTGCGAGGCGATATAAAGACAAAACTTCTAAACAGGCTTCTCGCAAATCATCAGCATCGATTCGAATTGTAGAAACTGGACTATCGGCTGATTTATTAACCCTAAAACGAATCTTCCAATACATTCCCGATCACTTCTTTCTTAAAAAATGTGGAATTGAATCGTCCCACTCGTTTTCGTTAATGGCTCCAACTTCTTTTGCGAGACTTGATTTACTTGACATATCGGCGCCAACTTCTTGCGCATAAAGGTCGGCAGACCCTGAAAACTTTTCAAATGAGTTATCAAATGCGTAAAGATTGCCATCTTCAATAGCAACTATTTCAACGACGGTAAATTTAAGTTTTGCGGCAAGAATTGCTAAATTGAACCCCTGCTCTTCACGAACCTTACGCAAGCGCTTACCCAGCAACTTGGCGGCTTTTATTTGTTCTAGGCCTGCCATTGTCCCCTCCAATGGCACGATCTTAATTACTAAAAATGTTTTTAGATATTAGCTATTAGGTGAACAAATGGGGCCCCAAACAATGCCCAAAGGGGTACATTGCCATTTATTGATGGGCTTGTGGCAACTTAATGACAAATCTAGCTCCACTACCTACTACATCCTCATATTGGATCGAGCCTCCATATCTGGTGACAATATGCTTACAAAGCCATAGCCCCAGACCCATGCCGGTTTGCTTGGTGGTGCTTAGCAATTCAAATAGTTGGGGTTTGAATTCAGTAGGAACGCCTTCGCCATTATCAGAAATACTTAGTTGAACGAACTTGTCAGCCTTGATGGTCTCTATAGCAATCCGGCGCTGAAGTGTCCCTGAATTCGCCAAGGCTTGAATCGCGTTATTGAGCAAATTTAATATGACTTGTTCGATTTCAGAAGAATTTACCTGAATCGCTAGGCCCACATCAACTCGAAGTTGAATTTGGATATTCTTACTCTTGAGCTCAGGCTTAACAATTTCTAGAACTTTTGATATCAACTCACCCAATTCAACTACTTGAGAATTGGATTCACCTTCTGTAAATATTGACCTAAGCGACCTAACAATCGTTGCTGCCCTCTTATTATCTTGCTCCAGCGAATCCAATATTTCTTTACCCAATTCTGGATTGAGAACTCCTTTTTCTAATTTCATTTTGAGAAACTGAATATTGAGATTAGATGCGCCAAGAGGCTGATTGAGCTCGTGAGCAATCGAAGCCGATAGCGCCCCTGTAGCCGCAGTCTTATTAGCCTTCATCAGGCCGTAGATGAGTCGCTCTTTTTCTTTTAAGAGCTCGGTAATTTTTTCATTTTCTTCTTTAGTACTTTTTAGAGCATTGGCAATTTGATTTTCTTTTCTAATCTGTTTTTCTAAATAAAAACTTCCAAGGGCAACATAGACTAATATCGTGCTGCCATAACCAATCCACAAAAGAGTTAAAGCTAGAGCATCCTGAGCATAAAGAAAGAAGTTGGTTTGGGTGCTTCCAAACAATACCCAAAGGGTTCTACAGATTTCTCCAAACAGGGTAAAGGCTGATAAAAAAATCAGCCACCTCACTACTATCGTTCGATCTACCTTGTAATACCTTCTCAACTCCCATATTTGCCATACTAAAAATAGCTCTTGAGTAATTGTTATTAATGCCACACGATGCTTAAAACTGTCTGGTATTACTCTCAAGTAGTCATATAGAAAGAAAATAAAGATTGGAATGAACCACAAAAGCGAAACTTGAATCTTAGTAAATGAGCGCTTATTCCATGATCGATATAAAAAAATGAGAAGAAAAACCGAAACAATAAATGAGGTGTTTGCTATTGTCAGAAAAAACTTATGTGTCCATAAAGCAATTCCAAAACTAAAAGAAGATAGGGAGAAAAATCCAACGCTTAAGGGCCAGTAGAGGCTAAATTCATTTACTCTATCAGCACGATATTGATGAAGGGCGCTTAAAAATAAGCCTAGGCCAATTAGCGAAAAAGCAATAAAAAAGATTTGATTGGCTGACTCCATAATCCAAATATTACTAAAGATCATTGACAATGTCGTTTTAAACGACATCGACCAAGGCCCATGATGCCCAATCCTGCTTTAGACTAATCAATAACCATTTCTTCTTGAGGCTTAAATGACTTGGATCATTACCAAATACTTACTAACAGCAGGAATGGTTGTATTCATTTCTGAGATGGCCAAGCGAAGCGATCGACTGGGTGGCTTTATTGCGGCATTACCCTTGATGACGCTTTTAACTCTGGTGTGGTTGTATGTTGAAAACCAGCCCGAGGAAAAGATAGCCAATCATGCTTATTACACCTTTTGGTATGTGATTCCAACATTACCAATGTTTCTATTGTTCCCATATCTACTTCCAAAGTTAGGATTTTGGCTAACTTTAGGGGCTTGCGTAGTGGCAACAGTCATCTGCTTTGGCCTATTTGCTTTTATGATGAAGGGCCTTGGAATTCAACTGTTGTAATGTTTTGTTGTTTCAAACGACATCGAATAACACAAGGATGATTAATTGACATGTCCTTTCTCGGGGAACTATTTAAGATGTAGTTTTATGCTTAAGATGATTCAATGAACTTTGATATTCGCTGCGATAATCTGAGCGGGGCTGATGTGCAGGCGCTCGTTCAAGAGCATATTACTGAGATGTTGAGTAATACACCGATTGAAAGTGTTCATACTTTGCCCCTCGATAGCTTACGAAAACCAGAAATTACATTCTGGTCTGCCTGGCACCAGGGAGAACTAAGTGGCTGCGGTGCGTTGATGGAACTTGATGGCACTCATGGTGAGATAAAGTCAATGCGAACAAAAGCTAAGTTTCTAAGAATGGGGGCTGGACAAGCGATATTAAGTAGCATAATTTCTGAAGCAAACATGCGTGGCTACACTAGACTTAGTCTTGAAACTGGATCCGCAGAAGCATTTAAGCCAGCGCTTACCTTATATGAACAAAATGGCTTTGAAGTGTGCGGTCCATTCGGTGACTACAAATACGATCCGCTTAGCGTTTTTATGACGAAGATCCTTTGAAGGCAATCAGCCTAACTCCCAATCAAGCGCCCGATACACAATTCTCCAAATGAAAAAACCACCCGAAGGTGGTTTTAGTATTTCTTGGTGGCCCGGGGCGGAATCGAACCACCGACACAAGGATTTTCAATCCTCTGCTCTACCGACTGAGCTACCAGGCCAAGAGTTAGGATTATAAATGAAACTGATTTGCAGGATTAAAAACTCGGTTTGCGATGCCAACCTTACTCAATCGACTTATAAATCAGTATCCAAGAGCCCGTATTTAAAGGCTCTTAGGGAATGTTCGTAAGCTATTCAGCAATCTGACCGGCTAATTGCTCGGCTTGCTTGGCAATAGCGCTTGCAGCAACGACATCGCCCAAACTTCCCATGGTTGCTGGCCCAATCATCCATAAACTGCTCCACTGCTCAGATGGCAAGTGACGCACTCTAAAGTTTTCATCAACTGCAATAGCATGCCCAAGAGGGTCCCGGATCGCCAATCGGTCTTCAATGAGTTGATTTAACAAGGGGTCCGATGCAACGCCAGTGCAATTGATGATTCGATCTCCCTCAACTTCAATGCCATTTCCTAAGAGTGCCTTCACCTTAAATTCAGAGCATTTGATTTCTGTGGCGCGCCCCAAGACAAATTGAATTTGATTTTTTGACCTCAGCTTTTCATATGCAGCAATCGTCTGAGGTGATGCTCGAAAACGATACAAGTTCCAAAGCCAACCTAGCCTCTTAAATAAAGTTCGCTTTTGGTGCACAGAGAATTGCTGCCAAATCATATTTATATTTGTCCTCAACTCTTCCCACGCACTCTGCCACTCTCTACTCGTGGTTGATTTTGATGGCAAATAGTCCCGCATAAAACGAATGAATTTGGCTGGGGTTAAATTCTGTGGCCACATGGGCTGAACTTTTCTTTCCCAATTCGCCTGAGCCGGAGGAAAAATGGCTCGCGGACTAATCACATATATTTGTCCAAGGTGATTACGCTCTCCTAAGTTATTAATAGCGTCTAAGGCTGTTAATCCTCCGCCAAGCAAAATAATGTGGTCTTGAGTTTTTACACCATCTAATCCATGTCCCGACCAAGGATTCTCAACAAGGCGTGTGGCAGACGAATCTAGTTCCGAATTGGTGACAGCGCAAGGCCAAGTGGGCGGGGGATTACCCGTGGCAATAATGACTCTCCTTGCATTAATTACGCTTTGATTATCAAGAGCAAGATTCCAGAAATTATCGGTCCCATTTAAGCTAAGAACTTTAGCTTTAATTTGTTCAATGTGGTTTGATTTGGATTTGCTAGTAATTAGTTCAGAAACATAGCGTCCAAAATCTTGGCGACGATAAAAATATCCCGCATCAGTCTTTGCCTCTAGATCATCTAAGTGCTCTTTCGCCCACCTTGAAAAATGTAAAGGGTCATCTGAAAAAATGATCGGCAAATTCTCACGTACATTGAGCCGAAAATGTGGGTTGTCGCAACCATATGCATTGCCTTTACCCAGAGTACCCGAGCCAATCACTGTTATAGCAGTGGGTGCGATACCTCTGCGCAATAGATGGACCACCATTACGGCCGCAGCAAAGCCGTCTCCAATAATCACCATCTCTTTGATGTTAGACATTGTTCGGCCTAAAAAGCAATTAGCCCCCTATCCAAAAGACCGGGCAAGATGTAATTTTTTGTAACTGTCGATTAAACGGTGGTGCCTCTCTAAACCCTCTAACTTAGAGCTTGTTGGAGATAATCCAAAGAAGCGGACATGACCATTTACCGACCCCAACACTGCATCCATTCTATCTATGCTAAACATACGTCGTAGGTTAGGCAGGTAGTCATTAAGCTCCAAATCATCATCAAGCTTAATCTCAAGTACCGCATTTAACGCCTGATAAAAAAGCTTTCTCTCGACG
>JACCDY010305442.1_pt1 | contig 14301 bp, 14 predicted proteins | sample 7446391 | NCBI WGS metagenome assembly JACCDY01 (sample SAMN15323451, study PRJNA562643) | freshwater metagenome | isolation source: river surface water | place: USA:Blue River Watershed | collected 2017-08-18 | reverse complement strand
CGTGGTGCGCAGCGCGGGTTTGCTAGATACACCCATGGATGTGGAAGGTGGGTTTGAGATTGCACGCCGTTCACGCGGTACGCCCCGCATTGCCAACCGCTTGCTGCGCCGCGTGCGCGACTACGCCGATGTCAAAGGCACAGGCCGCATCACGCAAGAGATGGCACAAAAAGCACTGGCCATGTTGGATGTCGACCCGCAAGGTTTTGATTTGATGGACCGCAAACTGCTCGAAGCCGTGATTCACCGCTTTGACGGCGGCCCTGTGGGCCTCGACAACATCGCTGCCAGCATTGGCGAAGAGCGCGACACGATTGAAGACGTGATTGAACCGTATCTGATTCAGCAAGGTTTCTTGCAGCGCACGCCGCGCGGTCGCATGGCCACCTTGGCGGCGTATCGCCACTTGGGGGTTGCCCCGCCCAAAGCGATTGACGAGGTGTCTGCCGACTAAGCCAGCGTTTTAAGTGCTGGTTTCGTCGCGTGGCGCGCCATGTGCCTCGTCAAAGTGCGACACATCGCCCCAGCCCACCAAGCTCAACCCTTGAGGCGTCCACAGCAAGCGGTTGATGGCTGCATTGCCTAAGTGCCAGGTGCGCGGCGCTTCTACCGATTGCTTGGTGGCCAAACGATAAAGCGCATCCATCACGCCGCCGTGTGCGACCAACACAATTTGCTCGCCGAGGTGCTGGCTGGCCAAGCTGTCCACACACAGGCGGATGCGTTCACGCAACGCGGTGAGCGACTCTCCACCCTTGGGGGCCCAATGCGGGTCGCGTCCGCGCCAGAGCTTGCATTCTTCTGGGTGCTCGGTTTCAATCTCGGCCCATGTTTTGCCTTGCAGGTGGCCAAAGTGGCGCTCGCGCAATTGCACGTGCGGTGTCACTTCAGAAGGGCTGAGTGTGCGTGTGGCTAAGCGTGCTGGCGCAGTAGCAATGGCTTGCGCGGTTTCAAACGCGCGGCGTAAATCGCTGCTGTAGATCCCGTGAATCGGCTCTTCAGCCAGCGTATGACCGACTCGCGCGGCCTGCCACCGACCTGTTTCATTGAGGTCAATATTGAGATGGCCTTGGATGCGTGTGTCCACATTCCATAGGGTTTCTCCGTGGCGGATGGCAAGAATTCTCGTGGCGTGCATAGGGTCTTAGTTTAAGGATTCAAAAATCATGCAAAATAGCACGACCGTTCTATTTCTTATCTTGTATGACCGCTTCGCGCAAAACTGCAGCCACTGAAAGTCGAGCTCACCAAAAAGGTCAGCAAACCAAAGCCGCTATTGTGGATGCGGCTCTGGGCTTGGCCACACAAATTGGTTTGGAAGGTCTCAGCATCGGTGCATTGGCCGAAGTCGCCCGGATGAGCAAGTCAGGTGTATTTGCCCACTTCGGCTCACGCGAAGAGCTGCAAATTTCAGTGGTGCGCGAGTACCACACCCGTTTTGAAAACGAGGTGTTCTTGCCCATCTTGCAGGTGGATCGCGGCTTGCCTCGTCTGCGTCAGTTGTTTGCCAATTGGACCAAGCGCACATCGGCCGAAATTGATTCGGGCTGTCTCTACATCAGCGGTGCGACAGAGTTTGATGATCGCCCAGGCCCCGTACGTGATGCCTTGGCGAGTTCGGTCAAAACTTGGTTGGCTGCGGTCTATCGCACCGTTGAGCAAGCGCGTGAGGAAGGCCACTTGGCCTCAGACATAGATGCAGAGCAAATGGTGTTTGAGCTGCACGGCCTCATCTTGGCTTTGCAATATGAAGCACGATTTTTGCGCTCGTCAAAATCGCTGGCGCGCACCCTCAAGGGCTTTGAAAACATACTGCAACGCTACGGCGCAAGCGCTGCGACCCCCGTTCCCAAAACAAGCGCCAAGCGCACCACTTCATCTAAAAAGTAAGGAGACCCACCATGCCCAGCTACACCCCACCTTTGCGAGACATGCAATTTGTGTTGCACGAAGTGCTGCACGTCACCGATGACTTGAAACAAATGCCCAAGCATGCCGATATCGATGCCGACACGATTGCGGCGGTGTTGGAAGAGGGCGGCAAGTTTGCGTCTGAGGTGATCTTCCCTCTCAACCAAGTTGGCGATCAGCAAGGCTGCGTGCTCAATCGCGACACGCACGAAGTCAAAACGCCGGATGGTTTCAAAGCGGCGTATGACCAATACGTGCAAGGTGGCTGGCCCGCTTTGAGTGCTGATCCCGACTTCGGCGGTCAAGGTTTGCCTGTGGTGGTGAACCAGTGTTTTTACGAAATGCTCAACAGTGCCAACCAAGCGTGGACCATGTATCCAGGCCTTACGCACGGCGCGTACGAGGCCTTGCACGCACACGGCACTGAGGCCCAAAAAGCGCTGTACTTGCCCAAGCTCACCAGCGGCGAATGGACTGGCACCATGTGCTTGACCGAGCCGCATTGCGGCACAGACTTAGGTCTGTTGCGCACCAAGGCCGAGCCGCAAGCCGATGGCACGTACCGCATCACCGGCAACAAAATTTTTATCAGCGCCGGCGAACACGACATGGTGAGCAACATCGTGCACTTGGTGCTGGCACGCTTGCCTGATGCGCCTCCCGGTAGCAAAGGCATCAGCTTGTTTGTGGTGCCCAAGTTTCACGTCAACGCCGATGGCAGCTTGGGCGAGCGCAACGGCATTTATTGCGGCGGCTTAGAACACAAGATGGGTATCCACGGAAATGCCACCTGCCAAATGGTGTTGGACGGTGCAGTTGGCACGATGGTGGGTCAACCCAACAAAGGCCTGGCCGCGATGTTTGTGATGATGAACGCCGCGCGCGTGGGTGTGGGCATGCAATCGCTGGGCTTGACCGAAGTGGCGTATCAAAACGCTTTGGCCTACGCCAAAGACCGCATCCAGTCGCGCAGCTTGACGGGTGTGAAAGACCCCAGCAAACCCGCAGACAGCATCTTGGTTCACCCCGATGTGCGCAAGATGCTGCTCACTGCACGCGCCTATGCTGAGGGTGGTCGTGCGCTGGCTTTGCACTGCGCCATGTTGATTGACCGTGAGTTGAGTCATCCCGATGAGGCAGTGCGTGCCGAGTCTGCCGAGCAAGTGGCTTTGCTCACGCCGATTGTCAAAGCCTTCATCACGGACAACGCGTGGACAGCCACCTCGTCGTGCATGCAAGTGTTTGGTGGGCATGGCTTCATTCGCGAGTGGGGCATGGAGCAATATGTGCGCGATGCCCGCATCAACATGATCTACGAAGGTACCAACACCATTCAAAGTTTGGACTTGTTGGGCCGCAAGGTCTTGGGTAACCAAGGTGCATCGCTCAAGAAGTTTGGCAGGCTCATTGCCGCGTTGGTAGAGGAGGCGCAGGGTGATGAGGACATGGCCGAGTTCATCAACCCACTGGCCAAGCTGGGGCAGCAAATGACGCAGTTCACAGGTGAGATTGGCTATAAAGCGCTAGAAAACGCCGATGAGGTGGGCGCAGCGGCAGTGGACTACTTACGCGTGGCCGGTCACTTGGTGTTTGGTTATTTTTGGGCGCGTATGGCCAAAGTTGCATTACAAAAAATTGCCGAAGGCAACCGCGATCCGTTTTACCAAGCTAAGTTGCAAACTGCACGTTTTTACTTTGCTAAGCTCTTCCCCGAAACGGCATCGCTCATGGTCACTGCGCGCGCGGGCTCAGCTGTGCTGATGGAGACAGAAGCCGTGTTTGCCTGAGTTGTTTTGTGAATCAATTGGAGTAAATTCAAACCATGACAAATTCATCTTTATTCAAATCATGCGCGGCTCTGGTGTTGTTCTTGGCAGGCAACAGCTTTGCACAAATGACCCCTGTGGGGACATGGCACTCGATCGACGACAAAACGGGCGAAGCCAAGGCGGAAATTCAAATCGTTGACAAGGACGGCGCCCTCAGCGGCCGTGTGGTGAAGTCACTGCGCAACGACCCGAATGCCAAAAAGACATGCGAGGACTGCAAAGACGATCGCAAGGGCCAAGCCATCATCGGCATGGAAATCATCCGTGGCGTGAAGCCTGACACCTCTGGTGAAAACCTCTGGGCTGGCGGTGGCAAAATTTTGGATCCAGAAAATGGCAAGGACTACACCGTCAAAATGGTCCCGCTAGAAGGTGGCAAAAAGCTGCAAGTGCGCGGCTACATCGGTCCGTTTTACCGCACCCAAGTGTGGTCGCGTGTTCAGTAACTAGGAAATCTATGTCTGAAATTTTGAGCCACATCGATGCCGGTGTGATGACCCTGACTTTTAACCGCGTTGATAAAAAAAATTCAATCACTGCGGCGATGTACACCGCTCTGGCGGATGCTGTGGCGCAAGCTGAAAGCAACCCCGAGGTGCGAGTACTGGTGTTCCAAGGTCATGAAACCGTGTTTTGTGCAGGCAATGACATCGCTGACTTTTTAAACAACCCGCCGTCCACACCTGATGCGCCCGTGTTTCGTTTGTTGAAAAATGTCTCGACTTTTTCAAAGCCGATGCTGGCGGCGGTGGCCGGACCTGCCGTGGGTATTGGCACCACTTTGTTGTTCCACTGCGATTTGGTTTACGCCGGGGACAACGCCGCGTTTGCCATGCCTTTCGTGAACTTGGGTATTTGCCCCGAGGCTGCATCGAGTTTGTTGGCTCCTCAAATGATGGGCTATCACCGTGCCGCTGAAGCGCTGTTGTTGGGTGAGCCTTTCATGGCAGAGGCAGCACTCGAAGTGGGCTTGGTCAATCGCGTCTTGCCGCCCACGGAGGTGAACAGCTACGTGCAGGTGCAAGCGCGCAAGCTCGCGGCTAAGCCTTTGTCGTCGTTGTTAGAGACCAAACGTTTGATGAAAGCGGGTCAAGCGGCTTTGGTGCAAAAGCAAATGCATGATGAAGCAACATCGTTTGGCCGCATGCTCACAGAGCCCGCCGCCAAAGAAGCTTTTGGTGCTTTCATGGAAAAGCGAAAACCTGATTTTTCTAAACTCTAAAGACGACTTGGATGACAACGCCCACCTCTGCCCCAGTCGTTTTTGAACCTGAGTATTTAGAGCTTTTTCGCGAAATCTACGAAGAAAAAATCGTCTTCAACCGTTTACTCGGGCTCCAGATGATCAGCATCACGCCAGAAGAGGTGGTGGCCCGCATCGACATGCGTCCGGACTTGGTAGGGCACTATGCCTACAACCGCATTCATGGCGGCGTCATCAGTGCTGTGTTGGATGCGATTGGCAGTGCTGCTGTCATGGCGTGCTTGGCGGCGAAGCACATGAAGGAGCCGCCTGCTGAGCGTTTAGAGCGCTTTGCCAAACTCGGCACGATTGATTTACGAGTGGACTACTTGCGCCCCGGTATTGGTGAACACTTCACCATCCATGCGCACGCTTTGCGTGTGGGGACGCGCGTGGGTACATCGCGCATGGAGTTTCGTGGGCCTGATGGCACGCTGATGTCCACAGGCACTGGGGCCTACATCGTTTCCTAAACTCAGTCTTTGGGAATGGCGCGCGGTTTGCCTTCTTTGTCGATGGCCACGTAGGTCAGGGTGGCCTCGGTCACTTTCATGTATTCGCCCTGTGAGCTAAAGCGCTCCGCAAACACCTCTACTTTCACTGTGATGGAGGTGTTGCCAATGCGTTGCACACGTGAGAAAAAACTCAAGATGTCGCCGACTTTCACGGGGTGTTTGAAGATGAATTCATTCACCGCAATCGTGGCAAAGCGGCCTCGCGCATGGCGCGCTGGCAATACAGCGCCCGCCAAGTCCACTTGAGCCATCACCCAGCCGCCAAAAATATCGCCATTGGCGTTGCAATCGGCAGGCATGGGAATGACCTTGAGCACCAACTCTTGGTCGGTTGGCAGCGGTTCGGCGTGAGGGTTTGGGTTGGTAGACATAGGCACAATCGAAGAATTACTTTTTGGCATTGTGCAACATGCGTCATCACGCCCATTCTTCTGCGCCCACACCTGCGGGCCAATCACCCAAACAGCGCCCTGACCGCGAGACTTTGAAGCGGCTCTTCCCCTATTTGTGGCAATACAAATGGCGGGTGCTGGCCGCTTTGAGTTTCATGGTGGGTGCCAAGCTGGCCAACGTGGGCGTGCCCTTGCTGCTCAAAGAGTTGATCGATGCCATGTCGTTCAAGCCCAATGACCCAATGGCCGTCATCGTGGTGCCAGTGTCGTTGCTGTTGGTGTATGGCGTGTTGCGCTTGTCGGTGTCTGCGTTCACCGAGTTGCGTGAGTTGGTGTTTGCCAAAGCCACGCAAGGCGCGGCCAGGCAAATTGCGTTGGAGACGTTTCAGCATTTGCACGGTTTGAGTTTGCGTTTTCATCTCGAGCGCCAAACCGGCGGCATGACGCGCGACATCGAGCGCGGTGTGCGCGGTATTGAATCGCTCATTTCATATTCGCTTTACAGCGTGGTGCCTACCTTGATTGAAGTTGCCTTGGTGTTGAGCATCTTGGCGGTGAAGTTTGATGTGTGGTTTGCAGGCATCACATTGGTTGCGCTTGCGCTGTACATCGTGTTCACCATCAGCGTGACGGAGTGGCGCACGCAGTACCGTCGCCAAGCCAATGAGTTTGATTCAGCGGCGCACACCAAGGCGGTGGACTCGTTGCTCAACTACGAAACGGTCAAGTACTTCAACAACGAAGCGTTTGAGGCGGCACGCTATGACAAAAGCCTTGAGGCCCTGCGCCGCGCACGACTAAAAGCACAAACGTCGTTGTCGCTGCTCAACACCGGTCAACAGCTCATCATTGCGGTGGCCTTGGTGGGCATGCTCTGGCGTGCCACGCAAGGTGTAGTGGATGGTCGAATGACTTTGGGTGATTTGGTGATGATCAACGCCTTCATGATTCAGCTCTACATTCCGCTGAATTTTTTGGGTGTGTTGTACCGCGAAATTAAGCAGAGCCTGACTGATTTAGATCGCATGTTTACCTTGCTTGAAAAAGAACGTGAAGTGGCCGATGCGCCCCATGCCCCTGCCTTGCAATTGAGCGGCTCGCCTACAGTGAAATTTGAATCGGTGGTGTTCGCGTATGAGGCCACGCGTCCGATCCTGCATGGCATCAGCTTCGAGATACCCGCGGGTAAAACGGTGGCGGTGGTGGGGCCCTCTGGCTCGGGTAAGTCCACCTTGGCCCGTTTGCTATTCCGTTTTTATGACGTGGGCAGTGGTGCGATCACTATCGACGGGCAAGACATTCGTTGCGTTACACAAGCCAGTGTGCGTCGCGCAATGGGTATCGTGCCTCAAGACACGGTGCTGTTCAATGACACTGTGCGTTACAACATTGCTTATGGTCGCACCGATGCCAGCGACGCCGAAGTAGAGCAAGCCGCCAAAGCTGCGCACATTCACGACTTCATCGCCGCCACGCCCAAGGGCTACGACACCATGGTGGGTGAGCGTGGTTTGAAGTTGTCAGGTGGCGAGAAGCAACGTGTGGCGATTGCACGCACCTTGCTGAAGAACCCGCCGATTGTGATTTTTGATGAGGCCACTTCGGCGTTAGACAGCGCCAATGAGCGCGCCATCCAGGCGGAGTTGCAAAGCGCAGCGCAGAACAAAACCACCTTGGTGATCGCACATCGTTTGTCCACCGTGGTCGATGCGCATGAAATTTTGGTGCTGGATGCCGGGCGGATTGTGGAGCGAGGTGCCCATTCGGAGTTGTTGGCACTGAATGGGCGGTATGCGCAGATGTGGGCGTTGCAGCAGTCTTCGGAGGTTTGATTCTTTTGGCGTCGCGGTTGCGTTCTTAGTTTTGTGCGTTTCTAGTTGCAGCGAAGCTTAGGTGGCGCACCCCAAACGGCTTACATCGCTTCGCGACGAATGGCGCCTTATTGGGGTACGCCACCCAAGCTTCTCTTGGCGAACGGTCAATGAAGCTCGCACTGTTTATCGTTTCCGATGGAATGTGACTGCAATCAAAAAATAGTGCGTTCGTTTGTAGCTCTGGCATTGCGTATCAGTTGTTGCATCGGCATTGCAAGCGCAAATCGCCTGAAGTTTTCCGAACCACCAAATGCGGGTTGGGGTAGGCAGATGCGGCGCCATTCGTCGCGAAGCGATGTAAGCCGCGTCTGGCTACCCCAACTCGCATCCTAGAGAAACGAAGAAGCAAGTAAAAAGGGCCTCCCGTCAAAAACGAGAAGCCCCTACTTATGAGAGTCGGTACTTTGGTCTCCGCTCACATCGCTAAGCGATATGAGCTTAGCCCGCGTACTGACAAGCTGCGCACGATGTGCGCAGTGGCCTTACAGGCCGGCTGCAGCTTTGAGGGCTGCAGCCTTGTCGGTACGCTCCCAGGTGAACTCAGGTTCTTCACGACCAAAGTGGCCATAAGCCGCTGTCTTGCTGTAGATCGGACGCAGCAAGTCGAGCATTTGAATGATGCCTTTGGGGCGCAGGTCAAAGTGCTCAGCCACCAGTGCTGACAATTTGTCATCAGAGATCACGCCAGTACCTGCCGTGTTCACGGTGATGTTCATGGGGCGTGCCACGCCAATGGCGTAAGCCACTTGCACTTGGCATTGCTTGGCCAAGCCAGCGGCCACGATGTTTTTAGCCACGTAGCGTGCAGCGTAGGCGGCAGAGCGGTCGACCTTGGATGGGTCTTTGCCAGAGAACGCGCCACCGCCGTGAGGGCATGCGCCACCGTAGGTGTCCACAATGATCTTGCGGCCAGTCAAACCGCAATCGCCTTGTGGGCCGCCGATGACGAAACGGCCTGTGGGGTTGATCAAATACTTGGTGTCTTGCAACCACTCTTTGGGCAACACGGGCTTGATGATCTCTTCGATGATGGCTTCATTGAAGCCGGCCTTCATCTTGGTGGCTGACTCGCTTTGGTCTGGGCTGTGTTGGGTGGAGAGCACCACGGTGTCAATGCTGTGAGGCTTGCCGTCAACGTAGCGCATGGTCACTTGGCTCTTGGCGTCGGGGCGCAAGAAAGGCAAGCGGCCGTCTTTGCGCAACTGGGCTTGGCGCTCGACCAAACGGTGTGCGTAATAGATCGGGGCGGGCATCAGCTCTGGTGTTTCGCTGCAAGCGTAGCCAAACATCAGGCCTTGGTCGCCAGCGCCGATGTTGAGGTGGTCATCAGATGCGTGGTCCACGCCTTGGGCGATGTCGTTGGATTGCTTGTCGTAACAAACCATCACGGCGCAACCTTTGTAGTCGATGCCGTAGTCGGTGTTGTCGTAGCCGATGCGCTTGATGGTGTCGCGTGCGACTTGGATGTAGTCGACGTGCGCGTTGGTCGTGATTTCGCCAGCCAATACAACCAAACCAGTGTTGGTCAAGGTTTCGGCAGCTACGCGGCTGCGTGGGTCTTGTTCAAAGATCGCGTCCAAAATCGCATCAGAAATTTGGTCAGCCACTTTGTCTGGGTGGCCTTCTGAGACGGATTCAGAGGTAAAGAGGAAGTCGTTAGACATGAAAAAAGCTCCTTGTTTTCAATGGGTTTGTCGGCGTTGCCGACCCTGAAAACTTGGAGCCTAGCGAACGCTTTAGCAGTTGTGCGGGTTTCACCCTCACTCTCACACCGTGGTGTGTCGTCGCCCTGCAAGTAGTTCTTTAACTCGGCGACAATCAAGATTCTAGTGGATTTATCAAAGTCATCAAAAAGTTCATGTCGGCCACCACGCGCATCTTTCATTTCCTAGCTCGCTTACCTCTGCCTTTGATGCAGCGACTAGGCGCTGTGCTCGGGTGGCTGGTGTGGTGGTTGTCGCCCAGCTATCGCCGAAACTTCCAAGCGAATGTGCAAGCGGCAGGTGTGGCTTGGCAGGAGGCTCGCCCTGCGGTGGCAGCCATTGGTCGCATGGTGGCCGAGTTGCCTTGGGTGTGGATGCGCCCGCACACGGCCACGCTCGATGGTTTGGTGAAGTGGGATGGCGCGGAATATTTTGAATCTGCCATGCAAGCTGGCAAAGGCGTCATCATCATGTCGCCGCACATCGGCGCGTGGGAGATTGGTGCGCAAGCCATTGCTGAAAAATTTGGCCCCACCTATGGCCCCATGATTGCCCTGTTTCGCCCTGCGCGCAAAGCTTGGTTAGAGCCGTTGGTGGCCAATGCCCGCACCCGCCCTTATTTAGATTCAGCACCCACTTCATTGGCAGGCGTGCGCACGCTCATTCGCGCTTTGCGCAATGGCGGCTACACGGCTATCTTGCCGGACCAAGTGCCACCTCTTGGGCAAGGTGTGTGGGCGCCATTTTTTGGTCGCGATGTCTACACCATGACCTTGCTTGCCAAGCTGGCGCAACAAACGGGTGCGCAAGTCATCATGACGTGGTGCGAGCGTTTGCCAACGGGGCAGGGCTTTTGCATGCACATGCGCCCCTTTGAAGCGCCTGAGATGAAAGACGCGACTGTATCGCCCGAGGTGGCCGCTGCCGCTGTGAACCGTGGTGTGGAGCGCATGGTCTTAGATGCGCCAGGTCAATACCTGTGGGGCTATGCCCGCGACAAACAACCGCGTGCAGAAGGCTAAGCCATGTTTACCAAGTTTGGCTTATTGTTTTTGCGCGCTTTGGGCTATTTGCCCTTGTCATGGTTGCGAGCATTGGGTGCAGGTTTAGGTGCTGTGCTGATGGTGGTGATTCCATCTCGTCGCCGCGTGGTGCAAGCCAATTTGCGCGTGTGCTTTGCGCATTTGAGTGAGGCTGAGCGCGATGTGTTGACCCGCCAAACCTTTGTGTATTTTGCGCAAGCGTGGTTGGATCGCAGCTGGTTGTGGCACCGCAGTGCGGCCTGTATCCAAGCGCGTGTGCAGCTCTCGGGTGAGGTGGCCGCTTTGCCTGAGGCTACGCCAACCGTGTTGTTTGCGCCGCATTTCATGGGGCTAGATGTGGGATGGACGGCGCTCACCATGAGCCTGCCTTTGAACTTCACCACCATCTTCACACCGCAGTCCAATGCGGCGGTCGATGCGTGGGTGGCCGAGGGGCGTCAACGTTTTGGGCAGGTGCGTTTGTTCAGGCGTGAGGACGGCGTTAAGCCCATCGTCAGTGCGCTGCGTCAAAACGAATTGTTGTATTTGCTGCCCGACATGAATTTTGGCCCGAGCGAGTCGATCTTTGTGCCGTTTTATGGTGAGCAAGCAGCGACAGTGCCCTCGCTTTCGCGCTTTGCCAAATTGGGCCGCGCCCGCGTGATGCCTGTGATCACACGCATGACGTCCACAGGCTATGAGGTTGTCGTTCACCCTGCGTGGACAGATTTCCCGACCGACGATGCCGAGGCGGATACAGCCGCCATGAACCAACGCTTAGAGGTATTCATCAACGCCATGCCAGCGCAGTACTTCTGGGTGCACAAGCGCTTTAAGACACGGCCGCCGGGCGCGCCCAGCATCTACTAACGTTAAGGGTGCATCCATTGGTACAAGGTGCTGGCTACTTCATCCACACCTTGTTTTTTCAACGCTGAGAACAAACGCACTTCACCGCCACCGGCTTGCAGCTTGGTGATTTGCAGTGCTTTGTTGGCTTCGGCGCGGTTGAGTTTGTCAGCCTTGGTGAGCAGCACCAAAAACTTCAAACCTTCTTCCACGCGTGGGCGAATTACGTCCAACAAAATTTCGTCCAGTTCTGTCAGGCCATGACGTGGGTCGCACATCAACACCACCGCACGCAAATTGGGGCGTGTGAGCAGATAGTTGGCCATCACTTGTTGCCAGCGAATCTTGTCTTGCTTAGGCACAGCGGCATAACCGTAGCCTGGTAAGTCGGCTAGTACGGCATCTGTCTTGCCTTGTCGGCCCATGGCAAACAAGTTGATGTGTTGGGTGCGACCTGGTGTCTTGGAAGCAAAAGCCAAACGTTTTTGCTGGGTCAGCACGTTGATGCAGGTCGATTTGCCCGCGTTGGAGCGGCCGACAAACGCAATTTCAGGCAAGTCATACGTTGGCAGGTGGTGCAGCTGGGCCGCGGTGGTTAAAAACCGTGCGGTGTGCAGCCAGCCCAAAGCGTATTTGGCTTGGTCTTTGGGGTTGAGGAGCTCAAAAGCGGCTTTGGCAGCGGCGCGGTCGGCGTCGCGTTGGGCCTCAAATTCAGCGTTCAAGACCGCGATTTCGGGCACCTCGGGCGCGTCATTTGGGGCGGGGGTGTCGTGTGGGTCTGGCTGGTTCATGCGGCATTGTAGAATCACCGCAGTTTTTCGCCGTCTTTGAGACTCATTAACCAAAGAACACTTATGAAGCTGATTGCCTCCTTGTTGATCGCCGCCGCTTTGGTGGCCCCCGCCCTTTCTAACGCCGCTGAGCCAGTAGCCCCTGCTGCCAAGGCCGACTTAGCCAAAGGTGAAGCCACTTACACCGCAGTTTGTGCTGCTTGCCACGGTGCGGATGGCAACTCTGGTTCTCCCGCCTACCCCAAGTTGGCGCAGCAGCATGCGGATTACACCGTCAAACAATTGCAAGAGTTCAAGTCTGGCAAACGCGCCAATGCCATCATGAGTGGCATGGCAGCGGGCCTGTCTGATGCCGATATGAAGAATGTGGCCGCATGGTTGGCTACTAAAAACTCGGCCGCCAACTTTGCCAAAGAAAAAGACTTGGTCGTCTTAGGTGAGCGCATCTACCGCGGTGGCGTGGCTGACCGTCAGATTGCAGCTTGTGCAGGTTGCCATAACCCAACAGGCGCTGGTATTCCCGCCCAATACCCACGCTTGGCTGGACAGCATGCCGACTACACCGTGTCTCAGTTGAATGCTTTCCGTGAGCATGGCAACAAAGGTGCGGGTCAAAACATTGGCCGCGGTAATAGCATTCAAATGAGCAACGTGGCTGCAAAGCTCAACGACCGTGAAATCAAAGCGGTGGCCGATTACATCGCCGGTTTGCGTTAATTCGGCGCTGACAACTCTCCAAGAAAAGCTGGCCTTGTGCCAGCTTTTTTGTTTTCTGGCGGAAGGTCTTTTGCCATGCGCGTGAAGCGAAATTAACAATGCCTCACAATGCGAACACTTTTTAATTCAACGGCACGTCCCATGCGCTTCTCTCAATTCTCGAAAGGTTCGGATTCTGGCTTTGTGCATGCTGTGAGCTCTGACATCACGCCGCCCGCCGTCTATGCCCAGCGCCGCGATTGGCTCAAGCAAGTGGCCGCCGGTGCAGCAGGTTTGTCAATGGCGACTTGGGCGGCCCGTGAAGCCTTGGCTCAAGCGCCCAACGAGGCTGTCTTGCGCCCAGGCAAGTTAGCCCCCCTGACGGGCTCAGTCAGCCGTGTGAGTGGCGCCAATACCCTAGAAAAAATCACCAGTTACGTTGACGCCAGCAGCTACAACAACTTCTACGAATTTGGCACAGACAAATCTGACCCCGCCAAATACGCGCATACGCTGCAGACCAAACCATGGTCGGTCGAGGTTGAAGGTCTTGTTAAAAAGCCAGGCCGCTTCGACCTAGACGTTTTGCTCAAACTCAGCCCGATGGAGGAGCGCATTTACCGCTTGCGTTGCGTGGAAGGCTGGTCAATGGTCATTCCATGGGTGGGTTATTCGCTGGCCGAACTCATCAAACGTGTGGAACCTTTGGGCAGCGCCAAGTATGTGGAGTTCATCACCCAAGCTGACCCTAAAACTATGCCAGGCGTACGTTCGCGCTTGCTCGATTGGCCCTACGTCGAGGGCTTGCGCATGGACGAGGCCATACACCCTTTGACGCTGCTGAGCTTTGGCATGTACGGCGAAGTACTGCCCAATCAAAACGGTGCGCCTGTGCGCTTGGTCGTGCCGTGGAAATACGGGTTCAAGAGTGCCAAGAGTTTGGTGAAGATCCGCTTCGTTGAAAAACAACCCATCAACTCCTGGGGCCGCTCTGCCCCTCAGGAATATGGGTTCTATTCCAACGTCAACCCGAACGTGAACCACCCACGCTGGAGTCAAGCCACTGAGCGACGCATTGGTGAAGATGGCTTGTTCTCCAAAAAGCGCAAAACCTTGATGTTCAATGGCTACGAAGCGCAAGTGGGCCAGCTGTATGCGGGCATGGATTTGAGCAAGCTGTATTGATGTTCAAAGCCTCCTTGCGTCACGCTTTGCAACACCGCAGCGCCGAACCCGTGCTGTGGCTGTTGTGCTTGATGCCTTTGGCGTGGCTGGTGTGGGGCACTGCAAATGACGCTTTAGGTGCCAACCCCGCGGAGTATTTGATTCGTACCACAGGCGATTGGACGCTGCGTTTGCTGTGTGTGACGTTAGCAGTGACGCCATTGCGTGTGATGTTGGGCTTGCCTGAGTTAGCCAAGTTCAGGCGTATGTTTGGCTTGTTCACCTACTTTTATGTTGTGCTGCATTTGTTTT
>JACCDY010564959.1_pt1 | contig 14302 bp, 10 predicted proteins | sample 7446391 | NCBI WGS metagenome assembly JACCDY01 (sample SAMN15323451, study PRJNA562643) | freshwater metagenome | isolation source: river surface water | place: USA:Blue River Watershed | collected 2017-08-18 | reverse complement strand
TTACAACTTATACCAGACGACCTATGAGCAATACAGGACACTGTATGGCGCAAAGGTCAGTGTATTCTTACAAAAGGGATCGTTTTATGAATTTTACGGTCAAGAGGATCCCAAGACACATGAACAACTAAACACAGGAAAAGAAATTATTGAATTTCTAGGTGGAACTGCGTCAGTGTATCCCAATGATGCTCCTCATGAGCGCACTGGATATTTCTGGGGAATTCCTGTATCTGTTCTGGACAAGTGGGCTGGAAAACTCACTGCGGCAGGTTGGACCGTTGTTGTCATCAAAGAAGTGAAAAACGGTGCGGACAAAGTCAGCAAGCGAGAAGTCAGCAAAGTGCTGAGTGCTGGAACTCATGTGGAATCTGCCGACCCTGGCCGCTCCCACTGTCTCTCGTCTCTCTGGATGGAAGGAACACAGGGTCCTCCTACCTTTGGTGTTACCAGTGTGGATCTAACAACTGGACAAGTCTTTCTCTATGAAGGAGTTGCCACCGGATCTGCCGAGTGTTGGCATACCGATGACCTTCGCCACTTTTTCCAAGTCTATCCGCCGAAGGAACTCATTCTAAATGCGCGTGGCATGCGGTGCCTCCCTGATCTTGATGAACTTCGTCGCACCCTCTATGTTCCCACCGCACCCATCCATACGAAACTCAATAACGCTACACAACAAGGAACGCTAGAATCTACAACAGCTCGTGAATCCTTTCTCCGCGATCTTTTTTGTCCTAAATCTGCCCTGCCTCTAAGAACTTGGCTCCGTGTCGCGGCAGATGGATCCTCTCTATCAGAACGCGCTCTTGTTAGTATTCTACGATTTACAGAGGATCATGTGAAGCATCTTGCCAAGCAACTTCAAGCACCTACGCGCTGGCACCCGCGCGACAATCTTCAAGTCATTAACAATACACTCACTCAATTGAATCTTGTAGGAACATCTGACCAACAATCTGTGGCCGATTTGTTTGTTGCGCCCACGACAGCGATGGGAAAGCGTTCCCTTACAGCGAGACTGTGTAGTCCTCTAGCAGATTCAGATGCCATTCAAGCACGTCATGCGCAAGTGGAATGGGCGACTATGACGGATCTCACAGATATTCATGCATTCTTATCATCTATGTTTGATCTTCAGCGTCTCCATCGCTGTATTCTTCGTGGCACCTTTGGTCCTGCCTCTCTTGTCCAACTGATTCAAACCTACACGGCAGCAAAACATCTCAGCAAATCGCTGACATCCAGTCCCTTTCACAAAGAGGGGTTGTCCCAGTCTATTGAAGCATGCTTGTCAGCGCTCCAAGAGTCATTTGATGGATCCAAAGCGTCAAAGGCGATGGAAACACCTGACGAACTTGGCATTCTATTGGATTCCGTTGGACCGAAATCGGCCGAGGTGGAGAAGAAAATCAAGGCACTCTATGATCAAGCCAACACATGGCTCCAGACGCTACGAACCTTGTGTCGTGTTGAGGAGCAAGCTGTCTACTTTAAGCCGACGGAGAAGAACATGTTTTGTATTCATGCGACCAAGGCAGCGCTCAAAACGATTGAGACGGCGGTCAAGACACTTCCAACGGATGCATACAAGGGTCTACAGTGTAAGACGCTTTCCTCTGCTGGTCGCGTAGAACACAAGGCGTTGGAGCAGTTTCAGGAATCGTTGGATACACTCAGGAAGCAGTTTGAGCGTGTTCAGGAGCATGAAGTTGCCCAAGCGTGTATCCAATACGCAGCGGCGGTCTCAGATCTTTGGCAACCGTTGGAGGAGTGGCTGACGCATGTAGATTTGATGTTTAGCATGGCCAAGACGGCGAAAAAGTATGGCTGGGTACGCCCGACTATTCTTCCCAATTCAGACGACCCTTCTGAGGTTCAGATTCAGCATTTGCGTCATCCTCTCATTGAAGCCCAAAAGAGGCAGTCCAAATATGTGACGCACGATGTGTCATTAGACAGCACAGGGCATGGTTGGCTCTTGTATGGAATGAATGCGAGTGGAAAATCGTCATTGATGAAGGCAATTGGTCTTGCTGTTCTATTGGCGCAGATTGGCTCCTTTGTTCCAGCGACAGCTATGACGCTGAGACCGTTTCAGAAAATCGCGACACGGATTCTCAATCAGGATAATTTATGGGCAGGTCTATCTTCTTTTGCGGTGGAAATGTCAGAACTTCGTGAAATTTTGGCAGTGGCGGATTCTCACACACTTGTTCTAGGAGACGAACTCTGTGCAGGGACGGAATCTATTTCAGCGACGGCTATTGTTGCAGCAGGAATTCAGCATCTTCACCAAGTAAATGCACGATTTGTTCTTGCCACGCATCTTCATGATTTAATGAAGTTGGATGCGATTCGTTCTCTAGAATCCCTCAAGGTATGGCACCTTCATGTAGAGTACGATCCTATTCAGGATCTTCTTGTGTATCATCGCACATTGGAGTCAGGGTCTGGGTCCTCCATGTATGGATTAGAAGTGGCCAAGGCGCTTCATTTGCCGCGTTCTATGATTGAATCAGCCCTACAGCTTCGCCGACAGCTTTTGGGGACATCTGCGGAGGAAGATGTGAAACAGTCTTCGTACAATAGTTCAGTTCATCGTCGCAAGTGTTCTGCGTGTGGAACTCAGTTTGATGCTAAACTAGAAGTTCATCATCTTCAAGAGCAGGCCAAAGCGAAGAATGGAAGGAATCAAGATGGCACGGCTCTGAATGATGTTCGGAATCTGGCTGTATTGTGTCAGAGTTGTCATGACAAGCACCATGCTGGAACTCTTCATGTAGGCCCTGTAGAAGATACGAGTGAAGGTCCCAAACGGTCTATTGTAGATCTATCTCAGTATGCGCATGTTCCACAACCCAAAGAGACCAAAAAGGTAAAAATGTATGGTTATACACAAGAAGAAATTCAGTTGATGAAGGCGACTGTGGCGGCTCATAAAGCCTTGACTCCAGAACTGCTGGTGTTTCAGATTCGTGAAGAACACGAACTTGAAATTACAAAGGCGAAACTACAGTTGCTTATGAAACAGGGGCTTGTCTAACTCTAAAAGTTTCTGCCACCACCTCTTACTGGTACGCTTGGCTGAAATCTCGTAGGAGCCATGGTAGCCTGCTGCTGGGCTCTCAGCTGGGCATCCGTGCGCTCCTGGGCCTCTTCCTTGAGGCGCATATACTCAGCAAAGGCCTCAGGGGCCTTTGTCTCAAGGGCGAGCAGCAGCATCTGCTTGTCCTTGCGCTCGGCATCCAGTTGACCTTGGAGGTTACGGATCTGATTGCCTACGGGGTTGCTGGGCATGACACCAACATTCAGGACAGACGTCATTGTTTCTAGCACCGATTCGGAATTGTTGCTGGTGTGTTTGTACGCACGGGCCAGTTTAAAATTGAATCGCGGTTTCTTGCAAACGGGCAGGTAGAGACCATGATCATTCCTATGCGCTGCTTTAACTGCAATACGATGTTGGCAGACAAGTGGCGTTACTTTGAGCGCGAGGTGTCCCGTCTTCGGAAGGAAATGGGCCTACGGAACGAGCCTATTTATATTGATGGGACCAAGTTGCCCGACACTCCTGAGCGCCAAGTATGTGAAAAACTTAAACTGAAGCGTTATTGTTGCCGCAAAACACTCTTGACGCACCGTGATTTGATTGAGAAGATTTGAGGAAGCGAAACCTTTTACCTCTAAGAAGATAGAGAAGTCGGCGACGATGGAATTTTTTCTACCAGGGCTTGCTGCATTATTGATTGCTGCGCTGATTGTTTTTCTTGTGCTGCCCCGTCTTGGCGCACCAGTATTGGCAGGACTGTCTGTTATCCTGCTGATTTATGGTGTGTATAACCATTATTGGCTATTTAGTTCCGAGTGGCGTTACAGCACATGGCAGGAGCGCCTCAAGTTTTATGCGCCGTTCTTGATTATCGGCGCCCTTGTGCTAGCCGTTCTAGGGTATATGGGATTTCTGTTTGGAACTCAGGGACCTTCTGCCCTTCCGGCTAGCAATCTTCCCGCAGCAGATAACCAGGCGGTTGCGGCGGTGAATACTGTTGCAAATAATGCACTGCAACAAGCTGTAAATGTTACTAATGCGGTTGGTATAACAAACAACGCAAAAGTGAATATGAATAAGGGTGTTGTAAGCAATTTGGGCAATATTTTAGCGACCCCCGCAACGCTGAATGGCAGCAGACCGAACAATGGCTCTCGCCCTAACAATCGTGGCTTACTCCCCATGTAAACAGTATAACCAATATACGATAGGTTCAAGATTCATCAAATCTTTGATCCTATAGTAGAGATGCCGAAACACGGTAAGACAAAGAGACGGAGCAGAACCCAGCGCAGAGAAAGGGTGCTTACGATCCCCGAGTTGCGTCAGTCTATGGATTACATTACAAATTATGGTCAATCCCTGATGAAGGGCGGTAGCCGCAGTGACAAGGATATTGCTCGTGCGTTTGCGGCCGAGTGGAAGAAGGTATTTGGCAAGACACTCAGCCCGAAGATTGCCATGTCATATGTGAAGCACATGAAAGGTAAGCGTGGCACTCGTAAGCAACGTGGAGGTGCTACACTGGCAGGAGCACCTTTAGATTACATGACTCGTCCAGGTGTACCTCTTCCTTATGGAAACTACTTGGACTATGTCCAGAAGGGATTCTGGAACCCTGAACCTGGAATCCTCCAAGATTGTGGCAAACAGACTGGTGTTGTGCCTAGTGCTACAGTCAGTACGAATGCAGTTGGTCAACAAGGTGGTGGCCTTACGGACTTTATCAGTCAAAGCATTGGTGCTATCACCTTTCGCCCGTTTATGGCGCAGAATCCTATCCAGCCTCAGGGTGATGGCATGTTTGCGTGGAAGGGAACACACGGTGGCCCCGGTCCCGAGTCATGGCAGCAGACATGGCAGCCAAAAATGACAGGTGCACAGCTGCCTCCTCTCAGTCAAATTGCCGTGTATAACCGCGACATTCCGAATAAGGATGTGTTGACTCGGTAAATTCCTAAACTACAAATTACTTCTTGTGTTGAATTCGTATTCTACACAAGAACAATTAAACGATAATCACGGTAGAGGACAGAGATGTCAAATAGTGTTGGAAGATTTGAGAATAACGAGTCCAATGCTGGCTCAGGGAGTGGAAATGAGAACAATACCAACAACAACAATACCAATAACAACAATACCAATAACAACAATAACAATAACAATAATGGTGCAGGAAATTTTGCAGAAAATTCTGCATCTAGCTCCAATTCTGAAGTGTTACCGTCTCCTGCGTTACCAGCACCAGCTCCTGAGCCAGCAGCCCCTCCTCAACCAGAACCGACTCCTTCACCAAATTCAGTACCAGGGACGCCGATTTTGCCAGTAGATGCTGCTGATTCGCTCAAAGCAAACCGTCTAGGACAGTTTCTGATTCACAAGTATTTTTCCACAAACATGAATCCCATGACAAAACACCATATTGACAGTTTTGACCAATTTCTTCAGCGCGATTTGAAGAATATTATCAAATCCAAAAATCCAATGATTATTCTGAAAAATCCGAAAGCCAAGCGTGGTAGTTCAGATAACAAGTATCGCATTGAATTGTATATTGGAGGCCTAGAAGGAAATGATATTCAGTTTGGAGTTCCTGCTTTAACACTGAAAAAGGGCAAAGATATTCGTCTCCTATTTCCTAATGAGGCTCGTCTCAGAAATCTGACGTATGCGGTTCCTATTGAGGCCACTATTTACGCCAGAGTCTCAGTGCGTCTTGATCCCACAGAAGAAGATCCTCGTCCTGAGCCTATCGTACGAGAAATCACAATTCCTAAAGTAAATCTATGTAATTTCCCTCTTATGCTTCACAGTCAGTATTGTATACTGAATGGAAAATCCGATGCCATGTTGCGTGAAATGGGTGAGTGTCCTTATGATGAGGGTGGTTATTTTATTGTAGACGGATCTGAAAAAGTGCTTGTGACGCGTCAAGAGGGTGCATTTAATACATTATGGATCACCCCCCAGCCAGCGGATGAAGCTGTAGAGTATTACTGTTCTCTTAGCTCATTGAATCCAATTAGTCGTGAAGTTCGCCGAGTCAATTTTTATTGGACACGTGAAAAGGTCACCTTGAGTCGCGGCTTTAACCGCGTGCCCAGATTCCAGCCGTCTGTTCTGGAAGTCATGCTTCCATATGTGCTGAAACCTATTCCCGTTATGATTCTCTTTCGCGCACTCGGTGTGGAAAGTGACAAGGCGATTGTAAACCTCATTTTCCCTGATTCTAATCATCCTGAGACGAAATACCTGGCAGATTTGCTCATTCCCTGTTTTACGCAAGCACACCCATTTTTTGACACGTATTCTGCTATACAATACATTAAATCATTAACAAAGGGATTTAGTGAGTCACATGTGTTGGATATTCTTCACAATCAACTCTTTCCTCATGTGGAAGATAAACCTGGTGCACGTGTAGCCTATTTGGCCGACTGTGTCAGAAAAATCCTGCGTGTAGTGAAGAAATTGGATTTGCCACCCAGCCGTGATGACACACGCTACCAGCGCTGCCTCACCAGTGGATTCTTATGTCAAATGATGTTCCAAAATATCTACAATCACTATCTCAAAAGGGTATCTCGTTCAATTGATGAAATGTACAATTACAATGAGTCCACCTATACCAACATGGATTTCTTCAAGATTTTGGAGGAACCTGCGAATCAAAAGACTGTACTGGCCTATGGGTTTTTGACCGAGGGTGTAATGCGTGCATTCAAAGGCAAATGGATGACTGGTGTAAATCGCGAAGAACAGGGTGTCATCCAGCAACTAGATCGTCTCTCCTATTTGAATTTCATCAGTCATTTACGCCATGCTGTCCTGGATTTTGACACCTCCATGAAATTGCCAGGTCCTCGTCGTCTCAATCCCTCTCAGTATGGCTACTATTGTACATCTGAAACACCAAGTGGTGCCTCTATTGGAATCACCAAAAATCTGACGATCATGACTTCTATTAGTACAGGAATGTTACCTGCACCTCTTGTAGACTGGCTCTTGAAACGTGGTACTGTCATCCCCTCTCATTTTATGACTCCTCAGCTTCAAGCTGTCACAATTCCTGTGTATTTGAACGCGGGTCTTGTAGGCTATACTAATAATCCTGAATTGCTGACAATTGTCCTGAAATTGCTAAAACGGACTGGCTGTCTTCCGCCCTGGAGCAGCAGTGGATTCAGTATTCCTGAGCGTCGCATCTTTATCTTTGTGGATGATGGGCGTCCTTTGCGTCCTCTCATTTGCTGCCACCAGCGTGGAAAGATCCCATCTCTGGAACTCTTCAAGGGAACTTGGCGTCAAATGGTGATTGGAACCCTTCCTGCGACTCAGCATGTAGAACTGAATTCCAAGGATTTCCTGGATCCTCTTCAAGACAAGGTATCTCCTACGCTAGAGGACTATATTGAACTCTTGGCACCACATCAGGGAGTGATTGAGTACATTGACCCCAGTGAACAAAATGAGGCATTTATTACGAATTACCCCATTCCTGATCTTATGTTACCAGAGACGACTCATATTGAGGTGCATCCTTCTACAATTTTGGGCCTTCTTGGTAATTGCATTCCCTTCCCCAATCACAATCAGAGTCCTCGTAATCAATTGTCGGCATCACAGAGCAAACAGTCCTTGTCGGTCTATGCCACCAATTTTATGAATCGGTTTGACAATACTGCGAATGTGATTTGTTATGGCCAAGTGCCTCTTTCACGGACCCTGTATTTGGATTATTTTGGACATGATCGTCTACCGTATGGCCAGAATGTGATTTTGGCAATGGGTATGTATGGTGGCTACAATCAAGAAGACGGTATTATTATGAACCGTGACGCATTGGAACGTGGTCAATTCAGAAGTTTGAATTTCAGATCGTATGAGGCTCGTGAGGAAGATGATCCCATGTCCAAGATGCAAATCCGTATCGCGCATCCGAAATCCATTCCAGCATGGTTGGATCTTCGTGCCAATCTAGACTATAGTATGTTAGATGACGATGGAATTGTCAAAGTAGGGTCCTATGTCACTCCTGATACTGTCATTTGTGCGCGCTATATGATTACAGACACTGGAAAGATTGCAGATGCGAGTGTGACTCCTCAAGTGTGGACGCGTGGTCGTGTAGAAAAAGTCGTGGTAACGATCAATAATGTAGGTCATCGTCTTGTGAAGATTCGTGTGTCTCAGGATCGTGTCCCAGAGTTGGGTGACAAGTTTTCCAATCGTCACGGACAAAAGGGTACATTGAACATTTTATATAGAGGCCATGATATGCCTCGTACAATTGATGGGATCACTCCTGACATGATTATGAATCCCACTGCCATTCCCAGTCGTATGACTATTGGACAAATCTTAGAAATGATTTTTGGCAATGTTGGAGCAAGAGCGGCAGCCTATGCCAACACGACCGCTTTTATGAATGATGGCAGCCCTCATGAAATGCTGGGAGAAATCCTCCAGAATGAATTTGGTCTCCACAAAATGTCCAATCAAGTCTTATACAATGGTATGACTGGTGAGATGATTGAGGCTGACATTTTTATGGGTGTGGTCTATGGTATGCGGTTGAAGCACATGACAGAAGACAAGTGGAATGCTCGTGGAGCGGGTCGCAAGGAGATGCGCACACATCAGCCGACAGGTGGGCGTGGCAATGAAGGTGGTCTGAAGATTGGTGAAATGGACCGCGATACAATTATTGCGCATGGTGTGAGTACATTCCTCCAAGAGTCTATGACAAAACGTAGTGATGGCGCTGAGTTTATTGTCTGCAATGGCTGTGGTACACTTCCCTTGTATAATGAGCGTGAGTCCTTTTATTTGTGCCCTATGTGTGATGGACCGATTGAGTACGCAGGAGATACTGTAAATACTCTCCAGCCGATCCCTCCTCCTGTTCGCAGCGGAACCACATTTAGCAAGATAGAAATCCCCTATGCATCCAAGTTGTGGATTCAAGAGATGGAGACATTTGCCAATATGAGTATGCGTATTTTGACAACACATGATACAAAGCGGTTGTATGGATTAGATTCTATTGAGGCGATCACTCAGGATCGTATTAATGCTCTCTTGACGCAGAAGTTGGAGCGTGTACAAATTCAGACAACGGTTCCTGATTTGGAGAAGAAGGCGAATGTAGCACCAACTGCAGCACAAATTACAGATGAACTTGAGCGCCTACAAGCTGAGGCGACGGCGGCATTCCAAGAGGAAGCAGCAGCAGAAGCCGCAGCGAGTAGACCGTTGGCTCCTGAACTTCCTCAGAATACTGGAACTGAGGCACCAGCACCACAAGGCTCTGTAGTTTCATTGGCGAATGCAGTTGCAGCGACAGCAGCACCAGCTGCCATTGAGTTAGCTCCAGGATCAGTTGCGCCAGTAGCAGCACCAACAGCAGGAGTTCCAGTAACATTTAATGGACAGCCTCTGGGGCTTCTAGTACAACCTCAAGAGGGGTTAATCATGCAAACATCAGAGGGTGTACCTGTGATTAATGTAGATACAAGTGAGGCCGCGTTGAAGGCACAGGGGCTTCGTGAGCCAGGAGATTCCACAGTACCAATTGTAGCACCAGCACCTCTATTGGATCCATCCACACAGGTCCGTCGTAAACCACGGAGAACTGGTATCGCATCAGCAGCTCCACCACCGAATGCAATTGCGGCCTCTTTACCGCCACCGGTGGAGCAAGAAGGTGGTAGCGCACAGTCTGGAACACCTGTGACTGTGATCAAACTAGGATAAAGGAAAAATTGATCTAAATGATCCGAGTTGTATAGATAGAGACCACTATGGAAAATATTCACTTTGAAGACATTGTGATTCGTTCCCGCATGACCATCCTGGACATGCTGGAAAGACGTGGATACGATGTAACGCCGTATCGCAAAATGACGGGACCTGATCTAGCGAAACTGATGAAGGATCCCGATGCTCTTCAAATGATGGTATCCTCAAAGGAAGATCCTGAACGAAAGGCGCTTGTGACCTACACCTATGATAATATCAAGACGCGTGTGGGGAATGGAGAGTTTGTGCGCAAACTTCTGGACACGACGACCTCTCCTGAGGAAGAAAAGCGCACGGGTCGTTACATGCTGACTGGTATTGATCCGACGACGACTGAGGTGATTGTGTTGTACAAGATGACGGACAAGATGGACAAGTCTCAGGACAAGGCTGGTCAGGAGAATACGGATTCCTTTGACAAGGCTGCCCTAGAGGCATGGAGCAAGCACAAGTTCAAGATTCAGTTCTTCCCCATTAATCGTCTAGTCAACAATCCAATGAATCATGTTCTTCAGCCCAAATTTGAGGTTGTTCCAGCGGATGCAGTGCCCCAACTGATGAAGGATCTGTGTATTACGACCAAGGCACAGTTCCCTATCATCCGATTCCATGCCGATCCAGTTGCGCGCTTCCTGGGTCTAGTTCCTGAGCAGATTGTTCGTATTACAGCCCCGTCTCCTACAGCGGGTGAATATGTGAAATACAGAGTTTGTGCGCCTTAGAGAGAGAGGCCCGAATGTCGTGGCAGCAGTTTCGTGATCAGTTGACACAACGAAAGACAGATTTAGATTCCAAAACAACAGATGGCGCTATTGATCAGTTGATAGAACAAATGAATGTGGCAATTTCACGTTACACAAACACGGCTGGAATTTCTGCAAATCCTGAGAATAATCCTGAATACACGACAGCCAACGAGAAATTCAAACAATTGGCATCTCTTCAACAACAGTATTTAGATTTAATCAAGACACTTGGAAACCGTGTTCGTCAGATGGCAGACGATTCTGATACAAAAGCCAAGTTGGAGCAAATTGGTCGTATGAAGCAAGATATTGCGAGACTTGAACGTGAATTAAACACCGTCAAGCAAGAGTCAGAGACTTCACAAGCCCGACAAGCGACTGTAGAAAAGCCGAGAACAAATACGAGCTATTACCAGGGGTTTAGTGGTCTTATTTTATTTGATCGTCCTCTACGGCCCTTGAGTATTCCATTCTTGGTTGGATTTGGTCTTCTATTTTTGTTCTTCAGTGGTCTCATGCTTCGTGAATTTTTCACTCCTTCTGCTGATTCCTACATGTCCAATTCTTCCTATCAAGAGGGAGGTCTGTTTGCTGTCTTTACCGATGCGCGATTCTATTCGGTGATGGCTGGAGTAAGCATTATTGCCCTTGTTGTAGGGATTTTGGCATGGTCTGGACGTTTAGGAAAGCGCACCGAGTAAAAAGCATCTAACTAGTCTATCGTAAGATTCTGAATTTAAGAACCCTACGGTAGAAGGTCGTAAGACATGAGTTCGTTTTGTGGAGGAACTGGTCAACCGCCAGCGATGACTGTCACTGAACTCCGTGAAGAGTATCCCAATGGAATTTTGCCAAGTGGACTTCCTCCTATGGAAAACGGGTTAGCTTCTGAGGACTGGGTCATTGATTATGTGAAGCAGTTAATGAATCAGGGTCGCATTCCTATTGCCACAAAGGCGTCTGAGGTTCAGACAAACATGTTCGACTCTCCCGAAACCAAGGATCCTCTCTCTGATTTTGTATCTAGGGAAAAGGTGCTTCAAGAATCTATTAAGAAGGAATACTGTCACTATGAGAAGCGTTATTTTGCAGCTCTGGATAGTTTTTTGAATGCGCTGTCTGACGCAAGTCTCCGAGGACAATCACAGTCTACAGTCCAGCAGCGTTTGGATCAGACGCGTATGCTCAATCAAAAGTTGACGCTCTTGATTCAAGTGGTAAATGGAATCAGCAAGTATCGCTACCAGGACTCTAGTAAGTTTCAAAGTGATATCAACAGTTTGAATGACAAACTCCGAGCGCGTCAAAAGCAGTTGATGGAGCAGAATCGTATTCTCCAAAAGGAGGGTGCAGCAGCGGATCTTCATAAGTCCATGGTGAGTTACACAGTAGAAAAGAACAAGGCGAATACAAACCTATTGACTCTTTATGGTATTCTGAATATCACAGCAATCGGTATTATCTTCTATCTGGCCCGTTCGTAAATACCGATCTCAGTATAGCTTTTATCCAAGTGGCAACCATTTGAATAAAAGCATGATTTTTACTCTTTCAATTAGAGAGAGCCAATGAGTTTGGACAAGAACATTTCGGATGTGCTGCAAGCACAGGACGTACAACTAGCCAATGCTCTTACACAACTGAAAGGAGATCCTGCAAAACTTGCTGATTTTATGGCCAAGCGCAAGTCTGACCTGTATGAGACAGTGTCAAAGGAGCACTCCGACAGTTTTGCAAAGGTGTTTGGAGACTTGCAACGTGCAAGTGATACAACCAAGAATATCTTATATTACCATGTTCGTAATAAGGATTTGGATAGTCTTCAGGATGCTGTCTTTAATCGTGTCAAGGCTGAGGCTGACAATGCGACCTATGATAGTCAAACGGCCAAGCGTCAGTTTGAGGCTAATGAGTGGACATCTGGCAACAAGAGCGACACGCTCTTCTTCTTCCAACTTATCTTCATTGGACTCACCCTAATCGCGCCTCTTTTGTACCTGAACCGTGCCTATATGATTCCTACAACGGTCTTTTATGGTGTTTCAGGCCTTGTGGTGATCGCTTTGATTCTGACCGTGGTTGTGCGTGCACAGTATACGGAGAAGACTCGTGACCAGACATTCTGGAATCGTCGCCGCTTCCAGCAAATGGGTGGTCCTCCCACGCCTCCGACATGCGAGGCCATTCAGGGCATCTTTGAGAAGGGTGTTGGATATGCTGCGCAAGCCGCGGATGATTTGAAGGCAGCAGATCCCAATCAGGTGGGTGTGACTGCCACCAGCATGGCTAGAACGGCCGCAAGCAGTCTCGGTGTATAAAGATGCCCCTCTTTCTACCACTACAACAGGAGGGACTGAAACATGTCTTTAGGAACGAATACATCAGATGCGAGATGTTTGTCAGGAACTGCTGAGACTCAGACGTTCCAGCAATATATTCAGCAATGTCGTAAGTCTCAGGATACAACCAGATCTCAGCAGTTTTTCAGTGAGTCCAAGCGTGGCTACAAAGATCTGTTCCAAACTCTGAGAGCTCAATATGATGACTTACTTGTCACTGGAAATTCACTTCATAGTCTTGTGGAACTTGCGGGCGCCACAACGAATGGAGCCAACAGCCAATTAGACGCATTACAAAAACGAAAAGATATACTGATTGCTGAAATTAAAGCAAATAAGCGTGTGGGAGAGGCCGCTGACAAGTCCTTCTTGGAAGATATTATGCACGGCCGTCAGCCTCAACCTGAACAAATCCCAACCCTTCAAGATGGTGTGCTCTTACTTTTCTGGTTTGGATGGATCCTTATGATGATCACTCTTGTGGTTGTGCGCTTTTTGGCACCAGGTGGTGGGTTAACATCTGGACTCTTCTCCATTGTACTACTTGTGCTTGTCACGATAACCCTATTTGCCCTTCTGAAACAAGTAGCTTAGATGCCCGCTTGTTCCTTGTCATACTCTTCCACTTCTTCGTCACTCGTAAAGAGCCGCAGATGGAGGTAGGTCTTTCCGTCTTTAGGAGCTTGATACAGTTCATTGAGACGAATCTTGAGTTCATTCTGTGTAAGTTTCTTTCCTGTAGGATTTTCCTCCGTGTGCCAAGAGCGATAGGCTGACCAGAATCGGTTGATCGTTGGAGGATCATCCCATCCAGCAATGCGGCGGATACGTGCCTTGATGAATTTGCCGAACATGTCAAAGTTGCCCTTGTAGTTTTCACTGGCCACCATCACACACGCGGGCACCTTTTTGATTCCATTAGGACAATACTTGGTCTCATAGTAGTGGACTAGAAGACTAAAGAAGGGCACACGCCACCGCTTGAGTTTCTCCTCCATCATATCATCACGCTGATAGAGGTGACGGCTGGGATCAATCATTGGATCTCCCGCTTGGAGGAATTTACTGGGAAAGTCAATCACACGAATACGACGCCACGTACCACCATCCATGCTATGGATCGGCGGCATGCGATTACACGCGAGGAAGATCTTGCCCGTGATCTTGAACCGCTCCTGATCCTTGAATAGACCACGTGCCTCCACAAGATCTTCACCGCTAAATTGCTTCATACGCGCAGTATTTAGTGGCTCACCTTCATCAGGCTCTTCCGTCTTGATGAAGCGACATCCCTTGACACTGATAATATCAGGATTCGCAGCACCAGACTCAGGGCGCTTACGCGTCATCGCCGTTGTGCTGAG
>JACCDY010861328.1_pt1 | contig 14303 bp, 14 predicted proteins | sample 7446391 | NCBI WGS metagenome assembly JACCDY01 (sample SAMN15323451, study PRJNA562643) | freshwater metagenome | isolation source: river surface water | place: USA:Blue River Watershed | collected 2017-08-18 | reverse complement strand
GCGCCCCATTTCCTCGCCTTGGGCAAGTGCGATGTTGCCCATCTCGTAGGTCCATTCCCGCCCCTGGCCCGGGCGGGGCGGGTTGACCACGCCATGCCAGACGGTGGCTATGCTGCCGACGATGGTGGCGCCCACCAGCACCATGACAAATGGCCCTCGGTCGCCTTCAAACACGCACAACACCCGCTCGTTGCGCGCAAACAGGCCGGGCACGCCGCGCGCCGTGACCGGGTTGACCGAGAACAGATCGCCCGGCACATGGACCATGCGCGTCAGACGCCCGGCACAGGGCATGTGGATGCGGTGGTAGTCGCGCGGGCTCAGGTAGAGCGTGGCGAACTCGCCGCCCTCGAAGGTCGACGCCAGCGTGGCGTCGCCGCCCACCAGCGCGCGCGTGGTGTAGCTGTGGCCCTTGGCCTGGAAGATGCGGTCGCCGTCGATCGGGCCGCACTGGCTGATGGCCCCGTCCACCGGGCTGACATAGGGCGCGTCGGCGATCGGCCTTGCCCCACTTTTGAGCGGACGCGTGAAAAATTCGTTGAACGAGCTGTAACTGGCCACATCCGGATGGGCCGCCTCGTCCATGTTGACGCCGTAGCGTCGCACAAAGCGGCGAATGGTGGCGGTGGTCACCGGGCCACCCGGCCAGCCCGCCAAACGGCCGGCCAGTGCGGTGAGCGCCTGCTTGGGCAACAGGTATTGGAGCAGCACCGCCAGGCGCTCGGACAGGGGTTGGGACATGGGAAGGGCCGCCGGGGCGACGGTTGCAGAACAAAGCCCGATTTTATCGGCGCAGGCACAATCGGCCCCATGAATGCACCGCTGTTGTCGGTCGATCACCTCGTCAAGCGCTATGGCGACCAGACGGTGGTCAAGGACCTGAGTTTCCACATCGAGCCCGGCGAATGCCTGGGCGTGATCGGCCCCAACGGGGCCGGCAAGACCACCACCCTGCGCATGTGCCTGGGCCTGTCCGAGCCCGATGGCGGCTCGGTGCGCTATTTCAACGGCCTGCAGATGCCGGGCGATGCGCTGGCCATCAAGTCGCAGCTGGGCGTGGTGGCACAAATGGACACGCTGGACCCCGACTTCACCGCGGCCGAAAACCTGCTGGTGTTCGGCCGCTATTTCGGTCTGCCGGACCCGCTCATCCGCGAGCGCATTCCGCAGCTGCTGGAGTTTGCCGCCCTGACCCACAAGGCCGATGCCAAGCCCGGCCAGCTCTCGGGCGGCATGAAGCGGCGCCTGAGCCTGGCGCGTGCGCTGATCAATGCACCGCGCCTGCTGCTGCTCGACGAGCCCACCACCGGGCTGGACCCGCAGGCCCGCCACCTGATGTGGGAGCGCCTGCAGGTGCTGCTGCAGCAGGGCAAGTCGATTTTGCTGACCACCCACTTCATGGACGAGGCCGAGCGCCTGTGCTCGCGCCTGCTGGTGATTGACCAGGGGCGCAAGATCGCCGAAGGCCGGCCGCGCGACCTGATCGCCGCGCACCTGGAGCCCGAGGTGGTCGAAGTCTATGGCCAGGGCGCCACCGCCCTGGCGCAGGAGGCCACGCTGCTGGCACTGTCCGAACGCACCGAGGTCAGCGGCGAGACGGTGTTTTTCTACACGCGCGAGAGCCGGCCCCTGCTGGCCGCCTTGCAGGCCTGGCCCGCGCTGCGCACCCTGCACCGGCCTTCCAATCTGGAAGACCTGTTCCTGAAATTGACCGGGCGCCAGATCCGGGAGGAAGGCTGAGCATGAGTCAAATCCAGAACAACATCTGGGCCGCACCGCGTTTGTCCATGCGCTGGTGGCCCGTCTTCCGCCGCAATTTCCTGGTCTGGCAAAAGCTCGCCATCCCCAGCCTGGTGGGCAACATCGCCGAACCCCTGATGTGGCTGGTGGCCTTTGGCTATGGCCTGGGCGCCCTGGTCGGGCAGATCGAACTCGGTGGGGAGAAAGTGCCCTACATCCTGTTCCTGGCCAGCGGCAGCATCTGCATGAGCGCCATGAATGCCGCGACCTTTGAAGCGCTGTATTCGGCCTTCTCGCGCATGCATGTGCAAAAAACCTGGGACGGCATCATGAACGCGCCCGTGCGCCTGGACGATGTGGTGCTGGCCGAAATGCTGTGGGCGGCCTTCAAGGCGCTGTTCACCGTCACCGCCATCCTGCTGGTGATGCTGGCCCTGGGCATCAGCCACAGCCCCAAGCTGCTGGTGGCCTGGCCGGTGCTGCTGGGGGTGGGCATCACCTTCAGCTGCATGGCCCTGATCTTCAATGCGCTGGCCAAGGGCTACGACTTCTTCACCTACTACTTCACCCTGTTCCTCACGCCCATGATGTTCCTCTCGGGCATCTTCTTCCCGCGTGATCAGCTGCCGCCCGTGGTGCGCACCATCGCCGACTGGCTGCCGCTGTCGGCCGCCGTCGACCTGGTGCGCCCGCTGTTCATGGACCGCTGGCCCGAACACGCGCTGCGCCATGGGCTGGTGCTGCTGGCGTTCAGCGTGGTGTCGTTCTGGGTCGCGCTGGCCCTGACGCGCAAGCGCTTTCGCAGCTGAGGCCGGCCGGACCGACCGGCCGCGGCGCTTCAGCGTGGCAGGGCGATCAGGCGCTGCAGGATGGCCTTGAGCTGGGCCGCGGATTCCGGGCCGATGTCGGCCATCACCCGCTGCTCATGCCCCAGCGCCTGCTGCAGCAGCGGCCGGACCTTGCGGCGACCTGCCGCGGTCAGGCTCACCAGCGATTGCCGCTTGTCGTGCGGGGCGTCGCAGCGCAGCACCCAGCCGGCCTGCTGCATGCGGCCCACCAGCTTGGTCACCGTGGGTTGTTTGGCCAGCACGATGTCGGCCAGCTCGCTGATGCTCAGGGCCGGTTTGCCCGACAGGCTGGCCATGACACGCCACTCCATCAGGCTCAGGCCGCTGGCCTCGACGACCGCGTGGAATTCCCCCGAAATCCGGTGGCTGGCCCGCGCCAGCAGGTAAGCCAGGTAATCGTCGACAAAGCCGGGCATCAGCGCAGCGCAGACAGGGTGGCGAACTGGCTGGCCTGGTAGACCAGGGGCTGGCCCTCGGCGAAGCCGCAGCGCTCGACCTCGCCCACAAAAATGACGTGGTCGCCTTCCTCGTAGCGGCTGCGGTTGTGGCATTCGAACCAGGCCAGTGCGCCAGTGAGGATGGGCAGGCCGCTTTGGCCCAGGCTGTAGTCCACGCCCTCAAACCGGTCGCCCTTGCCGTAAGCAAATTGCTTGCACAGCTCGAGCTGATCGGCCGCCAGCACATTGATGACGTAATGGGTGCCCGCATGGAACAGGGGCAGGCTGCTCGCGTGCAGGCCCAGGCTCCAGAGCACCAGCGGAGGCGAGAGCGAGACCGAGTTGAAGGAGCTGGCGGTGATGCCGACAAAGTTGCGGCTGGCCGCCTGGCCTTTGGCGGCCCCTGCGGCATGCGTGGTCACGACCGTCACGCCGGTGGCAAAGCGCGAGAGCGCCTGGCGGAAATGCGGCGGCTCGAAATCCGGGCTGAGGGCGCGGATGTCGGCCGGCGGGGGAGCGGGGCGAGGAGATCGCATGGGGGGATTATGGATGGAATTCCATGAAAATTCATATAAACTGGTTTCGCACTGGAGGCCGCAGACATGTTGATAGAACGCATCGAACACAAATGGCTCGCGGCTTTTGTCCGCACCTTCACGCTGTGCAAGGTGGCGCCCGGCGAAGTGGTGGCCATTCTGGCCGAAACCCAGTCCCGGCGTGTGAATGTGGACATGGCGCGCCTGGCCCTGGAAAGCCTGGGCGCCCGCGTGTTCGAGATCACCCTGACCACGCCGCCGCTCACCGCCCCGGCGCCCGTGCGCTCGACGGGCGCCAGCGACGCGATCGGCCAGCTGGCCCCGGTGGTGGCCTCGCTTGCCCGGGCCGACTTCGTGGTCGACTGCACCGTGGAAGGGCTGCTGCACGCGCCCGAGCTGCCCGCCATCCTGCAAGGCGCCGATGGCCACCGCCCGCGCCTCTTGATGGTCTCCAACGAACACCCTGAAATCCTGGAGCGCACCGTGCCCGACCCGGCCCTGGAGGGCGTGGTGCGCAGCGCCATGAAGCGGCTCAAGGGCGCGCAGCAGATGCGGGTCACCTCTGCCGCCGGCAGCGATCTGCGCGTGCGGCTGGACAAAGCCGTGGTCGGTGGCGTCTGGGGCTATGCCAACAAGCCGGGCATGGTCTCGCACTGGCCGGGCGGCTTGGCGCTGGCCTTCCCGGCCGCGGGCAGCGTGAGCGGCACCCTGGTCATGGCCCCCGGCGATGTGAACCTGACCTTCAAGCGCTACCTGCGCGACACGGTTCGCCTGACCATTGAGAACGACAGCGTGGTGGCCATCGAAGGCCAGGGCGTCGATGTGGACATGATGCGCGGCTACTACCAGGCCTGGGAAGACTTTGAGGGCCACCGCGCCTGCTACGCGGTCTCGCATGTGGGCTTTGGCCTGAACCCGGCGGCGCGCTGGGACGCGATGGCCTTTTACGACAAGCGCGACTGCAACGGCACCGAACTGCGCGCCTTCGCGGGCAATTTCTTGTATTCGACCGGCGCCAACGAGGTGGCGGGCCGCCACACGCTGGGCCACTTTGACTTGCCCATGCGGGGCTGCACCGTGCAACTGGACGACACCGTGGTGGTGGCAGCGGGCGAACTCGTGCGCGAAGCCCTGGCATGAAGACCACGCCGTTGTGTGTGCGCGTCGCTGCGCAGGGCGCCGATCCAGGGGTGCCCCTCGTCTTTTTGCACGGCATTGGCGGGCGGGCCAGCGGCTGGGCGCCGATCCAGCAGGCTTGCGCGCAAGCGGGCCACGCCAGCCTGGCCTGGGACATGCCCGGCTATGGCGACAGCCCGCCCATCGACCCGTACACCTTTGACGGCCTGGCCGACGCGCTGGCCGCGCTGATGGACGCGCAGGGCCTGGACCAGGCCGTGCTGGTGGGCCACAGCCTGGGCGGCATGGTGGCGCTGCAGATGTGGGCACGCCACCCGGCACGCGTGGCCGGCCTGGTGCTGGCGGCCAGCAGCCCGGCCTTTGGCCACGGCAGCGGCGACTTCCAGCAGGCCTTCATCGCGCAGCGCCTGGCGCCTTTGGAAGCGGGCCAACGCATGGCGCAGGTGGCCGATGGCTTGATCCCCACCATGGTGGCACCGGGCTATGACGGTCCGGGCCTCGGGGAGGCCAAGGCCTGCATGGCCTCGATCACCCCGGCCGCCTACAAGGCGGCCCTCGGTGCGCTGGTGCAGTTCGAACAGCGCGCCGCCCTGCCCACGATCACCGTGCCCACGCTGTGCATCGCCGGCGAACACGACCGCACCGCCGCCCCCAGCGTGGTGCAGCGCATGGCCGACAAGATCCCGAACGCCCAATACCAATGCCACAGCGGCGTGGGCCACCTGCTGACCTTTGAGCAGCCCGAGCGCTTTGCCCAGGCTTTGCTGCCTTTCCTGCGGAGCATTCCATGACCGACCCAACCCTGCCCTCCACCATGCCGATTTGCGGCGACGACTACCCGCTGACCGAGAAACAGCAAAAGCTGATGGCGCTGGCTCGGCAGCTCGGCCGCGACAAGTTCGCGGGCCGGGCGGCACAGCTGGACCGCGATGCGCAGTTCCCGTTCGCCAATTACGAGGACATGCGCCAAGCCGGCCTGCTGGGCCTGTGCGTGCCCGAAGAACACGGCGGTCATGGCGCCGATTACGCCACCTATGCCCTGGTGTCGGCCGAGATCGGCCGCTACTGCGGCGCCACCGCGCTGACCTTCAACATGCACGTCTGCACCACGCTCTGGAGCGGCCTGCTGTCCGAAGACCTGGAGATGACCCCCGAGCAGCGCGCCCTGCACCGCGCCCACCAGAAGGTGCACTTTGCCCGGGTGGTGAAAGACGGCGCCATCTACGCCCAGCCTTTCTCTGAAGGGGGTGCGGCCGCTGCCGGGGCCATGCCCTTTGGCACCACGGCGGTCAAGGTGCCCGGCGGCTGGCAGGTCAACGGCAAAAAAATCTTTGCCTCGCTCTCGGACGCCGCCGATTTCTTTGGCGTGCTCTGCACCGAGAAAAAGGAAGGCGCCGATCTGTCGCGCCGCGACACCCTGTACCTGGCCATCCCCCGCAGCGCGCCGGGCCTGACGGTCGAGGGCGACTGGGACCCGCTGGGCATGCGCGCCACCGTCTCGCGCAACCTGGTGTTCAAGGACGTGTTCGTGCCCGAGGACGCCGCGCTCATGCCGCAGGGCCTGTACTTCCAGGCCGCCAGCCGCTGGCCGCACATGTTCATGACGCTCTCGCCCACCTACATGGGCATCGCGCAAGCGGCGTACGACTTCACTGTGGCCTATCTGCGCGGCGAGATCCCGGGCACCGGCCCGGTCAAACGCCGCCAGTTCGCCACCAAGCAGATCGCGGTGGCCGAGATGTTCATCAAGCTCGAACAGACCCGCAACCTGTTTTTGCGCGCCATTGAAGACGCCAAAGTGGACCCCGCCAAATCCACCCGCATGCGGGCCTACGCCGCGCAGTACACCATCATGGAGAACGCGCAGGACATCGCGCGCCTGGCGATTCGCACCTGCGGCGGCCAGTCCATGCTCAAGAGCCTGCCGCTCGAGCGCCTGTACCGCGACGCCCGCTGCGGCGCCCTGATGCTGCCCTGGACGGCCGAGCTGTGCATGGACCGCATCGGCCGCGAAGCCCTGTACGAACCTGGCGAAAAAGACGAGTGATGCCGGGCCCAGAAAGCAGCCTGATCGCGGCCCGCCTGGCGCAGCTGGCGCACGAGCGTGGCGCGCAGCCGGCCATCACCTTTCGGGGCGACGAGCGCAAGCCGGGCAGCACCTTCGCATGCGACTTCGCCAAGTTCTGGCGGCGCGTGGAACGCGTCACGGCACACCTGCAATCGACCTGGGGCGTGCAGCGCGGCGACCGCGTGGCCTGGCTGGGCTTCAACCACGAGCTGCAACTCGTCACGCTGGTGGCTTGCGCGCGGCTGGGGGCGGTTTTTTTGCCGCTGAACTTTCGCCTGGCGGTGCCCGAGCTGCAGCAGGTGATGGCGGACGCCCAGCCTGGCCTGCTGGTGCACGACAGCCACCACAGCGACACCGCCCAGGCGCTGCAGGGCGCGGGCCTGCCACACACGCATCACGACACCTTGATCGCGACCGCATCGCCGCGTGGCCTGCCGCTGCCCGAGGTGCAGAGCGATCTGCCCCTTCTGCTGGTCTACACCTCGGGCACCACCGGCCTGCCCAAAGGGGCGGTGCACACCCAGGCCGGGCTGCTGGCCAATGCCCGCGCCAGCCAATGGGCACACGGCTTTGTGCCTGGCGACAAGGTGCTGTCCACCCTGCCCCTGTTCCATGTGGGCGGTCTGTGCATCCAGACCTTGCCGGCGCTGCTGGCGGGTGTCGAAGTGGTGCTGCACCCGCGCTTTGACCCCGGCGCCTGGCTGGCCGAAATGCACGCCAGCCGCCCCACGCTCTCGCTCTTGGTGCCAGCCACCATGCGCGCCTTGTTCGAGCACCCGCGCTGGGCCGAGACTTCGCTGGCCTGTCTGCGCGGCATCATGACCGGCTCGTCCACCGTGCCGCTCGCCTACCTGGAAACACTGCACGCGCGCGGCGTGCCGGTGGGCCAGGTGTACGGCACCACCGAGACCGGGCCGGTGTCCATCGTGCTGCGCCTGCACGAGGCGATGGCGCATGTGGGCGCTTCGGGTTGGCCGCAGCCCGAGGCCCAGGTGCGGCTGATCGACCCGCAAGGCCGGGAGGTGGGCCCGGGCGAAACCGGCGAGGTCTGCATCCGTGCCGCCAACCTGATGCGCGGCTACTGGCAGCGGGACGCACAGGCCGGCATCGGCCTGCAGGACGGCTGGTTCCATTCGGGCGACCTGGGCCAGCGTGCCGAAGACGGCTGCATCACCATCGTGGGCCGCAGCAAGGACATGGTCATCTCGGGCGGCGAAAACATTTACCCCGCCGAAATCGAGAACCTGCTGGTCACCTTGCCGGGGGTGGCCGAATGCGCGGTCGTCGGCCTGCCCGACGCGCGCTGGGGCGAAGTGCCGGTGGCCGTGCTGGTGCGCAGCGCCGACGCCAGCGGCCAGGCCCTGTGCGCCGACACCGTGCTGGCCCATTTGCAGCCACGCATCGCCCGCTTCAAGCTGCCCCGGCGCGTGGTGTTCATGGACATGCTGCCCAAGAGCGCGCTGGGCAAGGTGCAAAAGCCCTTGCTTCAGGCCGAACTTCTCCGCATAAACCCTTAATTGGGCTCGCGCGTGACAGCGCGGCCCTGTCAGGCTGGCATCATGGTCGCATTCAAGACCAAGGAGACGACCATGCGCCACACCACCCGCCGCACCAGCCTGATGACCCTGGCCCTCTGTGCCCTGGGCCTGGGCACCCCCGCTGTTCAGGCCCAGACCGCCTGGCCCGTCAAACCCGTCAAGATCGTCGTGCCCTTTGCGCCCGGCGGCACCACCGACATCCTGGCGCGCGCCATCGCGCCCGACCTGTCCAAGGCCTTCGGCCAGCAGTTCGTGATCGAGAACAAGGCCGGTGCGGGCGGCAACCTTGGCGCCGAGCAGGTCGCCAAATCGGGGGGCGATGGCTACACCCTGCTGATGGGCACGGTGGGCACGCACGGCATCAACCGCGCCCTGTATGCCAAGCTGCCCTATGACCCCTTCAAGGATTTCATGCCTATTACCCTGGTGGCCGGGGTGCCCAATGTGATGGTGGTGAACGCCGATTTCGCCGCGGCCAACAAGATCAACACCGTGCCCGACTTCATCCGCTACGCCCGTGCCAACCCGGGCAAGCTCAACATGGCGTCCAGCGGCAACGGCACCTCCATCCACCTGGCCGGTGAACTCTTCAAGAGCATGACCGGCACCTTCATGACGCACATCCCCTACCGCGGCTCGGGCCCGGCCCTGCTGGACCTGGCCGGCGGCAATATGCAGGTGATGTTTGACAACCTGCCCTCGGCCATGCAGCTGATCAAGTCGGGCAAGCTCAAGGCCCTGGCCGTGACCAGCAGCCAGCGCTCGGCCGCCCTGCCCGACACCCCCACCGTGGAAGAAGCCGGCAACCTCAAGGGCTTTGAGGCCAGCAGCTGGTTTGGCCTGCTGGCGCCCGCCGGCACGCCGCCCGATGTGGTCAACCGCATCCAGCAGGAAGTGGCCAAGTCCTTGGCCACGCCAGCCCTCAAGGAACGTCTGGCGGCGCTGGGCGCCATCCCCAGCGGAAACACCCCGGCCCAGTTTGCGGCCCTGATCGAAGCCGAACACAAGAAGTGGGCCGAGGTGGTCAAGGTCTCTGGCGCCAAGGTGGACTGATGGCCTGGTTCGACGGCTTCGAGCGGCAGACGATCTCCCTCGGCGGTCTGCCCGTCACCTTCCGCCGCTCGGCCGACTGGGGCCAGGGCCAGCCGGTGCTGGTGCTGCTGCATGGCTTCCCGCAAACCCATGTGATGTGGCAGCGCGTGGCCCAGCAACTGCAAGGCCGCTTCCGGCTCGTCATGCCCGACCTGCGCGGCTATGGCGATTCGTCACACGCGCCCGGTGATGCCGAACATGCGCACTACAGCAAACGGGCCATGGCGCAGGAAGTCGTCGACCTGCTCGACCACCTGGGCGTGCAGGACTTTTTCCTGTGTGGCCATGACCGCGGCGGCCGCGTGGCGCATCGGCTGGCGCTGGACCACCCGGCGCGCGTGAAGAAGCTCTGCGTGATCGACATCGCGCCCACGCTGGACATGTACAACGCCACCGATTTCTCTTTCGCGCAAGCCTATTACCACTGGTTCCACCTGACCCAGCCCGCGCCCCTGCCCGAGCGCATGATTGGCGGCAATGCCCAGGCGTATTTGCACGCCAAGTTGGGCGGCTGGGGCAGCGGTGGCCTGAGCCACATCGAGCCCCAGGCGCTGGCCGAATACGAGCGCTGCTTCTGCACCCCCGAAGCCATCCACAGCGCCTGCGAAGACTACCGCGCCAGCGCCGGCATCGATCTGCAGCACGACCGCGAGAGCCGGGCCAGGGGCGAGAAGATCGCCTGCGACACCCTGGTGCTGTGGGGCGCGCGCGGCGTGGTCAACCGCCTGTTCAAGCCGCTTGAGCTCTGGCAAGCCCAGTGCTCGGCCAAGGTGACGGGGCAGGCGGTGCCTGCCGGGCACTTCATCCCCGAAGAACTGCCCGAGGCCACCGCTCAGACGCTGGCCGATTTCATGGTTTGAAGGCGCGCCCCTCAGGCGCCGCAGCACTTTTTGTATTTCTTCCCGCTGCCACAGCTGCAGGGGTCGTTGCGGCCCGGGGTGTCGCCCTTGATGACCTGCTGCACACGCGGGCCGATGTTGCGCCAGATCTCGCGCAGGTCGTACACCGCCCACAGGGCTTCGCCGTAGGTGTTCAGGCGCTTTTCGCTCACGCTGGGCGGGCCGTCTTCGCCAAAGGCCGACAGGGTGGCTTCGTCGGTGTCGTCTTCGGTGAGGGCCACGATGGCCTGCAAGGACAGGTCGTGCCACCGGGCGGCTTCCTTGTCTTTGGGGGCTTCCCACTCCTCGGGCCAGCTCTCGATCGCGTACATGAAGCCCAGCGCCCAGACCTGGGCGAAGGAGGGGATGTCTTCGCCTTCGATCTCTTGGCGCTCTTCGGGCGGCAACGAGGCGATGGCGCCGCGCACATCCATCACCTCGGGCGCGTAGGCCTTGTCTTCGTCCAGGGCCTGGATCTCGGTGTCCAGCGCGAGGCGCACTTCTTCGAAGCGGCGCTGCCACAGGTCCAAGAACTGCGCGCGCTGGGCATCGCTGGCAAAGGAAGCGCCTTCATCCAGCCCCAGCAGCACGGGCAGCCATTCGTCGACCGGAATGGGGCGGCGGCAGCACACCAGCGCGGCCAGAAAGCCTTCGCAGAATTCCCACTGCGGGGTTTCGTCGTGGCGCTGGCGCAGCTCGTCAAGGATGTCGTCGAGGGTATCGAAGTCTTGCGCCTGCAAGCCGGTGGATGTGCTCATGGGACGGTTTCCAGAAGAGAAGGGTTGAGGGCGACGCCACAGCGGGCGAGGCGGTTTTTCATGCACAGCACCTGCGCGTCCTTGCTGTGCAGGGCGGCGCCGTGCTGCACGGCCAGGTCGATGAATTTCTGGTCGTCGGCGTCCTTGCAGGTGTAAGGCGCCTTGGGGGCCTCGGGCTGCAGTTGCACATGGCGGTCAAAGCGCGCGAGCACGGCATCGGCGGCCAGGCCACGCATCGACAGGCGGCGTGCGATGTGCGGGTAGCCGAGCACGCGCGCCAGTTCTTCGCGCATGGCGGCGGTGGCCATCCATTGCGTCTCACCCGCCTGCAGTTGCTCGCGCAGGGGCGCAGACGCCGGGTCGTCGAACACCCAGAGGTCCAACACGATGTTGGTGTCCAGAACCCGAAAGGTCATGCTGCTTCACCGGCATCACGGCGCGCGCTGCCGGCCACCAAATCGAAGCGGAACAGGCGGCATTCGATCGGGCCGTTCCACATGGGCACGCGGCGCGATTCCTTCAGGCGCATGCGGCCGGGCAGCTTGAGGTCGGGCGTGAGCATCCAGGCGCTCCAGCCGGCAAAGTGCTTTTTCCAGTGGGCCGACAGTTGCAGGAAGAAGTCGCCGCCGTCGTCGGTCTGCACCTGTTCGCGGTGCTCGCGCGGCTGGCCGCTGCGTGCGGCGGCCAGCAGGCCGGGCACAAACTGCTCGCGGCCGCGCCCCGCCACACCTGCGGCGGCGATGCGCTCGCCGTAAGGCGGGTTGAGCAGCATGATGCCGGGCTGCTCGCTCGGCGGCATGCGCTGCAAGGCGTCGCCGCCGCGCAGCTGCACGGCGCGGGCCACGCCCGCGCGCTCGGCATTGCGCTGGGCAAAGTCGACCATGCGGTGCGCCACATCACTGCCGAACACCGGCGCCGTCGGCGCGTGTTCCATGGCCCGCGCTTCCTCCTTGAGGCCTTGCCAGACATGCGCCTGGTAGGGCAGCAGCTTCTCGAAGCCAAAGCGGCGCTGGCTGCCCGCCGCAATGCCGCAGGCGATCTGCGCGGCCTCGATCGGGATGGTGCCGCTGCCGCAGCAGGGGTCGTACAGCGGGGTGCTGGCGTCCCAGCCGCTGGCGGCGATCATGGCCGCGGCCAGGGTTTCCTTCAGGGGCGCATCGCCCTTGTCGGTGCGCCAGCCGCGCTTGAACAGCGGCTCGCCCGAGGTGTCGATGTAGAGGGTGAGGTGGTCAGGCGTGAGGTGGGCGTAGATGCGCGCATCGGGCCACTGGGTTTCCACGCTGGGGCGCTCGCCGCGCTTGGCGCGGAAGCGGTCGGCCACCGCGTCCTTGATCTTGAGGGCGGCAAAGTTCAGGCTTTTGAGCGGGCTGTGCTGCGCGGTGATCTCGATCTTGAAGGTCTGCCGGGTGGTGAACCAGATCTCCCAGGCCACCTGGCTGGCGGCCTCGTACAGATCGCTCTCGCTGCGGTAGGGCGTGTGCGAGAGCTGCACCAGCACGCGCTGGGCCAGGCGGCTGTGCAGGTTCAGGCGCATGGCATCGCGCCAGCTCGCGTTGACGACCACCCCGCCGCGGCCGGTCAGCAGGTCGTGCCCGGTCAGGTCGGTGAGCCGGTGCACCTCGTCGGCCAGGAATTCCTCGACCCCTGCGGCACAGGGCAGGAACAGTTGCAATGCATTCACGTTGGGTTTCTCAGAGCGTCTTGCGCAGGTTGGCGGGCGCGATCTTGAGCGCCTCGCGGTATTTGGCCACGGTGCGGCGGGCGCAGTCGATGCCCTGCTCCTTGAGCATGTCGGAGATCTGGTTGTCCGAGAGCGGTTTGTTCGGATTTTCTGCGGCCACGAACTGCTTGATGAGCGCGCGCACGGCGGTGCTGGAGGCGGCGCTGCCGCTGTCGGTGCCCAGGCCCGAGCCAAAAAAGTACTTCAGCTCGAAGGTGCCCTGGGGCGTGCTCATGTATTTGGCGGTGGTCACGCGGCTGATGGTCGATTCGTGCATGCCCAGCTCGTCGGCGATCTCGCGCAGCACCAGCGGGCGCATGGCCAGCTCGCCGTGCACCAGGAAATTCTTCTGGCGCTCGACGATGGCACTGGAGACCCGCAGGATGGTGTCAAAGCGCTGCTGGATGTTCTTGATGAACCAGCGCGCCTCCTGCAGGCGCTGCTGCAGGCCGGCCGCGCTGTCGCCCTTGCTGCCACGCAAGGCATTGGCATAAATGTCGTGCACGCGCAGCTTGGGCATCACATCGGGGTTGAGCTGGACCCTGAACTGCGGCGGGGTGCCGCGCCGCAGCGGGCTCACGATGACGTCGGGCACGATGATGTTCTGTTCGGCCTGCACGAAGCGCCGCCCGGGCTTGGGCTCCAGACGGGCCACAAACTGCAGCGCGGCACGCAGCTCGGCATCGCCCAGCCCGGTCAGGGCCATGAGCCGCTTGATGTCGCGCTTGGCCAGCAGCTCCATGGGCTGGGCGCACAGCAGCAGGGCGTGTTCGGCCACCGCCTCCTCGGGTCGGCGGCGCAGCCAGTCACGGCATTGCAGCTGCAGGCATTCGCCCAGGTGCCGCGCCCCCACGCCCACAGGCTCGAGCGACTGCAGCAAGCGCAGCGCCACCGTGAAGCGGTGCACCAGCTCGTCGAGTTGCTCGAGGTCTTCGCTGCCGCCCAGGCTGATGGCCAGCGATTCCAGGCTGTCTTCGAGGTAGCCATCGTCGTTGAGCGAGCCGATCAGGAACTGCAGCGCCGCACGGTCGAGCGGCGACAGCCGCAGTGACAGCGCCTGGCGCAGCAGGTGCTCATCGAGCGAGCCCTGGCTGCGGGCGAGTTCGACCGCATCAGCCGTGTCTTCGTCGTTGTTGTTGGTGCGCGCCTTGGCTTCGCCGCCCCACTCGTCTTCGTGCGGGGCCAGGTCCATGCTGCCGTCGCCCTCCCAGCTCTCGGCCACGCCTTCAACGGCTTCGTCGCGGAACTCGGGGGCGTCGTCGGCGCCCGCGCTGTCCTGCGCGGCTTCGCTGACGCGGTCGCCCAGGCTCACGCGCGCATCCAGCTCGGCCAGGCCCATCGACTCGATGGGCGCCTCTTCTTCGGCCCGCTCGAGGAAGGGGTTGTCGTCGAGCATCTGGTCGATTTCCTGCGACAGCTCGAGGGTCGAGAGCTGGAGCAGGCGGATCGATTGCTGCAACTGGGGCGTGAGCGCCAGGTGCTGCGACATCTTCAGCGAGAGGCTGGGTTTCATGCCCTCACATCCTGAAGTGTTCGCCCAGGTAGACCCTT
>JACCDY010349975.1_pt1 | contig 14309 bp, 14 predicted proteins | sample 7446391 | NCBI WGS metagenome assembly JACCDY01 (sample SAMN15323451, study PRJNA562643) | freshwater metagenome | isolation source: river surface water | place: USA:Blue River Watershed | collected 2017-08-18 | reverse complement strand
GATTGGACGGCCTCTGTGATTGAGAAGTTCTCCGATCAGATAGCCGTTGGACTCGACGTTCGAGGGAATACCTTGTCCGCTCGTGGCTGGACCAAAGAGGGCGGAGACCTGTTTGAAGTTTTGGACAGATTGGAACAGGCGGGTTGTGCAAGGTATGTAGTGACCGACGTTACAAAGGATGGAACATTGCGCGGGCCAAACCTAGAGCTTTTGAAGTCGGTACTCGAAAGAACAGAGAAACCCGTGGTGGCTTCGGGCGGAATTTCATCGCTCGAGGACATTGAAAATCTAAGGAGCCTTGTCCCGCTAGGTCTAGAGGGAGCGATATTGGGTAAGTCCCTTTACGCTGGTCGCTTCACTCTGCAACAGGCGCTTGCAATCGCAAATGGATAGATTTCAAGATTCTGCAGGTGTCCCTTGGCATGGACGAGAATTTTCTGACAATGCTTTTGCTAATGATGACGGTTCGAGTCCTCCGGCGCTCGCCAAGGTTTTCGAGAGCTTAGTTCTTGATAAGTCAGATTTGTTTTCAGCCCTCGAGACATCAAGAGTGCTAATTCCTTTGATTGCCCAACTTGGTGAATCCGAAATTGGCTCCCATGGACACACAGTGGATAAAAGCGCAGAACTCTCGATCGTCGCGGTCTCAACCCCCGTTAACCAAACCGCACTTCCTGTATTTAGCTCGGTTGAACAAATGCAGCTTTGGAACAAAGCTGCAAGACCCGTTCCGGTTGATATGAGAAGAGTTGCGTTAGCTGCAATTGCGGAGGGACACACTCGAGTTGTTTTGGATGCTGGTTCTCGAGCATTAGTTTTGCGCAGACCAATGTTGAGCGCATTGGCCCAATCCATGCCTTGGGCACCTCCGCACAGAAGCCCCGATTTTGGTCTAATGGTTGAAGAAGCTAAATCAGGTTCCTCCGCGATTGTTGACTTTCAATTAATTGATGGGGATGCCCAATGTAATTTGGCGGGGCCGGAATTAATCGTTCAGTTATCTGTAAATCCAGGTTTGAGTAAAGAGGAACTGGATGCAGAGCTAGCGGGTTTCACGGCTACGCTTCAGAAAACTAAGTTTTTAGAACTGGTTGACTCAGTGTCTTTCAAAATCCTTAGCGCTTAGCTAACCGGTCCGGTGAATTTTTCCCCGGGGCCTTGACCCGGAGCATCTGGAATCACTGAAGCTTCTCGGAATGCCAGCTGCAAAGACCGCAGGCCATCGCGCAGGGGACGGGCGTGGTGATCGCCAATCTCAGTGGCAGCGGCCGTGACTAATCCAGCTAAGGCATGAATCAGTTTCCGCGCCTCGTCCAAATCGGCCGGCTGGTCCTCGGCCAAGCCGCACTGAACGGCGGCGGCACTCATGAGGTGGACGGCTGCGGTGTTGATGATTTCGACGGCTGGGACCTCAGCTATGTCGCGGGCTGCACTATCCAAATTGACTCTTCTTCCCTTGGGCTATCTCTGCTAGAGTAGCCGAGGCTCTGGGCGAAAGCTCAGCTAGGAAAGTGGATTGAATTCCCACCAGCCAACCGCTTATAAAGGTTGTCTTGGTCAGACTTTTGATCTATTTTTCTGCGCCATCCGGCGAGCTATAACGGTTAAAAGGAGCTAAGTATCAGCGATCCGCGCGTGAATGAGCGTATTCGGGTTTCGCAGGTTCGACTAATTGGACCAACCGGAGAGCAGGTCGGGGTTGTACCCATCGAGCGAGCATTAAAGCTGGCTCAGGATGCAGATCTTGATTTGGTCGAGGTTGCACCGGATTCAAATCCTCCGGTCTGCAAAATCATGGACTTTGGAAAGTTCAAATACGAAGCAGCTCAAAAGGTGCGGGAAGCGAGAAAGAACCAGGTCAACACCATCCTGAAAACCGTGCGATTCGGACTAAAAATCGATGACCACGACTATCAGACAAAGGTGAACCAGGTTCAAAAGTTCCTGAAGGCTGGCGACAAGGTGAAGGTAATGGTCGTCTTCCGCGGCCGCGAGCAGTCCAGACCAGAAATTGGTGTGAAGCTGCTGCAGCGCGTTAGCGAAGAAGTCGGCGATGCCGGAGTCGTGGAGTCAACCCCATCCATTGACGGAAGAAACATGGTCATGGTGATTGGACCAACCAAGAACAAGGCAGAGGCAAGAGCCGAAGCCAAGCGCGCACAACCAAAGAGTGACGCGCAGGTGACTAAGGAATAAGGAGAGATCATGCCGAAGATGAAGACCCACTCGGGCGCCAAGAAGCGTTTTCGCGTAACTGGCAGCGGCAAGATTATGAAGCAGCAGATCAATATGCGCCACAACCTGGAGCACAAGAGCTCACGCAGGACACGTCGCCTGAATCAGGATCAATTGGTTTCGCCAGCGGATTACAAGAAGCTCAAGAAGCAGCTTGGTTTTTAGGTAGAGGAGAAAATAAATGGCAAGAGTAAAAAATGCTGTCAATGCTCTGAAGAAGCGCCGCGTCGCTTTAGAGCGCGCTCACGGCTATCGTGGTCAGCGCTCCAGGCTCTACCGCATGGCCAAGCAGCAGATTCTGCACTCTCTGGTTTATGCATACAACGACCGCCGCAAGCGAAAGGGTGACTTCCGCAGATTGTGGATTTCCCGCATCAACGCAGCAGCTCGTCTAAATGGCATGACCTACAACCGATTCATTCAGGGTCTAGCTTTGGCTGGCATTGAAGTTGATCGTCGAATTTTGGCTGACATGGCAGTGCACGACCCAAAGGCATTTGCAGCAATTGTTGCTAGTGCAAAGGCTGCCTTGCCAAAAGACGTGAACGCAAAAAAGGTTAGCTAGTGATTTCAGACCCGGGTTCAACCAGGGTCAAGGCGGTCACACGACTTGCGCAAAAAGATGCCCGGCAAGAAACCGGGCTCTTTTTGTTAGAGGGGCCGCAGGGACTCAAGGAGTTGGTGCACTATCCCGAGACAGTGCATGAAGTCTTTGTTACCGAAGCAGCCGCTGATCGCTATCAGCTGGAACTAGACGCACTCAAGAAGGCCGGCTGCAACATCGAAGTCACATCAGATCGAGTGATGGACAAGCTATCTGACACTCAAACACCCCAAGGGGTCGTCGCAGTTGTTCACCAGCAACATGTTGAAATCTCAGATATTCTCGCGAGTCAGCCCAGGTTATTGGCAGTCTTAGACCGAATCCAAGATCCAGGAAACGCGGGAACAATTCTGCGTGCGGCAGATGCGGCCGGTGCGGATGGAGTTTTGTTTTCGTCTGAGTCTGTGGACGTATACAACGGCAAGGTTGTGCGCTCAACTGCTGGCAGCTTGCTCCACCTTCCAGTGGCGCTTGGGCTGGATTTGACGCAAACCCTTGCCGATCTAAAACTCTCAGGTGTTCAAGTCTTAGTTGCGGACGGCGGAGGCCGGGCGATTAACGATTTGACCTCCGAGGAGCTTGCAAGGCCAACCGCCTGGGTCTTTGGTAACGAAGCGGGGGGAGTTTCCCCGGCTGTGCTAGAGATGGCGGACTCAGTCGTTTCTATACCTATTTTTGGATCTGCAGAATCACTAAACCTCGCCACTGCGGCGTCGATTTGCCTCTACACCACTGCCTTCGCTCAGCAGGCTTCTCGCTAAACTTGTGCAGATGGCGGTCACTAATAAAGAGGTAAGCGAGGCACTTGCTTCATCGCAGGAGCTACTTCGCTCAATCGACACCGCCCAGAAGCTAAGAGCCGCCAAAAATTCGCTAGTCGGAGAGAGCTCGCCACTGAGCCTTTTGTATTCACAAATCAAGTCTCTACCGGCAGAGCAGCGAGCAGAAGCTGGAAAACTCGTTGGAGGGGCCAAGGCTGAATTTGAAAAAGAGTTTCAGGCGAAGGAAGCAGAGCTCGAGAAGATTGCCCGATCTGAGCAACTGCAGCAGGAACGAGTAGATCTCACAGCTGCCGGGTACATAATTCCCCATGGTGCTCGTCACCCGCTGTCTTTACTAATGGATCAAATCAGCGATGTCTTCGTGGGCATGGGTTGGGAAATTGCGGACGGCCCCGAGCTAGAAAATGAGTGGTTCAACTTCGATGCTCTGAACTTTCATCCAGATCACCCTGCTAGAGCGATGCAGGACACCTTCTTTGTCGCACCGGTTGAAAATCACCTGCTGCTTAGAACTCACACTTCTCCGGTTCAGGTTCGCTCTTTACTCGAACGACAGCTACCTGTTTATGTTCTCTGCCCAGGCAGAGTGTTCAGGACCGATGAACTGGATGCCACCCACACCCCGGTATTTCACCAGGTCGAGGGTTTAGCCGTTGACAAGGGTTTGACGATGGCAGATTTGCGGGGCACATTGGAACACTTTGCTCGCGTGATGTTTGGTGCAGAGGCAAAAATTCGCTTGCGTCCTAGTTTCTTCCCGTTTACTGAGCCATCAGCGGAATTAGATGTTTGGCATCCAGGCGCCAAGGGTGGTGCCCGTTGGGTTGAATGGGGTGGCTGCGGAATGGTAAACCCGAATGTCTTGCTCGCAGCCGGTATTGATCCCGAGGTTTACTCTGGTTTTGCTTTCGGAATGGGCATTGAAAGAACTCTCATGTTCCGCAATGGCGTAACTGACATGCACGACATGGTCGAGGCGGATATTCGTTTCTCTCGTCAATTTGGATCGGTGATCTGATGAAGGTCCCTCTGAGTTGGCTAGCTGAGTACGTTGATTTGATTGAAAACAATCCAAAATCCGTGATGGAACAATTGGTGCGGGTAGGGATTGAGGAAGAGTCAGCCATCGGCGGCGACATAACTGGCCCAGTAGTCGTGGGTAAAGTCCTTGATTTTGTTGAAGAGCCACAATCAAACGGGAAAACCATTCGCTGGTGTCAGGTGCAGGTCGCTCCCGATGGGAAGTTGGCGGTTGATGGCCAAGCGGGAATCCGCGGAATTGTTTGTGGTGCGAGAAACTTTGAAGTTGGCGATAAAGTCGTGGTTTCTTTGCCTGGTTCAGTTTTGCCAGGCGGATTCGCGATTAGCGCTCGCAAAACCTATGGCCATGTTTCGGATGGAATGATTGCGTCTTCGAAGGAGCTGGGCTTAGGGGATGACCACGCTGGCATCTTGCGCCTAACTGAAATCAACCTCGATCCCGAGTTAGGCGCCGACGCAATTGAGCTGCTAGGACTCGGGGAGTCAGCCGCGGAAGTAAATGTGACACCGGACAGGGGCTACTGCCTCTCCATCCGCGGCATCGCCAGAGAGTACTCGCATGCGACCGGCAGGAAATATAAGGATCCAGCTAGTTTGCTGAAGCCGCTGGCGGGCCAGGGTTTCCCTCTGAAAGTTGCTGACTCTTCGCCAATTCACGGACAGCCCGGTTGCTCGAGTTTCGTGCTGCTGGCAGTTGAAGGAATTGATGCTGAGGCTTCAACGCCGGCTTGGATGTCGAACCGATTGAAGCTATCCGGCATGCGTTCGATTTCAATTGCGGTTGATATCACGAACTACGTCATGCTCGAGCTCGGCCAGCCGCTGCACGCCTATGACCTTGACAAACTTTCAGGCGGCATCACGGTTAGGCGAGCTAAGCAGAACGAATCCATCACCACCCTGGATGGAAAGCAAAGAAAACTAGATGGTGAAGACCTTTTGATCTGCGACGAATCTGGTCCAATCGGCATCGCTGGCGTCATGGGTGGGGCATCCACCGAAGTGAGCGAGACAACCACCAGGGTAATTTTGGAAGCGGCAATTTTTGACCCAATATCCATTGCACGCTCCGCCCGTAGGCACAAGCTTCCTTCCGAAGCTTCTAAGCGTTTTGAACGAGGCGTAGACCCTGAAGTTAGCGCTGTGGCAGCACACCGGGCTGCCAAACTTCTCGAAGAGCTGGCTGGCGGAAAAATCTCCAAACTCGGGGCTAACTTCAGCTCGCAAACCAGCAAAGTCACAATCAGCTTGCCGTTTGACTTTCCAAGCAAGTTGGTTGGGTTTGAATTTTCTGAGAAGCAAGTTGTCACAGCCCTAGAAATGATTGGCTGTGAAGTTAAGTCAAAGGCGAATAACTACCTAGTAACGCCACCTAGTTGGAGACCTGATCTAGGTCACAAAACTGACCTGGTCGAAGAGATTGCCCGTCTTGTTGGGTACCACGAGATCCCCTCCACTCTGCCAGTTGCCCCACCGGGCAGGGGACTTACCCGCAACCAACTATTGAGGCGAAACATCCTTTCCTCCTTGGTAGGAGCTGGCATGGTCGAAGTTTTGAACTATCCGTTTCTTTCTCCAGAGCAAAATAAATTTTTCTCCAAAGACTTTGGTGTCGAGCTGGAAAATCCACTTCAAGCTGAATATGGAGAGTTGAGAAAAGAACTACTGCCTGGGCTTCTGATCGCAGCCGCTAGAAACTTCGCTCGCGGCCTGACCGATTTGGCAATTATTGAAGAGGGTTCTGTTTTTCACCCGACCAGTGCAGCTACGGTTTTGGATTTGCCAGCGGGCAATCAGAGGCCGAGCCAAGAGATACTGCAGAAATTGAATGATTCGATTCCTTCTCAACCAAGACATCTAGCAGGTGTTTTTAGCGGTGACTGGGTAAGTGCGTCTGCTACGAACCCGGCAATCGAAGCCGGATATCCGCAAGCAATCTCAGCATTGCAAGTCGCTCTCACAGCTGCTGGAGTTCGATACCAACTTAATCAAGTCGAATTAGATGGTCTTCACCCTGGACGATCGGCCAAGGTTCTAATTGGGGAAAACGAAGTTGGTTTTGTCGGAGAGCTTCACCCAGACCTAGCCGAAGAACTGCATTTGCCAAGGCGGGTGGGGGTTTTTGAGTTGGACCTCGACCGCGTGTATTCGCTTGCGCCTGCGGTAATTTCCGCAAGAGAAGTGATTGCAATGCCGGCTCTCACTCAAGATTTGTCTCTGGTGGTACCAGCTTCCGTTACAGCCCAGGACCTGCGAAATGTAATCGTGGGCGCTGCTGGTGAATTACTAGAGAGTTTGCGACTGGTAGATCAGTACCAGGGCGAGGGTATTGCGCCTGACAAGAAGTCCCTGACTTTCTCGATGATTTTTAGGGCAAAAGATAAGACTCTCACCCAGGCCGAAGCAAACGAGGTTAAGCTCGCAGCCGTGGCAGCTTGCGAGAGCGCATTTGGAGCAGAAATTCGTTCATGACATTCAAGGTCGCAGTTGCCGGGGCCAGCGGCTACGTTGGCGGGGAACTTCTGCGCCTGATCGCTCAGCATCCTGAACTGGAAGTCGTAACCGTTACTGCCGGGGAAAATGCAGGTCAACCACTTTCAAGCTTTCAGCCGCACCTTGCGCGTTATTCGAATCTAGTTCTTTCAGATACATCAGTTGAGTCGCTTTCCGGACATGATGTGGTCTTTCTGGCATTGCCTCACGGTAAGAGTGCGGAAATTGCAAGCAAGTTACCCATAGACACACTGGTAGTTGACTGTGGAGCTGATTATCGTTTGCGTTCCAGTGCCGAGTGGGAAAAGTACTATGGAGGATCGCACGCAGGCACCTGGCCCTACGGCATGCCAGAACTGACTTTGGCCGGGGGAGGCAAACTTCGCGATCAATTGCGCTCTACGAAACGGATTGCGGTGCCAGGTTGCAACGTTAGCGCTGTGACTTTGGCCCTGGGCCCCGCTCTTACCGGCGGACTGATACATCCGACTGATTTAGTGGCAACCCTTTCGGTTGGAACATCCGGAGCTGGAAGAAGTTCGAAGAGCGAACTCTCCGCTAGTGAAATGCATGGCAATGCCAGGGCATACTCAGTAGCGGGTTCCCACCGCCACATACCTGAAATACTTCAAAATGTTGAGCTATCTTCTGGCCAGAGCGGCAGCATTTCCTTCACGCCAATCCTCGTTCCTATGTCGCGAGGAATCATTGCAGTAGTCAACGCTCTGCCGACAAAGAATTTCTCTATTGAGGCACTGTCTCAGACATACCGAGAGGCATACGGGCAAGAACCTTTTGTTAATTTCATGGGTTCAGACAAATTGCCAGAAGTAAAGAGTGTTGTTGGTTCGAATGCCGCCCAAGTCTGGGCAGGCTTTGATGAAAGAGCAGGTCGAGTGGTGTTTGTTTCTGTCCTCGACAATTTAGTCAAGGGGACCGCCGGAGCTGCTATCCAGAGTATGAACCTAGCGATAGGTATAAATGAAACCATCGGCTTGAGCGCGAATGGAGTTGCTCCTTGAGCGTTACGTTTCCAAAGGGATTCCTGGCCGCTGGGGTAGCAGCCGGACTCAAAACCAGCGGTAATCCTGACGTTGCGCTTGTAGTAAATCAAGGCCCAACGTTTTTAGCTTCGGCAGTCTTCACGTCCAATCGCTGTAAGGCAAATCCCATTTTGTGGTCAATGGAAGCTATCAAGGACCAATCAGCGCAGGCAATTCTCTTGAATTCTGGAGGTGCAAACTGCTACACGGGACCGGTGGGTTTTCAAACCACGCACCAATCAGCAGAGCTGGTCGCTGATCTTCTCAATTGCTCATCCCAAGATGTGCTGGTTTGCTCAACCGGAATCATTGGGGAACAACTAAACAGAGAGAGACTACTGAACGGAGTAAGAGAAGCTGTTAGCTTGCTATCGAAAGCTGGCGGCGAGGGAGCGGCCCAGGCAATCATGACTACCGATACCGTTCCCAAGTTAGCGACGGTTGAGTCTCTGACTGGATGGAGAATCGGTGGCATGGCAAAAGGGGCTGGCATGCTCGCGCCAGCTTTGGCAACCATGCTGGTTGTGATTACTACCGATGCCGTTGTTTCGGCTAAGACTTTGCAAGATTCGCTGCAAGAGGCAGTCAGACTAAGTTTCAATCGACTTGATTCGGACGGCGCAACCTCCACCAATGATCAGGTAACACTGCTTGCTTCCGGGGCCTCCGGGATTGAGGCTGACGATGCAGAATTTCAACAATTGCTTTCTTCGCTTTGCCTCGAGCTAGCCCGTCAGCTTATGCAAGATGCAGAGGGAGCCTCACATAACATCTATATAGAGGTTTCTGGCGCCAAGAACGAAGATGACGCTGAAGAAGTGGCCAGGGCGATTGCCAGAAACAATTTGTTCAAGACGGCTATTTATGGCAATGACCCTAACTGGGGAAGAATTCTAGCCGCCATTGGAACCACTCGGGCTGCCTTTGATCCCTACGACATCGATGTTCGGATTAACGGAATTTTAATCTCCACCAAAGGAGCACCAGCGGACGATAGATCTAAAGTCGACTTATCAGCTAGAGATGTGAAAATTGAAATTGATCTACATTCTGGAGACTCCTCCGCTACCGTATTAACTAACGACCTAACCGTTGCTTACGTCCAAGAGAACAGTGCTTATTCCAGCTAATGATTGACATCAATTCAGACAGCGAAATGGCTCGGGTCAAGGCTGAGACGCTCATTGAATCTTTAGATTGGCTGCGACAGTTTCATGACAAGGTGATAGTCATAAAATTCGGCGGCAATGCCATGGTCGATGAGGCGCTTCAAAAAGCCTTTGCTCAAGACATTGCCTACTTACGCTACGTCGGAATCAAACCCGTGGTTGTTCACGGTGGCGGGCCGCAAATTACGGCTCGGTTGGCCGAACTTGGCATTGAGTCCGAATTTCGTGCTGGTATGAGAGTTACCGATGCACAATCAATACCTGTGATTAGAGATGTTTTGCGCAATCAGATTGGTGCTCAGTTGGCCAAGCTCATCGATGACTCTGGCGCGAAGGCCCAGGTTCTATCAGGCGAGGACGAGAATCTTTTCAAGGCTGTGCTGGTTGCGGGCGAGACCAAAGAGGGTCCGGTTGACCTTGGTTTGGTAGGTGAGGTTCGATCAGTTAATCCAAGGGCTGTTTTGCAAGCAATTGATGCATCCGTCGTGCCCGTCATATCCTCTATCGCTCCGACCGTTGATGGCCAGGTGCTAAATGTCAATGCGGATCTGGCTGCAGCAGCTTTAGCGGTAGCGGTTGGGGCAGAAAAACTTATGGTGCTAACTGATGTTCAAGGTCTTTACTCTGATTGGCCAAACAAAAATTCGCTCATCTCCAGCATCTCCGCCGAAGAACTAAGGGAACTATTGCCAAATCTGGAAAGTGGAATGATCCCCAAGATGAAAGCTTGTCTGAGTGCGGTCGAGGGTGGCGTGCCCAAGGCTCACATTATTGACGGACGAACCCCTCACAGCATATTGTTGGAGGTCTTTACAAGAACTGGTGTTGGAACTCAGGTGACGAGGTAGTGATGGCAAGACACTTTCTAAAAGACGACGACATCACCCCCGCCGAGCAATCTGAGATTCTTGAACTAGCGCGCCGGCTCAAAGCTGATCGATTTTCCCTAAAACCTTTCGCAGGCCCGCAGACTGTCGCCGTGATTTTTGACAAGACCTCCACCAGAACCAGGGTGTCATTTGCGGTTGGAATATCTGATCTTGGGGGCGTTCCGCTAATAATGGACAGCTCAGTTAGTCAGCTTGGGAAAAAAGAATCAGTGGCCGACACGGCCAAGGTATTAGACCGACAGGTTGCCCAGATTGTTTGGCGTACCTATGCTCAAGCTGGCTTGGAGGAGATGGCGGCTAATTCCAAAGTGCCAGTCATCAATGCGCTCAGCGACTCTTGGCACCCCTGTCAACTGCTCGCTGACTTATTGACTATTCAGGAAAAACTCGGTACTACTCGGGGAAAGAAACTCGCTTACGTAGGGGATGCTGCAAACAACATGGCGAATAGCTACCTGGTCGCTGGCGCGATGGCGGGCATGAGCGTGAGCATTGCAAGTCCTGCGAACTACGAGCCTAATCCGCAAGTTGTCGCTCGAGCCAGAGAGATTGCAGCCTTTAGTGGTGGTGAAATCATGGTCACAACCGATCCCGCGGAGGCCGTTTCGCAGGCAGACGTTATCGCTACCGACACTTGGATTTCGATGGGCATGGAAGAAGAAGCTGAGCAGCGAAAACGAGACTTTTCAGGTTTTACAGTTGATGGAAATTTGATGAGGAAGGCTAAATCATCCGCCATCTTCCTGCACTGCCTTCCTGCCTACAGAGGGTTCGAGGTTTCCGCCGATGTGCTGGACGGTCCTCAGTCAGTTATTTGGGATCAGGCAGAAAATCGCCTACATACGCAGAAGGCGCTGATGGCTTGGTTGGCTAACCAAAACTAGACTTTAGGGGTTCAAGGAGAGCCATGACTGAAGCAAGAGATGCCCTATGGGGTGGCCGCTTTGCCAATGGTCCTGCTGATGCGATGGCAGCGCTTTCCAAGTCAACCCACTTTGATTGGCGTCTGGCCAGGTATGACCTGTTAGGTTCTGCCGCCCACGTAAAAGCCCTAGCTCAGGCAGGGGTAGTAACCGAAGAAGAGCGCGAAGTACTCCTTCGCGCAATTGAGGAGCTCGCCAAGCGAATTGACCAAGGGATGTTCTCGTTTCGCGCCGAGGACGAGGATGTCCACTCTGCGCTGGAGCGAGGCCTGATTGAAATTGCGGGCAATGAGGCGGGAGGCAAGGTTAGAGCTGGCAGAAGTCGTAACGATCAAATTGCGACACTAATTCGTATGTATGCCCTAGATGCGTCCAGGGCCATTGAAGACCAGCTGCTTTCTTATCTAGATGCCCTCTGTTCCAAGGCCGAGGAATACATGGGTGTTGCCATGGCCGGACGAACTCACTTCCAGCACGCTCAGCCAATTCTGCTTTCGCACCATTTACTGGCCCACGCCTGGCCACAGGTTAGGAATTTGCAACGCCTCGAAGATCTGCGCAAGAGACTGAAGAAATCTCCCTATGGATCAGCGGCGCTCGCCGGAAACACTTTCGGATTGGATGCGCAAATGGTCGCGGGGGAGCTTGGCTTTACCGAGCCGACCGAAAACTCGATTGACGCCACCGCCGCTCGTGACCTGGTGGCTGAGTTCACCTTTGTTCTGGCGATGATTGCGGTTGACCTATCCAGGCTTGCCGAGGAGATAGTTATCTGGTCCACCGCGGAGTTTGACTACGTCAAACTCTCCGACCAGTTCTCAACTGGGTCGTCGATAATGCCGCAGAAAAAGAACCCGGATGTCGCAGAGCTTGCTCGCGGTAAATCAGGTCGTGTGATTGGAAACCTCGCAGGCCTGCTGAGCACCTTGAAGGCCCTTCCTCTTGGGTATAACCGCGACCTACAAGAAGACAAGGAAGCAGTCTTTGACTCCCTCGACACTCTTATGCTCGTTCTTCCCGCCTTTACTGGATTGATTGCAACGCTGGAGTTCAATCGATCACGATTGCAAGATCTTTCGATTGCAGGCTTCTCGATGGCGACAGATGTTGCTGATTACCTGGTTCGCCAAGGCGTCCCATTCAAGGATGCTCATGAAGTAGTGGGAAAGCTTGTCGTGTTCTGCGAAGAAAATGGACTCGAATTGGACGAGCTGTCTCGCGAGCAGTATGAGTCGATTTCTCGTCACCTGAAGCCAGAGTTAAAAGAAGTGTTAAACCTCAGTGCTGCAATCGAATCAAGAAACAGCGCTGGTGGCACTTCCTCAAAGCAGGTTATTGAGCAGCTTGTGAAGCTGCGCAAGCTGACCGGAAAAGGAAAGCGCTAGTGGCAACCAAAGAGACCCTCGCGGCTCAGAAGAATGATGCCAGTTTCTCTCACATTCTTGACGAATTGAAGTGGCGTGGTCTTGTTGCTCTATCAACCGACGAGGCAGAACTGAGAAAAGCCTTAGAGAAAGAAATCACTTACTACTGCGGTTTTGATCCAACTGCACCATCTCTGCACCTTGGGAATTTAGTGCAGCTTCTGACAATGCGCAGATTGCAATTGGCGGGTCACAATCCACTTGCTCTGGTTGGTGGAGCGACTGGCTTAATTGGTGACCCGAAGCCAACTGCTGAGAGAACGCTTAACGATAAGAAAACGGTTGCCGAATGGGTGAACAAACTAGCGGATCAAACCAAGCGCTTTTTAGATTTTGATGGAAAGCACGGGGCCAAGATAGTCAACAATTTGGACTGGACTGAGAGCTACAGTGCCATTGAATTCCTGCGCGAAGTAGGAAAGCACTATCGAGTTGGCAAGATGCTTTCAAAGGATGCGGTGAGTGCAAGACTCAACTCTGAGGCAGGAATTAGTTACACCGAATTCAGCTACCAAATACTTCAGGGCCTCGACTTTCTGGAGCTTTATCGCCGACACGGCTGCGTAATGCAAACTGGCGGAAGTGATCAGTGGGGAAACCTAACCTCTGGCACAGATTTGATTCACAAAGTTGAGGGTAAGTCGGTCCATTTGATTGCGACACCACTGATCACCAATGCTGACGGCAAGAAGTTTGGAAAGAGTGAGGGAAATGCAATCTGGCTCGAGGCAGAGCTAACCAGCCCCTATGCGATGTATCAATTCTGGCTAAACACTGATGATGCAGATGTGATTGATCGGCTGAAAGTCTTCACTTTCCTTACAAAGTCTGAAATTGAACAGTATGAGGTTGCTGTTAGGAATGAACCACAAGCCAGAGCTGCCCAAAAGCGCCTTGCGCTAGAAGTTACTGAATTGGTTCACTCCAAAGAGGATGCTCTTGCGGCAGAGTCGGCATCGGCCGCTCTCTTCGGTTCTGGCGATCTGGCTGCGCTAGGGGAGAAGACGCTCCGCTCGGCACTTCAGGAACTACCAAATGCAGTGTTGCCAAAGGGCACGAGTGTGGTGCAGGCGCTGGTAGCAACAGGGCTGGCTGAGTCAAACGGGGCGGCCAAGCGAGCCATCCAGCAGGGATCGGTTAGCGTAAACAAGGTTAAAGTCGAGGTTGAAGATGCCCTGGTCAACTTTGACCTAGCTGGCAACCTGGCGGTGTTAGCCAAGGGCAAGAAGAACCTTGCGGGGCTCTTTTTAGGCAAGTGACACGCCCGGTTTTCGCCCATTTGACGAGCTAGAAACAACTAACTAAGATTTTGCAAGTTGTCCAAAGTCTGGTGAATCACTCTTAGATTCCTAGCTCAAGAACAACATTCCATGACAAAAAATGCCCCTTGTTTGGGGTCGTTTTTGCGTCTAGGATTTAGGTCCGCCGAGGCCCGCTTCACCGCGCCAGTACTGGGATTCCAGGGATTGACAGGGGTTGCGTAATCGGTAGACTTGGAAAGTTGCTCTGCGGAGGACTCGAAAGAGAAATCGCAGATGCATCCGATCTTTGAGAACTCAACAGCGTGCACAATGTCGATGCCAAAAACCTCGGCTGAAATTTATTTTCAGCAGAGATTCCTTTTGGATAAAACAGAATTGTCAGCAAGACAGTTCATTAGCCAAATCAAATTGATCACATCATTTCCGATGTGTTCGTAAAGCTT
>JACCDY011353274.1_pt1 | contig 14310 bp, 15 predicted proteins | sample 7446391 | NCBI WGS metagenome assembly JACCDY01 (sample SAMN15323451, study PRJNA562643) | freshwater metagenome | isolation source: river surface water | place: USA:Blue River Watershed | collected 2017-08-18 | reverse complement strand
CACTAGTTGAAGGTCAACCAGTCACCCTGGGCTTAAAAGAATTACTCGATGTATTCGTTAAGCACCGATTAGAAGTTGTAAAGCGACGCTCTGAGTTCCGCCGTAAGAAAGCTCAAGACAGATTGCACCTGGTTGATGGTTTGCTTATTGCAATTTTGGACATCGACAAGATTATTAAGTTAATTCGTGCCAGTGAAGATACGGCTGCTGCGCGTACGGGCCTCATGAAGACATTCAAATTAAGTGAATTGCAAGCAAATCACATTCTGGAAATGCCACTTCGCAGATTGACCAAGTTCTCAAAATTGGAACTCCAAAAAGAGCAAAAAGAATTGCAAGCCATAATTGCTGACTTAACTGAGATTTTGACCAGTAGTAAGCGACTAAAGAAAGTTGTGGCTACCGAATTAAACGAAATGGCAGAACTCTACGGAGACGACCGCCGTAGTGACTTGATTTCAGATGATGAAATTGTTTCTGCTGCGTCTTCTAGCTCGATGGAAATTGAAGATGACCCTTGCTTTGTAATTATGTCTTCGAGCGGATTACTTGCTCGAACAACTTCCCTAGCCCCGCTCGAACTTGCCAAAAAACGCGTTAACCATGACTCAATTCGTTCAGTAGTTAAGTCATCTGCTCGCGGCGAGATTGGATTAGTAACAAGTGCCGGTCGAGTGTTAAGACTTGCTGTTATTGGATTACCAGCACTTCCTGATAACGCTAATTTGACGGCAGCTGGTGGCGGCGCAATAAAAGAATTTTTAACTTTGCCCAAGGATGAAAAACCTTTAGCCCTCATGAACCTGGCAGATAGCAATTCAACTTTGGTTGTGTTTACTGCAAGTGGTCAAATTAAACGGGTAAATCATGATGTGCCCGGTAGCGCAAAAGACTGGAACATTCTCAAACTTGAAAGTAATGATTCTTTAGTTGGAGCAATCCAAACTGCCGATGATTCAGGTAATGCAATATTGATCACCAGTGATGCGCAATTACTTCATTTCCCTGCTAACTCAGTCAGAGGCACTGGACGTCAAGCAGGCTGTGTAGCCGGAATCAAATTGGCAAAAGGTGCAAAAGTTGTTTATGGCTCAGTGATTAAGCCAGATGCCAATACCGTGGTGGCAACTGTCGCTGGTAAAGATGTAGCCACTGCAACAAGTATTAAGTTATCTGCATTAACTGAGTTTCCCGCTAAGGGACGCGCAACTGGTGGCGTGCGCTGCCATAAATTTTTAGCTGGTGAAAAAGTCATTGTTACAGCGGCTGCTGGTACCCCACCAATTCATGCCGCTACTGGAACAGGTGGTTTTGTTGATGTTCCCGCAAAATTGGCAAAACGTGATGCTTCTGGAACGAAATTAGCCAAGTCAATTGGTGCCGTGAACGCTAAGCCAAATTTCTAATCTGCATCGTGACAGAATAAGCAGGTGAATTCTTCTTTTCCAGAGTCTGCGTTTAGTGATGTGCTGACTAGCAATAAGCAGTTTGTCGCAGATTTTAAAAGCCAGCATTTAACTGGTCGCGCCGCCAAAGGTTTGGCAATTATTACCTGTATGGATTCGCGAATTAGTCCCCTATCAATGGTTGGCATGCAAGCTGGTGACGTAAAAATACTTCGTAATGCTGGAGCGCGGGTGACTGAAGACGTTCTGCGCACTTTGGTGTTAGCCACCTTTTTACTTGGGGTAAATCGGGTGCTAGTTGTGCCTCACACAGATTGCCGGATGGCTAATTCAGATGAGTTTGAAATACACAAGGCTATTTTGAATGATTTTGGGGTAGATACACGCAGTGTTGAATTTCGTACCGTCAAAGATCAACTCGCCGCCCTTGAACAAGATGTGATTCGAATCCGCACTCACCCATTACTAGCCAAAGGCGTTACAGTCGGTGGCGCTATTTATGACGTCAATACGGGGCAATTAATGCCTCAAAACATTTAATCGAAGGAGCACCATGCCATTTATTTCAGTAACGATGCTTGAAGGTAGAACTACTGAGCAAAAACTTGCCCTAATCCGTGCACTCACAGATGCAATTGTCGAAACTGCTGGTGCAAAACGAGAAAATGTCCACGTCGCGATTAATGACGTATCTGCTGACGAATGGGGTACGGGCGGAAAATCGATGCGCGAAATAAAAGCCGAAGGCTAAGCGTCGATTCGTTCTCGATCTAACTTTGCTGCGCCTTCGATAATAAAGTCTTTGCGCGGTCCCACATCGTTACCCATCAAAAGGTCGAACACATCGTCAGCCGCTTTTGCATCGCCTGTCGTTATCCGACGGAGAGTTCGTTTCTCTGGATCCATTGTCGTTTCGCGCAACTGAACTGCGTCCATTTCGCCAAGACCTTTGTAACGCTGAATTGGCTCTTTCCACTTACGTCCTTGCTTAGTTAAATCAGCAAGTGTGGCTTTCATCTCAGCATCGCTATAGGTGTAAATCACTTCGTTAGATTTTTTACCACTACCGCCAATAACTTCAATCCGATGCAACGGCGGAACTGCGGCGTATACACGACCAGCCTCGAGCAACGGGGTTAAATAACGGTGGAACAATGTCAGCAACAGTGTCCGAATGTGTGCCCCGTCAACGTCTGCGTCGGCCAAAATAATGATTTTGTTGTATCGAACTGAATCTAAATCAAATGAACGACCTGAGCCAGCACCGATCACCTGCAAAATCGAAGCGCACTCAGCATTCTTTAACATGTCAGCAAGAGATGCCTTTTGGACGTTAAGAATTTTTCCGCGAATAGGCAGTAGCGCTTGATACTCGCTATTGCGCGCAGTTTTTGCGGTACCAAGGGCGCTATCACCTTCGACGATAAACAGTTCAGTTCGCTCGGTATCCTCGCTGCGACAGTCTTTCAATTTAGCTGGCAAAGTCGATGATTCAAGCGCGGTTTTGCGACGCTGAATATCGCGATGGGTACGAGCCGCAATTCGAGCGCGCGAAGCATTAGCAATTTTTTCAAGCGCGGCTTTAGTTGCTGGCTTTGCCCCGCGTGGTGGGTTTGTAAACCAGTTTGTTAGTTCTTTAGTAACAACAGCATTAACGATTTTTGTTGCTGCTGGAGTACCTAAAATTTCTTTGGTTTGGCCTTCAAATTGTGGTTCAGAAACGCGGACAGTAACCACTGCTACTAAACCTTCTTGCACGTCATCTTTTATTACAGTGTCTTCACCACTTTTGAGTAGGCGGTTAGCACGCAATTGATCATTGATCACTTTGACTAGTGCTCGATCAAAACCTTGGACGTGTGTTCCACCTTTTGGTGTGGCGATGATATTCACATAGGACTGCAAAGTTGTGTCGTAAGTTGAGTTCCACAAAAGAGCAATGTCAACTCCCATGTCGCGTTCAACTTCACGTGGATTCATGTGTCCATGTTCATCAAGAACTGGGATTGTTTCTTGAAAATGGCCACTGCCCTTTAGTCGAATAATCGGTGTTACGGCTTCACCAGTTGAAAGAAATTCTGCATATTCAGAAATACCGCCGACATGAACAAATTCATCAGTTTGATTTATTCGATTATCGACGACACGAATTTTTAAACCAGGTACTAAGAAAGAAGTTTGCCGAGCACGATCATGAATAGCTTTTAGATCAAAAGCAGCATCTTTGGTGAAAATCTGCCGATCTGCCCAAAATTTAATTCGTGTTCCAGTCGCTGTTTTCTTGGCTAGCTTGCCAACTTTCTTTAAACCACCTTGTTTAGTGAATTTAGCCTCATCGTCTTTGCCACTAAATACACCTGGATTTCCGCGCTGAAATGACATCGCATGAGTTGCACCCTCGCGATCAACTTCAACGTCTAAGCGGCTTGATAAAGCGTTTACTACCGATGCACCAACACCATGTAAGCCACCGGAGGCCGTATACGAGCCACCACCGAATTTTCCACCTGCGTGCAGTTTGGTCATAACGACTTCAACACCAGTTAATTTTGTTTTTGGCTCAACATCTACCGGAATACCGCGACCGTCATCATGTACCTCAGCGATAGTGTCACCATGCAAAATAACTTCGATGTTTTTGCAATGTCCGGCCAGTGCCTCGTCAACTGAGTTATCAATAATTTCCCATAGGCAGTGCATTAAACCTCTGCCATCGGTGGAACCGATGTACATACCTGGGCGTTTACGGACTGCGTCTAAACCTTCAAGTACCGAAAGATCTGCTGCACTGTATTCAGTGCTTTGGTTTACCGCCGATTTAGCTGCTGAGCTTTTAGCCGCAGTTGACTTTGCTGCTTTTGCTGGTTGAGTTTTTGGTTTACTGCTTGAGGACTTTTTGGATTTAACCGCCATAACCTTTTAAGCCTATGAAACATTTTGTGATTTTCATGGATTACGCGCCGCCCTTGTGAATTTGAGAATTCTTCGCCAGTAGAGAACTTGGCTATTTCGGCGTGTTGATTGTCAGTAAGTCCTGAGAGAATTACAGAATAAGAGATTAATACGCGATGTTGATTTTCCAATCAACTAAGGAAGGTGCAAATGAGCGCTACATTAACCCGCACGCCATTGACGGCTTCAGATCGTTGTGATCGTTGTGCCGCACAGGCTCACGTTCGCGTATATCTTGAAAACGGTTCAGCACTTCAATTTTGCGGTCACCACTATCGCCAGCATGAAGTTAGATTGCGAAGCGTTGCAGTCGAGATTCAAGACGAACTAGACAAACTTGCGGATCGTTAAGGCTTAAAAACAAAATGGGCGCCAATTCGGCGCCCATTTTGTTTTAGTTCTATTGGAAAGTTACATTTCCTTCTTCAGGAATTAGTTCTACCCAAGTATTTCCAGGCAGTAAACCAACTACATTTCCTGAGCCATCGGTCAAAGTAATCGGTGACTTTACGTCTGGCTTTGACCAAGTCACATCGACTTTCTTATTACCTAGAACTGCAAATCCTGGACCAGTACCTTCAAGCACAGTACGTGGCACATAACCACCTGCAGGATCTTTGTAACCAGCATCAACTGTTGTAACTCGAAGAACTACCAAGTTCTTGGCAAAAAGCTGCTTGCCTGAGATTGCCATGTGTGGTTTTGAACCATCATCGCGCAACCAGGTGCCAGATGCGTTATCCCAAGTCCAGTTAGGTTTATTACCTTTTGAAAATTCCAAACCAACCTTGGCAACACTTTCTCCTGCTGCTGCAGCAGCATTTTGTGCGGCAGTTGGAGCTGGCGAGGCAGAACTATCTGTAACTACTTCGGCCGCTGGGTAAACGAACAAACCACCCGTTGGTGATTTAGCAGTTTGAATTCCACTTATGACATCTAGTGGGTAAACGAAAACGTTGTGAGGTGCTGGATGATAGTTAGTCCGGTGCATACCTGGACCACCTTCGAGCACCCGCATGATGTTAATTGGCATGTTTTGGTCAATGTAAGCAAAAGTTACACCTGATGCACCAGACATTACGAAGTAATCAGCAAGTGGGCTAACAATTGAAGCGTCAACGTGACGAGCACTTCGAATTGGTCCTACTTCATCAGGAACATTTGACTGGAAGAAAGTAACGAAACGAGTAAGTCCACCTTCAACAAGCTCTTCAACCACAATGTCCGCTGCGTCTAAGCCGTACTGTGGACGAACCGATGGATCATTTTCGACTTTGATCGCAAGGACTGGCTGAGTTAAGGCATCCTCTGGCCCAGGTAACTGAGTAAGTGGCCAAAGTGTATTTTCAGATACCGGCTGATCTTGCGGAGCAACTGTTTCTTCTTCCCCGCCACATGCTGCGAGTACTAGAGCAGATGCCAACGCGATCGCCGCAATCTTGCTTGCTTTTTGTTTCATTGTTTTCCTCGGGTCGTTACTGTCGAGTCGTTGTTGTCGATTCGTTACTGTCTAGTCTAAATAGTCACGTAGTACTTGAGAGCGAGATGGATGTCGGAGTTTCGACATAGTTTTACTCTCAATTTGGCGAATTCGCTCGCGGGTAACCCCGTATACCTTGCCAATTTCATCCAAAGTCTTAGGTTGACCGTCAGTTAGACCGAATCTCATTTTCACAACGCCAGATTCGCGTTCAGAAAGTGTGTCGAGAACTGAATCGAGCTGTTCTTGAAGCAACGTAAACGAAACAGCATCCGCGGGCACAATCGCTTCAGAGTCTTCGATCAAGTCACCGAATTCGCTGTCACCTTCTTCGCCAAGTGGCGTGTGTAGCGAAATTGGTTCGCGGCCATACTTTTGAACTTCAACAACTTTTTCTGGAGTCATATCTAGTTCACGAGCTAATTCTTCTGGTGTTGGTTCGCGACCTAAATCTTGAAGCATCTGGCGCTGGACGCGAGCAAGCTTGTTAATTACTTCAACCATGTGAACTGGAATACGAATTGTTCTAGCTTGGTCAGCCATCGCACGTGTGATCGCCTGTCGGATCCACCAAGTTGCATATGTCGAGAACTTATAACCCTTGGTGTAGTCGAATTTTTCAACTGCGCGAATCAGACCTAAGTTACCTTCTTGAATTAAATCCAAGAACAACATGCCGCGACCGGTATAACGCTTTGCAAGTGAAACCACGAGACGCAAGTTTGCTTCAAGTAGATGGTTCTTAGCCCGTTGTCCGTCTTCAGCGATCCATTCATAATCACCTTGGCGACGATCTTTGAATGGGCCACGAGTGGCTAGTAACTCTTCGGCAAAAAGACCAGCTTCGATACGTTTTGCTAATTCAACTTCTTCTTCAGCATTTAGTAGCGGAACTTTACCGATCTGCTTTAAGTAGTCTTTAACAGGGTCAGCAGTTGCACCTGCAGTGACAACTTGCTGGACTGGTTCATCAGTATCATCAACGTCAGAAATAACCAGCGCGTCTGCATCAGCGATTTCAGCAGCAGCAGCTTCAACATCTGCTAAGTCTTCAGCCAAAATTGTTTCGGCCTCTGCTTCAACTTCGGCTGCAACAGCAAGATCTACTTCAAGATCTACTTCAAGATCGATTTCTTCTAAATCTTCTATTTCTTCGTCGTCATCGCTTACAGCTTTTGCTTTGCCTCGGCCTTTAACTGGTTTCTCAATAGCTGGGTTTGCAGATTTTTTAGTTGTTTTTTGTGCAGTTTTAGATGCAGCGGATTTCTTGACAGTTTCTTTTTTTACTGATTCTTTTACTGAAGACTTTTTAACTGGAACTGAATTCTTTTTTGTTTCAGGACTTGCCGCAGATTTTGCGGCTGCTTTCTTTGTCGCAGCAGTTTTAGCAGGTGCTTTTTTAGCTACCGTTGCTTTCGCTGGTGCAGTTGGTTGTGGGGCAGATTTTTTCGCAGCCACTAACGCCTCTGATTTCCTTGGTCGACCAATAACAAGGGCCCTTGTCAAGCAATTGCTCAACTTGGGCGGCACCCTTATGGGTACCTCACTATTCTAACCTGTCTTTTTTAATAGGTTTGACCGGGTCAATTACCTGGCGCGATTAGCGCATTAAAACTGATTTAGCGCGAAGTATTTCAATAGGTCTAGTCGCCGTTTGGGTTACTAAATCACCACCGGTATTGAAAGTCCCTAATCCGCTGACTGTGTAGGTTGCTCGCCAAAATGTTCCAACTGTGAGTTGATAAATTCCGGCCTGTCGATATTGGTGACTAATCTGTTTGCTTGGATACGCAGCCCCGGGAATAACCCGCCACTCGATTGCACCATCTCCCCAAATCCATCGCCAGGTGGCCGTTGCGTTCAGCCAAACAGTTCGACCACCAAGTTGAAAAGGTGGCGGATCGAAGTTTTGCTGTTGATTAACCCACGCAACTAGCGGAACTGAGGTTATTGAGCCATCTGGTGGTGCGATAGAAACTGCGAGTGCTGGAACTTGGGTAATGACTAGTTCGCGCAAATGATTTTCCAAAGTGCGTTTGGTTATTGGTGTGCCAGCTCCCCAGCAAACGCTTCCGATCACACTCAGTGTTGCCCTTGATTGACCAAACCAAACCCGATACTTAACTTCACCAGGTTGGCAACCCTGAGTTGCATGATGACATAAACCTTCGGAGTCATACATACAAAAAACGCTGTAAGCCCAGACACATTCAGTACAACTAGCAACAGAGTTTTTCGTTGACTCAGCGCCTGAATATGTGCTGGGAAGGAGTAATCCACCGGTACCGACATAGGCGGCAATCTCATTGTTGCCTACAACTTCAGCGGCACTTACTTCATTGTTAGTCATCACTAAAGTGAATAACAATGCTAAAAATCCAGAAATGATTAGTTTCATAACTTTATTTAGAACGATGGGCAAATTTAAATAGGCAAATTTACTATTTCTTGAAAATTAGGCAGCGCCAGTCAAACACTGTTCTGGACTAACGGCGGCTAGTGAATCAGCCCAAACAGAGGCTGGGATTCCATGGGTTAATGCAACATCAAGTAATCGGGCCAGAGAATAGGTTGAATCAATTTCCAACGCTAGGTCTAACGCTTTTCTTGTTGAAATGAAATCTGAATCTAGCCAAGTGCAGCCGGCTAAAACAGTGGCAACCGCACATTTTGCAAATCCAGAATCTGTTTCTAAAAGAGTTTGCAGATTTTTTGCTGACTGTTTTCTTAGATCTGCATTGTCATAAAGAAAGCGCAATAAGCCATCGCGAATTGGAATTTCAACTATGTCAGTAAGCAGCTGTTCAACGTCTTTAGTAAATGAGTCGGATGATATTTCCGCACAAACACGGTCACGAGTTTTTTCAAGTTCAGTAAAATTCATGCCCGGATAATGCGATGCAAATTCGCAAAAGGGGTTAACTATTTCTTTATTGTGCGAAGCCGCCCTTTGTGGGCATAAAAAGACACCCAGTGCTTCGGTGGCTTCCCCTCCGCCGTCACACTGGGTGCTAGGGATTAATTTAGACAACAGGGGCGAAATGCAGCCTTAGACACGCCGCATTGCACCTTTGTGAAAATCCGACCCCAATGTGACTCTTGTTTGTGCAGTGTGCCAAAGTTTCTTTATGAAGTTAGACCACGTCTCTTACGCCGTTCTAAACAGTGAACTAGCCGATACCGTGCAACGTCTCGGGGCTGATCTAGGCGCTGCGTTCATTGATGGTGGCAAACATCCACGTTTTGGAACTCGGAACTTCATCTTGCCGTTGAGTAATGGTGCCTACATTGAAGTTGTTGCCCCACTCGATCATCCAGCCGCCGAAAATGTTCCTTTCGGACAAGCGGTTCGTCGTCGGGCTGAATCTGGTGGCGGTTGGTTGTCTTGGGCACTCGCTGTTGATGACTTAAAGCCGCTTGAACAAAAAGTTGGTCGCACAGCTGGCCCTGGTCATCGCGTTCGACCAGATGGCGTTGAATTACGTTGGAATCAAATTGGCGTAATCGATTTATTAGAAGATCCGCAATTACCATTTTTCATCAAGTGGGATTCAGATTCTGCTCACCCATCGACAGATGCAACTAACTCAATTTCAGTAACGCAAATTTCGCTATCTGGCTCACCTGCATCAGTTCAGGATTGGCTTGGCAACAGCTACCAACAAGTTACGCAGAACGTTAATTTATCTTGGGTTGAGGACGACGAGGTCGGAATCACCAGTGTTTCTTTCAGTGCACCTAGTGGCATTGTCACTATCGACTAATCAAAAAACTCGGTTTTTCTAGGTAATAATTCAGCGCTTTGCCCCACCCGAGGCTGATCAACGACCTCAACATACTGTTCGACTGGGCCGTAACTTGCGATTAACTTAGGTAAAAATCTCGATACTACAAGTGCGTCATCATATGCTGAATGCGCCAATTCCTGTTCAATTCCAAAATGGTTTGTAACTGTAGCTAATTTGTAGTTGGGTAACTGCAAAACTTGGCGACTTAACCAATATGTACACAAACCAGGCATTCGATTTAACTTAACCCCAGCACGATAAGACTCAGCTGAAATAAAGCCCTCATCAAATTTCACATGATGGGCAACAAAAACTGCACCGTCTAATAAATCTGCAAATTGATCAAAAACCTCTTTATAGGTAGGGGCACTTTGAACCATTTCGAGCGAGATCCCATGGATGTGCCGAGCGCCAGTAGTTGGAATCTCTGGATTAATTAATGTAGAAAGCGTTCCGTTGATCTGTCCATCTGCACTGAGGCGAACTACACCAAGTTCAACAATTCGATCGCCTTGCCAAGCAGAAAACCCGGTTGTCTCGACATCAACAACAACGTAGTCGGATTCATAGGTTAATTGGCCACCCGTACCGCTGTAATGCAGAAAGTTTCCTTTCTTGCCTGGAATAGCAAATCGATCTGCATCAGCCAAGTAGGCACCCCGTTTCTATTACTCAAAACTACTTGGTGGCTCAGACATTCAATACTGCAGCCGGTAACTTAATAAGGATTCACAAAGTAATCTGGACTTTATGAAGTTTCGAAGAGTCAGCTACTTGTTAATTTTGACATTGGCACTTACCGGGTGCGCTCGTCAATCACAGTCAGCTGGGCTTCTGGGTGATACTTCACTTTCAAGTACCACAAATGATGTGATTCCTGAATTGACTTCAGAAAATTCAACTATCGATTGTTCTGGTTGGACCGAAGATGCCACCACCTACATCAGAAATCAAGGACAACTCAAGATCGAACAAACAGTTTACGGGGTGGCTACTTTCTCTTGTGGTGCACCAGATAGTGAATTGAGTACTGAATTTATTGAGGCATTTATTTTTTCAAATGGAGTTTGGGCGGGAGCAGGAATAGTTCCTGGTCCAAGATTGCAATTCATGACGATTGAACCGTGTATTTCTGGTGAACAAATCACTTGCCCGGCTTTACAAATACTTGGTCCCGACCAAGAAGTTCCTGGAACCGTAGTTATTTTCCAAAAAGACGAAGGACTTGCCTGGCGGTTTGAGCCAAAATAATTTCTACGGCCGGGCTTGATGCCAAAGTTCTACTTTCGCTGTTGCTGGATTAAATTCGGCCATTGTTTCGGTGAATTCCAAAATTACACAAGTACATGGTGAAAGCGCTTGTGGGTACCCAGCTAGGTTTACCAAATCAGATACGCCTGGGTTATGCCCCACAATCATCACAGACTCGTGATCTTTGCCATGTTCGCGAATTAACTCAATTAATTGGAAGCTACCTGCGTTGTAGGCACGGTCTTCAAGAATTGAATCAATTTTTAAATCCAAGCCCTCAAATGTTTGATTAGTTCGCCTGGATGAACTAACAATCGCAAGGTCTAAATTGTGCAGGTTTAGTTTTAGCCACTGCCCCATTAATTGAGCTTGTAATCGGCCGTATTGAGTTAGTTCACGCGAATGATCTTTTAACCCAGATTCAGCCTGGGCATGACGTAAAACATAAATACGACTCATGAATGACTACTTTGGTCCAGCGCCAACTTTAGTGATGTTTTGCTCTGCCGTTTCTACAGCGCGCTGTAGAGCTAATTCTCTATCTTCATTTCCCAATGCAAACCAGTCTTCATGATCAGCTAAAACTGAGACTAAACCGGCTAAAAATGAATCGCCAGCACCGGTGGTATCAACTACGTTCACTGAGTTAGCCAAAAGGCTGCAAGAATCTTCGCCGTTAGTCAACCACTTTGCACCTTTGGCCCCGAGTTTTATCACTAGATTGTTCACGCTCTGCGTCCAATTGCTATCGCCGAGCAAGTCAAACTCATCCTCATTTGCCAGTACTAAGTCAGCTTGCTTTAGGTATTCGCGCACTAAATCAACTCCAACGTTTGCAATTGGCGCACTTGAAGCTGCATCAAGTACTAATCGAGCTGGGCTTTGCTCAACGATTTCTACAACTTGCTGCGCGATTGGTCTAGTTTCTACACGCAAAAATGTATATGCGCTCATCACCACAACTGAAGAATTCTTTATAAGTTCGACCTGCGATTCATTAAGCGCAAGACTTAAATTTGCACCAGGGTCAGGCAGCATGGTGCGGTGGCCATCGGAATTTACCAAGATTAAGCAGGTGCCGCTTGAGGCGCCTGGAACGATTTGTAATTGATCGACGGGGAGGTTACCTGCCTTCAATTTCTGAATTATCCAACTACCTAATAGGTCATCACCGATAGCGGCCACGAAATTTACTGGCGTTCTTAAATGGGTAAGCCACATGGCCATGTTGCATGGTGAGCCACCAAGATTTAATGAGTTTGAAGTCTGGGTATCAGAATTCAACTGCAATGGCTCACGCAGCAAACTAACGATGTCTACGTTGACATCGCCAATGACAGTAACTTGATTCATTATTGCTTTGTAGCGGCAACGGCTATTTGTCCGGCTAATTTTGCATTCGCATTGATCAGCGTGACGTTTACTTCGAGAGACTTGTTGTTAGTTTGAGTATGGAACCAATCAAGCAAAAATGGAGTTACATCTTTTCCGACAACTCCTTGCTTGTCTGCTTCTGCTAATCCGCTTGCCAAAACGCGATCATGTAAAGCAAGGTCTAATTCGTCTTCTGGTGAAACTGGCTTAGCGATTACGACAGCGCCAGGTGCTTCAATTCCATCGCGTCGCTTTCCGATTAGCGCCGCTTCTTCTGGAGTATCTACGCGCCAAGGTACACCAAATCCACTATCGGCCCGATAGAACCCAGGAAATTTATCTGTGCCATAGCCGACAACAGTAACTCCAATTGTCTCTAAGCGTTCAAGTGTTGCTCCAATATCGAGAATTGACTTAACACCAGCGCAAACAATTGTGATTTGATTCATGGCTAGTGTCATCAAGTCTGCAGATACGTCCCATGTTTCAGCTGCGCCACGGTGTACTCCACCAAGCCCACCGGTCGCAAAATATTTAATTCCAGCAAGCATTGCCAAATGGGTAGTTGCAGATACTGTTGTAGCGCCATGGCCATCTTTTGCGATTATTGGACCTAAGTCACGAGTAGAAACCTTTACCACGTTGCTTTTTGGGTCGCCAAGAATTTCTAATTCTGATTCAGTAAGACCAATTCGAACAATGCCATCGATGATCGCAATAGTTGCTGGAACTGCCCCACCGTCACGCACATTTTGTTCAATTTGCCTTGCCACAACCAAATTCTGTGGACTTGGTAAACCATGACTGATGATTGTTGATTCCAAAGCTACAACTGCTTGATTTTGTGCAAGCGCTTGTTTAACTTCTGGATGAATAACAAATTTGCTTGAATCAATACCCATGGCTTCAGCCTATTACTCGGGTTTAACTTCGATTCTGGCAGACTGAAGTTATGAAGCTTCGAAATATTTCTATCCTGCTTATCGCTGGGCTCGCTTTAACCTCTTGTACGAATGGGTCTAAAAATGAAACAGCGAACTGTCTAGAAACTGAGATTGGATACAAATTCTGTGTTACAGCAGATTTGCTAGCCCAACTTTCGACCAAAGAAATGCGTGAGTCAGATGGGGATTTTCAAAAGGAAGTTTTCGATTATGGCGCGATTTCAGCTTCAACTATTTACTACGCAGACCTAGCTACCAAACAAGAGCACATTCTGCTCTCTGTTTTCTTGTTCCCGGCTGAGAAGTTTGACGCCGCAGCTAACCCCAATGAACCCCCTAGGTTTGGTCAGGAAGTAATTCGAACTGATGGCAAGGTACTTTCCGTTGCCGGACCCCACGATTCAATGTTTGAACCAACTAGTCAAGATGGCATGAACATTACTGCGCTTTACGAATTAATGTATGACGCGAATTCTTGGAAAAAATAACCAAATAAAAAAGGCCGCAGAAATTTCCTGCGGCCTTTTTTATTATTTCTAGCTACGAGTAGTGCCTCGTGATTTAGCAATGGCCCGCATAATTTGATAGCCAACTACGGCAACAACCGTTCCGTTCACGATGCCAGTGAAAGTGAAGTCACCATAAGTGAACGAAATGTCAGCGATACCGATTACGAGCGTGGCTGCCACAATCATTAGATTTACTGTGTCACCAAAATCAACGCGGTTTTCCACCCAAATCTTTGCGCCGAGCACACCGATCATGCCAAAGAGTGCAGTACCGGCTCCACCAAGAACTCCATCTGGCACTGACGAAAGCACAGCACCAAGTTTCGGCGACATTGAAAGCACAATCGCGCCCAAACCAGCCACCGCATAAGCAGCAGTTGAATAGACCCGCGTTGCGGCCATAACACCGATATTTTCGGCATAAGTGGTTGTTCCTGAACCACCACCGAAACCAGCCAGCGTAGTTGCTGCGCCATCAGCAAATAATGTGCGACCGATTTGATCATCTAGATCATCTCGGGTCATATTCGCTACAGCCTTAACGTGTCCAACATTTTCCGCAATAAGCACTAGCACAACTGGCAGGAACAAAATGATTGCTGTAGT
>JACCDY011340793.1_pt1 | contig 14312 bp, 12 predicted proteins | sample 7446391 | NCBI WGS metagenome assembly JACCDY01 (sample SAMN15323451, study PRJNA562643) | freshwater metagenome | isolation source: river surface water | place: USA:Blue River Watershed | collected 2017-08-18 | reverse complement strand
GGCGGCTACGAGGGCGGCTACGAGCACGAACCGCACTCGCGCACGGCCGGGCTAGACGAGGCCGCGGGGCGGCCCGAGCAATCCGGGCCGCCCGAGTGGTCCGTGGCCCGCTCGGACTTGGCCGATGAGGATGTGGATGCGATCCTCGGGGAGTGGGCCGAGGGGCTCGGCGGGGCCACGGGCGCCACGGGCGCCACGGAGGGCCCGATGTGAGCCACGGCGTACTCGCCTCTTTTTGCGTATGGGCCGCGCCCCCGCGATTGGAAACTCTGGGGGGACGCCATTGTCATCTTTCCGGATGGACCCGGCGCCCCGAGGATATATAATTTCAGTGTCGGACAAGTACGGGTATGTCGGGGGGTTTTACTCCGTGGAGGCCGCCACGGCGGCGCTCGCCGAATGGGAAGGGGTCCCTTTGCTCTACCAGGTATGGCGCGCGGGGGGCGAGCCTCGCGACATGTTGTGGGCCCTGCCCTATACGGAAAATGGGGCGGTCGCTTTCGTTACCGATCGTCGGGAGTCCGCCGCGGATGCGCAGGAGAGTCTCGTGCGCGTCGGTCTCGTTCCGAACGACCCGATAGACTTTTGGGAGGTACCGGCCAACCGTGTGATAGCTGCTGCCGACAGGAGGCTCCGAGGGTACCATAGCTTGTTTCGCAGGCCGGCGGCCGACGTTCCGGGCTCTCGCCGAGAATCAGAAAAGGAGGGGCCCGGTCCCGCGGGCACGGAGGCCCCCGCCTCGCAGTTTCTGGCGCAAATCATGGCTCTCGGGCTGGAAGCTGAAGGATATGCAGCATCGGTGCTGGAGGGGAATCACGCGAGCCGGTCCGTAGGTGAGGCCCTTTCTTCGGGGCTCTCCGGCATTGGCCAGTTTATCGTCCCCACGCCGGCGGCGATATTCTCCGCCGGGCCAGCATTCAGCGGAGGCGAAGGAATCGAGGAGGCCGAATCGCCGAGAGGCCTCGACAGCGAGAGAAAAGACCGCGAAGCGGCGCTAGGAGAATGAGAGGATTTCGTACACCAGGGGCAATCCCGGCCTGCTGGCCGCCGGGCTGGGCGCCGGGCCGGGCGCTGTGTCCCAGAGGGGGTGTTCCGGGGCGACTGACAGCGTCCTGACGAGAGCGGGATCCGAGAGGGTCGCGGCCAGGCCGCTAATGTGCATCGTCGCCAGGTAAGCTTCGGGCGACTCGGAGAGGAGTCTCCGGGAACACTGATTGAGGGCTTTTTCCAGGCCGGTCTTTTGCAGTGCGGGGGGCGCCAGTAAGTCCCGCACCGAGTCCCTTACTCGCGCGGGCCGCAAAGCGGCAACGAGCTCTTCGAAGGCGGAATGGGCGCAGTCGCTCCAGGGTCGGAGCTCGGGCGGCGTCTCGCCGGAGAGGAGGGCGAGGGGGGCGCCCGTGAGGCCCCACAGTCGGCGGGCAACCTCGACAGAGTCCGAGACCGAAACATTCGTCTCAATACTGGTCCGGGTCATCGCTGCGGATGTCGCTCACTGGTGGACTGTTAGCCTTCATGGCTCTAATCGTGGTGATTGCGGTCGTGCTCTGGGGCCCGGTCTACATCGGCCGCGAGTCGCCGAGCAGGTTTCGCGAGAAGTACGGGCCTCCCCCGGGAATGCGCCGGGCCCTCGACCATCGGGAGCTTCAGGGCGATCGCGGGTGGGTCGGCCTGCCGGAGGAATACATGGCGACGACGGGCGGCGCGATCGCGGCCCTGATCGAGCGCTCGGCCTAAAAAAGGGCCAAAGGTGCGCGGGCAAGCGGTGCTGGAGGCCACGCACGAGGAGCAGACACCGGAGCGGAGATCGCAAACCGTCGCTGCTTTCGGGGCAGGCACCGCGACCACTGCCGCCTCGGGTGTGGCACGAGGCCTCGCTGCGCCCAGGAACTGAGACTGGCCCTCCGAGGGCGAAGCCATGCGCGGAGCGGTTTTTTGGGTTTTAGCGGACGGCCTAGTACGGAGGTAATTTACCATATATTAGAGGCGGCAGTCAGCCCAGTCCATCAAACAGAGGCAGGCGCTAAATGGTAAAAGAGCGCCAAGGAAATGTGGCTGGCGGCATCATGTTGACAGCGACTTGCCTGGGGAAATTTGGCGCGCAGTGGCGTACAACAGGCGCGCACATGTGGTGTCAAACTGCGGGTCGACACGGAGGGTCACAAATTCTTCGGAGGGGTGAGGGATACCGGATATAGAGTGCATCTAGGCGCTAGTGTCCACATCCTGGTCGCAAGAGCGTTCCTGCCAAATCCAGGAGGGCTTCCCGCGGTTAATCGCTTGGATGGCGACCGCGGGAACGATCGTAGAATATTTGGAATGGACAACCCGCTCCGGCACGCGGTGGATAACGGCTTGATACCGAAAAGGCCAGTAAGGCAATTGACCCTGACGGGCGAGCTCGTCGCCGAATACCGATCAGTTGCGGAGGCTGCCAGACAAACTCGTCTGAGCGCCTCTCATATTGGCTCGGTGTGTCGCGGGACCGGGCGACGTACTATTGGGGGTTATCGTTGGGAGCGTCCCTGCCCCGAGCCTGTCTAGGGCAAGCCCACGCGAGCGACCGCGCGAAAAATGCAGCACAGCGGGGACCTCTGCGGCGAGGGGACCTCTGCGGGGAGGCCTCGCCGGCGCCTTACAAGACGCACGAAGAGCAGACCCCCGACCGGAGATCGCAGACCACTGACTCCTCTCTTGGCGCGGGCTGGGCCCTGGGCTTCGGGGCGCCCAGAAACTGGGACTGCCCCTCTGAAGGCGAGGCCATACGTAGGGCAGTCTTTTGGGTCCCGGCGGACGGCCTAGTATGCAAATAGTATAGGCCACATTTGAGGCCCGCTTTCCACCCCTCCACAAGGAAGCGCAAGATTTTCGGCAGATCTGGGGCGTCCAGAAAGAGATTAAGGGACGCCGACTGACAGACGAAGGGGGCCATGGCCTTGACGGTGCGGATAAACAAGCTCGGATGGATCTCCCTCGCCGTGCGATACCGCCGCTTAATTTCTTCCGGGATGCCGGCGACGCCCTGGATGCTCCCCCCGCTAGCGAGCAGATCCCGGCGAAGGCGATCGTCCCAGAGCCCTGCCTGGATCAGGTCGTTCTGAAGGTGGCGGTTGATCAGGAGGAACTCCCCAGCGAGAGTCTTGCGGGTGTACACGTTGCTCGTAAAGGGCTCGAAGCACTCGTTTTGCCCGACGATGTTGCTCGTGGTGGCCGTCGGCATGTACGCGGTGACGTACACGTTACGGACGCCGCGTTTCGCAGCCTCCCGGAGCTCGCGCCAGTCAGCGGGGCGAAGGGCGCCTCCGCTGGCAGCCTCGACTTCCTCCTCCCACCCGGGCTCGAGGTCCCCCGCTCGGACCCAGAGATCCGGCTGAAGCAGCCCTCGGGAAATCGGGGAGCCTTCGAAGCTGGCGTAGGGCCCATCGGTCTCGGCGAGCTGCGCCGAGGCCTTGAGGGCCCCGTAATAAATGCACGCCGCGATAGCCCGGGCGAGGGCTAACGCCTGCGGAGATGCATAGGCGATCCCGAGGCGCGCGTAGACATCCGCGAGCCCCATCAACCCGATGCCTATGGGTCGGTGCCTCTGGCAGCTCCGGCGACACTCCGGGGTCGGGTGGTACCCTAGGTCGATGACGCGGTTCAGGGCTTGGGTTTCGAGCCCAGCAGCCGCTATAAGGCCCGCAAAGTCGAAGCCTACGAAGGTGCGGGACGGCGGGGGCGCCAATTGGCGTTCTGGTGCCCGCGGGACGAGCTGGGCTTCTTCGGAGCTGCTCAGGCGCTGAGCGCCGCACACATACGATTCGAGGCACACCGCCGCGAGGACGCATACCCCCACTTCACCCCCGTTTGCGTTGTCTGGGTGGAATCGCGCGAACGTGGGGGCGTCATAGGCGCTCCAGCTCGAGATCAATATCTCGCAGCAGATGTTGGAGCTGCAGATGGGGGCGACGTTCGCCATGTTCGACTTGGCGTTGATGTGGTCCTTGAACAAGACAAAGGGGGTCCCTTCCTGGGCCCAGTTCTTGAAGGCCTCGGCGACGATGTCGCCCGCCTTTACTCGGCGCTTGTACTTGCCCTCCTGCACGTAGCGCCAGTAAAGGCGCTCGTATTCCTCGCCGTGGACGAGGTGCAGGCCGGGCGCCGCGTCCTCGTCGGGGCAGAACAGGTACCAATCCCCGGCCGAGGGGTCGGGGGCACCCCCGGCGGCCGCGACCCTTTCTGCCTCGAGCTGGGCGAGCAAGGCCCGCATGAAGAGGTCGGGGACCCACAGGGCGTACTTCATGTCGGGGGCGCGGAACCGGCTAATCCCCTCGTCCCCCTTTTTACGCCCGGCCGCGAGGAAGGTGAAGATGTCCGCGTGGTCCACGGAGAGATACATCGCGAAGGCCCCGGGGCGGTTTCCCCCTTGGTCGACGTAGAGCTGGACGTCGTTGTGTATCCGGAGGTAGGGGCCCAGGCCCTGGCTGCGGCCCCCGGTCTTCCGGATGGGCGCGCCCTCCGACCTCACGTTGTGGAGCCAGGTGGAGACCCCGCCCGACCACTTGCTGCAAAGGGCGGCGGTCGTCAGGGTGTAGAAGAGGGCCGGGAGGTCGTCGCCGGTCGCGTTTTGGAAGCAGCTGGAGAGCTGCGGGTTCCGCGTCGCCGCGTTGAGGATCGTGGGCGACGCGTTCGACACCAGCTGGAGGCTCAGCGCGTCGTACAGCTGCATGGCCAGGGCCAAGTTGCGGGCGAACTCGGGCTCCGGCGCCAAATGGCCCTGCCGGTCGGGGCGGCAGACGAAGAGCCCCAGCGCAATCCGCATGTACATGTGCTGGGGGCGCTCCGTCAGCGGGTCCTCCTCCTCCACGTCGGCCTTTTTGCAGGTCGAGCGTATCAGGTAGCTCCGAGCGAGCGTCTTGAACCCAAAGTAGCGGAACCGGTAGTCGCGCGTGAAGTCGAGCCGCGCCCGCAGGACGGGCTCGGCCCGGTGGACGATGCCCAACAGCTCGTCCGAGAGCCGCATGTAGGCGTCGGATGGGGCGGCCCGCTTGATAGCCTCGACCATTTCCCCCATCGAGGACGGGGACCGCTTGTGGAGGTCACTGACCAAGACCCTGGCAGCGAGGCTCTCGTAGTCCGTGTGGTGGGTCGCGAGCTGAATGCAGATGTCCGCGGTCTCGGCGTCTATCTGGCGCGTCGTCATACCGTTCCGGAAGCGACGAACAACGTCGGCCGTGATGGCCGGGCTGTCGATGGAGGCCAGCTCCGGCCCGTAGGCGGGGTCCGAGCGCAGGCCCTCGTTGCGGGCCGTGATTTTGTCGAACTGAACCGGCACTTTTTCGCCCCGGCGGTCGACGACGTAGCTGGCTTCGCGCCGCGGCCTCCGGTCGGGAGCCCGCACTTCCGCCGCCAAGCCGACCAGCCTAGAGAAGGCCGAGCTTAGAGGGGCAAGCATTTGCAGCTCTAGGGGCAGCCCCATTTCGTCCTGGGCCGCCTCTTCGTCCGGGTCGGCGACCGGCGGGTCTGCCTGGATGCTGTCGCGGTCATCGAGTCTGTTTGCTGTCGGATCGGACATAGCGGGCGAGCGGGCGAGCGGGCGAGCGGGCGAGAGTATTCTAGCCGCAGGGAGCTTCAAAAAGGGGCGTTCGGGGTCTTCGGCGCGGGGCGGGTGGTCCCCTCGGGCCGCAAAATGCGGGCTAGCTGGGGTGACAGGCTTGGTAGTGGGACCCGTCGTAGTATAGTGACAGCCGCCCCGCGGCCGTGTCGCTCACAGCGTCGGGGTAGTACAGGAGGGCCTCGTCCGCGAGGTGCCCGCGGCATCGAACGTAGTAGATGCAGAGGGGGCGGCATAAGAGCGCGACGTATGCGTATACGACGGGAAGATCGGCCTCTCTCGTCGGTAGTTCGAAGCCCCCCTCCATTCCCAACTCGCCGGCGATTCGGTTCGCCTCTGGTGCCAGGTACTGCTTCAGCGCGCGTGCTCTGCCCGCACGATCGGCGGCGAGTTCAGCCGCGGCCACCGAGAGGTAGAAGCACATGTTGGTGTGCCCCCGGGCCGAGGCTCCCGCATTCTGGACGGCGTGCTTCTGGCCGTCCAAGTAGAGGCTCCCGTCGCGGATCGCGCTGCTGATCAGGTGGTAGCCCACACCCCGGAGCGCTCGGCGCGTCAGGGCCTCTGCGAGGGTCTTGTTTTGCGGAATGGCCGCCTCTTCGGCCTCTTCGGGTGTCAAGCTCGCCTGGTCTTCAGAGCCGAGTTCCCGTGCCAACGCCAGCGCGAGGACTCGGTCGCCGCTGGTGTCGTCGGACGTGCCCGACTGTGCGCGGCTGGGCATACGGGCGGTCTGGACGCTTTTCAGGCGGGCCAGCATCATTCGGTCTCGCGGGGTCGCGAAGAAGTCGGCGACCGCCGCTCGGCTGGCGGAACTGAGATGTCCGACTCGCGCGTTCAGGCGGTCCTGCAGGGCGACCGCGCTCTCCAAATCTGCGAGGCGCCAGGCCGCTAGCACTTCGCGGGGCGAGGGCCCTGCCCTCCGAAACTGATCATCATTCATGGTTGTAACTTCTTTCTGCGGTGCAGGAAGGTGGGCAGGCTCGCTCGAGTCTTCAGTTCCTGTACTGGCCGGTCTGCTGGGATTTGAACTAGGGGGAGCTGATGGATACCTCCATGGCTAGCGCATCACACTGTCCTTGCCCGGCCGCCAACCGTCTCCGGGAGACGGCCCACCTCCTGGACACGATCTCCGCCCTCCTACGCGGCTCTGCCGGATCGGCGGCAGGCGCTCTTTCCGCCGAAAACGAGGTGGGTGCGGGTGCTTGCCTCGCGTTTCCAGCGTCTTCGTCAGGGCAGGCCGACGGCGCGGCCGCGCCTCTCGCAGCCCCCCGCGGCCGGGCGCCGGCATTCACGTGGTCGGCAGCCGAGGCCGGGCGAATCTCGCTCCACCCGATCCGGCACAGAGAGATTTGGGACCTCTACAAAAAGCTCGAGGGGCTCCATTGGACCGCGCAGGACATTGACCTCGCGCCCGACCGGGCGGACTGGAGACGAATGTCGGACGACCAGCGCCACTTTGTCAAAATGCAGCTCGCCTTCTTTGCCCGAGTCGACATCGACGTCCTGGGCAACATCGTCGACAACCTATCAGGCGAGGTGGATTGTTTGGAGTCCAAGTTCTTCTTCGCCGCGCAGGCTGCCCAGGAGTGCGTCCATGCCGAAGCGTACACCAATCAGATCGAAGCCGTAATGGAGGGCGCCGAGCGAGAGGAGGTCCTCAACGCGGTCAGGACCATGCCGATTATTGGCCGAATGAGGCGCTGGGCGCTGAGATGGTTCGACAGGGAAGCGCACCCCTTGGAGACCCGCCTCGTAGCTGCGGCCCTCACCGAGGGGCTGATGTTTAGTTCCAGCTTCGCCGCTCTGCAGTGGTTGCGCTCCCTCGGGCTCCTGTCCGGGATTACCTTGTTTAACGACTACATATCCCGCGACGAGTGGCAGCACACTCTGCACCTGTGCATCCTCATCTTAAAGTACCTCGTCGCCCGCGCGACGACCGAGACCGTCCACGCGATGGTCGCCGAGCTAATCGCCCTGCTCGACGAGTTCATCGGTGAGGCCTTGCCGGTCCGACTCATCGGGATGAACGACGAGCTGATGCGCCAATACATCCGCTTCCAGGCCGACTGCATCCTCGTCGAGATGGGGTACCCCCAGATGTACAAGGTGCCCAATCCTTTCCGTTTCATGGAGAGCCTCCTGCTTAATGACGTTTCTAAGCCCAACTTCTACGAGCACCCCAACACCCAATACTCGAGCGTGATCCAGGCAGGGGCGAGCCGCTTCGCCATCGACGATACGCCCATAGATGTTTAGCCCCCGCGGCCCGCGGCCCGGGGCCGCAGACCCGCACCTGTTCTTTTTGAAAGTGGTCGGGGGCCAGCATCGCGCGTGCGCGATGGCCGCGAGTCACCTCCGCTGGTCAGGCACTTGCGCGGTGTTTCGCGGGGAGGCGGTTTCTTCCCGGCGGGCGCGGAACGGCGACGAACTCGCGGGGGCCCTTCGAGCCGAAATCGGGAAGGAGTTTGCAGCCGAGCGCGCGTTTCGGCTCCGAGCCGATCGGCACTATCCTCGGCGGCGCGATTCGTCGCGGTGTTCGTCACGAAGGACCAGAAGGGCGGGGCTTCGGTCGACGTGACGAGCCGGACGGCCTAGGCGATATCGTAGACCAGGAGGAGGGGCGGCGAGTAGCGCCGCCCACCGGGGAGCATTTTGCCGGGTAACGCGCAAATTTCGTGGCAAGACTGGAGGAAGCCAGGGTTTCCGAGGTCGGCGGTGAGGCCCGAGACGCCCAGGAGATGCGCGACGTGCTGGAAGCAGTGGCGGGACTTGGTAGGCCGCCCCAGGAGAGCCAGGGCAGCCTGAGCCGGACCCGGGTAAGCGTACGAGGCGGCGGCCAGGCGGTCGGCTTCGGCCTTGACGGCCCTCTCGCGGCTGGGGTCGAGCCCGGCCCCTTCCAGTCGGAGAAGGAAGCAGAGACCGTTGTAGTACTTTACTCGGGGGAGGAGCGGGGCGAGAGCCGCGCCGGCAGGGAGCGCGAAGTGCCTCGGCCCAGGGTGGCCGGCCGGGGCCGCATAGAGGTGACTCCCCTGGCTGGCCTCCGAGGTGTAGGCCAGCTCTCCCTCCCGGACGACGAAAGCCCCATGGGTGAAAAACTCCTGAGTCGCCGCGACCGCGAGGACGTTGTGGGTCGCCCCGGTGAAGAGGAGGAGGTCCCCGGTGCGGAGACCCTCGTAAGCCTCGGAAACCAAGAGCCTCTCCGCCTGGAAGAAAGGGTATAATGCCGACTGGCGAGTGGCCAGGGCCAGGAGGGCCCACGGCAGCGCGACGAGGGCGACCGCGATGATGGCGAGAACAGTGAGCACCGCCAGAATAACGCATTTGCGCCATTCGGTCGGCATGAGCCCTGCGCGGCGGTATGCCCCTTCCCCGCCGGCTCCAAGCGCGGGATTTGACTGGCCCGACGCAGGACACAACATTAAGGCCGCCCCCGACGAGCGATGAGCGCGGGGGGACTGCACCTCGAGACTCTTCTCGCCGAGTTGTACGAAGCCGTGTGCGCCCGAATGGAGGGCGGGATCCTCGCGGCTCTCGAGGGCTTATCGGCCGGCGAGGTCCCCGCATTTCTTGGGGCGGGGGAGCGAGCCGCATACCAGGGGATTTATTGCTCGGCGCCGGATGCCGAGCCGGCAGCGCGGGCCATGATGGCGCCTCTCATCGACCGGTCGTGTAGTGACCTGGAGATGGTCCGCGGAGTGATCCGGGACGACCCGGCGGCCCCGCACGCCGAGGCCGCTTGCCGATTCCTGCTTTGGGAGCTCGGCTGGCTAGCGGCCGTCTATTCGTCGGCGTCGCCCGGCCCCGACCGCGAAATCCCTGATCCGAGAGACGAGTACGCGGCTGATTACGCCCGAATCGCGGTGGCCATTAGGGAGTTGTTGGGGCTCATGGACGCGCAACAGCCTCTGTGGCGATTCCTCCGGGAAAGTCGGGCGGCCGCCCGCGCGAGGCCTCCGCGGCGGCCCCGTCCGAGGCGCCCGATGGCGGACGACCGCGAGTACTACTTTTAGCCGAGCTTCGCGGCGGTTTGGCGCCCAACATATTCCGCTAATTGGGGATGCCCCCCCGGCTGGTGTTCGTGTTGGTCGTCTTTCTGTTGCTCGTCGTCGTGACAGCCCACGTACTCGCGAGCGAACGGGCGGCAAGCGAGCCCTGCGAGAGGGCGGGGCACTCGTGCTTCACTGGCGGGAACCCCTCGCAACCGGATGGGATTTTGCAGTATGTCGTGCCGATGCGCGGCTGAGCGAAAATAAAACAGGGGCGCGGACAGTTATCTGATCGCCAAGGGCAGGGCAGGGCAATGGAGGGAATGAACAGAAGTCGCCCGAGATGCAGCCGGAGTCCCAACCGGGGATTCCCGCCCCAGTTATTGTCTGTCGGTGACGATTTCCGATGTTCCCGAAGATGAGCCGGTCGGTGTGGGGGCCGCGCCAGAGACTCCCACCCCGTCAAGCCCTGCTCGCAGAGGCGAACGGGAGTGTACGCCCGAGCCTCGATCGACGCTACCCCGAGGCACTGAAGGTCATTGAGTGGCGACCGAATGAGCAACCCTTTGCTGGCTTTCAGCCGGGGATTTGCAGTCTTGGTCGCGCTCTTCGCCGATGGGTCGGTCGAGGTTCAGGCAACCTCCACGACGAGGATGACCGAGGGGTACAGGGCGCGATTCGAGGCTCTCCCCAGTGCGGACTGAAATGACCTCGGAAGCGCGCGCAACAAGCGTCGGCCTTCGGCCGGAAAGGTGGGAAAAAGCGTCAAAATCCGGGAGGGGCCTGACGGGGGTCTTCGGTTCTACGCGGGCCAGTACCGCCGCGAAAATAAACAATTTGCCGAGGCGTGGTTCGGTTGGCAGTTAGCCCGTCTCGAGCCAGGAGAAGCCCTGGATGCGAGCATGGTCCTCTCGGGACCGGAGAAAACGAGCCGAAGAAAGGATGAGGCAAATGGCCAGAGACGCTCTTAGCGAAATTATGGGTTCCGCCCGGTCCGGTCCTCGCCAGCCGGCTAGCGGCGAACACTGTGACGGTGCTGCGAGTGCGGACTGAACCTGTCCGAGGTGGCTGAGGTGTTTAGGTAGCTCACAAAATGTGGCGTTGCGCGCACGTTTAAGGGTTCTTTTTACCGCGCGTCTTGGCGGAGGAGCTCGTACAGCCATTCAGGCATAGGAGGTAACTCCGGGTAGTCGCACGGCGGGGATATGTAGGTATATCGACGGCCATTGGGGTGGATCGAAGGGGGCGCGACGACTTGGCCGCCCGCGGCAATAAGGTCGATCCCGGCTGGAGCGCCTGACACGTGCCGGACGCACTTGATGCTCTTGCCGAGGGAGGCAGTCCTATCGTCGACGGCGAAGTAGAAGTGGAGGCCCCCTCCCCCCGTCCGGACGGTCACGGTTTTCGGTGTGCCGTGGATCGCTACCAGCTCGGCCCACCGGTCCATCCCTCCGTCCTGAGTATCGATATCGACGGCGACGAATCCCCCTGGCTGACCGGTGCACAGGCCGACGTTTTCGGCCCCGGCGAGCCATTTATCTCCCCAATTAACCGAGTCCGTCCCGGGCCAGCCCTTAGCCAGGGGGCGTTTGCCCCGGAGGGCGATGGGGGCCCAGCCGCGGGCAGCGAAGTCCGCGGCAGAGGTGACGGCGAGGCGTTGTTGCGTGGTAAGCCTTGGTGCTGGAGCGGCCATGGTATTTAGCGGAAAAAGAGCTTCAGTTTTGGTGAACCGGTTCTTCGGCGACAAGGAACACTTCCAGGACTTCGAGGACGTCCGGGGGGCGGTCAGGGAGGCTGTAGCCCCCCTGGCGCCCAAGAGAATCGGAGTCAACGACGGGCATTTCGGGAATGGCGGCCTTTAGGCACCGGAGGGCTGCCGGGACGATCAGGCCCCCCGTGGGGACAAGAGCGGCCCGCGCCGCCGTCCAGGCCGCAAACGAGTGGGCCAGGTCGCGGTGGTCGAGTGGGCCAGGTCGCGGTGGTCGAGCTCCCAGGAAGACAGCCAGAAGGCCTTGGCGAGGAACGAGCAAAGGGGATAGTCCCCCCGGCCGAGAGCCGCAGTGATGGCTGGTCGCACGTCATGAATGGTCAGGTATTCCCCGAAGAGCTCGACCGCGCTCTGTGCGATGACTATCCCTTGCTTTGTCGCGGTTTGAGAGACATTGCGCGGAGAGAGCAAATTCCCGCTCGCGAGGAGCTTCCTCGCTAGAAAATCGGGCCCCTGGTTTTTCGGGACTGTTGCGGTGCTTCAGCCCCTTGTCAACGGGTCGGTAAGTCGGCCGCGCCAATGGAAACGCTCCGGACAGAACCGCGCCCAATTGGGGACCTCGTCGTCGAGGTCCGGCGCGTGGCAGGTTCAAAAGAGGCGCAAAAACCAGAGGCACCGCCGGGCGAAACTCGAGGAAATCAGGCGTGCCAGTAGTTGTAGGAGCAAAGGACCGATTCCTCGTCATAAGGCCCATAGAGGCAGTTGCTCGTGATCGGGCTGACGTTTTCGAAGGGCGTGTGCGGGGTCGGGGCCCATCCCGGAGGCAGGGCGCCGGAAGGGGCCGGGGTAAACTTGGCGCGCCGCGAAGACCTGAAGGCCGCGGGTGGGGATGAGCAATCGGTGTCGACGTTGCACTGGACGCAGGTGTTTTCGGAGCCGGAGTCTGTCGAGCAGACACCGGTGGCGCACGCGTATGTCGTCGGGTCGGCGGTGACGCACTGGACGCAGGCGTTGTTGTAGCAATACATCCCCGCGGGGCAGTCGGTGTTGACGTTGCACGCCACGCACTGGTTCCCGGGGGAGCAGACGCTGCCACTGGGGCAACCTCGAGAGTCCTCGCACTGGACGCAGGTGTTGGCCGACCCGCCGGTGGTGGCGCAGACGCTGCCGTTGGGGCAGCCGTTGTCGTCGAGGCACTGGACGCAGGAGTTTGGTGGGCCGATGAGGCACTGGGAGGTGCCGTCTTTGCACGCATGGGTGGAGTCGCAGGGGGTGCAGGCGCTGTTCACGCAGTACTGGCCCGCAGGGCAGTCCGCGTCGCCGTTGCAGTCCACGCAGGCGTTGGAGGGCGAGCATACTTGGGGGGAGGTGCACGGGTGATCGGTGTCGCACTGGACGCAGGTGTTTTTGGTGGGGGCCACGTGGGAGCAGTACATCGGGGAGCCGTCACCCACGGCGGCGACGCCGCGCGTGAGGCCCTCGCGCCTGCCCAGGATTTTGCGGCCGCCGAGGGCCGCGCCGCTGCGCAGGTAGCCCCCGCGCGGGCCGCTCAGGCAAATAACGAGCAGGATGAGGACGACGGCCGTCGCCATGACCAAGACGCAGTTTGCGGAGTGGTGGCCCATCCTCGTGCGTGTGGCTCTCGCCGCGGAGGGAGTATACCTGCCGCGAAAGATGGGCGCGCCGGCCGGCGGGAATCGGAAGTCGCCGCGGGGAGCATACCTAATGGAGCCGCCGGGGCGACCCGCGCGGGGGGGCGACTTCGGCAGGCTTTGCCTGCGCTGCGCGATGTGGGTGCCCGAGCTGAGCGGGCCGGACCTAGTCAGCCCGGAGCCCTGCGCTCGGTGTCGGGGCCGCCACTTGCCCCACCGGGTCGAGCCGGGCTCGGGGCACCTGGCCGTGCGGGCGGAGGACCTCGCGCGCGACAATTGGGCCGCTCTCGTGGAGGCCTGGGGCAATGATCCCCCGTGGTGGGTGGGCACGAGAGCGCGCGTTCGCGCCCATTCCGGGGCCGGCGCGCGGCGGACAAAATGGGGTTTTCGGGGCGGGGGGGGCCGCCTGCACTGCGGCAGGGCGTTCGAGCCTTTCGTCGCCGGGCTGGCGGCGGCGGCGCACGCGTGGGGGTGCCGGCAGAGAGCCGCCGCGGGCCACCCCTTCATGCCGCGGTACGTCGGGCCGTGGCTCGATACCGTCGTCCCGGACCTCGAGAGACCCACCGCGAGGGCGCTCGAGTGGGTGCCGCTGCCGGCCGCCGCCACCCTCGAAGAGAGAGTGGCGTGGGCCTGGGCCGAGTTGGAGCGGCTGGGGGAAAAGGGCGTGGCCCGCCGCCAGGGGGGCGGCCGCCCACGGGGTCGCCCTGCCAGCCGGCCTCGGAGGCGACGGGCGACCTCCACGCGGCGTACCGACAACAACGGGAGCGCCTGCGCCAAGACTTCGAGGAGGCGGGGGTCATCGCCGACCGGAACCGCCCGGGGTATATTCGGTCCAGGCCCCGGGCGGAAGCCATCAGTGAGCACGCCCAGACGGACTATCTCTCGCGGGTGGGCCGCACTGCAGAGGCTGTATTTGGCCCGGCTGGAGGCAGGCCGTGTGGAACTGAACTATCGCGCCGGCTCGGCAGAGGTGGCGTCCTCGTGGGAACGCGAGGGCGGCGGGCCGCCCTACCCGGCCCTCGCCCCCGTGGGGTTGTCCGCGTAGGCGGGGGCCCGGCAGTCGGGGCCATTTTCAGTCCAGGCCGAGGTCGGTGGGCCGGGGCAGCTCGACGAAGGGCGGGAAGTGCTCGGGCCCGCTCGGGGGGAGGGCCCGGCAGGGCCGCGCCTCGCCAGGGTCAGCCGCGCGCGGGGGCCCCGGAATGGGGGCGAAGCCCGCGAGGCGGCCGTGGCGGGCGCCCTGGGCCCCCCGGTCGTGCGAGCGCGCCCGGCTCTTCCCGGCTTTTTTGAGGTAGCTGACGATGTCGCGCCCGTGCTCCTCGATCAGCTCGAGGTCAATGGGGGCCTCGAGGCTCCAGGAGTAGGTGCTCCGGCGGTCGGCG
>JACCDY010348249.1_pt1 | contig 14318 bp, 23 predicted proteins | sample 7446391 | NCBI WGS metagenome assembly JACCDY01 (sample SAMN15323451, study PRJNA562643) | freshwater metagenome | isolation source: river surface water | place: USA:Blue River Watershed | collected 2017-08-18 | reverse complement strand
TGCATGGGGAGCTGACCAGCAACTAACAGCAGATGCGAAATGGCTGGATCACAATGCCTTGAATGAACCTCACCTAAGGATCACCCCAGTGGGAGAATCATTGAAGGAAGCGATGCGTCCAAAAAGTACAAAGGAGCGGGCATTAAACGATCTTCATGCTGCTTATAACGCGGATCAAATTGATGACCTTACTTACCAAAATATCCTTTGCGCTTTGGGCCAGCTTGATGGCTAACTTTACCAACACAAGTGAAAGTGACTTCAATGGCTGACCAGCTACAACCAACGCCATTCCGCAACTTCGGTGGCATGTGCTGGCCTGTACCGGGCAAGCGACTGGACGAGCTAGAAGACGCTCTGCGCTATGAACCGAAAACGGCCTGGCTCGACATGAAAGACCGGCTTCTAGCTGCTTCTGTCATTGCCGCTTATCGGGATCTTGTCTGGTCAACCAATGCCAGGCGCAATGAAATCAGTCGTGAGCTGCGAAAAGGGCCAGGGATTGCTGATGACGTACCACTCTCGTAGAGGAAAGGACTAATGACTGAACTATCCCCTGCTGCCCAAGCCGTCTGGGACGCCTACGAAAAGGCCGAGTGCGATCCGTATGTGATTGATCCACGCCGCGCTGAACTCGCCGCCGCCCTGCGTGCTGCTGCAAAGCAAGCCGAAAACGTCCATCCAGTAAGACCTTCTACAGAGTGGGGTGAAGGCTGGGTAGAAGGCGTTCAAGATGTCGTCGCAGGCTTCCGTCGCATCGCCGCCGAGCTGGAGGGCGCTCAATGACCACTGGCTTCTCGCCCACGCTCTGCCGCAGCCCTCGTAGACAGACCCACTTATTATCCTTAAATTATGAGCGGTAAAGCACGGCGTGAGTTCAAACCCGGTGATCGGGTTAAGTACAACAAGAAAGGAATGGGTGGTCCACTATCGCCCAACAGCAAACCTCATGTTGTCTTTCCCTCCAGGCTGGGGGAAGTTAAAGCAGTCTTCATTAAAGAAGATGGCAAAGGTTACAAGCGCAAGTGGATTCAAGTTCTCTGGGATGGAGCAGTCCGTCCCAGTGATCATGCCAGTCAGCGCCTTGTGTTTGAACATGAAGAGTGTTGATGGAACCTCCCATCCAAGCAACAGGATCCTTTGATGTATTGACAGATGAGTATTCATTCTCGATCTGCAGTGGTTCTCTTGTTGTTACTTTTGATTTCTTAAAAAAGAAGGACATTGAACATTTAGTTTCGTGTCTTTCTTGTATGCTGGTTGACGATGAATCAACAGACCAATGAGCATTGTTGAACTTGTTTGGGCAACGCCTGACGCTGAAGCACTGATTACTAAGATGGCACGCGTTTCAGCGCCAGCCAACGAGAACAACATGGAGACTGCTCCTAAGTTGCTCCGTTACTTAATCAAACATGCTCACTGGTCTCCATTTGAAATGGCAAACATGTGCCTAGAGATTCACACCACGCGTGCAATCTCGGCGCAGATTATCCGTCACCGTTCATTTTCATTCCAGGAATTTAGTCAGCGTTATGCAGATATCAACTTATTAGGTTCAACTTATGTGCCGCACTTGCGTCGCCAGGATACAAAGAACAGGCAGAATTCTATTGATGATCTTGATGCAGAATTAACTGGTCAGTATTATCGGCGCATCAGTACTCTCTTTGAAGAAGCTGAGCATCTGTATAAAGAGATGGTGAGTTCTGGTGTAGCAAAAGAATGTGCACGTAATATTCTTCCGCTTGCATCTCCTACTCGTATCTATATGAATGGCTCTTTGCGTTCATGGATTACTTACATTGCTTTGCGCGAAAAGCACGGCACACAGATGGAGCACATGCAGATTGCAAAAGATGCTAAGAAGATCTTCTGTGGTCAGTTCCCAACAATTGCTGAAGCCCTGGGCGGTACGGACGACTGGATTCTTTAGGATGCGTCTGTCCCCAGCAGTCACCTGATGGACGGAGAGAACCTTAAAGATGTTGCTCTAGCTTGTTGGTTAGACATTGTTTATGGTGGACAAGACACCCGTGAGTACAACAACTCACTTAGGATTATTCGGCAGGCATTGGAACATGTTCCAGAAAAGATAAAGTATAAACAGTCAACAAGATTTTAATTACCTGGGCACCGCAAGGGTAAGTCCCAGGTTTCGTTGTATTTGCACACACCACGATGGACAACAAACTACCGAAGGTTCCTGAGAAAGCTCTTGAAGCTTTGAAAGATGGCATCCAATCTGTTCTTGATTCTAAAGATTGGACTGGATTTCTTTCTGCTATCAGGTGCATACATGACTATAGTTTCAACAACAAGCTCCTCATTATGATGGCGCAACACAAGCGTGGCTGGTCGTTCAGCCCATTTGTTGCGGGCATTCGTAAGTGGAATGAGAAGTTTAATCGGCAACTTAAGAAGGGTGAATTTACCAATCCGATCTGGATCTTGGCGCCAATCTTGATTAATAAAACTGACGATAGCGGTCAGGTTATCCGGCGTGCAGACGGTAGCGCCGAACAAATAGCGATTCGTTTCCGTGGCGTGAAGGTTTACGATCATCATCAAACGGAGGGAGATCCAATCCCCGAGCCAGACACCAGCGGTATGATGGCACAGCTTGAGGGCAACATTTCCTCCCATGTCATGGATGGAATGATTGCTGTTGCAAAGCGTCGCTCTGTTGAAGTGCAGCGCTGCTCAGCAGAAGACCTTGGTTCTGCCTTAGGTCGTTGCTGGTTTGCTAATCAAGGTCGCGCCAGCAAGATTGAACTCAGCTCTGAACTCAATGAGGTCACAGCAGTCAGTGTCATGGCTCATGAGTTGGGACATGCCATCCTTCACAACCGTGATGAGTACCAGGAACATGACTCTTCCTCCATCAAAGAATTGGAAGCAGAGTCAGTTGCTTATCTTGTTTGCTCTTATTACGGTGTGGATCTTGGTTGTCGCAGCTTTGCTTATATTATTTCTCATAACACTGCATCTGATGATGTCGTTGCAGATCTCTTGAAATCAGGTGATCGGATCTTCCGTGCCTATGAAGAGATCATTAAGACCGTGGATCAGCACCAGCAGGCAGCCACAGCACCCCGAGAGGCCCTATTAGTATGACGCTCTAGACCTTTATTAAGCTCTAGGCGTCTGTAGCGGCCGGCTGCAGCGAGGCGGACACCGCGTGAGGACCCGCCACCGGCCAACCTTTTACACAAGAAGATGCGCCGCCAGGTGTGGAACCCTGGCAGTGCTATCCTTCTCAGATCAAGTCAGGCTTCTCGAGGCACTGACCGTAACCACATCTGAGGTGCGGGTAACGCCTCATGAAGTAATCAAAGGCAAGAAATTTTAACAGTGACAAAAGGATTTGTCAGCTCAATCCAACCAACACGTACTGCTTGTTACTGGGTTGCTTGCTACTCAAAAGATGATGAAGACGTGCCAATGGCAGTCCATAAAAAAGTTCTAACCTACAAGGTAGGTCAAGATAAAGACAAACTCATTCTTAATTATTGCCACCAGCTTTTAAAGATTAACAAAACAATTTGGGAAGTGCTCGTTCATCAAGGACCCCATGAGGTTCCAGAGCATGGTGACCAGATTGTTTTACAGATGAGCCGAACTGCTTTCCGTGGCTCGACAGTAATCGTTTAATCCTTTATAATTTTTTTGGTTCTGCAGACCCTCGTGGCCACGAGAAAGATCAGTCAGTTTCAGGGCTGACTGACCACTGATATCACAGAGTGGAAGCTGTGATGTCAACGATGAAGCAGATAGAGGAATAAGGGCCGACCCTTATTTAAAACCCGTGAACGGGATCCTCTACTGTTACAACAATCCTCCTGTCTGGATGGGACGATACTTCTCACCGCGATACCGCAGCCACAACGTGGGGCGATGAGCAAGGTTCCACCAGTTACGATTCTTCAGTGCTTCTTCTTCCTTGTTATAGGAAACACCGCGATAAGTTAATTGAGTCATGGCAACAGCCACATACAATTAACTGTACAAAATTGTAGTAATTGTTACAGCTTAGGAGGTAACATTACTCCTTAAATTACTATTAAGATTAGGGGCGCAACCCCACCGATAGCTACACGGCAGGGCTGTTCACTTACCGCTAACAGGAAAATGCTAAAACTGTTAGCCCCCAGGGCCTGCCGCATTTCTTCTACGGCCCCATCCTATAATAGGTTCTATGTGCTTTACAAGAATCTCATTATGGCCGTATTATGCAAACCAAAGATCATAGGGACAGTTGCCTGTGATTCCGGTTCCATCGCTCTTGTTGATCCATCTCATCTCGAAGTATCGGATACAGATACTGTGCAGCTTCCTCATTGGAATCTGTTCACTTCTATTGATACTGAAATTGGAGATGGAGAATTTGTTGTCTATGCTCAACGTGACAACCGTGGTTGTTTGCGTCGTGTCATCATTGAAATTGAATGACTTCTACTTACATCTTCCTGCTTTGGGTTTTCATTAATATTATTTTTTTATTTAACTTTAATCTTCCGGTTGGTTACCTAGTTATTGTCAACCTATCCTTTATAGTGGCGAGTATCCTTTCAGACACTGAACCTAACAACCGGATATGAGCAACCTGCTTGACCCCAGGCGTGAGCCTAACCGTTGGCTTGCTGCTATGTTTGACCACCTTCTTCAAGTAGGTGATGCTGACTCACTTGATTCTTTGCGCTCTGGTTACTATCAACTTTGTAATGTTGTTGAGCCTGGTCTTATCGATAGTCTCTTTGAGCCGTGGATTGAAGCATATCTTCAAGGACTCCAGGATGAGGATGGAACAGAAAACATTCAAAATATCCAGCGTCCACCGCAGGGGCTAGAGGATCTACCGGAACCACTCCAATAATTTTCCCTAGTTCATACAGCGGTTCAGCTGCATACGGTGGCCTATGCCACCAGAACTTCAAGGCTTCCCAGTCTACTGACCAGTCCGGGTGGTATGCCAACCACCTGGACCATGCTTTAAATTGTTTTTCTGGGTGACGTGAAGTGCAATCTAAATATAAACAGTCGCCAGGTTCTAATTGCCAACGTGCTACTAGTAACTGTTTAAAGCCTTGGTTGATTGATTTGAATCCACCTTTTCCTGTTAGGTGGCTGCGCATATTACTAGCACGTTTGTTCTTTTTATTTTGGTACCAATCATTAAGCTGTCGCTTTGATTTACTGATGGCATAAGCAACGCGCCATACCCAATGATTACCAGTAAAACAAAACTCTGGTGTTAAAAAAAGTTTGCAATACTGATCATTGATTTTAAACGTAGTAGTGCTACGCTTGCGGCATACTCTATAGGTCATGGCGTGGACGATCTTATCATCGCTATCCAACAAGATCCCGAACTCTGGGAAATTGTTGAAAAGCTGAAAAGTCCTGATGAAGATCTAGAAGATTTCCTGCTCAGCATAGCGCATATGCTATCGATTGAATTCCAGGAACTTCATAAGACAGATCTTTCTGACAAACTTGCTTCCCTTTTTGGTGGTCTTCCTAATAAGTCACTGATCATGGCACCAATGCTTCTGCATATTGCACTGGATATTTTTCTGATGCGTGCCATTCCTCAGCAGGTGGAGGCGTGAGATGCAACGCGGCTATGTGCTCTGTAACTATGATCTCTCCCAGGTGTTATGTCTAACGCCTGAGAAGGACGGCGTAGTACTACAAGATGTAAGTAGTACGAAAGTATTAAACAAAGCAATGTGCCTGCCTGATCTGACTGAAGCAAAAAATGTTTCACAAATGCTTCAGGCTAAAGACCTGACAGGTAACCTTGAAATTGTTAACGTAGCTCGACTCTATAAAAAATTCTTCTAAGGTGATCTCAATATGAGACTCATTTTAAAACTACGTGAATTGGGCACAACTGCTAGAATTGTGTCCTCTTTGTTGTTTTTTAAAAGTCAAGTGGTTGAATTTAAAAAATGTTCTTGTTGTCAAAAGCTAAAATCTGTCGAAGAATTTTATAAACGAGGAAGTTGCAAACGAGAACGGTCACAAAAATACCGTTCTCATTGTAAAGAATGTCTTTCAATTAAGGCTGCTGTTCGTTGGGAAACAGATGAAAATTTTAAGCAAAGGGGTAAAGACCACGCTTATAGATATAATTTAAAGAAAAATTACGGTATAACTGAAGCTGATTATTTAAAGATACTTGCTAAACAAAACGGAGTTTGCAAAATATGTAAGCAAAATAGTCATTTAAAATCTGGAAGATTAGCCCTGGATCATTGTCATAAAACAAATAAGATTAGAGGTTTACTTTGTACTAAATGTAATGCGGCAATTGGTATGCTTCAAGATAATATTAATTTATTAAAAGCAGCTATTGAATATTTGGAGGAATATCAAGATGTTTAACTTTGTACTAGATATTGAAACAAATGGACTTCTTCCAGAACTGGATACTCTTCATTGCTTAGTATTAAAAGATATAAATACAGGAACATTGTATAGTTGTGCTGATCAAAATGGGTATATTCCTATAGAGAAAGGATTAGATATTATTTCACAAGCAGATAAACTTATTTTTCATAACGGTATCAAATTTGATATACCTGCCCTTAGAAAAATATATCCAGGCTTGCAACTTAAATCTAATGTTCAGTACTACGATACCCTAGTAGTCAGCAGGGTTATGTGGCCTGAACTAGAACCAATCGACTCAGCTAAGTTCTCCCATATCCCACGTAAATACTTCGGTCGCCACAGCCTTGCCGCTTGGGGTGAGCGCCTCGGTGTTAGTAAGATTAACTTTAAAGAAGAAAGTAAAAAAGATAATGATGAAGTAGAAGATGTATGGGAGAAATGGACACCAACAATGCAAACATATTGTGAAGGTGACGTAGAAGTATCGACTAGACTATATGAATATCTTTCCTGCCAACAACTGGATTCCAGGTGTCTGGAACTAGAGCATGAGTTTGCTTTAGTTATGGCACAGCAGGAAACATTTGGGTTTCCCTTCAATGAAAAGGCAGCCTATGCGTTGGTCAACACGCTCAAAGCTCGACGCTCTGAGCTTGAGGATGAACTCCAAGAAACCTTCCCGCCAATCGAGAAGGAACGCTGGTCGGAAAAGACTGGCAAACAACTTAAAACAGAGGTTACAGTATTCAATCCTGCCTCCAGGACTCAGATATCACAGAGGCTTACATCTAAATATCCAGAGATTACGTTTGAATCCACCGAGAAAGGTAAGCCTAAGGTGGATGATGATGTTTTGGAACTTCTTGGGCAGAAGTATCCAGAAGCTAAGCTCCTTGCTGAATACCAACTCTTTAATAAAAGGCTGGGTCAAATCGCTGAAGGGAAGGAAGCGTGGCTGAAACATTGCAGGACTTATAACGATGGCCGTATTCATGGCGAAGTTATTACTAACGCTTGCATTAGCGGCCGATGTAGCCACAAACGGCCCAACATGGCTCAAGTCCCCAGTGTTGGTCACGCTTTTGGAGCTGAGTGCAGGGCTCTGTTTTATGCTCCTGATGGTTGGCTGCTGGTTGGTGCTGATGCTTCTGGACTCGAACTCCGGGCGCTAGGTTCCTGGCTTGCTTACTTTGATGACGGTGAGTACGCCAGGTTAGTCAGCACTGAGGGTTTTGATATCCACACATACAATGCCAAACTCTTTGGGATCTACGATGGTGTCGGTGAGATCAGCAAAGCTACCCGTGATCTTTCGAAGCGGCTTATTTATTGCATCTTGTATGGTGGCGGTGCAAAAAAGACTGGATCCATTATATCTCCTGATGAAACTGAAGATACCCAGTACAGGCAAGGTAAGAAAACGATTGATACTTTCTATCGGAATCTACCTGCTATCAAGAAGCTTAAAGATCTCATCGACGAACGCATTACGCAACGCGGTTATCTTACTGGTATTGATGGCAGACGGTTACAGATTCGCTCTAAACATTCAGCCCTCAACCAACTTCTCCAATCCACGGGAGCCATCGCGGTAAAGAAAGCAACAACAATTCTTTATGACGATCTCACCAATGAAGGATTAATCTTTGCAAAAGATTGGGGATTTGTTGCACACGTCCACGATGAATACCAGGCTTTAGTTAAGCCTGAGTATGTTGATCTTTATACCAAATTAGCTATTGATTCTTTCCGTAAATCTGGTGAGTACTTTGATCTTAAATGTCCTTTGACTGGTGAAGCTAGGACAGGTAAGAACTGGCAAGAGACTCACTAGAAAGGTCGTTGTCTTACTCGACGTGCTTTTAATCGAGAGATTGCTGAACGGATTGATTGTTCATTCCTTTCCAACTCACGAAGAGTTTCTTCATCTTCTCGTTCAAAATTCCTTTGATCAATATCATTTATTGAAAGATTATTTAAAGTTACTTTCTGAGTATCGTCATCATCATCGAATAAAGAAGAGAAACGATCACCTGCAAAACGAAAAGCCATGGTTAGTTTTGTAAAAGGTTAATTACTTTTTCTTTCCGCCGTTCTTTGCTTTGCGAGCATTGGCGTTACCGCTGTTCTGCTTAGCATTCTGCTTGGCAGTAGCAGCAGATTTTTTGTTCTTGGCCTTAGCCATTTTAATACTATCTTCTACTTGTCATTCTACGAGAACTCAGTACAGTATTGACGGTGCCCGCCCTTTCATGGAACCCCAACGCATTAGCGCTATTAAAGCCTCCTTGTACGATATGTCCATGGAGGAACTCCAAGACATGAGTGATGATCTCAGTGCTCTCATCTCAGTCTTAATTACACGCCAGGTGGCTATCGAAGATGCCATCTTGGATCGGCTTGAAGCTGCCTTTGCAAAACAGGCATGAACCCTGAGGAGCACAAATGGCATCAGCGTTTTACCTTGCTAGCTAGGCAAGTCGCCAGCTGGAGTAAGGATCCATCAACCCAGGTTGGTTGCGTGCTGACCAACAACAAAAAGGTTTTAAGTGTTGGATATAACGGATTTCCTAAAAATATTAGTGATGATTTAAACCGACTCATTGATCGTGAGCAAAAGTATGAAATCACTGTTCATGCTGAGGTTAATGCAGTCACAACAGCTGCACTTCATGGTGTCAGTACTGAAGGCGCTAACGCTTACATTACTTTCAATCCATGCTCTCGCTGTGCTGCTGTACTTATCAACGCAGGTATTAACGCCATCTATGTGGATGGCGGTGCCGAAATCCCTGAGCGTTGGTTAGAAAACTTTATCTTGGCCAGCAAAATTCTTGCTGAAGCCGGGGTAGAGTACCACACCATTGATCCCACTTCCTAATCATGAACACTCTGCTTGCCACTGGTATTTATGCCGGTGAAAAATTCATGGATAATGGTTTGCGTTTTGTGCAAATCAATCTTCCTAAAGTAGGTAACTCAGGAGCACAAGTTCCTTTGTTAGTTGTACCCAACAAAGCAGCAGGTGAAACCTTTGATGTGTTTCAACCTGGTGCATCATTGTTAGTTGGTGGTCGGTTGTATCCCAACCGTCAAGACTACAAGATGTACTTGGTTCCTAATCAAGTATTCCAAATTGCACCACCTAACTTAACTGTTAACCAGGTTAATCTTGCTGGTGGTGTTGGATTTATTCCAGAACAAAGCAAGGAAGATTTGTTTACTTTCTCGCTGATGTGCTCAGCCCCAGCGCAGCAAATCCTTGGCCACACCTGGGATGACAGCCTTGCCTTCCGCATGGAAGCATGGGGTGATGATGCTAAGCGCATGACTGCAAATCTTCACGTGGGACGGCAGATCGCGGTCAGTGGCGTGCTCCGCTACAACACCTGGACCACACAGGATGGTCAGCAGCGTGGTATGTACCAGGTCCGCGTGAAGAGTGGTACCTATGCCTTCTTTGGTAAGAACAAAAAGAAGGAAGAGCAGAACGAGCTGCGAGCTGTCAACACCGGCAATCGGTTTGAATCGCCAGCAGCTGTGACGGCTGAGCCTTACCAGTCTGCTGTGCAACTTCCTCCTCTCCAGCAGGATGTGCCAGCAGGTGTAACAAGTGATGATGTTCCTTTCTGATTGTCATGCCTCTTCAACTTGATCTCAAGCATCAAGAGCTTCTTTCTCTACAAGATGCTATTGCTTATGAGTTCTTTATGGATAATGTAAAGGACATTCTTGAAAGTTGTAAAGATGAAGATGAAGATTTTACAAAAGGAGTAGCAATGCTTGCTAAGTCTTCTTATGTTCTTGCAGAAATATTCTGTGCGACTCGTGAGTTGCACATTAATCCTTCTAGTGAATCATAAGAAAAAGTAATACGTAATAATGAATTCAATCCGCCTGCCTTAGCTAAGGTAGGGGAGCGAAGAACCAAGGGTTGTAGGTCATACTGCAACCTTTTCATCCTCAGGTCAGCGCCAGTGGACCAGCTCACTGTGCAGGTGCAACTCCTGCTCTGAGGACCATCCGACTGTTCCAAACAAAACTACTGCTCTGAACAAACTGAAATGACTTCAATTCTGAACCGCTACCTCAACACTGAGAAGTACCAGGGTGTCCTGCGTGACTTCTGCAACTGCCAGATCCTGAATGACAAGAGCCAATGCGGTCTCTTTCTGAAGGATACGGTGCTCGCCCGTATTGGCTGGACTGGTACTCCTGATCAATTCCCTGATGCCGAGGAGTACGAGCACACCTATAACAACGGTGACAGCAACAAAGGAATCTTCTTTAAGACTCCTCGCATGGTAGTCCTGCACTGCGGTTTCAGGAAAGATGTCACCTTTATCGAGAACTCCGAGAAGGGTGGCATTGAAGGAATTTATCCTCGTGATTCGTTTCTCTATGACGATTGGCAAGAGAAGAATCCCAACAAGCCTTCGCCCTACAAGCGTCGTCGCCTTGTTCTGATCTTCCTTGTTGATGAGAAGGGTACACCGGTTCATAAGAAGCCGCTGCTCCTTTCCATCCACGGTGGTGCTTCCAACCTGTTTACCGATGCTTATGGCACTTTCATCGAGCAGCTGGAGTCTGCATTTGCTGAATTTGCTGGACTGAAAGGTGGTGCTGGCTTTGACCCTAAGCAAGCTGCTGCTGCAATTTTCACTCCTACCTTTGGTTCTCAGCTCTATGGCGAAAGCAATAAGAGCTGGATTGCATTCCCTAAGCAATGGGTTGTCCCCACGGTCAAGAACATCGAGTCCTTCTTCCCTAAGGGTGAAGATGATATCGACTTCATTGAAGAAGTGTGGGAGACCTGCCCACCTGAGGTCTATGCCAAGTCCTTCTTCCAGCAGTGTGAGAAGGAGATTGGCTACCACGCCATCAAGCCTGGCCTGGATTTCTCCCTCCCTCCTGTTGAATCATCTGGCTCCAGTGCTCGTGTGCTGACCGGTGCACGGGACCCTGAGACCGGAGAGATTGAACTCTGATCTAGACTGCTTCTGGAATGTTCAGCCGCTCCTTCGGGGGCGGTTTTTTATTCTTCGTAGTAGGTCTTGATCACATCAGCTTCCAGGTTGGCAAGCCGAGAGATCAAACTTCTAATGATGGCTTGACGGTGTATAGCTAATTGAAGAAGTTTTAGTGCTCCTGCTCTTAAAACATCTGGATCAGTAACAGCTTCTAATTCCTTCGTAATCTTTGTTTGAAGAAACTCATCTTCTAAAGAAAGATTAAAGTCATCAGGACTGAACTTAAATTCAATCAATTCAAAGCCAGACATTATTGACATGGCATAATGTTCAGTCTAAACATTCAACATTTACCGTCAAGTAATTATTGTTACTGTGCTTGACACCACGGGCTGAGAACCTAGACTGGCACTGGCTTCTCAGCTCTCAGCTACAATGGCAAAGAAATCGTTAAGCGGCACAATCCACAAAGAGTCTGTGCCTAAACGCACATCCATTGGTCACGGCCGACGGAAGCGTGGTTCATTTAAGAACAGCAAAAAGTACAAAGGACAAGGGAAGGGTTGACCTTCTAGACCTGGAGTAAGTCTTAAAACTGCTCCTGCACACACCACCTGAACGTAATGACCGTAACTGAAGCGCTGCTTTCTGATGCTCAGCGTCTTGTGTATGGACGCAGAAGAATTATTGACACGCTCTATCAAGAAGATTCAGATAAATTCAAAGTTCTACAAGCTACCGATATTCAATCGATTTCACTCCAGGATGATCTGGTTTGTCTGGAACTAGCAGACACCCAACTCTATATAGAGCGGGCAAAAATCCTTAAAAATTTTTGGGAGCACCGCACACGCACCCCTTCCTACTTTGATTACAAGATCTGGAGCCAGGCACTGAGCAGTAGGCCGTGGCAAGGAACGCCTGTTGCAGCCTTGGATTACGGTCCCTCTTCCACTAGTGATGCACTGCAGCCGCTGTTGGGACGACCGCCCAGGATTCAGACAGATTGTGATGGCGTACAAAAACTGTACTTTGTCATGGAGAAAGAAGAGATGTGTAACTGTGAATCATGGAATCAAATGCATGTTCATAGACATGAACTTTCTGATGAGTTTTCTACTTATACTGACATAAAATTCAAGCCTATTTGTAAGCATTTACAATGGTGTTCTGCCAACATGTTGCTTCATGCAATTCGATTTGAATCCAGGCAGAACGATAAAGAGTACAACCCAAGAATCTGTGTCTACTATTTTGATCATCGTCGCGGTCTTTTACTTTATCGCGTTACTTATGACGGTGTAAAAACAGGTGGTCAGTGGCTACCAGTTGGTGGTTGGAAAGAAAAAGCTGTTTATGACAGTAACCACATGCCAACCGGAGCCTGCTGGCAAACGTTTACTGATGCTCTAACCCAAGATCCTCCCTTCAAACTATCGCCGTATTCCCATAGCCTGGGTGCATTGATGAATAGCACCCGCTCCAAACAGTCCTAATTGCACACCACCTCATTACTCACCATGGCTGACAAGCTTTCCCTGATTCAAATTGCTGAGTCCATCCAGCACATCAGCTTCTTGAAGGACATGCCTGACATTCCCGAGGATGAGCGGGCCATGCTGGAGCAGCACCTTCATGATCTGGCTTCTCGCCAGGAGTCAAAGTTTGATGCCATCATTGGCATGATCAAAAAGTGTGATGCTTATATCGAAGCATTACAAACTGAGATGGAAGAGATCAAAACAAATCTCGATGCATGGAAAAAGAATCGAGAGAAAATGGTTTCCATTGTTAAGTTTGCTTATCAACAGAACTTGATTGATAACAAACCAACAGGCGTTAAATATCAGGCTACCATTCGTAAAGTAAAGCCGCGTCTAGTAGATAACTTTGAGCATTGGGAAGAGGAAGATAAGACTGAGTTTGGTTTGCGTAAGACCACAACAGTTACCCGCATTAAAGATAACACTGTTGTAGATGTAAAACAAGAAGATATCCCAGATAAAGATCGTGTGCGTGATGCACTGGCTACAGATGATGGTTCAGCGCCAGCAGCAGCACAGCTTGTTCCTGGATTCTCCTTTGTTTATGAGCGTCGTAAGCGTCTATCAAACTAATTAATTTTGTTTTGCTAAAATTAATGAATATTACCTGGGCTTTGTAGTGAATCCCCCTAACTCAACTAATCGTTTTATCTTAACGGAAACTACTGACAATTTAATTGGTGGTCAGTTTCTTAATCCTAATGGTTCAGGTATTGGCCCTTCTACAAAAGGTAACGTTACGCCAACTCGTAAACCTATCCCAACACGGGGAGGCCGTCCTGTTGAACAAACCTTCCCGTCTATTTCAAACAGGACAACTCCTGTTCAATCGCAAACTGGTTACAATCCGGGTGAGCGCCAGGTGAATCCCGCTCCTAGTAATGTCGGTCCTATTACCCGCGCTGAAAAGCGTCCAGAACGAGGCCCTCAAAAACCTGTTGAAGGAAAACCAAAACCTAATATTGGTACTAAAGTTCAACCTAAAAACTCTGAAGAAGCAGAAAATCGTAAGCGGGAAGCTGTTAAAAAAGCAGTAGCACGTAAAGAAACTGTTAAAAAAGAAGCTCCTAAAAGTGAACCATTAGCAAAACGGATGGTTGAAAAAGTAAAAAGCAATAAGAGAACTCGCTGATAGCAAGATTAGAACTTAAGTCATGAGGAGCGTTTGCTAGCGTTCCTCATATTTTTTTATTTACCATGAGACGGTTTCGTTTCTGGCACCTCTGGGCAAAAGCACTTGGAGAGAAAACAGGTCGAACAGCATCAGAAGCAGATCAGGTCGCGCTCATTCGCTCTGTAATCTTTTTAACCTATTTCTTAACAAACTGTTTTATTGTTGCTGGTGTCATTCGCCACTGGAACAATTGAGTCTTACGTAGGACTTAACACTTTTTCCCTACCCTCC
>JACCDY010989234.1_pt1 | contig 14327 bp, 4 predicted proteins | sample 7446391 | NCBI WGS metagenome assembly JACCDY01 (sample SAMN15323451, study PRJNA562643) | freshwater metagenome | isolation source: river surface water | place: USA:Blue River Watershed | collected 2017-08-18 | reverse complement strand
GGCAAAGCCGATCAGGGCCTTGGGCTCGGCAATCACCACATCGCCCACAAAAGCGAAACCGGCGGACACGCCACCCATGGTCGGGTCGGTCAGCACGCTGATGTAGGGCAGGCCTTTTTTGGCCAGGCGAGTGAGTGCCGCGTTGGTCTTGGCCATCTGCATGAGGGACAGCAAGCCCTCTTGCATGCGGGCACCTCCGGTGGCCGTGAAGCAGACAAACGGCACTTTTTGTTCGATGGCGGTTTCGACGCCACGCACAAAGCGCTCACCGACGACCGAACCCATCGACCCGCCCATGAAGTCGAATTCAAAGCAGGCCGCGACCAGCTCGATGCTGTGCACCGCGCCGCCCATGACCACCAGCGCATCGGTTTCGCCGGTGTTGTCCATGGCTTCCTTCAGGCGCTCGGGGTACTTGCGGCTGTCCTTGAACTTGAGGGCATCGACCGGCACCACTTCCTGGCCGATCTCGTAGCGGCCTTCGCCGTCCAGAAAGGCGTTCAGGCGGGCACGCGCACCAATGCGGTGGTGGTGGCCGCAGCTGGGGCAGACGTTGACGTTTTGCTCCAGATCGTTTTTGTAGAGCACGGTCTCGCAGCTCGGGCATTTGATCCACAGGCCCTCGGGCACCGAGCGTCGATCGGCCGGGTCGGTGTGCTGGATCTTGGGCGGCAGCAGTTTTTCAAGCCAGGACATAGTGTGAGATTCTCAGTGAGTGTTTGGGGTGAGGTACTGGAAAAACATCCAGTCTCTAAAGGTTTCAACGATTATCCCCGATGTTGCCAACGAGGTATTCTTCCCAACCCTGACTTCGCAAAGCGCCAACTGTCACCTTAGCCCGATGGATCCAGAAAAATTCAACGCCATGAAACGCTTGAGCGTTTGGGCCGCGAGGGTACTGACCTTGTGGTTTTCGTTGGGCATTTTTGCACCAGCTGTAGCCGGGTGGCCTTCGCCAACGCCTTTGTCTTTGCATGTCTTGAAAGACCCATGGGGCAAGGAGTCGATCGAAACGGTCAGTGCACCTAGCCGATGGCAGGACTTCAAGCCCGTCCAGGGCAGCTTTGCAGAAGGCTTTACCCGGTCTGTCTATTGGTTCAGGGTGGAGGTGGCGGCCCCTGATGTTGCCGCCCAAATTTTGCCCAGTCGCTTGCTGGAGGTGCGTCCGACTTATCTGGACGATGTGCGCTTTTATCTTCCTGACCGGGGCAGACCCGGGCATTACACCGAGCACCGGCATGGTGATCGGCTGCCTTTCAGTCAGCGCGAGGTGGCTACCCGTACCCTGGTGCAGACCGTGGTGTTCCGTGACGCCGCGCCCCAGATCATCTATGTGCGCTTGCAAACCACCAGCAGCGCCGTCTTCACACTGCAGGCTTGGCGCCCGGCCGATTTTCTGGTTGCTGCAACGGCCGAGTATGCGCTCTTGGGTATTCTGGTCGGGGGATATCTTTTTGCGCTCATCGCCAACCTGCCCGGACTTTTGCGCAGGCAAGACGCCCTGGCTTTTTATTTCTCGGCGTACGTGCTGTCAGGCCTGATGGTGCTGGTTTTTGTGCAGGGCCTGGGCGCGCAGTTCCTGCTTCCGCAGATGCCGTCCCTGGCCGACCCTCTGGTGCCCATCGGTTCCATTTTGCTGACCTTGACGGCGACGGCTTTTTACCGGATCGCTCTGCAGGTCGATCGCTGGAGTCCCTGGGCAAACCGCTTTTATTTCGCCGTCATTGCCCTGACCTGTGTGAGCTTGCCCGCCCCTTTTCTGGGTTACTACGACAAGGTGGCGCAGTGGTTATTCATATCGGTCTTGATGGTGCTGGCGGTGGGCTCTCTGCGTTGTCTGCAGCTGTGGCGAGATGAAGAGCCGGATGCACGTCTTTTGCTGCTGGCTCACCTGATTACCCTGGTGGGTGCGTTGCCCTCGGTGCTGGCATTGTTGGGTTGGGTTTCAGGCGATTTTTTGGTCGTCTATGTTTACCAGGCTGGTATTTTGGGCAGCGTGCTGGCGGTACAGATCACCCTCAAGCGACGCAACCAAAGGCTTGAAGTTTTGCTGCTGACGAGCCAGCAGGAGCAAATTCGCGTGCAGGCAGTGGCTGATGAGCAGCATGCCGTGGCCGAGCAACGCCGCCGCTTCATTGACATGATCACCCATGAGCTCAAGACGCCTTTGTCGGTGATCCGCATGCGGCTGGGCTTGTCCAGTCCATCGGCCGCCATCGACAACCATGCCCGGCAGGCCGTGCATGACATGGACGCCGTGATCGACCGCATTGCCCAACTGGGCCGGCTCGAGGATGGTGCAGCGCAGGTCAAGCCCATCGTCTGCGACATGGCGCAAATGGTCGACGAGTGTCTTGCCGCACAACCGGAGTTCCAGCGGCGCTGCCAGCGGGTCTGGCAGGCGGACTGCAACCCGCTGGTCCGGGCCGATCCGGTCTTGCTGCGCACCGTGCTCACCAACCTGCTTGACAATGCCTGCAAGTATTCGCCTGCGGGCAGCAGTGTGCTGCTGGAGTGTGCAGACCAGCCACGAGGCGGATGCAGCGGCTTGTTGATGCGGGTGTCCAACGCGGCAGGGCCTGCTGGCCGTCCGGACCCGAAGCATTTGTTTGAAAAGTATTACCGTGCCCCTGGAGCACGCCAGCATGTGGGCAGTGGTCTGGGCCTGCACATCGTCCGTAACCTTTGCGCGTCCATGGGCGCCAGCCTCGAGTACAAGGCGCAAGAGTCTGAGATTGTTTTTGAACTGTGGGTACCCCGTTGAACATTCTGGTGGTCGAAGACCACGATCCCTTGCGGGCCGTCACCGTCGAGGTTTTGCGCATGCAGGGCCACGCGGTCATGGAGGCCGCCAGCGCCGAAGCGCTGGACGAACTTTCGCCTGACCGGCGTTTTGATGTGGCCGTGCTGGACCTCAACCTGCCGGGCGAAGACGGCTTTTCGTTGGCGGCGCGCCTGCGCAAGACCTGTCCAGGCATTGGCATCGTCATGGTGACGGTGCGCCATGCGCTGGACGACAAACTCACGGCGTACCAGCAGGGCGCAGACGTTTACCTGACCAAGCCGACCGACCCGGCCGAGTTGTGTGCCGTGGTGGAGGCGCTGCAAAGGCGCCTGGTGCGAGATGCAGCGGTCGAGGATTCCAGCACACCACTGTGCCTGGATGTGGGCAAGGCCCGGCTCTTCTCCAGTGACACCAGCCTGAGCCTGCGCATGCCCGAGGCGCGGGTTCTGCAAGCGCTGGTGCTGGCACCTCAGGGCTTTCTGGAGCATTGGCAGCTGCTGCAGATCCTGGCCAAGCCTGTGGACGAGCAAGGCAAGGCCCAGCTCGAGGTGCTGGTCTCGCGACTTCGCACCAAGCTGCACCAGCTCGGGGCAGCAGCGCCGGCGATTCGCGCGGAGCGGGGACGTGGTTATCGACTGTGTGTGGAGCTGCAGTTAATCTAATTCATTAAAAACACTAAAAACAGCAAGGTTTGGCAAGCTTACCCGGTTTTGGCGGCTTACCGTACGGCACGCGCACATGCGCAACCGTTGCGGAGAGCCTGAATGAAGACCAGCCTGAACCACACCTATCGCCTCGTCTGGAGCGATGCCTTGCAAACCTTTGTGCCCGTGGCCGAATGCGCCCGGGGGCGTGGCAAAGGCGGCAAAAAAAGCGCACGGGCACGCAGTCTGATGCTCGGCATCGCCTTGCTCGCTGGCGCAGCAGTGCACGCCCAGTTGCCCACCGGGGGGCAGGTCACGGCCGGCTCGGCCAGCATGGCCACACAAGGCAAGACCCTGACCATCACCCAAACCAGCGATCGCATGGCGGCAGACTGGCAAAGCTTCAGCATTGGCCAAGGCCATACCGTCAACTTTGTGCAGCCGGGCAGCCACGCCGTGGCGCTCAACCGGGTGCTGGGGTCTGACGTGTCGGTCATCCAGGGCGCGCTCAACGCTAACGGCCAGGTGTTCCTGGTCAACCCCAACGGCGTGCTGTTCACCAAAGACGCGCAGGTGAATGTGGGCGGCATTGTGGCCAGCACACTGAACATCAGCACGCAAGACTTCATGGCCGGTAACTACAAGTTTGAAGGTGCGAGCAGCAACGCCATCGTCAATCAGGGGCGCATCACTGCGCACGGCAATGGCCAGGGTGGCGGCACCGTGGCCCTGATTGCCGCCAGGATCAACAATGAAGGCGCATTGACCGCCGAAAAAGGCAACGTGCTGATGGGCGCTGGCCGCAAGGTCACGCTGGACCTGGGTGGGCCGGTGAAGATTCAGGTGGAAGAGGGGGCGCTGGACGCGCTGATTGAGCAGGGCGGCGCCATCAAGGCCGATGGTGGCTTGGTGTACCTGAGTGCCAAGTCAGCAGGGGACCTGGTCAGTACGGTCATCAACCACACCGGCATCACCGAGGCCCAGACGCTGGCGACGGGGGAGAAGGGCGAGATTTATCTGATGGGCGACATGGCGCGCGGGCAGATTGAGGTGGGCGGCACGCTCAAGGCCGAGGGCGGCTTCGTGGAAACCTCAGCGGCCAAGGTGGAGGTGCAAGCCGGCACGCAGGTACAGGCCGGCCACTGGCTGCTCGACCCCACCAACATCACCGTCGACTCCGCCCTGGCCAGCACCCTGCAAGGGCAGCTCGCCAGCGGTGCCGCCACCGTCACGACCGCCAGCGTCAACGCCGATGCCGGCGACATCACCGTCAACAGTGGCATCACCTGGACCAGCGGCAATACGCTCACCCTGCGCGCCGACCGCAACATCACCGTCAACGCCACGCTGGATGCCAGCGGCGGCAGCGGCGGCAAGCTGGCGCTGCAATACGGTCAAGCTGCCCTGGCCGCCAACAACACCGCCACCTACACCATCAACGCCCCGGTGAATCTCAAAGCCGGTGCCAATTTCAGCACCAAGCTGGGCAGCGATGGTGCCACCAACGCCTATACCGTGGTCACCACCGCCGACGCGCTGCAAGCGATTCTGTGGAGTGGTCGCTACGCTCTGGGCAGCAACATCAACCTGCAAGGGCGCACCTGGACACCGTTTGGCACGGCAGCCAGCACGTACAAAGGCTCGATCGACGGATTGGGCCATACCATCAGCAACCTGACCCATACCGGTACGTCGTTTCTCGGACTGGTGGGCAACAGTGCCAATGCCGATTTCCGCAATCTGAACCTCGATAATTTCACGATCACCTCGACCGCCGCAGCGGGAGAAGCGGCTTACGCCGGGGCATTGTCCGGTCGGTCAAAGGACTCCAGCTTTTACAACATTGGCTACAAAAACATCACCGTATCAGGAGGCAGCAATACCTTTGCCACGGGCGAGGGGACGAGGGAAATTGGCGGTTTGCTTGGGTCAGTCTCAGGCGCTGCCCGCATCAGCCAAGTGCGCGGTGAAAACATCACCCTCAATGGCTTGTCCCAACTGGGGGGGCTGGCGGGAACTTTCTATCCGACTACGACCGACGCCGTGAGTGATGTGCAACTCAAGGGCGTGACCATCACAATCGGCGGGTATCAGCCGCTGGCCGCAAACAATGTGGGCGGACTCATGGGTCGGTTTGAAAGCCGAGGCACCGGGAATTCCAAGCTCACGCGCAGCGGCGTGAGCAATGTGGACATCCGCACCAAAGCAGGCCAAAAAACCAACGGCAACATTGGGGGCCTGATCGGCGGGACCTATAAGGTCAGTATCACCGAGAGCTACAGCAGCGGCAGTGTGGTGGCAGACAATGTCTTGACCAGTACGAACTGGATCTACGGCGGGGTGGGCGGCCTGGTTGGGGTCTTGCAACTGTCGTCCCTGGAGAATACCTATGCGCAGACCGCGGTCACGCTCAATGGCAACCACACGAGTTTTCAGGGCCTAGGCGGCCTAGTCGGCCACGCGGCAGACACCAGCAGCATCATCAACAGCTATTCCACGGGTCAAGTCAGTTCCAATATGACCGGAACGGCCGCCAAATACATTGGCGGCTTTCTCGGGTCTAACAAAACGGCCAACGGCTTGACGCTGGTCAACAACTTTTGGGACAACACCTCCAGTGGCCGCAGCAACGCCATTGGCTCGGGCTCGACAGCTTCCACCAGCGCCAGCGCGCCAATAGCCTTGACCACCATCAACCGCTATACCCAAGCGACCTACACTCAAGGTCTCTATACCGACTTCGATTTCACCAACGTCTGGCGCATTTACGCAGGCTGGTCCTACCCGGTGTTGCGCGCCCTGCAAAACTCCCTGACGGTGCAGGCCAACAACCAGAGCAAGGTGTTTGACGGCAGCAACCACAGCGGCGGCAATGGCGTCCTGTATTTTGCCAAAGGTGCCCCCGTCACCCCACCCACGCTGACCGGCAGCCTGAGCTTCAGCGGCACCAGCCAGGGCGCGCGCAATGTTGGCAGCTATGCCATGACCCCCGGCGGCTACACCGGCATCACGCGCAGCACCCAGCAGGACTACCAAGACTGGCACGACGCCATCACTTATGTCGGTGGCACGCTGACCATCACCGCCAAGCCAGTGAGCATCACCGGGCTGTCCGCAGCCGACAAGGTTTATGACGCCACCACCAACGCCACCCTGACGGGCACAGCGGCCATCAGCGGCCTGAGCGGCGCGGATGCCGTAAGCGTCAGCGGCACCGTCAGTGGCAGCTTCGCCGACAAAAATGTCGGCACAGCCAAACCCATCACCCTGACCGGCCTGAGCCTGACCGGCGCCGATGCCAGCAACTACAGCCTGAGCTTGCCCAGCCTCACCGCCAACATCACCAAGGCCAGCCTGAGCCTGAGCGGCCTCACCGCCGCTGACAAGACCTTTGACGGCACCACCACCGCCAAACTCAGCGGCAGCACCAGCATCACCCCGCTGGGTACCGATGACGTGGCGCTGAGCGGCGTCATCACCGGCAGCTTTGCCGACGCCAATGCTGGCAGCGGCAAGACCGTCACCATCCCCAGCGTGACGCTGGTGGGTAAAGATGCCGGCAACTACAGCTTCACCTCGCCCAGCGGCCTGACCGCGACGATCAACAAAGCGCCGCTGCTGATCACCGCCAACGACTTTGTCTCATCGGCCAGCACCACGCCCAGCGTGGCCAGCCAGTCGGGTTGCGCCTTGATCGCCAATTGCGTCAGCGGCATTAGCTTGAGCGGCGGTGCTCTGGGACTGAGTTTTGCGAACGGTCAACTGGCCAGCAACTACAACACCACGCTGCAGCTGGGTAACGCTACCGGGCGGTTGGAGGTGAACCGGCCGCTGAGCTGGAGCGGCTTCAACCTGACGCTCTCCGCCGCGACCGATATCCACATCAACAACACCCTCACTGCCAGCGGCGCCAGCGACAAGGTGACGCTGCGCTATGGCCAGGGCGCGGTGGCGGCGAGCAATACCGCCGCTTATCGCTTTGGTCTTTCCGATACCGGATTTGCCGGCAAGCTGAACTTGCTGGCCGGGCAGAATTTGAGCACCAAGCTGGGTCGTGACGGGACGGAAAATACCTGGACGGTATTGACTGATCAGGCTGGGCTGCAAAACATCAACAACGGGCTTTCAGGTCGCTATGCCCTGGGCGCCAATGTTGATGCCAGTGGCTCGGAGTGGACCACGCTGGGCAACGCTACCACCAAATTCACTGGTCAGTTCGATGGCTTGGGCCATACGGTAAGCGGGCTGACCATCACCAAGACCAGTGATGTGGCCAACAACTACCAGGGCCTGTTCGGCTACACCAATGGCGCCAGCCTCGCCAACATCGGTATGGAAACCCCAACCATTACGGCGGCCCGCTTCATTGGCGGCCTAGTCGGTCAGGGGGACGCCACCAGCATCACGCAAAGCTATGTAAAGAACGCCACCCTCACCGGCGAGCGCGGTGTCGGCGGACTGGCGGGCTATTTGCGGCTCGCTTCGAATGTGGCCGATACCTTCGCCACCGGCGTCATCAACGGCAACGGTGTGGCAGATATTTCCTTTAACGGCGGCCTGGTCGGCCTCGTCGAGGGCTTCACTGCGGGGAGCGGAAACCCGGCTGCCAACATCCGCCGCAGCTTCGCCAATGTGAATGTGACCCCAACCGGAACCGCGACGCGCGTGGCCGGTGGCCTGGTCGGCCTGTTCCGTGGCGCCGGGGAGATCGAGGACAGCTTCGCGCTGGGCAGCGTGAGCGGTCGCGCCGCTCTGGGTGCCGATGGCGTCGGCGGGCTGGTCGGTCGCTTCGGCGGGGATGCGAGTCCGGATGCTCCCACGATGACGCGCAGCTATGCCAGCGGCGCGGTAACCACTACCGGCGGCACCATCATCGGTGGCCTGATTGGCTACTCGACTACCGGCACGGTGACCGATTCCGTCTGGAACACAGACACCACCGGCCGGGCCACCAGCGCCGGCGGTGCCGGTGCGGTCGGCAAGACCAGCGAGCAGATGCAGACGCTGAAGACCTTCGCTAACTGGAACGCGGCATTTACCGACGCCACCAGCTACGCTGGCATCAGTGACTTCCGCCAGCCCGGTATCGCGCTCGACGGCAGCGGCCAGTGGCGCATGAACCCCAAGTACATCCCCTACACCCTCACCACCATCGGCACGGGCAATTACACCTACAACGCGCAGGCGCAAACCCCGGTGCAATGGGATAGCAAGGCGGTACTCGGTACGGCCTTTGCCAACTGGGTGCTGGGCACGGATTACAAATTCACGCACAGTGGCAGCGACGTGACCGGCTTTACCAATGCCGGCACGTACAACCCGGTGAGCGTGAGCATTTTGCGCAGCGGCTACAACAACGCCAGCGCGGGCAACACCACCGGCAGTCTGACCATCGACAAAGCGGCGCTCACGGTGCGCGCCAATGACGATGCGCGCTTTGTCACGCAAACCGATAACACCGGCTACGCTGGCGTGAGCTACAGCGGCTTCAAGGGCAGCGATACGGCCTCGGTCTTGGGTACACCCACGATTACGCGCAGCGACAGCGGCAACAACAACACGGGCAGCTACACACTTACGCCCAGCGGCTTGAGTTCAGTCAACTACGCCTTCAGCTACCAGAACGGCAGCTACCAGATCGTCGGCGCCGACAAGATGCTGGTGAAGGCTGGTACGGTCAACTCCATTTACGGCCAGACGGTGGATTGGACCACCCCGACGGTGCAGTATGTAGCGGGTGGTAGTGTGCTGGACTTGGTAAAGCAATCACAGGCAGGCGCAGCCTTCGTCTTCCAAGAGAGCGCCACGCCATCCAACACCGTGTCGTTCACATTGGGGCTGACCGGCACTACGCTGAGCGGTAGCAGCAACGTGAAAGCGGGCACGTATGTGCTGGCGGGCACGGGTTTCGCCGACAATACGTCCAACTACAACGGCGGTGAAGCAGGTGTTGTGTACTCGGGCAAGTTGGTGGTAGCGCCCAAAGCCATCACGGTGAGCTACAGCGCCAGCAAGACCTATGACGCTGGCACCAGTCTCACGCCATCGTCCGTGACCTCCAGCGGCATCATCACCAACGACGTCGTGAGCTTCTCGGGCAGCGGTAGCTTCACCAGCAAGAATGCCGGCAGCAATCTGGGCTACAGCCTCACCGTCACGCCTGACGGCGCGGACAAGGACAACTACGTCATCAGCAATGCGCTCACATCCGGCAGCAATTTTTTGCTGAGCGGTAGCGATGGCGCGATCAGTAAAGCCAACCTGACGGTGAGCGGGTTGACCGCCAGCAACAAGGTGTATGACGGCTCGGTTAATACCCCCTTGGGCGGCACGGCTAGCGTCACCGCTTTGGGCAGTGACTCGCTGAGCCTAACTGGTAAGGCCGTGGGCGTGTTTGCTGACAAGAATGTGGGCAATGGCAAGGCCGTGACGGTGAGCGGTGTGAGTCTTGCCGGTACCGATGCCGGAAACTACACCCTGACCCAGCAAAGTGGCCTGACGGCGAACATCACCGCCGCGAGCATCAGCGCGATCACCGGCATCACGGCGGCGGACAAGACCTACGATGGCACCACCGACACCACGCTCAACAGCGACGCGGCCAGCTTCACCGGCATGGTGGTTGGCGACACGCTGACCGTGGCCAGCGCCACGGGGGCTTTCGCCGACAAGAACGCTGGTGCCGGCAAAACGGTCAACATCACCGGCTTGGCACTGGGTGGTACCGATGCCGGCAACTACACGCTGGCCAGCACCACGGCCAGCACTACGGCAACCATCGTCAAAGCCGGCATCAGCGCGGTGACTGGCATCACCGCGGCGGACAAGACGTATGACGGCAGCACCAGTGCCACGCTCGATTCCACCAGTGCCAGCTTCACCGGCCGGTTGGACGGTGATGCCCTGACGGTGTCCACCGCCACCGGCGCCTTCGAGGACAAAAATGCCGCGACCGGCAAGACGGTGAGCATCAGCGGCATTACCCTGGGTGGCGCGGATGCCGGCAACTACCAGTTGACCAGCGACACGGCCACGGCCACCGCCGCGATCACTCCCAAGGCGCTGACCATGACGGGCAGCACTGCGCAAAACAAGACTTACGATGGCTCGACCACGGCGAGCGTCAGCCCCGGCACGCTCAGCGGCTTTGTTGGCGACGAAACGGTGCTGGCCAGCGCCAGTGGTGAGTTCAACAGCAAGGACGTCGCCTCCGCCAACAGCGTGACCGCCACGTACACCCTCGCCAACGGCAGCAACGGCGGTCTGGCCAGCAACTATAGCCTGGCAGCACAAAGTCTTGCGGTCAGCATCTCAGCGCGGGAAATCAGCGTCGGGGGGCTGACCGTCAACGACAAGGTGTACGACGGCACCACCACAGCCACGCTGGGTGGCACAGCCAGCATCACGCCCCTTGACGGCGACATTGTCAGCCTCACTGGCACGGCGACGGGCGCGTTCGCTGACAAGAATGTGGGCTACGGCAAAGAGGTGACGATCAGCGGTCTCGGTCTTGCAGGCGCACAGGCCAGCAACTATTCACTGGCCGCCATCGGTGCCATGACTGCCAACATCACACCGAAAACCTTGGTCATCAGCGGCAGCACGGTGGCGGACAAGGTGTACGACGGCACGACTGTGGCCACGGTCACGCCGGGCACGCTCAGTGGCTTTGTTGGCAGCGAGACCGTGGGAGCGGTTGGTCTGGGCGACTTCAATGACAAGAACGCAGGACCTGCCAAACCGGTGACCGTGTATTACAACCTGGTGGATGGCACGAACGGTGGGTTGGCTGACAACTACAGGGTAGCGGCAGAAAATCTTTCTGCGGCCATCACTCGCGCAAGTATCAGTGCGGTGACCGGTATTACCGCTGCGGACAAGACGTATGACGGGAGCACCAGTGCCACGCTGAACACCGGCGCTGCCGGCTTCACCGGTTTGGTGGCTAATGACAGCCTGAGTGTCGCCGGCGCCAGGGGTGTATTTGCCGACAGCACTGTCGGTACTGGCAAGACGGTGAACATCACGGATATCAGTCTGGGCGGTACCGATGCCAGCAACTACACCTTGGCCAGCACGACGGCGACGACGGCAGCCAGCATCATCGCCGCACCAGAGCCGACAACCACATTGGTACCCGAGTCGGTAAAGGTTGCAGTCATTCAGACGGCTCAGTTGATGACTGTCTCTGGTGTGGCCAGCGGGCCATCTGCGGGTGGCTCAGGTATGGCAGCGGGTAGCTTGAGCAGTGGTAATGCGGTACTTTCATTTATGTCGCCGGTGACGCCAAGTCCGTCGAGCAGTTCCGTCTCTGGAGGCGCAACGCCACAGGTGACGGTCAGCGGCGGCCTGCGGCTGGTCAGTGTCGATCAGGAGTCTGCAGCAGGTGCTGATAACCGGCTTGCTCAAAACCGTCCAGACCGTAGTCTGGGTGGCTTTGTCACAGTGACGGTGGTGCGTGGCGGTATCAGTGGGTTGATCAGCGATACGCCGCTGGATGAACTGCGTTAACTCACGCTGCAACAAGCTCTGACCTTTGATGCGAACAATGACCTCACAAAACGCCATGCATCTCACGACTACTTTGCCTTCGACGAAACTTCGTGCAACTTCCTTGTACAGCGCCATGGTGGTGACAGGTCTGCTGACCTGCGCCACAGGTGCAGCCGCACAGGCACCAGACGCTGGTCAGGTGCTCCAACAACAGCAGCAACAGGTACCGGCGATACCGCGCGAGGGTCGTGCCATCCGCATCCCTGCGCCAGCCGAGTCAGTCACAGTGCCCGGTGGTAAAAAAATCACAGTGCAGGGAGTACGCTTTGCAGGCAACACGGTGCTGACTACCGAGGTACTGACCGCGGCCCTGCAAGAGTCTTTAGGCCAAAGCCTGGATCTGGCAGGTTTGCGTGGTTTGGCCCAGCGCGTGAGCGAGGTCTACCGCAGCACTGGCTACCCCTTTGCCCGTGCCTTTCTTCCAGCCCAGGCGCTGCAAGATGGTGTGGTGCACATCGAGGTGGTGGAAGGCCGCTATGGAAAGGTTCTGGCGCAGAGTGAAGATGCAGCCTTCGCCGCCAAGGCGCAGCCTTGGCTGGCTCCGCTGGTCAGTGGAGCGGTGATTGAGGGCGCTTTGCTGGAGAGGGTGACTTTGTTGATGGAGGACTTGCCTGGCATTCGCACTGCGCCGGTGATCCGTCCCGGGACGGTGCCTGGCACCGGGGATCTGGATGTACGCGTTAGTCCTGCCCCCATGCTGGATGCTCATGTTGGCTACGACAACCATGGCAACCGCTACAGCGGTTACCACCGCGTGCGCGCCAGTGCCAACATCAACAGCCCATTCCGGTTTGGTGACCAGCTCAGCCTGACGGGCCTGGTCTCTGAAGACAACCTGCGCCTGGGCTCGGTCAACTACAGCGCCCCGCTGGGCAGCTCGGGCTGGCGCGGTACCTTGGGTTATGCCTACACGTCTTACGAGCTGGGCAGGGAATTTGCCGCCAGCCAAACCCACGGTACGGCAGAGGTCAGCAGTGTCGGCGTCAGCTACCCCTTGGTGCGCAGCCAAAAGAGCAACGTGACCCTGTTGGCCACGGCGCAGCACAAGCGGCTCAAGGATGCCGCCAATGCACAGCCCACGGACATCAAATCCAGCGACAGCGTGCCGCTGACGCTGCAGTTCGACCACCGCGACAGCCTGGCAGGCGGCGGCATCACTTTTGGTTCTGTCAGCTGGACGCAGGGCAAACTGCAACGCAACCCTGCCAACGACAACAACACCTTGGGCTCATTCGGCAAGTTCAACCTGGACGTGATTCGCCTGCAGTCATTGCCTGATGGGTTCAGCCTGTATGGCCGCGTGAGCATGCAGACCGCCAACAAGAATCTGGACAGCTCCGAGGGCATGGTCCTGGCCGGGCCTGCCGGTGTTCGCGCTTACCCGGTGGGTGAGGCCAGCGGTGACGAGGGCTGGCTCACCCAGCTCGAGCTGCGCTACAGCATGGGCGCATTCGCCCCCTACGCGTTCTATGACCACGGCCGCGTTCGCACCGATGCCAAAGGCCCGAAGATTGAACGTGACCTGGCCGGAGGCGGTGTTGGCTTGCGTTACCTGCGTGGTGCCTGGAGTGCTGATCTGGCGCTGGCCTGGCGCGGTCAGGGCGGCCGCCCAGTGGACGCCAACGAGCGCGATGCCAAGCCACGCATGTGGCTGAGTGCCAGCTACCGGTTCTGAGGCCGCAGGCCAGCGGCCTGTCCGGGCTCAGGCGTCGAGCGCCTGGCGGATGCCGGACAGGAAGTCGGCAGCCACGGCATTGACCTTGTCGGCGCTCTCGTTTTCGATGAGCTGGATCAGGCGCGAGCCGATCACCACCGCGTCGGCCACGCGGCTAATCGCCTTGGCCGTGCTGGCGTCGCGGATGCCGAATCCCACGCCCACGGGCACGCTCACGTGCTGACGGATGCGCGGCAGCATGGCTTCCACAGCGGCGGTGTCGAGCGCGCCCGAGCCGGTCACGCCCTTGAGTGACACGTAATACACGTAGCCACTGGCTACCTGCGCGACTTGCTGCATGCGCTCGTCGGTCGAGGTGGGGGCCAGCAAAAAGATCAGGTCCATGCCGTGGGCGCGCAGTTTGGCGGCGAACTCGGCACATTCCTCAGGCGGGTAGTCCACCACCAGTACGCCGTCCACGCCGGCGTCAGAGGCATCTTTGATGAAGCTGTCCGCGCCGTGCTTCTGGTCGTAGCGCTCGATCGGGTTGGCGTAACCCATCAGCACCACGGGGGTCGTGCTGTTGGTCTGGCGGAACTCGCGCACCATGGCCAGCACCTGTGCCAGACCAATGCCGTAGGCCAGGGCGCGATCGCCGGCCTTCTGGATCACGGGGCCGTCTGCCGACGGG
>JACCDY010356139.1_pt1 | contig 14329 bp, 10 predicted proteins | sample 7446391 | NCBI WGS metagenome assembly JACCDY01 (sample SAMN15323451, study PRJNA562643) | freshwater metagenome | isolation source: river surface water | place: USA:Blue River Watershed | collected 2017-08-18 | reverse complement strand
GGTATTGCGCTCGATCATCGGCGTGGCGACGCTGCCCATGGTCTCGATGGAGAGGGTAAGCGGGGTCACGTCGAGGAGGAGGACGTCCTTCACGTCGCCCTTGAGCACGCCGGCCGGGCGGGCCGCGCCGATGGCCACGACTTCGGCCGGGTTGACGCCCTTGTGGGCTCCTTGCCGGCGAGGCTGCGGGCGATCTCGACGATCTTGGGCATGCGGGTCATGCCGCCGACGAGCACGAGCTCGTCGACCTGGGCCATCTTGAGTTCGGCGTCCTTGAGGCAAGCCTCGAACGGACGGCGGGTGCGCTCGGAGAGGTCGTCGCAGACCTTCTCCATCTGGGCGCGGGAGAGCGTGACGTTCAGGTGCTTCGGACCCGAGGCGTCGGCGGTGATGAACGGCAGGTTGATGTCGACCGAGTTGGAGGACGACAGGGCGATCTTGGCCTTCTCGGCTTCTTCCTTGAGGCGCTGGCGGGCCATCGGATCCTTGGAGAGGTCGATACCCTGCTCGACGCGGAAGCCGTCGACGAGCCACTGGATCAGGCGTTCGTCCCAGTTGTCGCCGCCGAGCTCGGTGTCGCCGTTGGTCGCGCGGACCTCGAAGACGCCGCCGCCGATCTCCCGCGCGGACACGTCGGAGGTACCGTCGCCTAGGTCGTAGACCGCGATCTTTTCGTCACCCTTCTTGTCGAGGCCGTAGGCGAGGGAGGCCGCGGTGGGCTCGTTGACGATGCGGAGCACCTCGAGGCCGGCGATGGTGCCGGCATCCTTGGTGGCCTGACGCTGCGCGTCATTGAAGTAGGCGGGGACGGTGATGACGGCCTGCGTGACCTTCTCGCCCAGGTAGGCCTCGGCGTCGGCCTTCAGCTTGGCGAGCACCTTGGCGGCGATCTCCTCGGGCGTGAAGACGCGCGGCTTGCCGTCGACTTCGCACTCGATGGCGGCGTCGCCGTTCTTACCCTCGACCACCTTGTACGGCAGCTTGGAGGCGATGGCCTTCACCTCGCCGAACTTGCGGCCGATGAGGCGCTTGGCGGAGAAGACCGTGTTCTTGGGATTGGTCACGGCTTGGCGCTTGGCCGCCTGGCCGACGAGGGTGTCGCCGTTCTTGGTGAAGGCGACGATCGAGGGCGTGGTGCGCGCACCTTCGGAGTTGGGGATGACGACGGACTCGCCTGCTTCCAGGACGGCCATGCAGGAATTGGTGGTGCCGAGGTCGATGCCGATGATTTTGCTCATGATAGATGCTGGGTTGGTTTGAATCAGTATAGGCAGGGCGTGTGCCAAGGAAGCGGGGCCGATTTATTGGGGTTTTGACGGCCAAGGGGTGGGCCATCTCTGTGTCAGGCAGGGCGACAGGACAAAGTGTCACACCCATTTGACCCGCCAAGGCTTCGCCGTTGCCCTGCCCCCACCCTTGGTTTCACTCCCTTTCCCATGTCGGCCGACCCCTCCCCCGCCCTCCGCCTCCGACGCCTGCGCGCCTCCGCCGGCATCCGCGCGATGCTGACCGAAACCACGGTCGAGCCCCGCCACCTGATCCAGCCGCTGTTCGTGACCGAAGCCGAGGCGCCGGAGCCGATCGCCTCCCTACCGGGGATCAGCCGCATCCCGCTGACGCAGCTCGCGGCCAAGTGCGCGGAACTCCGTTTGCTCGGCATCCACGGGGTCGCCCTGTTCCCGAAGATCGACCCGCGCCGCAAGACGGCCGAGGGCGCCGAGGCGCTCAACCCGTCGAACCTCGCCCTCCGCGCGATCCGCGAGGTGAAGACGAAGTCGCCGGGCACCGTGATCGTCGCCGACATCGCCCTCGACCCCTACACCACGCACGGGCACGACGGCATCCTGACCGAGGACGGGCAGGACGTGGATAACGACGCGACCGTGGAGTCGCTCGTGAAGATGGCCTTGCTGACCGCGCAGGCCGGGGCCGACTTCGTGGCGCCCTCCGACATGATGGATGGCCGCGTGGCCGCCATCCGCCGCGGGCTCGACCTCGCCGGCCGCACCTCCACCGGGATCCTCGCCTACTCCGCGAAATACGCGTCGGCGTTCTACGGCCCGTTCCGCGACGCGGTGGGCAGCGCCCGCCCCGCCGGCGACGCGCCGATCTCCAAGGCCAGCTACCAGATGAACCCCGCCAACCGGAGCGAAGCGCTCCGCGAGGGCCTGCTCGACGTGCAGGAAGGCGCGGACCTCATCATGGTGAAGCCGGCCGGCGCCTACCTCGACATCATCCGCGACCTGCGCGAAGCGACCTCCCTACCGATCGCCGCCTACCAAGTCTCGGGCGAGTACGCCCAGCTGCACGCCGCCGCCGCCCAAGGCTGGCTCGAGCTGCGCGCCACGCGCGACGAGACGCTGCTGGCCATCCGCCGGGCCGGGGCCGACGTGATCCTGACCTATTTCGCGGAGGCATACGCCCGCGATTTCGCGGCGCGGGGTTAACCCCGGCGCGTATCGCCGCAGGGTTAGCTATTTTTCGTGTCAGGGAGGCCGAGGGCTGGCATAGAAGGTCCACCCCCATGAGCCCCCGTCTCCTGCTCTGCGCCCTGCTTCTGCCTTGGTCGGCCCTCGCCGCCTCCAGGCCCGATATCGTGTTCCTGCTGATCGACGACCTGGGCTACGCCGACTGCGGCTTCAACGGCGGCCAGCAGATCAAGACCCCGAACATCGACCGCTTGGCCAAGGCCGGCGCGATCCTCGAGCATCATTACGTCCAACCGGTCTGCTCCCCGACCCGCTCGACCTTGCTCACCGGCCGCTACCCGACGCGCACCGGCGTCTACTCCATCGTCAGCCCGCACGCGGGCTGGGGCCTGCCGCTCGCCGAGCGCACGCTCGCCGACGCCCTCAAGCAAGCCGGCTATGCCACCGAGATCGTCGGTAAGTGGCACCTGGGCGAATTCCAGCCGGCCTACCTGCCGCTCGCGCGCGGCTTCGAGCATCACTACGGACACTACTTCGGGATGCTCGATTACTTCACCCACGAGCGCGGCGGGGAACTCGACTGGTATCGCGACGGACAGAAGGTGAAGGAAGAAGGCTACACCACGCACCTCCTCCGTGACGAGGCGTGCCGCGTCATCGCGCGCCAACCCAAGGACAAGCCGCTGTTCCTCTATGTGCCCTTCAATGGCGTCCACGGACCTTTCCAGGTGCCGGAGACCTACCTGAAACCCTACCCTGACCTCAAAGGCAATCGCCAGAAGCTCGCCGGGATGCTCGCGGCGATCGACGAGGCCGTCGGTAAGATCGAGGAAGCCCTGCGCCAGGCTGGCCGGCTCGAGAACACCTTGATCGTCTTCTCCAGCGACAACGGCGGCCCGCCGCCGGGCGACAACACCCCCTTGCGCGACCACAAGGGAACGATCTTCGAGGGCGGCGTCCGCTCCGCGGCGTTCGCCTGCTGGCCCGGCCGCATCCCCGCCGGCCAGCGGATCCGGGAGCCGATGCACATGGTCGATTGGTACCCGACCCTGATCAAGCAAGGCGGCGGTTCGCTCGAGCAGAAACTACCGATCGACGGACTCGACGTCTGGCCGATGCTCACGGCCCGGGCGGCCTCGCCCCACGACGCGATCCTCTGCGTCTCGACCCAAGGGCCCGCACGCGCGGCCGTCCGCATGGGGGAATGGAAGTTGCTGGTGAACGGCGCCGCCGCGGAAGCCGACGAGACCGGGTCGCCGAAGACCAAGGGGAAGAAGGCCAAGGCCGCCGCGAAGCATGAGCCGGTCGCGCTCTACCACCTGACCGAGGATCCGGGCGAGACCAAGAACCTCGCCGCCGCCCAACCGGAACGCGTGAAGGCGATGCGCGCCCGCCTCGCCGAGCTGCTCAAGGACGCGGTGCCCCCGGGGAACGCGGCCGCCAAATGACCCGCCGACTCGGCCTGCTCGTCGCCGCGCTCCTCCTGGCGGTCGGCCTCCGCGCGGACGAACCTCGCCGCCCGAACATCCTATTCGTGCTCGTCGATGACCTGGGCTGGGGCGACTTCTCCTGCTTCGGGAACACCGAGGCCAAGACCCCGCACATCGACCGACTCGCGGCGGAAGGGCTGGCGTTCGCCCAGTTCTACGTGAACTCGCCGATCTGCTCGCCGTCGCGCTGCGCCTTGCTCACCGGCCAGTACCCGCAGCGTTGGCGGATCACTTCCTACCTGAGCCACCGGGCCGATAACTCCCGCCGCGGGCTGGCGCAATGGCTGGACCCCGCCGCGCCCTCCTTGGGCCGCACCTTGCAAGCCGCGGGCTATGCGACCGGCCACTTCGGCAAATGGCATCTCGGCGGACAGCGCGACGTGGACGACGCGCCCGCCATCGCCCGCTACGGCTTCGACGCCTCGCTGACCAACTTCGAGGGCATGGGTCCGAAACTCCTGCCGCTGACCCGGACGCCGGACGCGAAATCGTTCAAGAAGATCTGGGCCGACGCCGAGCGCCTCGGCGGCCCGGTGACGTGGACGGACCGCGCCCAGGTGACCTCCGGCTTCGCCGATGCGGCCTTGCGCTTCATCGACGCGGCCGCCGCGCAGCGGAAACCTTTCTACGTCAACCTCTGGCCCGACGACGTGCACAGCCCCTATTTCCCGCCGCTCGAAAAGTGGACGCCGGGCAAGCGCCCGCTCTACCTGGGGGTGCTCGCGGAGATGGATCGCCAGCTCGGCCGGATCCTCGAGCGCGTCCGCACCGACCCCGCGTTGCGCGATAACACGATCGTCCTGCTGTGCTCCGACAACGGGCCGGAACCGGGCGCCGGGCGGGCCGGCCCTTTCCGCGGCAACAAGACCCAGCTCTTCGAGGGCGGGATCCGCTCCCCGCTCATCGTCTGGGCCCCGGGCTTGATGGCCAAGGGCCGGGTAGGCCAGCGCGACGAGACCTCGGTCTTCGCGGCGATGGATCTGGCCCCTTCGCTGGCCGCGCTCGCGGGGGTGAAGCCCGACCCTACGACGAAACTCGACGGGCAGGACCTCTCCGCCACGCTGCTCGGCCAAGCGAACGCCTCGCACGCCGCGCCGCTCTGCTGGAGCCGCCCGCCGGACCGCAAGACCTGGCCGCCGGCCTTGCCGGAGCCCGCGCCCGACCTCGCCATCCGCGACGGGGACTGGAAACTGCTCTGCGAGTACGATGGCTCGAAACCCCTGCTCTACGACCTCAGGCGCGACCCGGGCGAGACGACGGACCTCGCGGCCCGGGAACCGGCGGTGGTGGACCGGTTGACCAAGGCCCTGCTCGCCTGGCACCGCGCGATGCCCGCCGACCGCGGGCCGGAGCTGGGCGCGAAGACGTCCGGACGCTGACGCGACCGGCTCACCTCACTTGCCCGTCTTCTTCTTTTTCGCCGCACCTGGCTCCGGCCCGTCGCGGTCCGAATAATCGCTGCCCCACAGCGGCTTGATATTGCCGCGGTTCCACTCATCCCAGCGCGCCTGCAGCTGCCTGACCTTCTCCGGCTGCTCGGCGGCGAGGTCCTTGTCTTCATGGATATCCTTGGAGAGGTCGTAGAGCCTCACCGCGCTGACCGGCTGGCGCTTGCCGGTGTCCGTATCGGCGTTGCCGTCGTAACGGACGAGTTTCCAATCGCCCTGGCGGATGGCCATCTGTTCGCCGAAGCGCCAATAAAGCGCCTCGTGCGGCGCCGTCTTCGTCGTCCCCGCGAGGAACGGCAGCAGGTCGACGCCCTCCAGCTTCCATTCCGGCCGCGGAGCCACGCCCGCGGCGGCCAGGGCGGTGGCGTGCAGGTCGAGCTGCACCACCGGGGCATCGTAGACGGCCGGCGCCAACCGCCCGGGCCAGGCAACCAGGAAGGGCACGCGGATGCCGCCTTCGAGGGTGGTGCGCTTGGAGCCACGCAAGGGCGCGTTGACCGAGCCGTTGGTCGTGGTGCCGTTCATGACCGGACCACCGTTGTCGCTGATGAAGCAGACCAGCGTGCGTCCCTCCTGGCCGCTCTCCTTCAGGGCTTGGCGGACCCGGCCGATATTGTCATCCATCGCCGACAGCATCGCGGCGTAGGTCCGGCGCTTCTTGTCGGGGATCGCCGCGAACTTCGCCAAGCGGGCGTCGGTGGCGTCCATCGGCGTGTGCACCGCGTTGAAGGCGAGGTAAAGGAACCAGGGGCGAGCGGCATGCTTGCGGACGAAGGCCTCGGCTTCCCGGCCGAAGGCATCGGTGGCGTAATCCATCTCCTTCACGGGCTGGTCTCCGCGCAGGAAGCCACCGGCGTTGAAATAACTATGGGCGCCGCCGAGGAACCCGAAGAACTCGGCGAAGCCACGGCTCGGCGGGGTTTGCGCGGGCTGCGACCCCAGATGCCACTTGCCGACCATGCCGGTGGCGTACCCCGCCTGGCCCAGGCGCTCGGGGAGGATTCCCTCGGTCAGAGGCAGCCCGTTCGCCCCGTTGGGGTTGAACTCATGGCCGAAACGATTCTGTTGGCGACCGGCGAGCAGGCCGGCGCGCGTGGGCGAGCAATACGGACCGGTGACATAACCGTTCGTGCAGCGCACGCCCGCGGCCGCCAGCGCGTCGAGGTGGGGCGTCGGGATATCCTTGCAACCGTGGAAGCCGACGTCGGCGTAGCCCAGGTCGTCGGCGACGATGAACAGGATGTTCGGGCGGTCCGCGGCGGCGAGGGTGGCGGCGAGGAGGAGCAGCAGGCAACGCATGGTTTGCAGGAGGATACACCCGATTAGGGTGAAAAGTTGCCACAAGGTCGAGCCGCCCCCTCGAAGCCGCGGCCTGGGCTGATTTCATTGGCGACCAGGCCGACCCTCAGCCAATATAATTCGGTGACAGCACCCACGCCACCACCCCTGCCTCCGGCTCCCGCCCCCACCCCTCTGGGAAGACTCGCGATCATCGGCGCCGGGCTCGGCGGCCTGGCCGCCCTAGGCCTGACGCTCCAGTACCTGGCACAGAGCCTCGGTGGACCGAACAATTTCGACCTCGGCGGTCTGCTCTTCCTCGGCGCGGTGCTGTTCGTCCCGCTGACCCCGTTTGTCGCCGTCGGCGTGGCCGCGTCCCGCTGGCGCGAGACGCCGATATCTGTCGCCTGCCTGCTGTTCGAACTCCTCGCGCTGGCGAGCTGCTGGTACTACGCGCAGCTCGCGTTCCGTCTGATCAAACCCGACGCGCTGGAAGCCCTGACGTTCCTCTTCCTGCCGATCTACCAGTTCGCCGGCCTCGGCCTCTGCCTCGGACTAGGTGCCTTGCTCGGACATCTCCGCCGCCGCCAAGGCTGAACCTCAGGACAGCAGTTCGCGCACGACGTGCCCGTGCACGTCGGTCAGCCGGCGATCGATGCCGTTGTTGCGGAACGTCAGGCGCGTGTGGTCGATGCCTAGCAGGTGGAGCATCGTCGCGTGCACGTCGTAAACCTGCGTCGGGTTGGCCCGGTCCAGCGGCTTGTAACCCCACTGATCGCTTTCCCCATGGGTCACGCCGCCCTTGATACCGGCCCCGGCCAGCCAGTTCGTGAAGACGAACGGGTTGTGGTCGCGGCCCTTGCCGCCCTGCGAGGAGGGCATGCGGCCGAATTCCGTGGTCCAGAGGATCAACGTATCGTCGAAGAGCCCGCGTTGCTTCAGGTCCTTGATGAACGCGGCGATACCGCGGGACATCCCGAGGGCGAGCGGGCCATGATCCCGGCGGACGTCCTCGTGGGAGTCCCAGTTGCGGCGGGGAAAACCGTTGTCATTGCCGCTCCAGACCTGCACGAACCGCACGCCGCGCTCCAGCAGGCGACGGGCCGCGAGGCAACGCTGGCCGAAGACGAAGGTCTCCTCGGCCTCGTTGATGTTCTTGTCCCAGGCCTGGGGTCCTCGCTCCAACCCGTAGAGCCTGAGCACATGTTCCCGCTCCGCTTTCAGGTCGAGGGCCGCGGGCGCCGCGAGCTGCATGCGGGCGGCCAACTCGTAACTGCGGATCCGCGCCTCCAGGCGCTGGTCGCCCGGTCGCTCGGCCGCATGCCCGCGGTTGAGTTCGGCCAGCACGGCCTGGGCCGCGGGCTCGCCTTCGGGACGGAGCCACCCGGCGCCCTGGCGGGGGAAAAGATCCTCCACGGGATTGTCCGCGCCGGGCCGGATGACCGTGCCGCTATGTTGCGCCGGCAGGAAGGCGGCGTCCCAGTTCTTGACCCCGTTGGAGGCGAAGCCGCGATGGTCCGGCAACACCACGAAAGACGGCAGGTTGTCGTTCTCGGAACCCAGCGCGTAGCTGACCCAGCAACCGGCTCCCGGGAAACCGGGCAAAGGGAAACCCGTCGATTGCAGGAGGGTCGCGGCGCTGTGCACGCCTGATTTGCCGACCATGTTATGGATAAAGGCGAGGTCGTCGACAACGTCACCCAGCGGGGCGGCGACCTCGCTCAGGGGCTTGCCGCAGCGACCATGGGGCCGGAAATCCCAGAACGGACGCATCCACGGACCTAGCCCGTTCTGGAACGCCTCCACCTTCTCGCCGAAGTCGCTCGGCTGCCCATGCCGTTTCACCAGCTCCGGCTTGAAGTCGAAGAGATCGAGATGGCTGGCGGCGCCCGCCATGAAGAACTGCACGACCCGTTTCGCCTTGGGCGGCCGATGCAGCACGCCGCCCAGCTGGCCGGGAGCGGCGAAGGCCTGGTCCCGACCGAGCAAGGCCGCCAGGGCGATACCGCCGAGACCGCCGCCGGAACGCCAGAGGAACTCGCGACGACCGAGCGACGGCGCCACGGCGCGATGGAAGGGAGAGGTGCGGCTCATCGGTTCAGTCGGTGAAGACGAATTCGTTGAGGTTGAGCAGCACCCGGCAGGTGGCCGGGAGTCCTTCGGCGCGGGCGTAGGCCAGCAATCGGGTGCGTTCCGCGACGGTCGGCGGCCGGCTCAGGACCAGCGCGCAGGCCCGGTCGACCTGCGCGGGCAGGTCGGGCCGCTCGCGGCTGACCCGCTCGGCGAGGAAGCCGGCCTGCGTGAGCATGAAACCGTTGTTCAGCAACGCCAGCGCCTGCAGGGCGGAGAGACTCTCGTTACGCTTATCGACCCGCATCGACGGATCGGCGCAGTCGAGGGAGGTCATCCACGGCTGCGTCTGGGAACGTACCACGAAACGGTAGACCGAACGGCGGAAGGTCCGCGGGTCCGCCGGATCGGCGAGGTCATAACGGTAATGCGGGGAATGCTCCGGCCGCTCCACCACGAAATCGCGCCAACCGGGGCCGCCCATCGTGAGGTCCAGCTTGCCCGTCGCCTGCAGGACCGCGTCGCGCAGCACCTCAGCCTCGAGTTTCCGACGCTGCTGCCGCCACAGCCAGGTGTTGCCGGCATCGACGCGGCTGGCGGCCGGGTCGTCCGCGGAGGACTGCCGGTAGGTCGCGCTGAGCACGATCTGCCGATGCAGGCGCTTCAGCGAGCCACCGTGGTCGCGGAAATCGCGGGCCAGCCAATCGAGCAGCTCCGGGTGGCTCGGCGGGGAGCCGTTCCGGCCCAGGTCGTTGGCCGTCTCGACAAACCCCCGCCCGAAGTGGTGCTGCCAGACGCGATTGACCACGCTTCGCCAGACCAACGGGTTATCCGGGTGCGTGAGCCAACGGGCCAGGGCCGCCCGGCGCTCCCCTTCCGGCGCGCCGGCCGGCAACGCGAAGCGCGCCGGCGCGAAATCGAAGGCCGCGACGGCGCCCGGACCGACCTCACGCACCGGCTGCGTGACCTGCCCGCGGGCGAGCAGGAAAATCGGGCGAGGCTGGCCGCCCTGGGCGCCCGTGCCCGCGAACGACCCGCTGCCCCGGTGGATGCCGCCGGCGTAGACAAGCGCGGGTTTCGGCAAGCGGGCCAGCTCGGCCGCGACCTGCGCGGCCTCGGCCCGGATCGCGCCCAGCTCGGCGACCGCGGCGGCGGGCATCGCCGATCGCAGCAAGGCGTCGCGTTCGGCGCGGAGCCTTGTCACCTCGTCCGCGGACGGACGGACCGGGGCGAGACCGTCGGTGAGGTTGGCCGGCCGCCACCGCGGCGGAGCCTCGACCGCGTCCAAGGCGCGCACCGGCCGGCCCCGGGCGACGTTCCGGCCGTCCGCGGTCCGGACCTCGAGTTCCGCCAGCGCCAGGATGAAGTCGCCCTTGCGCGGGGCCAATCGCACGGCCGTCACCCGGACGTAGCGCCCGGCGATGCCATCCTCGGGATCGACCTTCGCCACGTAAGGCGTCAGCCCGGGATTCGGGAAGTCCGCCATGTAGGTCCGGTCGTGACCGCGCCAGACCAGCTGCACCCCCTCGCGGAATTCCGGGTCATCGCTGACCTCGATCTTGAAACGCACGGGGAACCCGAAGCCGGCGCCGATGTTATTGAAATCATCGTAGCACGGCGCGAGGACCACCTCCGCCGGCTCGACCCGCCGACCGAGGTCGACCTGCACCCACTTGGTCGCGTCGGCGCGCGGCGAGATCCGGGCATGATAGCCGAAATCCGGGGTCGGGTTGCCCGCCTTCGCCGCCGTTGTCCGCGACACCCCTTCGAGCTGCTTGGTCAAGGCCGCGTAGGCCGGTCCGGCCGCGGCGATGGCCGGAGCCTCGAGCCCGGCGCTCCGCGCGGCGAGGTCGGTCTGCCGGCGGCGCAGGGCTTCCGCCCGCGCGTTCGTGGCGTCGTCGAGGTAATAAGGCCGGTCCGTGCGATCGAGGGCGGCGAACACCGCCTGGAGGCTGTAATAATCCTCCTGACTCACCGGGTCGAACTTGTGCGGGTGGCACTGCGCGCATTGGACGGTGAGACTGGCGAAGGTCCCGAGCGTGTTCGCCACCATGTCATCGCGATCGAGGTGCCGGGCGATCTTGCCGTCGACTTTCGTCTCGGGGACCTCCGCATGACCGATGAAATCCCACGGACCAGCGGCGAGGAAACCCAAAGCCTCGACGCCGTCGCGCGTCCCCGGGAAGAGCGCGTCCCCCGCCACCTGCTCCTGGACGAAACGGGCGTAGGGCTTGTCCGCGTTGAAGGCCCGGATGACATAATCGCGGTAAGCCCACGCATGGTCCCGGGGTTTGTCCTTGTCGTAGCCATGCGTGTCCCCGTAGTGCGCGACGTCGAGCCAGTGCCGGGCCCAGCGCTCGCCGTGACGGGGAGACGCCAGCAAGCGGTCGACCAGCCGCTCGTAGGCCGAGGGCGACGGGTCGGCGACGAAGGCGGCGACCTCCTCGGGGGTTGGCGGCAAGCCCGTCAGGTCGAGGGTGACGCGGCGGATCAGGGTGGCGGCGCCGGCCATGGGCGAAGGCTTCAGACCCTGCTCGGACAGTTTCGCGCGCACGAAATGATCGATCGCCGCCGAACCGTCCGCGGGAGCCTCGGGCTGGCGGAGCGGACGCCACGCCCACCAGTCCCGCTGATCCGCCACGGCGACGTCGCCCGCTGCAGGCCAGACCGCGCCTTCGGCGATCCAGGCGCGCAGGGTGGCCTGCTCGGCCGCCGTCAGCAGGGACCCTTTCGGCGGCATCCGCATCTCCGGCTCCGCCCCCGTGATGAAACGGAGCAACGGGCTTTTCTCAGGCCGGCCCGGCACGATGTTCGGCGCATGGGAATCGCCCCCGTGCAGGGCGACCCTGCTGGCATCGAGCCGATACCCGCCTTTCTGTTTCTCCGGCCCGTGGCATTTCAGACAGTGGGCCTCCAGGATCGGCCGGACTTCCCGGGTGAAATCCACCGCGGCGGAAGCGACCGCGGCCAACCCCGTCAGCGCGAGCCCGAAGCAGGCACGCAGGCAGGAGGCTAGCCGGGGGTGGGCCATCCGGGAAAACTAGCCCGCTCCCCCGCCGTGGGAAGCCGAAAGGGACGCTTAGAGGAAGAGCGGACGGATGTGGCGCTCCAGGAGGTTGCCCGTGACATTGCGGGCGCAGGACTCGCGGCAGGCCTTGAGTTGCTCGAGGTAGCGCGGACCCATCTTGGCGGCGACCTTGAAGCCGACGTGGATGAGCTGGCGGATGTGGGCGTTATAGAGCGGGTTCTTCTGGTCGTGGCGCAGGGCACCGACGAACTGCTCGCTGGTCCACGTCTGGACGACGGCGGCGGCCGGGAGCTTGGTGCGGTCGATGTCGATGACGGTCGCGTAGGGCTGGCAGAGCTCGTCCATATGAGACAGGGCCTCGGCGTAGATTTCCTTGGCGAGGGCGAGCCCGGCGCCACCGGCTTCGGCGAGGCCGATGACTTCCTCGAGCCAGGTCGTACCCGCGGTCTTCACGTGCACCCCGGCGCCATGCTTGGCGAGGGCGCGGCGGATGGCCGGGTAGATGGAGAACTTGTCGCTGCCGCTGTGCACGGAGAGCTTCAGGTTGGCCGGGAGACCGTACCGCTTGACCGCGTGGGCGATGACGCAGAGGTCGTCGTTGAACTCGCGCTCGAACTGGGTCAGGTCGCCGACGTAGTCGACGCCCTTGTTGAAACGGCCGGTGAACTTCGGGGCGATGGTCTGGATCGGCACGCCTTCGTCGGCGATGGCGGCGAGGATGACGAGCAGCTCGGGCGGGGTCTGGGGGCTGTCGGTCTCGTCCATCGAGATCTCGGGCACGAAACGGCCGACACCCTTCACGCCGACGATGTGGCGGTAGACCTTGCCGGCTTCCTGGACCGCCAGGAGGAACTTGGCGGCCGTGCGCTCGACATCGGCGCGGGTGGTCGTGAACGGACGGTCGATCCCGGCGAGGCTGAGCGTGCCGACGAGCTCGGGGTGGCGATCGACGAAGGCCTGGACGGCGGCGGGGTCGGCCGGCTGGGCGATGAAGTCGGCCACGTCGATGGTGAAGAAGTCGGAGACGCCGACGAAACGATCGACGGTCTTAAGGCCGATGTGGTCGGCGTCGAGGAAGTAGGGCGCGTTCCAGCCGAGGGCCTTCACGGCGGCATCGGCCGCGGCGCGGGTGCTGGTCGGCTCGGAGCCGATGATGTTGTGCTCGCGGTTGGACTTGTTCCAGACCGGGACGATCTCGACCCCGAGCCGCCGGGCCGCGAGGCAGGCGGCGAGCTGGGCCTCGGCTTCGTGGGCGAAGCGATCGCCCATGCCGAGGGAGAATTTACCGATGACAAGAGGTTGGGAGGACATGGTAGGTCGGAAGAGAGACCGCATTCAAAAGACCGTCACCGCGGCAGGGCAACCCTTCGCGACGGAAACCGCGGGTCAAAAAGCGCCATTTAGGCGGGCGCCCCCTCGCTTCTCCTTGCCCTCCGCGCCGCCGTTCATCTTTACTCCCCGCCCTCTCCCTTATGCACCTGAAGATTGCTGTCCTGCCTGGCGATTACATCGGCCCCGAAGTCATGGCCGCCGCCCTGCCCGTCCTCGAGGCCGTCCTGAAGAAGTCAGGCCATACCCTCGAGCACTCCACCCACGACGTGGGCGGCGCCGGGATCGACAACCATGGCAAGGCCCTGCCGGACTCGACCCTCGAGGCCTGCCGCGCCGCGGACGCCATCCTCTTCGGCTCCGTCGGCGGCCCGAAGTGGGAGAAGCTGCCCCCGGCCGAGCAGCCCGAGCGCGCTTCCCTGCTGCCCCTCCGCAAGCACTTCACGCTCTACGCCAACGTCCGCCCCGGCCTGCTGCTGAAGAACCTCATCGACACCTCCCCGATCCGCCCGGACCGCATCCCGAACGGGGTCGACATGGTCTGCATCCGCGAGCTCACCGGCGGCCTCTACTTCGGCCCCAAGTCCACCACGGACCTCGCCGGCGGCGACATCGAGGCCATCGACACCATGGTCTACCGCAAGTCGGAGATCGAACGCATCACGGACGTCGCCATCGCCACCGCCCGCGCCCGCCGCAAGCACATCACCCTCGTCGACAAGGCCAACGTCCTACAGACATCCGTCCTCTGGCGCAAGGTCGTCGCCGAACGGATCAAGGCCACCGCGCCGGACATCAACCTCACCGTGATGTACATCGACAACGCCGCCATGCAGCTCGTCCTCAAGCCGGCGCAGTTCGACGTCCTCCTCACCGAGAATATGTTCGGCGACATCCTGTCCGACGAGATGGCCGTGATCTGCGGCTCGCTCGGCATGCTCTCGTCGGCCTCGCTCGGCGCGGGCAAGAATTCCCTCGGCCTGCCCTTCGGCCTCTACGAACCCGCGGGCGGCACGGCCCCGGACATCGCCGGCAAGGGCATCGCCAATCCCTGCGCGCAGGTGCTTTCCGCCGCGCTCATGCTGCGCTTCAGCTTCGGCCTCGACGCCGTCGCGACGCGCATCGAAGCCGCGGTCAAAAAGGCGGTCACCTCGGGCACGCGCACGGGCGACATCGCGTTCGGCAAGCCCTCCGTGGGCACGAAGGCGATGGCGGACGCGATCATCGCGAATCTCTGAGCCGGCAAAACGCCGGAGG
>JACCDY010906179.1_pt1 | contig 14343 bp, 10 predicted proteins | sample 7446391 | NCBI WGS metagenome assembly JACCDY01 (sample SAMN15323451, study PRJNA562643) | freshwater metagenome | isolation source: river surface water | place: USA:Blue River Watershed | collected 2017-08-18 | reverse complement strand
TTCTGCCAACGCGGCCGAGGAACACCTGCAGGCGTTGGCCCGCAAGGGGGCGATCGAAATCTCGCCCGGCACCTCGCGCGGCATTCGCCTGCTCGACCGCCCGGCCGACGGCAGCCGTCCGCGCCGCTTCGGCGCCGGGCAAATGGCCCTGCCCCATCCGGACCTGATGCAATTCGCGCTGCCGCTGGTCGGCCGCGTCGCCGCCGGTTCGCCGATCCTGGCCGAAGAGCACATCTCGGCGACCTATCAGGTCGATCCTTCGCTGTTCAGCGCCCGCCCCGACTACTTGCTGAAGGTACGCGGCATGTCGATGCGCGACGCCGGCATCATGGATGGCGACCTGCTGGCCGTGAAAAAGGCGGATTCGGCGCGCGACGGCCAGATCGTGGTCGCCCGACTCGATGACGACGTCACCGTCAAGCGCTTCCGCCGCACGGGCGGCGTGATCGAGCTGCTGCCCGAAAACCCGGATTTCGACACCATCCGCGTCGAGCCGGGCAAGCACGAGTTTGCGCTCGAAGGCCTGGCAGTCGGACTGCTCAGAGCGTGGGGATGAGGCGGGGGTTGCGCGGCGCATGCGCCGTGCCCGCCGAATCGGCCCGGCCTGCCAGCCGGGCCGTGGGATAAGCCGGGAATTCGACGCGCATGCGCGTCGCCGGCGTAACCGGCTTGGACTGCCAGCCAAGCCGTGGGACAAGGCGGGGGTTGCGCGGCGCATGCGCCGTGCCCGCCGAATCTACTTGGCATGCTTGCCAAATCGTGGGGAGCGGTCAAACAGGTTCAGCGCTTATTTCCTGATTTTCTGCCGTCTCTCCATCACCTGCGTCGCAATCCCGCGCAGGATATTCACCTCTTCCGTTTCCAGTTGCGTGCGGGCGAACAGCCTTCGCAGCCGCGGCATCAGCTTGCGCGGATTATCCGGATCGAGGAATTCGATATCGACCAGCGCCTGTTCCAGGTGCCGGAACATGCCTTCGATCTGCTCGGCACTGGCCAGCTCTCCCCTGAAACCAATGACAGGCCCGACGGCCGAAGTCATCGCTGCGCGCTGCCCGTCCGTACCGTTGAGCACCGCCATCCGGCACTCATAGGCCAGCACCTGCACCGCCTGTGACAGGTTCAATGACGAATAGGCCGGGTTGGCCGGCACGCTGACCAGGGCACTGCATTTTTCGACCTGCTCATTCGAGAGGCCAAAACGCTCATTGCCAAACACCAGTGCCGCCTGAAAATCCCCACGGTCGGCCAGTCCGGCAGACAGTTTTTCCGCCAGCGCCCGCGGCTCGAACAGCGGCGGCGCGAATTCGCGCGGGCGCGCCGACAATGCCGCACTGAACTGACAGCCGGCCAGGGCCTCGTCCAGTGAGCCGACGATGCGGGCTGCTGCCAGTACGTCATGGGCGCCACTGGCCAGCGCAATCGCTTCCTCATCCTGCAAGGGATTGGCGGCGCGCGGATTGACCAGCACCAGTTCCGAGAAGCCCATGGTTTTCATGGCGCGCGCGGCCGAGCCGATATTGCCGGCACGGCTGGTTTCGACCAGCACGAAACGCAAACGTTGGAACAGGGAAGGCAAGTTGGGCAAGTTGTTCAGAGACGGGTTGGGCGGGTTCATTTAAAATAGCGGGCAATCGCAGTCCGACAGTACACGATGGCCACACAACGTTGGCATCGGGTCGGCCTGCTCGCTCCTTGTCATTGCCGCCGTCATTCTATCGGAACCACCATGCATCCCATGATCAATACCGCGGTGGAAGCCGCGCGTCGTGCCGCCACCATCATCAACCGTGCCTCGTTCGACCTCGACCAGGTCCGTGTCACGCGCAAGGAACACAACGACTTCGTGACCGAAGTCGACAAGGCGGCCGAAGCGGCCATCATCGATGTCCTGAAGACCGCCTACCCGGGCCATGCCTTCCTGGCCGAAGAATCCGGTGCGTCGAGCAACCTGCACGACGAGAACGAGCATGTGTGGATCATCGATCCCCTCGACGGCACGACCAACTTCATCCACGGCTTCCCGCAATATGCGGTCTCGATCGCGCTCCAGCAGCGCGGCCAGATCACGCATGCCGTCGTCTACGACCCGACCCGCAACGAACTGTTCACCGCCTCCAAGGGCGCAGGCGCTTACCTGAACGACAAGCGTATTCGCGTCTCCAAACGCGACAAGCTGGTCGACGGCCTGATCGGCACCGGCTTCCCCTACAGCGACCTGGCGCACATGGATGAATACCTGAAGATGTTCCGCGCCATGACCGAAAAATCGGCCGGCCTGCGCCGACCCGGCTCGGCGGCACTCGACCTCGCCTATGTGGCGGCGGGCCGGCTCGACGGCTTCTTCGAGCTGCGCCTCAAGCCCTGGGACCTGGCGGCCGGCGCGCTGCTGGTCAGCGAGGCCGGCGGCATCGTCTCCGATTTCCGTGGCGAGACCGATTACCTGCACCAGGGCGACATCATTGCCGGCACACCCAAGGTGTTCTCGCAAATGCTCAATTTGCTGCAGCCGCTGTACAAGGGCCCGCAGGCCAAGGCAAGGTCCTGATTTCTGACGCCTGATCCCTGATTCCCGGCGCCCGGGCTTTCCGGGCGCAAAATGCATAGCCTGTTATAATCCGAGCGCGGCACTTGTTCCAGTCTCCTTGCCGCCCCTTCCCGATTCATACCCCCGGACCTCTGACTGGCGCCCCTCAGGCGGCGGCGGTTCGACCAATACCATCATAAATGTCATTTGCTGAACTCGGCCTGGCCGAACCCATCGTGCGTGCCGTCACGGAAAGCGGCTATACCCAACCCACCCCCATTCAGGCGCAAGCGATTCCCGCCGTGCTCAAAGGCGGCGACCTGCTGGCAGGTGCCCAGACCGGCACCGGCAAGACCGCCGGCTTCACGCTGCCGGTGCTGCAACTGCTCGCCGGCGGCAAGCGCCCTGCGCCGAAAACCATCCGCGCGCTGGTGCTGACGCCGACGCGCGAGCTGGCCGCGCAGGTCGAAGAAAGCGTGCGCAACTATGGCAAGTACGTGAACCTGACGTCGGCCGTGATCTTTGGCGGCGTCAACATCAACCCACAGATCCAGAAGCTCCAGCGCGGCCTCGACATCCTCGTCGCCACCCCGGGCCGCCTGCTCGACCTGATGCAACAGAACGCGGTCAGCCTGCAGCAGGTGGAAATCCTGGTGCTGGACGAAGCCGACCGCATGCTCGACATGGGCTTCATCCGCGACATCCGCAAGGTGCTCGCTGCGCTGCCGGCCAAGCGCCAGAACCTGCTGTTCTCGGCCACCTTTTCCGACGAGATCAAGGCGCTGGCCGATGGCCTGCTGAACAACCCGGCGATGATTGAAGTCGCGCGCCGCAATTCGACCGTTGAAGTCATCTCGCAAAAGATCCACCCGGTCGACCGCGACAAGAAACACCTGCTGCTGGCGCACCTGATCAAGGAACGCAACTGGTTCCAGGTACTGGTCTTCACCCGCACCAAGCATGGCGCGAACAAGCTGGTCGAGCAGCTCGGCAAGGCCGACATCAGTGCGCTGGCCATCCACGGCAACAAGAGCCAGGCGGCCCGTACCCGCGCGCTGGCCGAATTCAAGAGCGCCGAACTGCAGGTGCTGGTGGCCACCGACATCGCCGCCCGCGGCATCGATATCGACCAGCTGCCGCATGTCGTCAATTACGACCTGCCCAATGTGTCGGAAGATTATGTGCACCGTATCGGCCGTACCGGCCGCGCCGGCTCGACCGGCGAAGCCGTGTCGCTGGTCTGCGTGGACGAGAAAAGCCTGCTGCATGACATCGAGCGCTTCATCAAGCGCGAGATCGAGGTGGAAGTGATCGCTGGTTTCGAACCGGATCCGACGGCCAGGGCGCAACCGATACAACTGCGCAGCCAGGAGCACCGGCAGCCGCGCGGCGGCGATCGGGGTGGAAATCGGGGCGGCGGCCGGGACGGTAATCGTGAAGGCAATCGCGGCGGCAGCCGTGACGGCAATCGCGACGGCAATCGTTCCTCGGCACCAAGAAACGCACGCAGCGGCGGCCAGGGTGATGCGCAGCGCAACGCAACGGCGGGCAATAACGCCGGTTCGCGCGGCCAGCCGCCGGCCCGGGGCAACGGTAACGGCGCCTCGACCGCGGCGGCGACCCATGGTCGTCCGCAGCAATCGCGCCCGGCCCAGGGCCGTCCGGCACAGCCGCGCAGCCAGCAGCCGTCGGCTGCACCGCGTGCGCCGCAGCGCGACACCGGCGCTGCCGGGCATCCGCTGCCGCGTCCTGCGCAGCGTGCACCGCAAGGCGGCGCACTGCTGAGCCGCCCGGCGGCCAACGCGCAAGAGCGCAAGCTGCGCAGCGGCGAAGAGTGATGCGCCGGCATGGCCGGCATCCTGCCGGCTGTGCTAAATTGCGCTTCGCTCCCGCAGCGATGCATTCCAGAAGTCGGGCTACGCCCGGCTTCTTTTGCTTTGGGCGCCGGCCATCCGGCACCCAGGCCTCTCGTCACCAACCCAGGAACCCGGCCACCGGCCCAGCCATCACGATCCATGAATTCCCCGGAGAAGATCAGCCTCGAGAATCACACGCCGATGATGCGCCAATACCTGGGCATCAAGGCAGACCATCCGGACCTGCTGCTGTTCTACCGGATGGGCGACTTCTATGAGCTGTTCTTCGAGGACGCCGAAAAGGCCGCGCGCCTGCTCGGCATCACGCTGACCCAGCGCGGCGCCTCCAACGGCAACCCGATCAAGATGGCGGGCGTGCCCTTCCATTCGGTTGACCAATACCTGGCCAAACTCGTGAAGCTGGGCGAATCGGTGGCCATCTGCGAACAGATCGGCGACCCCGCCACCAGCAAGGGGCCGGTCGAGCGCAAGGTGCAGCGCATCGTCACGCCCGGCACGCTGACCGAGGCCGAGCTGCTGCCGGAAAAATCCGAACGGCCGCTGCTGGCCCTGAACATCGTTCGCCAGCGCAAGAGCACCAAAGGCGTCACGATCGGCCTGGCCTGGCTGTCGCTGGCCAGCGGCCAGCTGCGTGTGACCGAGATCCCGACTGACGAAGGCCAGCTGCTGCTGCGCATCCGGCAGGAATTCGAGCGCATCGCGCCGGCCGAGGTGCTGGCCGACAGTGCAAGCTCGGCCCTGCTGCAGGAAAGCGCGGGGCTGCGCGCCACCACGGTCGCCGACTGGCATTTCGAGGCGGCCGCGGCTGAAAAATCGCTGCTCGAACAACTGGGTGCGGCCAGCCTGTCCGGCTACGGGGCCGAGGGCCTGGCCGCGGCCATCGGCGCCACCGGCGCGCTGCTGCTGTATGCCCGCCATACACAAGGCAAGAACCTGCAGCACGTGCGCACGCTGCAGGTCGAAAGCGAAGATGAATTCATCGGCCTCGATGCATCCACCCGGCGCAACCTGGAGCTGACCGAGCCGCTGCGCGGCGCCGAAGGCCAAGGGCCGACCCTGTTCTCGCTGCTCGACCATTGCCGTACCGCGATGGGCTCGCGCCTGTTGCGAAACTGGCTGCATCACGCACCGCGCAGCCAGGACATCGCCCGCGCCCGTCATCGCGCGATCGAAGCCCTGCTGGATGCTTCGCTGTGCGAGCCCGCCTCGGCGCTGCTGGCCTCGGTACCCGATATCGAGCGCATCGCCGCCCGCATCGCGCTGCTGTCGGCGCGTCCGCGCGACCTGTCGGCGCTGCGCGCCGGCTTGCAGCAGCTGCCCGAGTTGCGTGCGGTGCTGGCGCCGGGCGCGGCCGGGCTGGCCGGCGCGCCCTTGCTCGAGCTCACGCAGACCGAACTGGCCACGCCTGCCCCCTGCCTCGCCTTGCTGGAGGCCGCGATCGCGCCGGAGCCGGCCGCGCTGGTGCGCGACGGCGGCGTGATCGCGCGCGGCTATGATGCCGACCTCGACGAGCTGCGCGGCCTGTCCGAGAACGCCGGCCAGTACCTGGTCGACCTCGAGACGCGCGAGCGCGAGCGCACCGGCATCGCCAACCTGCGGGTCGAGTACAACAAGGTGCACGGCTTTTATATCGAGGTCACGCACGGGCAAACGGCGAAGGTGCCGGAAGACTACCGCCGCCGCCAGACCCTGAAGAATGCCGAGCGCTACATCACGCCCGAGCTCAAGGCCTTCGAGGACAAGGCGCTGTCGGCGCAGGACCGCGCGCTGGCGCGCGAAAAGATGTTGTATGAATCGGTGCTGCAGCAGCTGGGCGGGCATATCGACGAACTGCAGCGCATTGCGCGCGCCGCAGCCCGGCTCGACGTGCTGGTGGCGCTCGCCTCGCATGCGGCACGCAACCAGTGGTGCCGGCCGACGCTAATCGGGACGGCCGGTCTGGACATCGTCCAGGGCCGCCATCCGGTGGTGGAGAATGCGATCGAGCGCTTCATCGCCAATGATTGCCAGCTGAGCCCGGAGCGCCGCCTGCTGCTGATCACCGGCCCCAACATGGGCGGCAAATCCACCTATATGCGGCAGCTGGCCCTGATCACCCTGCTGGCCTACGTCGGCAGCTATGTGCCGGCCAGCTCGGCCAGCATCGGGCCGATCGACCGCATCTTTACCCGCATCGGCGCCGCCGATGACCTGGCCGGCGGCTACTCGACCTTCATGGTCGAGATGATGGAGTCAGCCGCCATCCTGCATGGGGCGACCGAGCAATCGCTGGTGTTGATGGATGAAGTCGGGCGCGGCACCTCGACCTTCGACGGGCTGGCGCTGGCCTGGGCGATTGCCACCGGCCTGCTGCAGCAGAACCGCTGCTTCACGCTGTTCGCGACCCATTATTTTGAATTGACGCAGCTGCCGCAAAAGCATGCGGGCTGCGCGAACGTGCACCTGTCGGCGGTCGAGCACAAGGACAGCATCGTGTTCCTGCATGCGGTACAGGAAGGCCCGGCCTCGCAGAGCTATGGGCTGCAGGTCGCGCAACTGGCCGGCGTGCCGCAGCCGGTCATCCGTGCGGCACGCAAGCACCTGGCCTTGCTGGAGGCGCAGTCGTCGGCTTCCTGGGGCCAGTTCGACCTGTTCTCGACCGAGACGCTGAGCGCGCAGGCTGTCGAGGATGCCGAGCTCGAGGCCGCGCCGGCGGTGAAGGCCTTGCAGGCGATCGATCCCGACAGCCTCAGCCCGCGCGAGGCGCTCGATGCGCTGTACCAGCTCAAGCGCCTGATCGATCAGGATCGCTGAGCCTCGCCTGCCTTACTGCAGCTGGATGCTGCGGAACTGGTCATCGTCATCATCTTGCTGATGATGGTGATGGCCGCCCGGGCCGTGCACGTGGCGGTGCGCTATTTCTTCGACACTGGCCTTGCGCACATCGATCACGTCCAGCGCAAAGCGCAGCGCCATGCCGGCCAGCGGATGGTTGCCGTCCAGGACCACCTTGCCATCAGCGATGTCGGTGACGGTAAACACACGTGCATCCGCCTGCGGCTCGCCATCCGGCGAACCTTCGAACTGCATGCCGACTTCGATCTCGTCGGGGAACATGTTGCGCGGCTCGATCTTCACCAGGTCTGCCTCGTACTCGCCGAACGCGTCTTCCGGTTCGACCTGGATCTGGACCTGGAAGCCGGCGGCCTTGCCATCCAGCGCTTCTTCGATCTTGGGCAGCGTGTTGCCATAGCCGCCGTGCAGGTAGACCATGGGTTCATTGCTTTCTTCGATCAGGTTGCCCTGGGCGTCGGAGAGCTTGTAATTGAGCGAGACAACCGTGTCCTTGCCAATGTTCATGATGAATCCTTTCGATGATATCGGCGCATTATAACCGTCGGCTGTAGCCCTACCCGCCGTCCGGCGCCGCCGCAGCCGCAGCGCCCGATATAATGGCCAGATGAAAAAACATGCCGTGCTGGGCAACATCACGCCCAAGGAATTCCTCGCCAAATACTGGCAAAAAAAGCCCCTGTTGATCCGTCAGGCGATCCCCGACATGCAGCCCCTGTTGTCGCGCGATGCCTTGTTTGCGATGGCCGGGCGCGATGATGTCGAGTCGCGCCTGCTGACCCGCGTGCGCCAGCAATGGCAGCTCTCGCACGGGCCGCTGGCGGAACTGCCGCCGCTGTCGAAGAAAAACTGGACCCTGCTGGTCCAGGGCGTGAACCTGCATGACGATCAGGCAGACCAGCTGCTGCAACAGTTCCGCTTCGTGCCCGATGCACGCCTCGACGACCTGATGATCAGCTATGCGACGGAGGGCGGCGGCGTCGGCCCGCATGTCGACTCCTATGATGTCTTCCTGCTGCAGGCGCACGGCCAGCGCCGCTGGCGCATCAGCGCGCAAAAGGACCTGACGCTCCGGGACGGCCTGCCGTTGAAAATACTGCGCCACTTCGAGCCGGAACAGGAATTCGTTCTCGAGCCGGGCGACATGCTCTACCTGCCGCCGCACTATGCCCACGATGGCGTGGCCGTCGGCGAATGCATGACCTACTCGATCGGTTTTCGTGCGCCCTCCTGGCAGGAGCTGGGCGAAGCCTTCCTCAACTTCATGGCTGACAACGTCGACCTGCCCGGCCGCTATGCCGACCCCGGCCTGGCGCCGAGTGCGCGGCCGGCGCAGTTGGGCGACGACCTGCTCGAGCGCATGGCGTCGACCCTGGAAAAGCTGCGCGGCGATCGCGAGGACATCACGATCTTCCTCGGCGAATACCTGTCCGAGCCCAAGCCCAGCGTCTATTTCGAGGCAGCGGCGCGCCGGCCGTCAGCGGCACAGTTCGCCAAAGCTGTCGCCAGGGACGGGCTGCGGCTGCACCGCAAGACCCGCATGCTGTATCGCGGCAAATTCGTGTTCATCAACGGCGAGTCGGTAATGCCCGACGCCAGCGACCGTAAGCTGCTGCAGGCGCTGGCGGACGCCCGCCAGCTGGCACCGGCGGCCTGGCCGGCGGCCTCGGCGGACCTGCAGGACAGCCTACGGCAGTGGCATGCCGATGGCTGGCTGGTGCTGGGCTGAGCCCGCTGCGGCGGGCCCGGAAAGCATTTTCTGATTGAAAATAAATTCAGTCGCCGTTCAAATTTATGTCGCACTCGCAAACGTTACATTTTCTTGCAAGAAAATGAACCCAAACAGCAGCAATTTGGTGCAAAACGACTTGCAAGCTTTTCAAGTAGGCCGGTATAATTTCCGGTTAGGAAGTTTTGTCGATGTGGCAGTGCGTCAAACTGCAATGACTAGTCGAAAAAGCGACCTGAACGTGCGATAACTACCGGTAGTTATTAAACAAACTCAAGCTTACTTTTCCATTCTCAAACCGAAGGATAATCATGAAAAAATCGTTGCTGATCGCTTCCCTGCTGGCTCTGGCTCTGGCTGCTTGCGGCAAGAAAGAAGAAGCTGCTCCGGCCCCGGCCGAAGCACCGAAAGCTGAAGCTCCGGCAGAAGCACCGAAGGCCGACGCAGCTGCTCCGGCAGAAGCACCGAAGGCTGACGCAGCTGCTCCGGCTGCTGCTCCGGCAGAAGAGAAGAAGTAATTCTCTGCTCGTCAGCAAAAAAGCCGCCCTCGGGCGGCTTTTTTCATGCCTGCGGCATTCAGGCGATGCCGCGCGGCGGCTCTCAATCGCAAGCCAGCCAGTCGAAGCCCTCATCCTGAGCGGCGATCACCACTTCCACTCCATCGCCGGCGATCACGCCATCGATCGCCGCACGCGCCAGTGCCGTCGTATTGTTTTTCTGTGACAGGTGCGCCGCCACCAGGCGCTTGAGGCGCGAACGATCCAGCGCCGCCAGCAGCCCGGCCGCATGCGCATTCGACAGGTGCCCGAGCGGCCCCGCAATCCTCGCCTTCAGCCAGGCCGGATAGGCCGACTGCGCCAGCAAGTCACTGTCGTGATTGAACTCCAGCAGCAGCGCATCGCAGCCGCCCAGTGCGGCCAGCAGGTGCGGCGTGGCCTGGCCGACATCAGTCAGCACGCCGAGCTTGCTGCGGCCGTCCGAGGCCACGTATTGCAGCGGCTCGCGCGCATCATGCGGCACCGTGTAGGGCGTGACCTCCAGCGCGCCGACCGCAAACGGCACGCCGTCGCGGCAGATGCGCAGGTCCACCCCCGCCAGTTCGTCGCGCGGCACGGCGGAAGCGCTGCCATGGCTGATCCATACCGGCAGCCGGTAGCGGCGGGCGAGCTTGAAGACGCCGCCGACGTGGTCCGAATGTTCATGGGTGACGAGGATGCCGGCCAGCTGCTGCGGCTCGACACCGGCACGCGCAAGGCGACGCACGACTTCTTTGAGGCCGAAGCCGCAGTCGAGCATCAGCTGCGTTTGCGCGGTGCCGGAAGCGCCGGAGGTGGCGGAGATGAGCAGCGAATTGCCTTCGCTGCCGCTGCCCAGACTCGCGAATTTCATCGGCGAACCCGGGCAGCGTGGTCTGGATGGATGCGTTGCGGCAGTGCCGGCAAGCCTTACTTCAGCTGCTCGCTGAGCAGTGCGAGGATGCGGCCGGCGGTGTCGGTCGACGACGGCGCGCCCTTGTCATCCTGCACGCTGACGCGGCTGGACTCGCCGGCGGACTTGACCTCGATCCGGTAGCGCTGGGCCAGCTTGTTCTCATCCTTCGAGCCGAACAGCTTGGAGAAGAAGCCATCGCCCTTCTTCGCTGCCTCCGACTCCTGGTCGATGTAGCGAACGAAGTACAGGCCGCGCGTGCGGTCACGGTCTTCGACCGTGAAGCCGACGCGGTCGAGCGCCAGGCCGACGCGGCGCCATGCCCGGTCGAAGCCTTCGTCCACCTGCACATAACTGACGTTGCCGTCTTTGGCGATACGGGCGCGCTCGGCTGCCGGCTGTGCTGCTTTCACCTCGGCCTTGGCGGTCTTCATGTCGCGGCCCGACAGCGAGGCCATCAGGCGGCCCAGGAATTCGGCTTCCAGTTCAGGATCGGACGGACGACCGGTCCAGACCGCTTGCTGGCTCATCGCCTGGCCCTGCAATTTTTCTTCGGCGCCGCGGTGGCTGATGTAAATCTCGGTGCCGCCATCCGGGGTCCGCTCGAGGCGGGTGCGGAACTTGTCGCGCTCGGAGGTCGAGTACAGCGAATCGAACACCTTGCCGACCGCATTGCGTATGAAGTCCTGCGGGATCTTCGCGCGGTTCTCGGCCCAGTCGGTTTCCATCACGCCGGCTTCGGGCTTCTCGAGGGCGAGCTTGAAGCCCTGCTCTTCCCAGAAGCTCTTGAGCTTGGGCCACAGCACCTCGGGCGCCTGTTTGGCGACCAGCCAGCGCTGCTTGCCGCCGCGCTCGATGCGCAGGCCGGCCTCAGGATTGGCGGCCGGCGCCACCGCGCCGTCGGCGGCTGCCGCTGGTGCGGCACTGCTGGCCGCCGGTGCGCTGGCTGCCTTTTGTGCGCTGTAGTCCGAGGCGGTGGCCGTGCCGCTGGGGTTGGCCACCGAATAACGACTGTCGCCCTTGGGTGCGCTCAGGTCAGGCGGCACGTCGAGCTTGGTGTTCTTGCTGGCCTTGCTGGCGCGCTTGTAGTCGATCTTTTCGGGCTCGAGCATGTCGCTGACCGAGCTGCAGCCAGTGACGGCGGCCACAACGGCCACGGCCATCAGGCTGGACAGCAGGCGCGAGGCCTGCAGCGGAGTACGGGAGAAACTCATCGGGACTCGATTCCTGGAAATGAAAGTTGCAGGTGCAAAGCGTTATGCAGGCGCCGCCGACAGGCTGCTTACGGCAGCACGCCCGATTCGCGCAGCGCATGGCGCACGATCTCATGCGAACCGGCGCCCAGCGGTACCAGCGGCAGGCGGATGCCGCCTTGCATGCGGCCCATCTGCGCCAGCGCCCATTTGACAGGCACCGGATTCGGTTCGACGAACAGCTTGTTGTGCAGCGGGATCAGCTGGTCATTGATGGCGATCGCCTCGGCAATGCGGCCTGCCATCGCGGCCACGCACAGCTCATGCATCGCGCGCGGCGCCACGTTGGCAGTGACGGAGATATTGCCGTGGCCGCCGCAGAACATCAGCGCCATGGCGGTCGGATCATCACCCGAATAAACAGCGAAAGACTTCGGCACCGCACGCAGCAGCTCGGTGCCGCGGCCGATGTTGCCGGTCGCATCCTTGACGCCGATGATGCCAGGCACCGAAGCGAGGCGCACAATGGTGTCATTGGCCATGTCGGCCACGGTGCGGCCCGGCACGTTGTACAGGATGACCGGCAGATCCACCGCTTCGGCGATGCGCTTGAAGTGCTGGTACATGCCTTCTTGCGTAGGGCGGTTGTAATAAGGCACGACCTGCAGCGATGCATCGGCGCCGACCTTCTTCGCATAGGCGGTCAGTTCGATCGCTTCAGTGGTCGAGTTGCCGCCGGTGCCGGCGATGACGGGGATGCGGCCGGCCACATGGTCGACAGCCAGCTTGATCAGCTCGCAATGTTCGTCGACCGAGACGGTCGGCGATTCGCCGGTGGTGCCGACGATGACGATGCCATCCGTGCCTTCGGCAATATGCCAGTCCAGCAATGCTTTCAGGGCGGGCAGGTCGAGGCTGCCGTCCTCATGCATCGGGGTCACGATCGCTACTATGCTGCCCTTGATCATGGTTGATTCGCCGCAAAAATCCAAAACCGTGATTGTAGCGGATCGCCCTTCAGACGGGACAGAATCAGCGCCGAAAGCCTTGTTTCAGGATGTTTCAGTCGGCGCGCCCATCCAGCGCGAGGGCCGCCGGCAAGGTCTCGTCAGCGCCGTCGCGCCGCACGCACAGGCGCTGCACCATCGCCGGCTTCGGCTGCCCGGTATAGCCATCTTCGTAGGCCAGCACGCGCAGGCCGCCGCGGGGCCCCGCCTGCGCAGCCGCCTGTGCAGCCGCCTGTGCAGCCGCCTGTGCAGCGACTGCCTGCAACAGCTCGCCGGGGGCGAGCAGGAAATCAGGATTGGACGGCTTGCCAAACTGACCATTGCCGAGTGCAAAAGTTTCGTACAACAGCAAACCGCCGTCAGCCAGGCTGGCCAGCAACAACGGCAGCAGCGGCCGGTGCAGGTAGTTGGTGACGATAATGCCGCTGAAACGGCCTTCGGTCAGCGGAAACGCGGGGTCGGTTTCAACGCCCTCGCGTTCAAGATCGAAGGCCAGCGTGCGGATACGTTCGCCGGCACTGGCGGCCAGCGCCTGCGGGTCGCGATCGACGGCCAGTACCTGATGCCCGAGGCTGGCCAGCAGCCGCGCATGGCGGCCGCCACCGCAGGCAAGATCCAGCACCAGGCCCTGCGGGACCAGCGGCGCAAAGCGCCGCACCCAGGCCGATGGCTGGTCTTGCTGTACGTGGAGCGACATGACTTGAGTCCGGCGTTCGTTCAGGGGCACGCAGCGGTTCAGTTGTACGACAGGCCCATCTCTTCCCGCACGTCGCGCATGGTCTCCTGCGCATACTTGCGCGCCTGGTCGCAACCGTCGGCGACGATTGCTCGCACCAGCGAGGGATCGTCCAGGTATTTTTGGGCGCGCTCGCGCATCGGCTCTTGTTCCTTCAGGATGCCGTCGATCACTGGCTGCTTGCATTCGAGGCAGCCGATGCCGGCCGACTTGCAGCCCTTCACCACCCAGTCCTTGGTGGCGTCGTCGGAATACACCTGATGGAACATCCACACCGGGCATTTGTCCGGATCGCCGGCGTCGGTGCGGCGCACGCGTGCCGGGTCGGTCGGCATGGTGCGGACTTTCCTGGTGACGGTGTCGCGGTCGTCGCGCAGCGCGATCGTGTTGCCGTAACTCTTGGACATTTTCTGCCCGTCGAGGCCCGGCAGGCGCGAGGCCTCGGTCAGCAAGGCCTGCGGCTCGACGAGGATCAGCTTGCGGCTGCCCTCGAGATAGCCGAACAGGCGCTCGCGATCGATCATCGACAGGTTCTGCGCATCGTCCAGCATGGCCTTGGCCTGCTCCAACGCATCATCCTTGCCCTGCTCCTGGTATTCGGTGCGCAGCTCGTTGTACAGCTTGGCGCGTTTGGAGCCCAGCTTCTTGACGGCTTCCTGCGCCTTTTCCTGAAAATCCTTTTCGCGGCCATACAAATGATTAAAGCGCCGCGCGATCTCGCGCATCATTTCGATGTGCGGCACCTGGTCTTCGCCGACCGGCACCATGCTGGCGCGATAGATCAGCACATCGGCCGCCTGCAGCAGCGGATAGCCGAGGAAGCCATAGGTCGCCAGGTCACGGTCAGCCAGCTTTTCCTGCTGGTCCTTGTAGGTCGGCACGCGCTCGAGCCAGCCCAGCGGCGTCGACATCGACAGCAGCAGGTGCAGCTCGGCATGCTCGGGCACCTTGGACTGGATGAAGATCGTCGCCTGCGACGGGTCGACGCCCGCCGCCAGCCAGTCGATGACCATTTCC
>JACCDY011007662.1_pt1 | contig 14347 bp, 21 predicted proteins | sample 7446391 | NCBI WGS metagenome assembly JACCDY01 (sample SAMN15323451, study PRJNA562643) | freshwater metagenome | isolation source: river surface water | place: USA:Blue River Watershed | collected 2017-08-18 | reverse complement strand
GTTATCGATGTTTGTAACTGTGTTTGTGCCGTTTGGGCCTAGACCTGCTGGATATTTAGCACCAGACATACGCTGAATCCAAACCTGAATCGGACGACCTTGTGCCAACTTGTTTGGGATTGTTGTGTATGTGTCTACAGAGATGCGAGTAATCGTCAAGTCTGCTTGCGTAAATTGATTGCCTGCGCCTGTACGAATCTGGTGCTCAATCAAATCGACTGTGTCGACCGGTAAGTCGTACGTGTTCTGGCCTTGCACCAAGTTAATTGTGCCTTGCTCAATCGTCCACATGTTGATGCCGCGGTTAGCCCAATCGGCAAACAGCAAGTTCATAGAACGGCGTGCTGTGCGCATGTCATAGCCAGAGCGTAGCTCTGAGCCACAACGCTCAAAAGCCTCTTCAACTATTTCTGAGAGGTCTAAATTAAACGAACTTGTGCCTGATGTGGTCATTTAACTTTCCTATAAGGCTTTACTTTTGCTTTAATGCTTTTTGGCTGTGGTACGAACTGCTTACCAGCTGCCTTGCCAGCACGTTTAGCTTTGGTTGTTGCTGCGTATTCTGCTGGGCTCAACGCTTTAATCGCCTTCTCAGGCAAGTATCTCTCACCTGTTTCAGACGACTTCTTACCAGACTTGGTTGTCCATTTCTGTTCACCCCAAGCTTTTAAAGAACGTTGGCTCTTAGCTAATCCGCCCATTATTTATATCCACCGCCTGCAGCTTTGTACTTTTTAGCCACTAACTGCGCCTTACGCGCGCTCCACTGACCTGCGCCAGTGCCGTGCGTTGCAGCTGCTTTGACTTCAGATACGATACGCTTACGCAAACCAGGTTTAGTGTAGTTACCAGCGGCATTAACTTTGCCGCCTTCTTTCATGCCTTTTGCTCCAGGCATTTTGCTAGGTAACATGCAGCCCATGCCGCGTGAAGGGCGTGTCATACCATTCTGCCTTTAGTTAAGCCCTTTTGTGCGATACCGCAACCACGGACTTTGCCGCCTGACTTATAACCAACTGAACCGCCTGCTTTCTTTTTAACAGGCTCTGCTGGTTTGATTTTATCAATCATGCGATTTACTTTGGCTTGTGTAGTATCTGGGTTCTTAGCGTCTTGTTCAGCCATTTCTTTCTTGGCTTTTTCATTCTGCTCAGGCGTACCCATCACATTTTCGTAAAGTTTTTTAGCGAGTTCCATGATTACACCATCTTGCCTTTAGTTAAACCTTTAGAAGCAATACCGCAGCCACGCGCTTTAACAGAGCCACCAGCTTTCATGCCGGTAGAACGGTCTTTACGAGTCATTAGTGCTGCACCGCCTTTAGTTTCAGCAGATGTGAAACCAGCTTTTTTAGCTTTGTCAGCAAATGATTTTTGTGGTTTAGCCATTTCTGTGCTGTACTTCTTACCCATGTACTCAAAGGTTTTGTCGCCAGAAGCACGGGCATCAGCAAACGCTTCTTTAAACGAGGCTTTAGCTAGTGGCTTAGCCATAATCGCTTCTTTTTCTTTGCGGTCAGTATATTCAGCCATCGCGCCTTCTTGTATCTTGCGGTCTTGCTCGTCTGGCTCGCGCTCGTAGTCAGGCATACCGCCGTCGTTATAACGAACTTTGCCGCCTGCTCTATACTTCTGCATCTTGCTGCCACATGAACCACCTGAACGAAGTTTAGTTAGATTAGACTTTTTGCCGCCGTGTAGCTGCTTCTCGTGCATGCCAACAGCTTTCTTAACCAACTTCTTGTCTTTGGCCATATCCATGGCGCCGCCTTCTTTAAACTTACGACCTTTATCGGCTTTCATAAATTCTTCTCCTGTAGCTTTAGGGATGCCAACTTTTTTGGCAAATTTTGGATTGTTGGCGACAGCCGCCATAAAGTTATGTTGTTTTTTACTTGTGCTTGGCATTATTTCCCCCAATGTCCGGCTATAAAGCCTGCAACGCCAGTAAGTGCACTAACTGCACCACCCGCCCACATCAATACTTTCCAGCCACCGCGAGCTTCTGACAAGGTTTTGTTAATTTCGGCAAGAGACTTTTTAATCTCTTCCATATCTTTAACAAGCTTATCCATGTCATCTTGCAGATGCTTAATGTCGCTAGCGTGTGTAGCCAGTTCGCGAACTACTTCTTCACTCATACTGTCTTACCTTTTGTTTTGCCACGAATTACGCACCCATCGCCCTTAACAGAACCACCTTCTTTGCAGTTCCAGGCACGGAGTGATTTATTAATACGTGAGTTAGGGTCGTTAGCTGTTTTGGCTGAAGTAAGCTTCTTTTTCATGCCCTTCATGCGTGCGCAGAAAGAGTCACGACGTGGGCCACCCTCTGGCTGTGGGGCTTTTAAGCCCGGTTTGCCAGGATTGGCTGCGTTATACGAAGCCCGACCCTTAGCGTTCAAGCCGCCGGATTCGGACTTCCCTTCCTTACGTTGCCACGCAGGACTCTTAGCCATAAATAATAGTCACGCTATCCGCGCTACCTGTATCTACATACAAACCGTTATTCGCTAGAATGCCTTCACCAGGGATAACAACTGTGTGTGCACCAGCAACAGACGCGCCAGCACGGAACACAATAGTTCCTGAGCCTGCACTTGAATTATCGTAAACAGTGACTGGGTTTGAACCGGCAGTGCTCACAACAATGTACATGCCTTTTAAGCGTGTTCTTGAAGTTACTAACGCAGCATCTGCGGCCGTGTAGGCCGACTTTACATCATATTGCATACCCATAAGGGCCTCCTAATTAGGCAGCGATTACGATTACACCGTAAGTAGCAGCTCCGGCATCAACAGGGCTAGCAGTGATATTGCTTGCGCGAATTGTTACAGTGTTTGCTGCTGAAACAAAAGCGTTGAATACTAAGCCAGCTGCAGGGCCAGATGGAAGAGCCATGATAACTTCGTCACCTACCGCAGCACCAGTAACAGTAATAGTTAGGTTAGCTTGAGAAGCTGCTGCAATTTCAGGGAAGTTCAAAGAAGCTGAGCCAGAAAGAACTTTAGTAACTGTAGCGCCAGAGCCAACTAAGAAACCGTTTTGTGATACTACTGGGCCAGAGAACGTGGTACGTGCCATGATTTTTATCCTTCATACAAAGTTAAGCTTATTAGTCTTGTATGCGTCTGCCGGGGCAGTCTAATAAGCCGGTTCGCCCGGTTTATTGAATATTACTCTAAATAAAAATAAATGCAACAAAAAAGGGAGCCGAAGCCCCCTTTTTCTTTTTGCCTATTAGGCTGGGTTTGAACCCCAGATTCCCAATGGGTCTGACCAACCGAATGAATAACGCTCACGAGCCTTGTAACGTACGTTACCAGTATCGAAGTCACCATCCATTGATGTAGCCATAGGTGAACGCTCAAAGTGCTTCAAGCCGTTCGGAACATCAGTCAACAAGAACCAGTTGTTTGTGTCTGTCAAGAAGTGGTTAACAGTGTAACCTTCTGGAACAGTACCCATCTGTTTCAATGCGTTGATGTCGTTATCAGCTGTAGAAACGCGTAATTCTGTATCTAATAGACGTTTTGCAACGAACATTAATGATGGTGGAATTACCAATTTGCGAATCTTAGCAGCGATCAAAAGACCACGCTCGTCTGTCCAAGCAGCGATTTGAATAGCAGCATTTTCCAACGCTGTTTCGTTCAAGTCAGTTGCTGTAGCTGGGCTGTTGTAGTTAACACCACCGTTTACCAATGGATGACCTACACGTGAACCGCCTGAGCTTACGCCGAACAATGAAACACCGTCGCCACCTAGGTATGCGCCGTTGAAACCGTTGTTCAACACGTTAGCAGCTTTAACTTGCTTGGTGTATGACATAGCACGAGCCAATGCCTTAGTGTAACGAGCAGACAAGCTGTCGTACAAGTTATCTTCAACCGCTTCTTCAGTGATTGAGAAACCTAAAGCAATAGTTTCGTGTGTATAGCGAGCTGTAAAAGCTTCTTGCGCGTTATCGTAACCGATAGCAGCGCCTTCATTCTTAACAGGAGCAGCGCCAAAGCCAGAAAGCTTTGTCTCTTCTTCGAATGAACGCTCAGATTTCTCTGTTTCGTACAATTCTTTGTGCTCTTCGCCGTAGCGTTTGTACTCTAAACCAAACAATGCGTTTAGACCTGGTAATAGCTCTTTAAGGAGCTGTGAACGAGAAATAGCCATGTTTAAGCTCCTCTATTAGTTAGCTGCACCAGCTGATTGATAATATGAATGCACGCCGAAGTTAAACTTCACGATACAGTCAGTCTTAGCATCACCTGGGGTTGAGAAAGGACCATTAACCAAGTCAACGATACGTACAGCGAAAGTGCTGGTGTTTGCAGGAGTTGTTGACTCCAAAGCAATCGTAGAGTTGCCAGTAGTTGTTGAGCCACCGAAGTTTGTCAATTCAGCGTTTAGACCGATTTGAGCCAAAGTAATCGCACCGTCAGCCTGAACTTGGTACAACTGATCTGGGTCTTCAACAACGCGGATAGCCACGTTAGTGTAACCAGCAGATACTGCGCCAGCAGGTAAGAAGTTTGAATACACTTGGTATTTCAAAACAGGGTCTACATAGCTTACGCCAACGCAAACACCAACTAAACCACGAGTTGAAGTCGTAGGTGTAGCAGTAAGTGCTGTAGGCTGTCCGCCAGAAGCCACGCCGATAGCGACGATGTCGCCTTTAAAAATTGCCGTTGAACTGTTAACAGTCATAGCGTAATCGCGGATTGAACCGCCAGTGAAGCTTTGACCACCAATCAGATTTAGCGGCACTAACCCGTACGGGGTAAAAGTTGTTGCCATTTAAACCTCCAAAAGTTTATTTTGAACCATTTCCAAACCCACCTCCACGGCTTGTTGACGATTTCTTGTCAGCAAACAGCGGCATGCGGGCGTCGTTGTTACGCATGAAGTTGTTATCCACAGACTCCATTTGAGCTCTTGCTTGGTTCTCGTAGTATTCCTTACGAGCCAGTACCATTTCGGTTGGCGCCTTACATAACATAAGACCACCAATTTCCACGTTACCGTTTTTGTCACCTTGCAACATTAGCTCAGGGTGATCAACAGCCTTGACCGGTTCCCAGCCTTCACGTAGTTTCTGAGAAACGTTCGTGGGGTTGGCTTGGCCTAAGATCGCGGTAGCAATCCACCTATAGGTAAAACCAGGCTCAGGTGCAGGGTCGGGCAATGTTGATGCCGGTGTATAAACATATCTCTTTTCTTGCTCGCGTGTCTCAAGGTCACGTTGTGTGCGGTTATTAGCCATTATTAGCCTCCAATTTTAAGAACTCTTTAACATACAAATCGCGGGGTATCCCAAGTCTATCTGCCGTCGCAGCTTGCGAAGCAGTGATCTTCACCGTTTTTTTAGCGCCCGTAGTACGAGACGATGGTGCCACAACCGTTGCAGGTTTCTTTGTTGGGGCAGCTTTTTGGCCGCGGTCTTCACTTTCCTCAAACATTTCTGGGAAAGTACGTTTTAAGCGAGAATCGATTTGCTCGAAGTACTCGGATTGTTGCGGGCTATACCCGGTGCTTACTAGTTTTTGGTGCAGCCCTAGTGCAAAGGCCGTAACTTCTTCGTAACCAGGACTTCCGAACCACTGGTTTTTGGCTTGCCAGCGCAAGGTTTTTTCATCAAGTTCGGGAGCTTTTGGTTGCTCTTGTTGTATTTGTACATCTACTTCACGAGTTTGTAAAGGGGTTGGCGAAAAATTTTTCGCTTGCTCCATCTTCATCTTCGCTTCTGTCAATGCTTCTTGAGCAGCCATCATAGCATCTGTGTCATAGCTTTCAGCCGCTTCTTTGTACTTACGGCGGGCCATTTCCATTTCTGCTTCTGTCTTAGCTTGTAAAGTTTCCTTATACGTAGCTTCGCCAGATTTGACATACTCTTTTAACTTGCGGTTTTCTTCAAGAATCTGCTGTGTAAGACGCTCGAGTTCCTGCTTTTCACGCAGGGCAGCTTCCTTGGCACGACGCTCGTCATGACGGGCATGTGTCAATTCTTTGATTCGGCCTTGAACACCTTTGGTGTAGCCTTCGATTTCTTCGTCTGTTGGGTCTTCTACTTCGCGGTTTAACGGCTTAGCATTACGATCCCTTTCAGGCGTATCGTCTTCAACTTCAATGTCAATATCTACATCTGTTTCACCAGACGCTTCAATATCAATCTCAGCATCGACTTTGTTCTCTTCCTCATCGGGAAACTTAAACTCATCAGTCATATTACCTCCTATTAAGCGCGGCTAATGCCACGAGGGTCTTGCACAACAGCCTCAACTTGGTCGTCATTGATCAAGCGAAACTCCTTGCCGTGGATTTTTACTCTTGTGCCTGTGTATGGGCGGGTAAGAATAAAGTCACCAGGTTTACACCACGCGCCGTCAGGGAACTTTTCAGGGTCCTTGTAGGCTTGTGGGCCAGCTTCCATCACAAATAGCACCGGTGATGTCAACTCTTCCGTACGCATAGTTTCATCCGCTTTAAGGATGCCGCTTTCATACGTGTCGTCCACGTCAATCAAAACACACAATAGCTTCCAACCGGTTGGCTGTGGCACTTGCGTAGCTTTTACTTGCTGTGGCTGTTCTTCTACTTCGTCGAGAGGGACGTTTTTAACGCCCGGCGGCAGAATCAATTCTGACTCTGGTAGTGCGATGGTTTCACTCATCGTTGTCTTCCTTCAAGTTTTCAGCGAGGTCAAGTAAGTGGCGCTCAGCTAGGGCTAGACCTCGAATCACCCCAGTAAGCTCTTTGTATTGCTCAAAGCTTGTGCACTGACCATTTGCCATATCGTCAGCGTAGTTGTTCATATCTGTGCGCAGCTTGTTTCTCAAAGCTGTAATAAAGTCCATTGCTTGTAGTTCCATAGTCAGTTCCCTTGTGTTTACTCTTTAGTTGTTTTCTTGCCGGCTTGTCTGGTTTTTACGACGTCGCCAGCTAGTTTCATGCCTTCAATCTGCCCTTTTTGCTCAAGCTCGTCCGCTTTAGCCGCAGCGTTAACTGCTAGCTGGTCACGTTTAAGCTCAATCTCATCAGCTTTAGCTGCTGCATCGGCTGCCACTTTCTTCTCCTTGATGGCAACTTCGCGCTCTTTAAGCTGTAGCTCTTGCATCTGTAGCTGCAATACTGGGTCTTGTGCGTCCTGCTGGGCTTGTTGTTGGGCAACCATCGCCTTAGACTGGGCAAGCACTTGTGGTGCAGCCATCGCCATCATCTTAGACATTTCTTTCTCAACGTCTGCTGGCATCTCTTGGTCTGGTGCTGGCAACTGTACGCCTAGCGCAGCTTCAATCTTGATTCGGTATGCGTAGCCTACGTGCTCAGCAATGTGTGCCTGCATAGCCTGCATGATTGCCTGTGCTTGTGGATTTTGTCCGATAAGCTGAGCAACCAACGGGTCTTGCATCGCTGATTGGTGCACTGCAATATGAGCCTCGTGGTCTTGATAAATGAATGCCTTGAGCGGTTTGCCCTTTAGCACGTTCATGTTCTCTGTGACGGGGTCCTTAGGCTTTTGGTCATCCTCCAACGGTACCAACTTGTCTGCGTTCTTAATTCCAAGAACATCAAGCATCTGTCGGTGCAATTGTGGAAGGTCGTATATTTGTGGCGCTGATTGAGCCAATTGAATAACGGCCTGGTACTGGACGACTCGCTGAGAGAGTGTGGCAGCGTTGGGGTCAGATACAGGGAGCACATCAACATGGCTGTAGTCTTCTTTCTTAGCAGATACTGGGCCTTCTTCTGGCTCGTAGTTGTAGTCCTCGTCTGTGTAGTCAGCGATGATTCTGGCTAGAAGCTGTAGTTCTTGCTTCAACGCGTAGTGCACGCGTGCCTGAACCGCAGACATCACCTTGAGGGTTCTTTCCAAGATAGCCAGCGTTGTACCCACTGGGGCATTGGCTGACATGTCGCTAACCTTCATATCCGCAGTAGCTGCGAATCGACGGCCTTCTTCAACAATCTTGTCCATCAAGCCTGCTAGAACTTGGCTTGGCTCCTTGTACGGAAGCGGCAAGATGTTGTCTCTAATATTTCCTGACCCAAGATCGACGTCTCTGAACTCACCAGGAGCGATTGGGGTATCGTCCCCTTTGATTCGCAAACCACGTGCTTTAAGGCCACCAGGTAAATTAGAAAGAGTACCGGCGTCAACAAGCTGACGCATAATGCTAGTCGCACTCTTCGCGAAGCCACCGATAAGGTGGAAAAGACCAAAACCATATGCGCCATAACCAGGAATGTACTGATAATGAACAAAATGCTGTCGCTTAAGTTTGAGTGGGTCATCTTCGTTCCAGTTTCTACGTACCGCTAAAACTTCATTCGTACCACGAACCATAGTTACCACGTATGGCAACGCGATGCCTGTAGGCTCGCCATCTTCTGTATCTTCAAAGCCTGGCAAATCTAAGTCAGCATGAATCTCGTAGACTTCAAATCGGTCGTCGTAGCTAGCGTTAAAGCCAGTCTCTTTATCCTTTTTCTCTTGGATGTCAGACTTGAACTTCTGCGGCTCGCCCAACTCAACGTCAAGGTAGAACCCAGCGTGCATTAGCTTCTGTAGCTCGTTCTGGGTCTTACGCATGATGTGTGTCACGCGCGGGGCTGATTGAATCTCGCTGGTGCCGTAAGGAATGATGATGTCTTCGGCTGGGATAAACACTGACACCTGACGGCCTAGACCTGGGTCGTAGTACACCTTCTTGAACGCTGAACCTGCTGATGGCAAGTTCCACAACATTCTCTCGTGCTCTGAGCGGAACTCAGGCATCTTCTCTGTCAACTGGTAGTTCATGTCTTCTTGAACGCGAACCGCCGCTTGTTGTTTCTTCGGCGTCTCTTTACCAATAATCTTTGTGCGCACTGGGCCAGCTGCTGGGAATGTCTCCATGATGGTTTCAGACTGGAAGCGAACAACTGCCTCAGTAATCATCGGGTGGAACACACCGCAAGCGCCATCCCATGGCTCTGTTCTTTCTTCAAACTTAAGGCCAAGCAACGTAATGCCGTCCTTGTACATCTCTTCCCAGTCTTTGCGAGCAGCTTTGTCGTCGTCGATGGAACCAGCCAAATCACCAGCTAGCTCTTCAAGAGCACCGCCATCCATCTCTTCGGCTAAGTTTTTGTTGAAGTCTTCGCTGTCTTCAACCTCTTCCATATCAAAAATCTCTTGGCCTTCAACGCTAATGCGCAGGGCCTCCGGGTCTTCGATCTCAATCTCAATATCTGGTTCAGCTCCAACTATGGCTTCTAGGCCTTGTGGTGCTTGATAAAGCGCTTTATCAATTGCCATTTTCTATCCTTAATAATACGCCGCACGTCTGCGACGGTAACTCAATGGCTCGTCAGCCATGTCTGAATCCAAGTTAATGAACCCACCCTGCCGGTATCTTAACAGCGCCTGGGTGCATGTGTCCACGAAGTCGTCGTGTTCGCCGACCGGAAACGCAGCTATTTCTTCAACTACTTCTCTTGCCCATCTGGTGTCTGGCGCCCACACTTTGCCAGAAGCAAACAAGTCACTGACCGCGTTAAGACGGGCGATTTTGTCATTACCTCGGCTGGGCGTGAACTCTTGGACAGGGATACCCATTCTTCTGAGCTCCTGGATAAGAGGACCACCGGCAGCTTTTTTCTCGACGATGCAAGCATCTGGCTCCCACTCCTTGTAGTGTTTTAAAGCGACTGTCTTGAGTTCTGGGAACGCCATCCGGTCTTTGAACGCATCCAGAAGTATGAGGTTCGGACTGTTGTTATCCTCTTCGTTGTACCAAACACCCCACGTGGTGCAAGCACTGTAGTCACTTGTCGTTTTCGTCTCATGCGCCGTATCCCAACTCTGAATCACATAATCACATCTAGGTGGCTCGTCGCCCTCCCATATGCGCCAATCACTACGCTTAATCATCGCCACCGTATCACTGGTGGGGTTCTGCATATACTGCGCGTTCCAGAACCGTGGGTCCATGTTCGCTTTTTTAGCTTTTAACGCCTCAAGGCTCCACTGCGCTGGCCAGAGTGACTTCTCGTTCTCCGTGTCCTGGTTCAATATGGCAGGCAGCTCAACCACCTCCCACTTGTCAGCATCAGGGTTCTTTATCTGGTAGTCCACCAGACGACCGGTCAGGTCGAGGAGACTCCACCTGGTCATGATGACGATGATCGCACCGCCTGGCATTAGACGTTGTAACGGACCTTGCTGGAACCAAGACCACGCATTGTCAAACGCGAGCCTTGAGTTAGCCTTCATGTCCTGTTCAGAATGGGGGTCGTCAATAACAAACAAATCAGCACCACGGCCTGCAAGAGCGCCGCCCACACCAGCGGCATAATACTGACCGCCAGCTCCTGTAGACCATTTACCAGCCGCCTTCTGGTCATCCGCCACCAGTGTGTCCGGGAATAACGTTTTGTACTCATCTGAATCAATCAAGTTCCTTACTCTACGGCCAAAGTCTTCTGACAGAGACGCAGTATGCGTGCCCATAATGATTTTCTTTTCAGGGAATTTGCCTAAAAAATAGGCAGGGAACAAGTAAGAACTGAACTCAGACTTACCCATACGCGGTGCGATGTTGATAATCACCCGCTTCTTCCTGCCTTCAATCACGTCATTAAATATTTTTGCCAGTTTCCTGTGGTGCGGGCCGACTTTAAACCCTGGGTACACGTACTGCGCAAATGAAATCGGGTCGTTCTGTGCTTTCTTTAGCTGAAACCGGCGCTCTTTCTCTTCAAGGTCCTCAAGAAACACCATCTTTTCTTCGGTTGTCATGCTTGGCAACGCCAACATGGCCGCTTTGGCTTCTTCAGGAGAGAGGCACTCGTAGTTACCAATCATATTTTCTTAGGAAACTTGCTTTTCGGCTTAAGTGTTGCTGCGTTTGTCTTGGCGTCGTATGTGTACGCGCTGGTTGGATGCCCTGATCTCTTAGACGCCCTGTCTTTAGCACGGTCTTCAGCACTCATCTCGTTCCTGGTCTTGCCATATGGGGTGAGTGTCTCGCTGCCTTCTTTAAAAATGCCGTACTGCTGTAGCTTTGCGATGGCCGCAGCTCTTGGGTCTTTCACGCCAGGACTGGAATCTTTAATCTGCTGGGTCAAGCGCGTCAATATCTTTGCGTCTTTATCCATTTTCTTCCTCGTCTGGGCCTGGCAACTCTTTATCCAAGTCAATCGCTTCCACGTCCACGATGTCAGCCTTGCCCATGTAGCGGCCAAGCTTCTCCTTAATACGTTTCTCTAACTCTTCATCGCTCAAGTCGGTCTTCTTGACCTCAACCCGTTCTGTGAACAAGGCCACTTCTGTGACTTTACCCATCATGACCAACGCCTTTAAGCGTATGCGAGCATCTGGGTGGTCGGTTTCTTTCACAATCTTAGCCACAGCCATCGAACGTAATTCTTCCGCCTGTTTCACAAACTGCCACTGGTACTCGGACAACATGGCAACGCTTGAGCGCACCTCTTCGGGCAGCTGTAACTCTAGTATCTTTTGTTTTGCGTCTGGTGATTGTGCGATGACTGCACTGAATGCTTCTAGCGCTCTGGTCTCAGAGGCTTCGCTGATAACTTCTTCGTCGTCTGCTGTTATGGATGTTAGGAAATCCGCTGTGTGGATTTTGCCGTTGAGTGTTTCTGCTGGGGAAAGCTTGTCTAGAGGCGTGAAGTCGCCTTTTTCGGTTTCTGTCTGGGGTACGAAGTCTGCCTCGTCCGCCGTTATCAAATGTTGCAGTAACAAGCTTTACCTCTTTTGTTGCGCCTTGGGCTGGCGAATGTCTGGAGTATATGAGATTTTTTTAAGTTGTGCACACTTTTTTGTTTTTTTATTTTATACTCTGCTTACCGATCTCCTTCGGTAATCGTGTGAGAGCGATTTTTTCATTTGTTAGTTCCCTTGTTAGTTGAAATCCCCGGCCTAGTCAGCTGGGGATTTTTTTGTTTGTGCTTGTCAAAAGTTTGACATGAGTGGTCTGGATTTTTTAAAAAAATTTTTGCGCTAACCGGCTAGCGCAAATGGGGGTGGTTGTTTTGGGCGCGGTTTTATACAAGATTTGACAAAAAATTAGATTATGGCTGGGGATTAGTGTTGTGGTGCGAGGGGTCACGTTGCTCTGTATTCGGGGGGTCGGGGAGTAGTGGGGTAAACGCTATCAGAATTTGGAATGGTTATAAAGTTAATTGGTATAATATAGTCATGCAGTCAATGATTGATTGCTGTGTTGCCAAGCCACTACTGCTTGGCTTTTTTATTTGGAGATTTAAATGAAAGCTATTCTTAATAACCCAATCGTTGCTCAATACTTTGTAACCCTTGAGCAGTTACTCAATGCAGGCACGACACACGCCAAGGCAGTCAAGGCATTGATACCTGTATTCAACAAGGCAAGCAAAGAAGACCAAGACATCATACGCAACAAGGTAGCCGAGATTATCGGTAGCAAGTATGGAGTCAAGCCAAAGGTAATGGAGAAGGGCATCAACAAAGGCTTGCTAGGGTTCAACGCACATGGCACAAAGGCGGAGAGCAATGCTCGTGACTTCATGCGAGATAACTTCTCTGTTTCCAAACCTGTTGTGGGGAAAAAGCCCACAACCAAAACCACACGCAAGTCAGTAGACAAGGTAGAGCAACTTCTTACACAGTTCTATGCCTTGAGCAAACGTGAGCAAGCTCGCTTTGATACGTTGCGTGCTAAAGATGCCAAGTAATTTGACATTGATTTTACAAACCCGAGAGAGCGTGAGGCTTTACTGCGATTAGCTTTATTGTCAAACCTCTCTCACCAACACACTAAGGAGAACTAACCATGAGCAAACTAGCTTATTTCACAAACCTACTCTACACAGTAGCCTTTATCTATTCGGTCATTGAGGTATCAGAAAACCCAGCACCGATTTGGATATTCACACTCGTTCTAACCACAGCTATCTTGGCTGTCATCTTCTTAACACATTGCTACAAAGTAACCGAAAGAGAGGAATAACCATGCGATACAGAACACCACTTCAATCCACATGGGCTAAGCGACACACAAGGGAACTACGCAAAGCCCATAGCTACACACGTAAACAAATCAACAACCGAGCAAGGAGAGCATCATGAAAACATCAGGCGGATTCATTGTCTACGAAGTATCAACCAAGCGAATCATCAAGATACACAACCACTACAAGACAGCCTTCACCCAATGGCACAAGCTAGGCACAAGCACGCATCACATCAAGCCAACTGCCGACCGCTTCTTCTACGAGGTGCAAGGCTATGTTGTTTAGCTTGTGGGGAACTTCCCCACAACGTGTTAAGGTATCTTTAGCAACTATCCAAGGTATCCACTCATTTCACAACCTGCGGACAACAACAGGACACCTGCAAAGCCCGTGTTTACAAGCACCAACGAACAGGTGAACCCTACTAACTAACTATATAAATATATTTAATATATTATTATTATTATCTCTCTATGTATCCTCACGTATGTTTAAAAAAGTTTTGGCTATTGTTGTCCACCAAAACAATGGATACTAGGGTTAGTAGTAGGCTCAAGCCTTACACCATAAGGCTTTGCAGGTGTCCGTATATGTGTCGTAGTCATGCGTAATAGTGGACACACCCAAGGCATAGATGCTACCATTACCCCCACCACAAACCTAATAGGAGTAAGCCATGCAAGACGAAGAAGAACTAGACTATGCAATAAAACCACTGGGCAACCCCCTCAACCCAAGCCATGCACTATGCACAGGCTGTAACGAAGTAAAACCAATCAAGCACTTCAAAACCAAGAGCACCAACGCACAAGCCATCTCTTGGGGATACAAGCGTGCCATTGAAATAACAACAGAGAAGTGTGAGCATTGCAGGCGACCCAAGAAGAAGATAGCCGACATGACCATCAAAGAAATACACAACAAGATTGTGACAGGCGACATCAAAGGCGGTGCATATGGTCAGATGCTCAAAGAAGACAAGCGTGCTGACGGCATACGCAAGAAGAAAGAAGGTGTCATCAGGCGTTGGCAAAAGGTGCGAGAAGAAGCGTGGAGTGCGTTACTAGCTCATGCTACCACCGAATACGACCGAATACGCAAGCAACACAACCTCAAACAAAAGCTAAAGGACACAGACAAAGAGTGCCCTTTACTACGATCATTCTTAGATACATACCTCAACACATTAAAGCTAACACGCCAATTTTTTATAACGCAACGCAAGCTAGGCACACGCACACCTGAGAAAGGCAAGCCATGGGAATACTACATGAGCAAGAAAGACAAAGACACATTGACTGAGTTGTGGGGAAAAACCCCACAAGAACATAAGCTACACCTGATACCACCTG
>JACCDY011511804.1_pt1 | contig 14352 bp, 15 predicted proteins | sample 7446391 | NCBI WGS metagenome assembly JACCDY01 (sample SAMN15323451, study PRJNA562643) | freshwater metagenome | isolation source: river surface water | place: USA:Blue River Watershed | collected 2017-08-18 | reverse complement strand
GTTAGAGTCACTTACAAGCCCGACACCAGTGCAGAGCACCGCAGAGCTCTTCCTGTTTGTAGCAGTAGGGCTCCTGATTCTATTGGCAATTGACTCTATTTTACGGTTTGCGACTGCAATGGTGACAAGTAAACAGCGCGGTGGTGCACGTATCATGCGCGGCATGCGAATGAGGCACTATTAATGTTAGATAAATGTCACGGTGTTAGACCCACCCTTTTTCCCTGCGCCGGCTAACATCCCTGCGACACCTTCTGTTGCGGGCTTGTATGCCGCCGCCTTCTTTCTTCCATTCGTGACCACAGGTTGCTGCTGTTGCGGTTGACCGGTGGGCTTAGCAGCAGCTAACATCGCCTGACGAATGGGTGAATCCTCCTGATAATACTGCACCGACTGCTGTTTCCAACTAACCAGAAGTCGATTCGGAGAAACATACATGACCTGGAATCCGGCATGCCGTAGGTTCCAGACAATATAGAGAATGCAATCCTTCACGTCGAACCGTGGGCAACCCGGCTGCCATTCCGGTACATCATATGATGTCATTTGCGGACTTCCAGGGAGCATAGATGTAGCCCGGATTTTCTGATGCACGGCGCCCAGTAGCCGATTGTAGACATTCAGACGAAGGGCATCTATCTTGGCTTGTTCGCTGAACAGCGACTCGGGGGTGAGCTGCGGTGGCTGCTGCTGTGACATTCCCTTGATTGTGTGCAGAGGAATGACAACCGCATGGAAACCGCAGGGGGAGAAACCGCAGGGGTGGAAACCGCGGGGTGTTTCATTTGGTGCGGGTGGTGTGCGTCTGATAGGTCACATGGGATGCATGACAGCGCTTATGGAGGCAGGTATTCTTGATGAGGTAACCGATTGGTACGGATGCTCCGCGGGTTCCGTAAGTGCATTACTCGGTGCACTGGGTGTTTCACCACGCTGGATTCGAGATGTGGTCGCAGTATTTGATGCACGTATGTTACCAGACATACAGACCGATACTGTTGTGAATTTTCTGACTCAATGGGGCGTGAGCTCCACAGAGCGATTTATCGAATACTTGGGGCGCCTCATGGATACATGGGAACCAGGCAGTTCGTCATGGACATTTGCAGATTTAGTCGCTGCACGACCTGGAGCGGCGCTGTATATTATCGCTACGAATGTATCACAGCAGCGCCTGGATGTATTCTCTTATGAGAAAACACCTAACATGCGGTTATTAGATGCTATACGTGCATCATGTGCGATTCCTATTTTCTTCACACCGTGGGTTTCGCCCGCTGGAGATTGCTACTGCGATGGGGGGATTATCGAGACATTTCCATGGGCAGATGTCAAAGACCACGAACATACACTAGTGGTCGTTACGGAAGATTCGCCGGTGCGACAGCAGAAAAGGATCCATACAGTGACATCCTTTTCTGATTATATATCAACCGTGTTTCGTATGTTGATGAATCTGCGCTCCTATCATCATACACCGGGGCCGCGCTATTGGCTCGCCGTAAACAATCAGGAAGTAAAGTTCATGGACTTTGACATGGGGGGCGATGCACGCGACCGCTTATTTGCGGATGGAGAGGAAACTGCAAGACGCTGGTTAGCATTTAGGCAGAAAGCGTCTCAGAAAGGAACTGCTCAAAGCCCGCCTTTGTGCGAGGACCCTGGTAGCGATGCTTCTGGCCCTGATGCAGGAGATAGAATGTCGGATACCCTGAAATCTCAAAGCCCTTTGCAGCCTCAGGTTCCTTCTCAGGGTCTACATACTGCATCGACACCGCCTGTCCGCCGATGGTCTTTGTAGTGCCGAGGGCCTGGAACTCGGGCTTGGCGCTGCGGCAGTGAGGACACCAGTCAACGCCGAACATGAAGAACTTGGAGCCTGTATCAAACCCCTCAATGGAATCAAACGGCTCGTAGTAGCGACGCGTACCACCGGGGCCCAGCAAATGCTGAGGAGCAGGGCGGTAGTGACCGCGATGGCGGTCGCTATGACGTTCTCTAGGTACAACGATGAGGGCAAACAGATAGAGCACCAACATACCAGCGATGAAGAACCAAAAGGGCTTGACGTCCATTCTACTGTAGGTAGCGACTTAAGCGCAGCGGGCTCTGAGTATAATAATGAGCTATTTACTCTGTTGGGGTGGACGCTTCTGGAACGTGACTGTACCAGTTGGAGTTGTTACACATGCATGGACATACGTACAGGCATATGTAGCAAATGGCGGCTCTCATGCCGCAGGAATGCGCGCCGTAGTTGCAGCGTCATATCCAGGGGTTGACTGGGATTCTTCTGGTTCTGGCTCTAAAGAATGCGGTCGCCCATTTTCTGTCGCCGTGTTCGGACCCGTGACCGGCGGACAGCGCGACAGGTCTTCCCACGCTTCTTCCGAGCGCAACCGCTCTCAAAGGCCGACACATCCCGCTTCATCGCAGTCAAACACGAATGCGGTGTCGGGCACTTCAGAGTCGCACACACAGCCTCCTCGATTTTCCACATCCAGCGCATCACGGCATCGCGGCCTGACCGCAAAGGAGGTTGACCGTGCTTCTGGAATGCAGCAGACCAGGCACGACGCCACTGCTCACAAGGCAGGATGGATGGGAACAGTGCCCACCAATCGGCCAGCAGCTGGAGGCGCTCGCTGCGCTCAATAAGGTTGTAGCGATTGCGAATAGCTAGACTCATAGATGCGCGTTCTTGCTCTTCCTCATCTGGTGTATCGGGCATCGGTGTGGGTTTATAGTCTGCATCGGGTGTAGTGTACGCGATGGATGTGAGGAAGTCCCAACCTAAGAATGGCGAGCCTTTGCAAAGACCAGCGTGCATGCGTTCATATCTAGCTTGAATGGATGGCCATGCAGGGTTACAGGTGGTTAGGAGACCCTGACCGCGCAACTTATTGTTCACACGATTGTGGATATCATACATCCAGCGACCGAATGTGGCCGGTGTTTGTAGTATTTCTGGAGTCAGTGGTTGCAAGCGCACATAGTCATGAAATGAGGCACGACAGTACTTACACGGTAGCACGTACTCCATGAGCTCGAACCATTTGGCGACATCGCGTTGACGTGCCGGCTGCTGGAGTGGCTCCGTGGCCACCAGATGAAACAGTCGCCAGCCCGATGGTCCCCAGAATCGCGTATCCATGTTGGCCCCTTATTTATTGTGGTGAAATTGTATTATCCCTGCATATCTGACATCACCATCTCACTCACCAGCTCATCAATCGTCACGCGATGAGTCCACCCCAGGTTTGTCATAGCCTTGGTTGGGTTACCGAGCAGAGTTTCTACCTCGGCGGGTCGATAGAACTTCGGATTCACGCGTACTGCGACCTTGCCTGTTTCTGTATCAATACCTTCCTCTGTCTCTGCTGAGCCGCGCCATTCAATCTGCTTACCAACACAGGCGAACGCTCGCTCCACAAAGGAGCGCACCGTGTACTGCTTGCCCGTAGCCAACACGTAATCATCGGGCTTCTCCTGTTGGAGCATCAGCCACATACCCTCGACATAATCACGGGCATGTCCCCAGTCACGGAGCGCATCCAGATTGCCGAGCTCCAGAACCTCTCCATTCTTCAAATACTTGGCAACACCCAGCGTGATTTTGCGGGTAACGAACTGCTCACCGCGACGGGGGCTTTCGTGATTAAATAGGATACCACTACACGCGAACATGCTATACGACTCGCGATAGTTCTTGGTAATCCAGTGACCGTATAGCTTGGCACATGCGTATGGGGACCGTGGATAAAAGGGTGTGGTCTCCTTCTGGGGAATCTCCTGAACGAGACCATAGAGCTCTGAGGTAGATGCCTGATAGAAACGGGTGTAATCCTCCATGCGCAGTACACGGATTGCCTCAAGGACATTCAGTACACCTTGTGCATCGGTGGACTCTGTGTAAATAGGAACATCAAACGAGACTTTCACATGCGACTGTGCAGCCAGATTGTAGACCTCCAAGCGACTATCATGACTGAGAGTGTCGAAATGTGCGGACTTAATGGTTGCAAGTGCAGAGGTCAAACTAGAAAGGTCCGTCACATCACCATAGAAGAGGCGGAGGCGGTCTTTGATATGTTCTATATTCTTTGAAATAACAGTGGAGTGTCGACGCTTGATGCCGTAGACAATGTAGCCCTTCCCCAACAGGAACTCTGCTAAATAAGAACCATCTTGACCTGTGATACCAGTGATAAATGCGATGCGCGACATTTATCAATGATAAAATAAGTGGCTTTAGATGTTTAGAGACCGGAAATGGTGGAGAGCAGAGGGCGGACCATCCAGGGCTCCTCAGGCTTGTAGTCGGCCTTGCAGCTGACCTTGGGCTCAGGGCAACGAGGGGGCTCTACCGCAGCACAGGGAGGGCACTCCTTCTGGGGAGGGCACTCTACCACGGGGCAGCGGGGGCGAGGGCAAGGAGGACATGAGCCAATCTTGCAGGGCTTGTTGCAGGTGCTGATGCAGGGAGGGCAGGGAGGTACCGCGGACTTCAGGATATACTTGGACATATCGGGAGGTGCAGGGCACTCGGACTTGAGCATGTAACGGCTCATGTCGGGCTGGGGAGGGCAGGGAGGGATGCTGGCCTTCAGCACATACTTGGACCAGTCGATGTTGGGGCAGCGATTGCGATCACCATGATCATTGCGGTCACCATTGCAGCACTTGCCACAGCCCTCACGGCAACAGTCATTGCGACTCTTGCTACACACATCGCAAGAAGACTGTGTGACATCTACGAAGCCCTCAGTGGCTGTCATACGCGACAGAATATGACCAACAAAGAGGCCAACTACCAGGGCCAGAACATATGGCATGAATGTCTTAGGGGACATAGTACTCTATTGTTGGGATGTGATTTTGCCGGGATTGTTGCTGTTGCTCTTACCCTGATTCTGTGTGTCTGAAAAGAACTCCATAGCCGTCGGGAACAGATACAGGTAGACCATGAAAACCAACGTGATACTCAGAATAGCGACCCAGAGTGTCCAATCACGCATCAGTGCTTCCATTGTTGCACGTGGTAGATTCGCAATCGATTCCATCTACCGTGTTCGCGGAATATCCTATACGTTGCGTTTCGGACAGTTGAACTGTTCGGGGGTTACAGTTGGAACAGAAGTCCGAATCCGGTCACAGACAATATTGAGTGTGGACTCCGCTTCGTATTGGTCCTGAATAGGCCGGGTGGGGCAACCGAGCGCGGTAGCATTCTGACGACCAAATGCCTCGCGCACTTGCTCACATAGCCGCTCGGCACGCTCATGTAGATTTGCCGGGTTGTAAGGCACCGCCTCTTCCTCAATATGAGGGGCTAACATCTTGGACTGTATCGCCGCGACGTGACTGCGTGCGGCATTGACCTCGTCGGCTGACATCGGTCCAGCCTGTGCACGGTCCAGGAGCTGTGCTACTGACCGCTGCAGAGTAGCCTGGGCAGGGTTGTAGTTCACCGTCAGACGCCAGGCAATATCCTTCAGCTGACCGATAACATCCATCGGATTGGCGATATGATGCTGCTGCTGTGCAGGACGGTCAAGGCTGATGAGAGACGGCAGCGGCTGGTCGGGGCGCCCCATCTGTATAAGATAGAGTCGGGCGGCTCCTGCACGGATAGGAGGGACACCATTATACTTGCGTTCAGCAACCTCCAGTTCTTGACGCATCATCTGCAGCTGCTGCAGGCGTACACGCTGGAGTGGGTCAGGCTGAATAAAGTTCTTGAATTCACGAAGGTTGGCATCAAACAGACGATTGAAGATACCGTAGTGCTCCTTATCTAGGAAGGCATCATCGGGTAGCTCCTTTGCAAACTCTGCGGTGAACTCGGCGGAAGGCGCCGCCTGTTTCCAGCCCTCGTTTTCACGGCGAAGATGGTTGACCTCGGCACTGACATTCCGATATGTGTCAGTCAGGATACCGGAACCCAGCTGCTCTTCAATGTTGACCAGGCGTGCCTGGAGCATCACACGGCGCTGGAGCTGCTCTGGTGTCAGACTGCCTGGGCGCTCTGTTTCACGCTGAGCGGCGGAGTTTAGCCAAATCATAATATTGTTCCGAAGCTGATAGAGGTCCTTACGCTGGGCCATAGCCTCCTTGGGTGCAGTGCCGGGGCCGGGTATTGCTGTAGGGCGTTGGGGGTAGCTGGGCACGGGTGTGGGTGGACCAGGGGGAGGTGTCTTGTTCAGATCGGCGGGTACCGGCTCATCATATGCCACACTGCTATTGGCGCCGTAGGGGCGACCTGCAACAGGAAGATTAATACCAATGGCAGCACCTGCTGTGGGTGATTTCTGCTCACCGACAAATCCTTCATTCTGTGACTGGAAGTACAGCAGAGCCGCTACGACGAATGCGGCGACGGCGGCTCCGATGATGGGTGGGGTTGTCATGTTCCTTATTCAAGGCGGGGTTTATGGCAGCGTGCAATTCCAGCAGGGTACCTCGTCTAGGCGGATGTACTGAGACATATCGGGGCAGACGGGGCATGCAGGGCATCCTGCTGGTACTGGTGCTGGTTCAGGGTGGGGTTTGGGTGCTGGCTGTGGTTTGGGTTTTGGTTCAGGACCTGGTTTGGGTTTGGGCTCTGGGCCTGGTTTGGGTTTGGGCTCTGGGCCATATGGCCAGTTCTCAGGGCCATCGGGGCCAAAATTAGGAATCCAATGCTCCTCACCATCGGGACCAAGCATATGACGTACACCTGTAGGACCTATCAATTGCCCAAGAGAACGCTGCAAGTCCTGTTCGCGCTCAAATGCTGTCTGTGTTCCAGTTGTAACCGGTACCTGACCACTCGTCATCATCCCCTTGAGTGCGGGTGATACCATAACGGATTGGCTAGGCGGATTCTCAAACTGCTCTGCGACCTTCTGTCTCATCAGAAGTCCTACTGCAACCAGGAACAGCAGTAAAAGTGACAGTATAAGCGTACTCATTACTAAGTGCTAAGGAAAATGAAACGCACATGGTTTGATGACGGACTTGTAGAGGTGGGGCTGGATGAAGCAGGGCGCGGCTCTCTGTGGGGGCGACTGTATGTCGGTGCAGTTATCATGTCACCGGAAGATGAGGCGTACTTTGACAACGGTGCTGCACTGCGCCTTATTACGGACTCCAAGAAGCTGACACCGCGCCGCCGGGCTGTCCTCAACGACTTTATTCGCGAGAATGCGATTGAAGCGGTTGTAGCATGGGCGGAGCCAACGGAGATTGATGCCTTCAACGTGCTGCAGGCAGATATGATGGCAATGCATCGGGCGCTCTCCATGATGGAAACGCCGTTTCAACGGATTCTAGTAGATGGTGACTACTGGAAGCCGTGGTCTATTGATGGTACGGTTGTACCTGCGTATACGATACCGGGAGGTGATGCACAATCGCTGCCAATCGCAGCGGCATCTATTCTAGCAAAAGAGGCACATGATGCATGGGTGCGCGAACAAATTGCGCTAGAGCCTGCACTAGATGAAAAATGGGGGTTAGCGCGGAATATGGGATATGGTACAGCGGCTCACTTGGCGGGTCTAAAGTCCTGGGGTGCACACGCGCTGCATCGGCGTTCATTTGCGCCTGTCGCAGCAACGGGGCAAAAACCCGCAAGCAGTAACGCCACCAAATCTGCAAAGCCGCTATTTAAGAGCGGTGTTGCCGCCGTCTAGTACGGCGAGTACGAGAACCACCACTCATTACATTTGATTTTACGAACGTGTTGCGGGCAGTAAACATAGCGGCATAACACCTGTCAATACGTTCTTTATCATCATCCCCGAAATATTCATCGCGCATAAATTCATATTCATCAGACATCTTCGTAATCTCATTTTGGATTTTATGAAGAGCATGTGTTAGTTTTTGGGCACGCTCACACCACTGTTTAACCTCTGGTGATATCATCCTATGATGTTAGCGTATTTTAGGCAGAGATAGCCTGTTTCTTCTTTAGAAGAAGCGGAACCGGCTATTGCAAGGCAATAGGCATTAACGTTTCTTCCTTTAGAAGAAACGGAACATGTCAATACTCCGTATTGATAATTAACGCTTCTCCCTTTAGAAGAAGCGGAACCGGCTATTGCAAGGCAATAGGCATTAACGTTTCTTCTTTAGAAGAAACGGAACCCGCCCTGCTGCTGCTTCTGCTTCTGCTGCTGCTTCTGCTTCTGGGACTGCTTCTTCTGCTGCTTCTTCTGCTGCTTCTGGGACTTGCGGTGAGACTTGCGGTGCTTGTGGGTGCGCTTGTGGGAGCGACGAGAGTGACGACGGGAGGCCATTTTATATACTGGTGTTTGATTTTTTTTGAGGGATACCGGGGGTAAAAAAGGTGAACGCGGGCTGCGTATCGGTTGCCGGGTGGTACGAAGGAATCATCGCGAACGCAGAAAGAATGAAGCTCTTATTGATTGACACAGAGACGAACGGATTGCCCAAGAATCGGCACGCCCCCATTGCAGACACGGATATGTGGCCGGCTATTCTGCAGCTCAGCTGGACTGTCTGTACCCTGGAGGGCCGGACACTCACCAAGGTCGAATCACGGGATATTGGGCTAGCGTTGGACCGGACAATTCCCTGGGATGCCGGCGCCGCGGCGATTCACGGCCTTGAGGAGATGGAATGTCGGCACGGGACTGCACCTGCAGAAGCACTGGCAGAGTTGCGCACGATTCTTCGTAGCGTAGACTGTGTAGTGGCACACAACCTGGCCTTTGACAAACCGGTGCTCCGTGCTGCTGCGTGGGCTGCCGGAATCCGGGACCTATGGCCAACCGGACTTGCGGAATTCTGCAGTATGCGAACCACTCAGGACTTGGTGCGTATTCCAAGCCCCTACTACGGGCCTGACTCTGGGAAATTCAAGGCACCGCGACTCAATGAGCTGTATACATGGTTGTATGGACATGCATACGATATCTCGGGTGGGATTCTGCACTCTGCTAAGTCCGACACACACTGTCTCTATCACTGTCTGCTCGGCTTATTGAAGAAGGGGTATCTACATATCGAAGGTGGGGCACTAGTTGTTCGTGGCCCGCCGGCGCTTGCGGGTCATTGAGAAGCGGGGTGTATTCTGGTAACGGAGGGCCTTTGCTAGCTCTTCGCGCTTAGCCACCACGCGCTCTCTGTGCGCCTTTTTGAGTTCGGGCATACTCGGCTGGTGACCGATACATTCTAGTGGGAATACCTCCTGTGCAGGTTTGCCTGTGGCTACAGCGACCTTGCGTCGGGTAGACTCCAGCTCAATCAGCTCCTGAATAATGCACATGAGGCGCACAGGTACGTATCCCTGAAGGTCCGCGAAGTACATCGCATAATACATCTGAATCAGAAGGTCCAGAGACCCTAGGCGTAGGCCATCCTTTGTAGAGATGTAGTTATGACAGGCAACGGCCTCAAACACAACGGCTACCAACTGTTTTTTGGCTGTGCGATACTCTGTGCGTGCAGGTAAGAGCTCGCCCATTGCATCATGCGTCGTCGCCTTCAGACCCAGACGTTTCAGAGCTGCACCCAGCTCTACTATCTTATCAGACAGTAGCAACACAACACCGGTACTGGCCGGCTCTACATCAATAAGTTGTGATAGGCCTGACAGAAAGATGGCGCCGTTCTCCATGCCGGCAGTCACAATCTTATCATGTAGGACGACATCGGATTTGCGCCCCTCTGATGCAGTGGTCGCCAGAGCAGCCAGCGGCTCCTTAACACAGCGCCCAGCGGTAGGCGGGTACTCGTCATTCAGCAGCAGCAGACGCTCATACACCTTCTCCCAACGGCTCACCATCCCCGCGGGGCGCGACAGCTCCAGATAGATATTCATGCGCAGGAAGTTTACAGAGGCGTAACGGATTCCATCTATCGTGTCCGCATCGGCGATTACACGGTCATAGATATCGGGTGGCATATACGTGATGTCAGCAGCAGAGCGATAGTTCACGAAGATTTTGTAGGTGCCCTCATGTATACCGAACTTGGCCTCTACATCTTCGAACCCCTCTTGCTGAAATGCGACGATGAGGTCTGCACAGTCCTGTAGGGGGTCCGGTGTCATGAAGTCATAGTCTGGTAGATATAGACTCGGGTCATAGAACTTGTGTTCGGGAGACAGGTGTGCGTTGATGGCTGCACCGCCGTATACGACGCGGCCTTTGACACGCAGAAAGCGCTCCATGATATCCACGATTTTGCGGGCCTCAATGTCGGCTGCAGCGAACCGTTCCTGGTGATCAGCAGCCTCTGCGGCTGCAGCCTTCGCGAGTGCCACGAGTTCCGTAATATTTGTCATAATCCCTACGGTTAGACACTATAAATTTATCTGTAATATATTCGTTAGAGAATGTCTATGTTAGGTGCATGTGTCGGTGATGCTGCAGGTGGGCCACTTGAATTTATGGGTCGTACTCCTACAATGAAACAGGTCAAACAAGCACTCCGGTTCAGAGGGGGTGGATGTATGAGTCTGGATCATGGCCAAATCACAGATGATGGAGAGTTAACACTATCTCTCTACAAAGCTCTCACTGAGTCTGGAGCTACATCAGAGCTGCCTATTCCGGCTATTCTCAAACAATATTACGCATGGTATCGCAGTCAACCAATAGATTGTGGAGGAACGTGCGAGCGTGCATTCAAACTCATACGTGACTCTAGCTCCATCACAGACTATCTGCAATCTGTTAGTTCTATTAATTCAGAATCAGAGGCAAATGGTGCATTAATGCGGGCAACCGCTATCCCGCGTTGGGCATATTGTAAGCAGAACTTAACTGCCGAAGCGATTGCAGAACTGGGCCGACAGGAGGCCTGTCTTTCTCATCCATCACGCATATGTCAGGAGTGTAATTTGATATATGTATATGCATGCACATTATTACTCCGTCGGGCAACAGATGTATGGGTTTCATGTGTAGATTATGCAAAACGGGTTGGCGTATGCGACACTGTCATGCAATGGCTTGCAGATGACAGTGGCGATATTTCTGCACTTGTGGCTACTAAGAATATAGGCCACATTCGCTGGGCGTTTACACTAGCTATGTATTTCTTACGCTTTCCGGCGAACAGCTTTGAAGAAGCATTGCAGATAACATTACTCAAGGGAGGAGATACAGATACGAATGCCGCGATCGTCGGCGGACTTGTTGGGTGCTATCTGCCAATTCCAGATAAACTGACACGCCCTGTCTTACAGTGTAAACCAGATGGCACCACTAGTGATATGAACCGCCCTCAGTGGCTGTGGCCAGCAACCTATTTCATGAATTAGACACCCTTCTTGAATGAATACGTACCGAAGTTGGCCGGCTCCATGTAATCCACCATTATACCGTCGCTGCCATTTGCAGAGAAGTAGTTCACCGCGATAAACTGTGCACCGCTCTGTAGCATCTGCTGTAGGGTTGTGTTAGAATAAAGCTTGGAATTATCTGTACTCTGTCCACCGATGGTAGGCTGGATGACTGTGAGGCCTGCCTGTGCTATCGAAAGCTGGGGTCCACCCAACAGACAGTTCGGCTGATTGATAGTGGAAATAGTTGCAAGGCTACCTGGCTCAAAGAAGATTGTATTTGGCTGCTGCTCTAAGGCATTTGTAACCTCACCTAGGCGTGATGCCAAGAAAGGCTGTATGAACGCGGCGTACGTGTTAACATTCGGCAGACTGTTGTAACCTGGCTGAATATCCGGAATGACGACAACGAAACACTTGGACATGAACTCATTCACCGGCGCTGCACACAGCTGCTTCTGATTCAGAGCACGGTTCCACTCAGGGCTCATGGAGTGTTCGCCGATAGCCGCCTTTACGGTGTCACCCAGTGTGTTCAGATAGTCCAGCGTCATGGCGCCGTGCAGCTTCAGAATCAAGAAGAAAGGGTCACTATTCTGTTTCGATACGGGGCCGTTGAAAGCAGCGTTCGTGGCTGCCTTGATTATATCGGCTGCAGGAGCACGGTTGCGGGTCATATGCTGCCAGTTGCTGTAACGACCAACACCCTTATCCAGGCCATTGTTGCGCCACCAGTTCTGATAGGCCCACTCACTGGTATCCAACATAGAGCACACCACTGGCAGCTCACTGTTCGCAGGGTCCGGCCAGATATCTAATACCATGGCGCGCGCACCGGCCTCCACCTGGAGACGTGCTGCATCGGGGCTTACAGTTCCAATCCAGGGACTCAGCAGACGTATGTCCTCCGTAAAAATGCCGCCGAAACCCGCCGTGGCCACGTGGAACTGATTCATCGGCGTCTTGTCGTCCAGCTTATTCGCGGCAATATAGTCTGCGAGTGACTTGCGACTATTCTGCGCGGCCTCGTAGTCGAGTGTGGCCCAACCCTTCGGCGGGACAGGGGCTGAGCGGGTGTTTGAAATCAGAGCAATAACACACATTGCGATGATGAACACGATAAAGGCCAAAAGAAACTGAAATGCCATTGTGGCAAGTGGTTGCTGCACAGGGGGGTCGAACTCAAACCAACCGGGCATGTCCTCTATTGATGAGCAGCGGGATTCTTATGCAAGTAACGCTTTGAATGCGGACAGTGACAATACGGCGGCACCGTACTCCTTGGCCTTGGCGGCCTTACCGGTAGTTGGTGTGGGGCCATCAGGGTGCACCAGATGCGTGGTCTTCTTGGTTACGGTGTCGGCAACTGTGTGACCGGCCGCTTCTAGTGCAGCTTCTAGTGCCTTATCACGGAAACCGGTCATTACAACCGTCATTGCATTTGCCGGTGCTGCTGCGACCACCGTCTTCTTGGAGGCTGACGTCGTCTTTGGGATTGAATCGGCAGGAATATTCTCAGCTACCCAGTCCATGTACGCGGGAACGGCAGCCACAATCGCATGAATCGTCTTATCGCTCAGCCCAGCAGGGTGTGCTGATGTAAACTCTGAGATAGACCACGTGGCCGGGTTTGGATTGATAGCAAATAATGTCTCCAACTTGCTGTGACCGACACCGCGGGGCATTGTGGAAGACGCGACCATGAACTTGAGCGTGGTCCAGCCACTGCAGCCAGCACGGAGACCCGTCCAGATACGCTCGGCCATACGACCATGATATCCTTCCACCTTGGCGAAATCGGCGGGCGTTGCAGTCAAGATTGAGCAAACAGTTGTGAACCCTGCTGCATATAAACGGGCAACCACGCCAGGACCCACATTCTCGGCACCGAGGACGGTCAGTGCGTGCGTAATCTTTACACAATCCTCGGCAGCGGCATGCTCCGAGCCAGCAGGGCGGATATGAATGGCCGTGGCCGCATCTCCATCCCAAGTGAATGCAGCAGGCATAGCGGGCCCGCCAGGAGCAGCAACGTGCACGGCCACAATCTGCGGAATCACATCACCGGCGCGACGCACCTCAATCTTCGCACCGGGGCCCACCTCGTTCTCGTAAATCCAACGCCCATGGAGACCAGTGGCTGCACTGATGTTGGCACCTGAGAGAGTTACAGTATCGAATAGCACGCGTGGAATCAGGAGACCGCCGGCACTAACATTCCAATCGACCGCGGTTACCGTGGTCATCGCAGTGGACTTCGTGAGGCGCTCCTTCCAGGCTGCACGATCGCTCGGATTCACGGCCTTGCCCTTGCGGACTGCGGGGGCCCAGCTGATATGACGGGGTGTATTCGGTGCGAGCACTAGGCCATCCATCTGGTATGGACTCTTGGCCTCTGCCTGACTGAAGATGGTGGCCAGATTCTCGGGGGTCATCTTATCCGCCGGCACCAAGGTTGCACGAGCTGTCTCAAATCCAGCAGTGCGGAGCAGTTTATAGGCCTCCATCGGAGTCAGGTTGTTTGGCTGAATCACCTCATATGCAACGAAGTGAATCTCATTGAAGAGTGCACGGTCTGCTGCAGTGGGCGACTTGATGTCACGGTTTAGTGCACCGGCAACGATGTTACGCGCGAGCTTTCCTGCCGGAATTACATGACTCTCTGTAGGAATAATGAGCTCGCCGCGAATCGCACTTGCGTCTCCTTTTGTGTTCAGGCCTTGGAAATGCGGAACAAAGGCGGAGATATCACGCCCGCGCATACCATCGCCACGTGTATATAGTTTCTTAATGTGAGGGTACCAGAGTGCACTGACACCATCCAACTTGGCGCTCAAATGATAGTTTTCCGCTGGATTTTTGGCGAGCCACTTGCTGAAGGAGGCATCGCCGGATTTGGTCTTGTCCAGAGAGGGTAGCGGAACCGGCAGGTCCACCTCATCAGGAGAATTCGGTGCAGCACCCACCTGCTCCAGGAAGGGATGATCCGGTGCAACCGAGCGCAACAGGTCAATCCCGTTGTCATACTCCTCATCGGTCATCAGTGGCTCAAG
>JACCDY011038729.1_pt1 | contig 14354 bp, 9 predicted proteins | sample 7446391 | NCBI WGS metagenome assembly JACCDY01 (sample SAMN15323451, study PRJNA562643) | freshwater metagenome | isolation source: river surface water | place: USA:Blue River Watershed | collected 2017-08-18 | reverse complement strand
GTCGGGATGCCGGCGGCGATGACGCAGCGTTCCCATAGGCGCTGGGGCATGGCGACCGGGCTGAAGGTCGCGACCTGCTTGCGGGCGTTCTGTTCCCGGACGACGGACAGGGCCTTGACCAAGGTTTCGCGGGTGTGGGGCGGGGTCCAGTTGAGCGAGATCGGGAAGGCGTAATTCTTCTCCGCAAACTCGCGGGCGCCCCAGGCGGAGAGTTTGAGGATGCCGGGGCCGCTGAGGCCGGCATGGGTGACGAGGACCGGACCATCGGTCTTCAGTTTCGTGCCGAGGGCGGTCACCTGCGCGTTCTCGACCGAGACGCCGGCCAGGTCGGACAGGCGGGGGTCGATGATGTGGAAGGTGAAGAGCGAGGGGACCGGCGGGACGACCGTGTGTCCGAAGGATTCGGCGATGGCTAGTCCGCCGGAAGCTTTGTTGCCGCCCGTGGCGACGATGACCCGGTCGAAGGCTTCGGCCGAGCCGTTGCCGAGGGTCAGGCGGAAGGACTCAGCGTCCTTGATGATTGTGCGGACCGGGGTGGAGACCCGGATGGTCACGCCGGCGCGGGCGGCCGCGGACATCAGGCAATCGACGATCGTGCCCGAGTCATCGGTGGTCGGGAACATACGCCCGTCTTCCTCGGTCTTCGTGGCGACGCCCCGGCTCCCGAACCACTCGATGGTATCCCTCGGCTGGAAGCGATGGAAGGCGCCGAGGAGTTCCCGTCCGCCCCGGGGGTATTTCTTCACGAGCTCGTTTGGTTCGAAGCAGGAGTGGGTGACGTTGCATCGCCCGCCGCCCGAGATGCGGACCTTGGCGAGCAGGTGGGGGGTGGCCTCGAAGAGGGTGACCTTGCCGGCCTGACCGAGGGCTTCCGCGCACGTGATCGCCGCGAAGAAGCCGGCGGCTCCTCCGCCGAGGACGGCGATGTGGCGGGTGGGGGGCATTGTCGCCCGTATAAAACATGCGGGCGACAGAGTATCGAGGATAGAGTATCGAGTATGGAGTATCGAGTATAGTGAGAGGCAGAACTCAAAGGGGGCACCATAGGGAAACCGGATGGTTGGCGGAGGTGCATAAATCCGAAGCAATCTTTCCGGTTTCCGGTCTCCCTTTGAGCGGAAGATTCGTCCCGGGTGGCGGGGTGAATGTGCTTATCCACTCAGTCCTCCACTCAGTCCTCAATTCAGCCCTCGATTCAGTCCTCTATTCTGCTTTTCTCACCGCATGCCCCTCCTACGTCTGCTTGCCGTCTGCGGCCTGGCCGCGTCCGCCGTCCTGTCCGCCGCCGAAGAGGCGAAGTGGTACAAGGGCAACCTGCACACCCATACTTATTGGAGCGACGGGGATGACTTCCCGGAGATGGTCGCCGATTGGTATAAGAGCCAAGGGTATGCGTTCTTGGCGTTGTCGGACCATAACATCATCGCCGATCACGACAAATGGCTGAAGGTGCATAAGTCCAAGACCGGCGCCGTCGCCTTGGACAAGTATCTGCGTCGCTTCGGCAAAGAATGGGTGGTCGTGCGGGGAGAGGGCGAACAGAAGGAGATCCGCCTGCGTACCCTGCCGGAAATCAAGGGCAAGCTCGAGGAGCCCGGACGATTCCTGCTCATCCCGAGCGAGGAGATTACGGACAGGAACGTGCACGTGAACGCGACGAACATCCAGGAGCTCATCCTGCCGGACAAGACCCTCGATACCACGACCAGCCCGCAGATCATCAAGGCGCTGCAGCATGCCTTCGACGCCGTGCATGCGCAGCGGGTCCGGACGGGCGTGCCCATGTTCGCCCACCTCAATCACCCGAACTTCAAGTGGGCGATCACCGCCGAGGAGCTCATGCAGATCGACCACGAGCAGTTCTTCGAGGTCTATAACGGCCACCCGACCGTCAACAATCCCGGCGACGAGCTGCATGCGGGCACCGAGCGGGTCTGGGACATCGTCCTCGCCGAACGACTCGGCCATCTAGGCAAGCCTGTCATGTATGGCTTGGCCACGGATGATTCTCATAACTACCACAGCACGATACCCAAGGCCAGTCTCTCGGGCCGCGGCTGGGTCATGGTCAGGGCCCGGCAGCTCGACGCGGCTTCGATTGTCGCGGCCATGGAGAAGGGCGATTTCTATGCTTCGACCGGGGTCGAGCTCAAGACGCTGCAGTCCGGCGACGGGCGGATCGCGCTCGAGATCAAGGCCGAGGCCGGCGTCGAGTATGTGATCGAGTTCATCGGCACGAGGAAGGGGTATGACCGGAAGACCGTGGCCGTGAAAGCAGCCGATGGCAGCGAGCCTCGGGTCACCCGTAAATACAGCGCGGACGTCGGGGCCGTGCTGGCGACCGTCAAGGGTCCCAAAGCCGAGTATGTCCTCAAGGGCGACGAACTTTACGTGCGGGCTCGAGTCACCTCGACCAAGCCGATGCGGAGTTCGCCGCTCGGGGGCGAGGTCGAGATGGCTTGGACGCAGCCCATCTGCAAATGATGAAGCTATTTACCGGTTGATCAGTTGGCCGGTTGGCAAGAAGCGCAGGCGCGAGGCCTGTGGGCCGTCGACGACGGCGGGTCAGTTCGGCCGGACCGTGATCATGGTGCCTTTGATCTCGTACTGAAAGTCGGCGACCTTGGAGAGCTGTTTCAGAAGGTCTCCGAGGCTGATGTTTTGGAAGCTGATGCTCACTTTACGCCCCGCCAGTAAGCCCTTAGGGTCCAGGAGCACGAGGTTGGTCGTCTGACCCTGTTTCTTCGCTTCGGCCTGTACCGCCTGTAGGACGTCGATGAGCGGAGCGTCCTTGCGCTCGAACTTTGCCAGTCTGACGGTCGCGACATCCTTCGCGAAGGTGGGAGAGGTCTGGGCGAGGAAGCAGGCCAACATGAAGAATGGCAGGGCGACGAGGTTTCGCATGGCGGGGTGATAATCAGTATGGCTTGGCCGGAGGTCGCTTCAACAATTTAAGGCTACGGCAAGCCGGACCTGCTCGGTGACCCTTGTCCGCATCTAGCTGCTATCGTGACCGCCTTATTCGAGCACGGACTTGAGGAACGACAACAGCTCGGCGGTCGAGGGGTCGTTCGGCAGGCCGAGGTCGGCGTTGATCTTGCCGTGATTGGTGTTCTGGGCGCCGTAGGCTTTGGCCGAGATACCCTTTGAGGTCAGCGCTTTCTCCAGGCGCTTGGCCTGGTCGGGCGTGAGGGGCGCTGCCGCGTCGTAGAGGATGAGGAAGGGCGGGATACCTTTGCCGGCGGCGACGTGGGTGACGGCGGAATAGTCGGACCAGAGGTCCGGCTTACCGCCGAAGATCTCGCGATGGCCGTATTTAGGCTCCGGCTTGCCGGCGGCTTGGCGATTGGCCGTGGCCAGGGCGATGACCGCCGGGACGTCGAAGGTGTCGGCGTCGACGGGGACGCAGCCCTTGAACATCGACAGGGAGAGGCCCACGGCTCTCAACGGACGTTCGTCGATGGCCAGGTAGGCGGCGAGCTGGGCGCCGGAGGAGTGTCCCATGATCACGACGCGGTTCGGATCGCCGCCGAATTCGGCCGCGTGATCGTGCGTCCAGCGGAGGGACTTCGCGACGTCGGCGAAGATCTCGTTCATCGGGACCGCGGTGACGTAGCGGTGATTCGTCGAGACGAAGACATAGCCCAGGTCGGTGAAGAACTTCGGTTTCAACTGCACGCTGGTCTTCTCGCCGCCGCGCCACCCGCCGCCGTGGATCCAGAAGATGACCGGGGCAGGCTTCGCGGGCTTGGTCGCCGGAGCGTAGACGTTGAGGGTCTGGCGGAGTTCCGTCGTCCCGGCGTAGGGCACGTCCGCCTTGGTCGGGGTGAGCGCCGGAGGGGCGTCAGCGGCGAAGAGGGCGAGGGAGGCGAGGAGGGAGGAAAGCATGAGAGTATGGAGTATCGAGTATCGAGTATAGGTAAGCGGCAAGGGGGACTGCTGGCATGGTGAGCGGCTGCGAAGCAGTCGTCAGGATCATCGGGTGATTGATACAACGAATCAACCAATCCAGGGGTGGACAGCCGTCATTCTAATTGGGGTCGATGGTGATGACGTTGCCTTTGATGGTGTATCTGAAGTCGGCGAGGCTGGAGAGGTGTTTCATCAGCTGGCCGACGGTGATCTCCTTGAACGACACGGAAAGCCGGCGGTCGCCCAGGGCGCCGTTCGGAAGATCGTGGAGTTCGATGTCGATCAGGTTGCCCTGGTTGTAGGCCTTGGCGCGGATGACGCCGAGGACGTTGACCAGCTTGGCGTCCTTGAGTTCGAACTGGGAGAACTTCACCAAGGCCGCATCGGCGGCGGGCCAAGGGTGAGGCAGGCCGGGCATGACCGGGGCCGGCAGCTTGCCCGGCGCGTCCTTGGCTTCAAGAAGCTGTTTCATCGCCTCGATGAGCACCGGCTCGACCTGCGGGGCGACGTTGGAAGACGTCGGGCCGACTTCATAGCCGCCTTGGTCATAGGCACAGGTGCTGCCGATGTAACCGGGTCCGTAGTCGCCGTAGGCCGCGACGGCCACCTGCAGGTCGGGTCGCATCGCCTTCGCGGCGAGCTGGTATTCCACGAACAGCTCGCCCGGGAGATGCAGCATCCGGGAGGAACCGACGCGCAGGCACGTGATGTCGATCGCATGGCCCGATTCGTGGCGTTTCAGCCACGCCAGCTGGTCGCCGTAGGAAATGTAGCCCTTGGGGGTCGTGGCCTTCAGTTTCGCCACCAGTTCGTCGGCCTTCAGGTGCGTCGACAGAGGCAGGCGCACCGGCACCGACGTCCAGCCGATATCCGCCGAGCTCAGGGGCGCCTTCACGGTCTTGTCGAGGGCTTCCTTCATCCCGTCGGCCAGGCGGTTGGCGAGGACCATGCGGTTCTCCCAGGCGCCGTCGTTGTATTTGCCGGCCGTGACGTTGCCGCCCGCTCCGTTGAAGTGGACATGCAGCGTATGCGGCCAGGACTGGCTGCGGATGAAGCGCGCGATGCCGGGGAAGTCCGGGCTCGGGTAGCCCAGGCGGTAGTAACTCTGCGGGTGGCAGGCGTAGCTCGTGAGCACCGCGATCGGGCCGGCCTTGTCCCAGAAGCTGAGCGACGTCACCACCGGGTCGATGACTCCTTCCGGTTCGGCGCGCATATCGGCGTTCTTGGTCGAGGAGGTACGCGTGAACTTCACCTTGCCGTCGGGACCGAGCAGGCGGCGCTGGCTGGCGACTTCCTTGACGACGGCCTGACCCCAGCCCCAGTGGGTGGCCTCGCGGGCGGCAGGCAACGCCCGGGTGATCGCCTCGGCGGCGCGGGCGATGACCACGCGGTGGAAGTCGCCTTCGAAGCGAGAGTAGCCCTTCACGCCCAGATCCTTGATCAGTTTCTCGGCCGTGAAATCGCAGCCCGGGGCGTCGTGCTGATGCAAAGCATGGACCGCGACGCGGGCGGGGGTCGTGCCGGCGGCTTGGGCAAGGGCGGCGCGGAAGGCGTCATGTCCCTCGTTGGCGATGCCGATCCAATCGACGGCGCAGAGCACGATCGGGTCGCCGGAGCCCGTGATCACCACGCCGCGGCAGCGGAGCGTCAGGTCGTCGAGTCGTTTGACGGGATCGTAGGCCATCGCCGAACCCAGGGGCGGGGTGGCGTCGACGTCGAAGGTCGCGACCTTGACCGGTTCGGCGAAGCCGGCGGCGGCGAAGGTGAGCAGGGCGGTGAGAAGACGGGTGGGGTTCATCGGAGTAAAGGGGTGACGCCTCCGGGCAGGGCGTGCAGGCGGGCGATCTCTTCGGTGGAAAGGGCGCGGTTCCAGACCGCGAGGTCATCCATCGAGCCGACATACGCGGCGCCGAGGACCAGGCGGATCGCGGCGGGGTCCCAGCCGAAGGTGAGGTCATGGCCTTGGATGACGCCGACCGGTTTTCCGTCGACATGCAGGCGGGCGCGCGGGGGAGCGGCGTGTTCGTTGATATGGTCGAGCACGAAGGTCACGTGCGTCCAGCGGTCGCGGCGGAACGGGGCCTGTTCCATCTTCACCATCGGGCGGCGCTCGTCGGGGATCTGTTCCCAGCCGACCGCGTCGGGGTTCCAGAGGTGGTAGATCGGCCGGACCGCGAAGCGAAAATGGCGCGGGGTATGATCTTTGGACCACTCCAGGAAGATGAAGCCCTTCTTCACGTCGTCGCCGACGATCTGGACCGGGTCGCAGTAGCCGGGTTCGAGGTCCTTGTCGGGGTCGAGTCGCAGCCAGACCGAGACCGTGGCCGACCAGTCGGTCGTGCCGTAGGCGAGGGAACGGGTGGCGGCGTATTCGGGGCGGACCGCACCCTTCTTGGGAAAGACGAGGCAGCCGCCGAACTTGCCATCGGTCGCGAGCCTCATCTCCGGTCCGGGCGTCGGCGATACCATCTTCCCGCCGGCGCGGACCCGACAGGCCGGATCGTCGGCGGATGACGCGGCGTCGAAACCGGCGTCGAAGGGGGCGTGGAAGGTCAGCCCACGGCGTAGGCCATCGTCGGCCAGGCAGGTCGCGGCGAGCAGGCAGAGCGCAGTCTGGAGGGCGGACATGTCAGAGCGGTTTGACGAAGAGGTTACGCCAGCGGATTTCGCCGCCGTGGGTCTGTAGCATAATCGGACCTTTGGAGGGGAGCGGTTTGGCGCGGTCCCAGTAGTTTTCCATCTTCGCGTGATCGACGACCAAGCGGCCGTTGAGCCAGACCGTGGTGACGTCGCCCTGCTGGACGATGCGGAAGGCGTTCCATTCGCCGAAGGGTTTGTCGGCGGCCACGAGGGGGTCGCGTCCGGGGGCGCCGGGCGTGTTGTTGAAAAGCCCACCCGAACCGAGGTGCGGTTTACGGTCAGGCTTCTTCGGGTCGAAGACCTGGTTGAGGTCCCAGATCTGCACCTGCGGGGTGCCGCGGAGGTAGATACCCGAATCGGCCTTGGCGACCGTCTTGTATTCGAGGCGGAGCTCGATGTCGCCGAATTCCTCGTCGGTGGTCGCGTAGGGTCCCGTGCCAGCGTTGACCAGTTCGCCATTCTCCACGCGCCAGTGCTGCGCGAACTCCGCGCGCTGTTTGGCGAGGTTGGCCGCCTTTTTCTCGCCGGTGAGCTTCTCGGACTGGTGCGGGTTCCAGCCGTACCAGCCGGCGAGGCTTTGGCCGTCGAAGAGGGCGCGGAAGCCCTCGGGCGGCGCGTCGGCGAAGAGGGGCAGGGAGAGCAGGCAGGCGAGGAGGGTGCGCATCTTATTTCAGGGTTTCGATGAAGGTGAGCAGGTCGGCCATGTCTTGGGTCGTGAGGCCGCCTTCGAGCCCTTCCGGCATCAGGCTGCGTCCGTCGGAAGAACTCCCGGTCACATCGGCGCGGAGGATCGTCTTCGAGACGCCGCCGGGCATCCTGAGCGTCAGCTGCGTGGCCGTGTCATCCGCGATCACGCCAAGGTAGGATTCGCCGGCGCGCGTCTGAACGAGGAAGGACATGTATTGGGCGGCGATCTCCTTGTTCGGCTCGAGGATGGCCGTGAGCAGGGCGGGGCGGCCCTTGTTTTTCACCGTAAGCAGGTCGGGTCCGACCTCCATGCCTTGTCCGCCGGCCCGGTGGCAGATCAAGCAGGCGCGTTGGTAGACCGCGAGACCGCGGGCGGCGTCGCCGGCGAGGTCCACGCTGGCGGCATACTTGGCCGTGACGACCTCGCGGGAAGGCGGGATGACCTCGGCGAGCGCCGTGCGTGCCAGAGCGGCGACTTGGCCGTCCTTGTGTTTGAGCAAGGATTGCACCTGACCGGCGTCGAAGGCCGAGGCGGGCAGCTGCTTGGCCGCGACGGCGTCCAGGAGCGGCTTCACGCGGTCAGGACGTTGGAGGAGCTGGGTCAAAGCCCTGGTGCGGACGGAAAGGTCGAGGTCCTTCCATCGCGCGATGACCGTGGTGCCGAAGCCTGGGTCGGCCGTGGCGCCCCATTGAGTCAGCGCGGCCGCCTGAAGGTCGGCCGGACGGTCGGCGGAGAGGCAGGCCGTGAGGACGGGACGACTGAGCTTGAGGGGAGCGGCGTTCAGCAGCGCGAGACGCTCGATGCGGCGCGAGGAGGGTTGCGTCGGGTCGTCGACGATGGTCGCGGCCTCGGCGAACAAGCGTGCCAGCTTCCCGGACGCGTCGGCTTTCTCCAGGGAGGTTCCGGCACGGGCGAGTCCCTTCGCGAGCGCGCTCAGGTGGGCCGGTCGGGCGCCGAGACGGAGCACCAGCTCGAGTTGGGCGGGCCGGTCATCCGCCGGCTGGGAGATGGCGCGGACCAGGATGAGTTGGGACAGGAATGCTTCGGCCGGCGCGGCGAAGGTTTCGTCGGCCAGTGCGGGGAGCAGACGGTTCGAAAGCACCGTGGGGTGGGCGCTGAGGATCGCCGGGGCGATCCAGGCGTGTCCGTGATCGCGGCGGGCCAGCTTCACCAAGGCGGCTGAAAGATCGGTCGCGTCGTCGGCCGGCGTCACCCGCGCGAGCGTCAGCGCCGTCTGGAAGCGGAGACGGGCGTCGTCCGAGCCGGCGTGTCGCGTCAGGGCGGTGGCCGCGCCAGGGCTCAGCCGGCGTTCGCGGTAGAAGTCGCCGGCCAGGAAGACCGCACGTTCGCGGACGGCAGCATCGGCGTCGCCGAGGGCGCTGACCATGAGCGGTTCCGGAAGCTGCTTCGTCGCCGCCAGAAGGTTCAGGGCGTGCAGTCGGGCGAGCGGGTTCGGGGCGGTCTGGAGCAGGCTGGAGAGCTGGGAGCGAGCGCCGCCGTCGCGGCGTTCGTAGAGCAGGCGCGAGGCCGTGTCGCGGTGCCAACCGTTGGGGTGAGAGAGCGTCTCGATAAGCTGGGAAGAGGACGCCTTGGCCAGGTCGACCGAGGGACGGCGGACCCAGTCCTTGTCGTCAGGGACCAGGCGATAGATGCGTCCGCGGTCGTTGCCGTTGTTCAGGTCAAGGTGCTGCTTGATCTCGTCGGGGATGGACCACGGGTGCTCGATCACCTCGCGATACATATCGCAGACATGGAGGCAGCCGTCGGGGGCGTTGGCGAAATTGACCACGCGGACCCAGGTGTCGCGGCTGGCGGCGAACTCGAAGCCGCGTTCGTCGGAGGGGCGTTCGCCGGAGAGGCTGACGCCGTCGGCGGCGGGAGTGATCACCTTGCGATGGATGAGCTGACCGCCCGCGTCGCCCGTGAAGCTGTTGTTCCTGAAGGCAGGGCCATAGGCGTCGCCGCGGTAGATTGTCGTGCCCGTCGCGCCAGTGAAGTAACCGCTTACGCGCCCGCCGCCTTCGACGCCGCCGGGGACCGCGCCGGAGATGCGCCAGCGCGTGCGCACGATGCGCCAAGGCTCATCCGGGCTGATGCGGAAGACTTCGGCCGCGGGCCCGTCCTTGGCGATGCTTTGACGAGGCGCGGGCAACGGAAGGTGGGGGTTCGGCGAAGGCCCCGCGCGGTCGTGGACCCAATATTGCAGGTGGTCGGAGTTGGAGCAGCCGAACTTCCGGCCGAAGTCATCGAAGCTCATCCCATACTGGGCGCCGCCGGCTTCGAGTCCGAACGCATGGGTCAACGGGTCGAACCAGAAATCATTGCCGCCGAGTTCGAGCGCGGGGAGCTCGGGGCGGAGCAGGCAGGACACCTTCCCGCGGTTGCCGCCGCCGGCGAGCAGGTGGACGCGCTGGTCGGGTCCCCACTGCAGGCTGTTGGCCATCCCTTGGACGTTGATGATCTTCAGTCCCGTGCCGAAGCCCGTGAAGACCTTCTCGCGATGGTCGGCCACGCCTTTGCCGGTGCGGTCCTCGAAGCGCCAGAGATCAGGCGTCGCCAGGACGTAAAGACCGCCGTTGGCCCAGAGGAGTCCCGTGGGCCAGGGAAGGTTGTCGGCGAAGACGCGGCTCGTCTCATAGTAACCGTCGCCGTCCTTGTCTTCGAGGACCGAGACGCGACCAAGGTGGGGGATCTCGTCCCGGCGCTCCGAGTAATCGATCATCTCGCAGACGAACATGCGCCCGCGTTCGTCGAAGCAGATCGCGATCGGGTCGCGGACCTGCGGTTCATGCGCCGCCAGCTGCAGCCTGAAGCCCGGCTTCACTTTCCATGTCGTGAGGGCGTCCTTGGCCTCGACGGCGGGGTAGCGCGGCAGCTCCTTGGCGGCGTCGACTTTCGGCGCGCCTTTGGACCCACCGTAGGCTTTTTCATAAGTCGTCGTGGTCTTGATGCCGTCCGCGGCGCCGAGCAGCGCGCCGAGCGATGCCAGCGTGATCACGAGTAAGCGTCGCGGTAGAATCATGGGGCTCTTGGTAAGATGACCGAACGCCGAAGGGGATAAACCCTTAAGACTTGTCCGAATCCGCTTATCTGCGCGTTGAAATGATTGAAAACGCTTCATTGGGTCCGCAGTCTCGGCTGATGCGACTCAGCATGCTGCTACTCTCAGGTTGGTGTCTGGCCGGCTGCGTGTCGCGCCCGGAACTAGGTCGGCTGGAGCAAGCGCGGGCATGGAAGGCGGCGGAAGCGAACCAAGGCGTCGCGGTCGACGAGGAGCATTTCTACGCCATCGATGACCGGGCCATCGGCAAATATGAGAAGGCCACCGGCCGCAAGGTCGCGGAATGGCGGGCGCCGGCCGGTTCGCCGGTGCGGCATCTGAATTCCGGAATCGTCGTGGCAGGCCAGCTGCTGGTCGCGCACTCCAACTTCCCGGCCAAGCCGGACGAGAGTTCCGTGGAGTATTTCGACGTCGACTCGTTGCGTCCGGCCGGACGCAAGATCTTCGAACAGCCGCCCGGTTCGTTGACCTGGTTGGTGCCTTCGGGCGAAGGTTGGCTCGCCTGCTTCGCGCACTACCGCCTCAACGGCGATCCGGCGCAGAGCCGGCTCGTGAAGTTCGACGGCCGTTGGAACGCGCTCGCCAGCTGGTCGTTCCCGTCGGAGCTGCTGGCACGTTTCGGAGCCTTCAGCTGTTCGGGCGGAGGTTACGCGCTCGACGGCCGCGTCTGGGTCAGCGGGCATGACGCCCGGGAACTTTACGTCCTCGACCTGCCTCCGGGCGGAGGGACCGCACGGTGGCTGGGGACGGTGGGGTTCGTCTCGCGCGGGCAAGCCTTCGCCTGGGATCCGGGGCGGCCGCAGGAGCTTTACTCCATCCAGCGGAAGACCCGCGAAGTCATCGTCTCCCGGCTTTCCCCGTAGCCAGTGCAGGCTTGTTTCCGGCGGGGTTCAGCCGGATAGTCGGCCATCCCCGTATGCCCCTTCGCCTGTTGTTCGCCTGCCTGACGATTTCGGCCTTCGCCGCCGAGCCCGGCTTGGTCCGTTCGGAGTTCATCTTTGAGGCGAACCCCGTCCCCAGCTGTCATGCCACGACGATTGTCGAGGCCAAGGACGGCACGCTGGTAGCGGCTTGGTTCGCCGGAGAAGCCGAAGGCAAGCCTGACGTCTCGATCTGGACGGCCCGTTTCGTCGGAGGCAAGTGGTTGGCGCCAGTCAAGGTCGCCGAAGGCACGCAGACTGACGGTAAGCGCTTCCCCTGTTGGAACCCCGTATTGTTCCAGCCCAAGGAAGGCCCGCTGCAGTTATACTACAAGGTCGGGCCGAATCCGGTCGAATGGTGGGGCCTGCTCCGCCTCAGCGATGATAACGGCAAGACCTGGGGTGAAGCGCGCCGCCTGCCCGACGGCATCCTCGGACCCATCAAGAATAAGCCCGTGCAGTTGAAGGACGGAACGATCCTTTCCGGAAGCAGCGCCGAGGGACTGAAGGTCGGACCCAGCTGGCAGATCCATTTCGAGCGTAGCCGCGATAATGGGCTCACGTGGGAGAAAATCACGGTCGAACAAGGGCAGGGTGCTCCCGCGTCGATCCAACCTAGCATCCTGTTCCTGAAGGACGGCGGACTCATGTCGGTCGGCCGAACCCGCAACGCCAAGGTCTTCAGCACCGTTTCACAGGACCAAGGCTCCACGTGGTCGAAGGTCGAGTTGACCGAATTGCCTAATCCTAATTCCGGCACCGATGCCGTCACCCTCAAGGACGGCAGACAGCTCCTGATCTATAACCATACTGCCAAAGGGCGCAGCCCGTTGAACCTCGCCATCAGCAAGGACGGCATCACCTGGGAGGCCGCGTTGGTGCTCGAGGACGAGCCGAAGGCCGAGTTCAGCTACCCGGCCATCATCCAGACGTCGGACGGGCTCGTCCACGTCACCTATACTTGGAAGCGCAAGCTCGCGAAGCACGCGGTCATCGATCCAGCCAAGCTGGTCGCACGACCCATGGAAGGTTCGGCCTGGCCGAAATCGTCCGCCGATGTCTCCGGCCAGGCCGGCCTCGAGCGGCTGAAGTACAACCATCCCGGACTCGTCGTGGATCTTGGCGTCGGCCTCTGGGCTTGGCCCTTGCCCATGGACGTCGATGGCGACGGCAAGTTCGAACTCGTCGTCAACTGCCCCGACAAGCCTTCGAACGGCGTGTATGTCTTCCGGGCCGACGCCGACACGGCGAAGCGTCCTTTGCCGGTCTTCAAGCCGGGCGTGCGCATCAGCAAAGGCATGCAGAACGTCGAGCTCAGCCAGGGCGCCGATGGCAAGCCGCGGGTCCTGTCGCCGGCCGTCGAGTACCCTGATTTCGCGAAGACCGGGCTCGAGTCCGGCAGGAAGCTGCCGCTGCCGACGAACATCCACCCGAACAAAGTCCGCGCGAACATGTGGAAATATGCCGATTACGACGGTGACGGGAAGACCGACGTGATCGTCGGGGTCGGCGATTGGACCGACTACGGTTGGGACAATGCTTACAACGAGAAAGGCGAATGGATCAAAGGGCCCCTGCGCGGTTTCGTCTATGTCGTGCGCAATGAGGGCACCGATGCGAAGCCCAAGTATCAGGCACCCGTGCGCGTCCAGTCGGCCGGCAAGGACCTCGAGGTCTTCGGCTGGCCCTCGCCTAATTTCGCGGACTTCGACGGCGACGGAGACTTGGATCTCCTGTGCGGCGAGTTCCTGGACGGTTTCACCTATTTTCAGAACATCGGGGCGCGGGCCGAGCCGAAGTATGCCGCAGGGCGGAGGCTGACCTTGCCGGCGGGAGTGACCACGGGGGCGCGTCCGGCGGCTTGGAAGGCTACGCTCGAAGCCAAGGCATTGCCGGGGTCGCCGCGTCCGCTGACCATGGACCTCGAGATGATCACCCCCGTCGCGTTCGATTGGAACAAGGACGGTAAGCTCGACCTTATCGTCGGCGACGAGGACGGACGCGTCGCTTATATCGAGAACACCGGCAAGTTCACTGACGACCATACGCCGCTGTTCCTGCCGCCGAAGTATTTCAAGCAGCAAGCGGACGAGATCAAGTTCGGCGCGCTGGCCACCCCGGTCGGTTGCGATTGGGATGGCGACGGCGACATCGACATCATCTCCGGCAACACCGCGGGTTATGTGGCCTTCTTCGAAAACCTGAGCGGCAAGGGCGTGTCCGCGCCGAAGTTCGCCGCCCCCAAGCTCCTGCAGGCGGACGGCAAGACCCTGCGCATCATGGCGGGGCGTAACGGAAGCATCCAGGGGCCGGCGGAGGCCAAGTGGGGTTATACCACGCAGACCGTGGCGGATTGGGACGGTGACGGACTACCGGACCTCCTCGTCAATTCCATCCTCGGCAAGGTCGTCTGGTATCGAAACGTCGGGACTCGTCAGTCACCGAAGCTCGCCGCCGCGCAGCCGATCGAGGTCGAGTGGGAGAGCCCTCAGCCCGCGTTGGCTTGGGGTTGGATGAAGCCGCCGGGCAAGGCCTTGCTGACCCAATGGCGCACCACGCCGGTCGCCGTCGATTGGAACAAGGACGGCCTGACGGACCTCGTCATGCTCGATCAGGAGGGTTACCTCGCGTTGTTCGAGCGGGCCAAGGTCGACGGCAAGCTGGTCCTCAAATCTCCGCGCCGGGCGTTCTGCGACGAGAAGGGGCAGCCCCTGCAGCTGACCAAAGGCACGGCCGGACGGAGCGGACGTCGCAAGCTTTGCGTCACCGATTGGGACGGCGACGGGCAGATGGACTTCCTACTCAATTCCTCCAGCGCCAACCTGCTCCGCCAGGTCGGGACGAAGGATGGCCAGTGGCTGTTCAAGGACGAAGGACCCCTCGTGAAGCAGAACATCGAAGGCCATGACGTCAGTCCGACCACCGTCGACTTCGATGCGGACGGCGTGCCGGATTTCCTCGGCGGTGCCGAAGACGGCAAAGTCTACTTCCTCAAGAATCCCCGATCCACGGTCCAGCGCTGAGCTTATTCGCTCAGCGGGCGGTTCGAGACGCCACCGGTGCCGGGAGCGAGGCTGTTGCCGATGAAACGGAGTCCGCGGGGTGTCTTAGGGCCGCCGGGCTGACCGGCGAT
>JACCDY010654227.1_pt1 | contig 14356 bp, 9 predicted proteins | sample 7446391 | NCBI WGS metagenome assembly JACCDY01 (sample SAMN15323451, study PRJNA562643) | freshwater metagenome | isolation source: river surface water | place: USA:Blue River Watershed | collected 2017-08-18 | reverse complement strand
CAGTTTGCGCGCATAAGGTCTCATTTGGGTAATGGCATCTTGTGCACGACGTAATTTTGCAGCACTCACCATCTTCATCGCTTTGGTGATTTGCTGTGTACTTTGGGTACTTTTAATTCTGTTTCTAACTTCTTTTAATTGTCCAGCCATAGTGCTTGTTTATTAGGCGAGCAAAGGTATCATTTTTTACCCAATTTTCCCCTCAAACCCCTTTCAACTTAATTTTTTGATCCAACTGGCCTTAAAATCACCAATTCTACCCCAATTCCACCCCAATTACTTATCTTTGAAGCCCCTTGATTAACAAGGACAAACACCCAATTTTAGCGAGAATATGTTGCAAATTATCAATAAACTATTTGGCGGATCTAAAAGCGAGAAAGACGTCAAGAAAATACAGTATTTGGTTCCTGTGATCAATGGACATTTTGAGGCCTATAAAACCCTTAGTCATGACCAATTGAGGAATAAAACAGCTGAGTTTAAATTCCGCATTAAAGAACATTTACAATCAATCGATCAATTGATTGCAGAGGCTCAAAATAATGCTGAAGCGCTGGATATTGCCGATTTATTAGGTAAAGACGCTATTTACCAAGAGATAGACAAATTAAAAAAAGACCGTGACCAGGCTTTAGAGCAGATTTTGTGGACCATTTTGCCAGAGGCTTTTGCTGTGGTAAAAGAGACGGCACGTCGATTTACAGAAAATGAATCACTGATTGCAACTGCGACCGATATGGATCGCGACTTGTCAGTTAAAAAAGAATACGTGACCATTCAAGGAGATCAATCCGTTTTTCAAAGTACATGGAAAGCTGCTGGTACGCCCATTAGATGGAATATGGTGCATTATGATGTGCAGTTGATTGGTGGTATTGTTTTACACCAAGGTAAAATTGCAGAAATGTCAACCGGAGAGGGAAAAACTTTGGTATCCACCTTGCCTGCTTATTTGAATGCATTGGCGGATGAAGGCGTGCATATTGTTACCGTGAATGATTATTTAGCTAAAAGAGATAGTGAGTGGAATGGTACATTATTTGAGTGGTTGGGCGTAACTGTAGATTGTATCGATAAGCATCAACCAAATTCTGAAGATAGAAGAAACGCTTATAGAGCAGGTATTACTTATGGTACCAACAATGAATTTGGATTTGATTATTTAAGAGATAATATGGTGCATACACCAAACGAAATGGTGCAACGCAAGCATCATTATGCGATGGTGGATGAGGTGGATAGTGTATTGATAGATGATGCACGTACTCCATTAATTATTTCTGGTCCAATTGGACATCAAACAGGTGAACAACAATACTTTCAATTAAAACCAAGGATTGAACAATTGGTAGATGTGCAAAAGAAAGTAGCGAACCAATTTTTGATAGAAGCAAAAAAGAAAATCAGCGAAGGCAATGACGACCCTAAGGATGGTGGATTAGCGCTATACCGTGCTTTTAGAGCTTTACCTAAAAATGGGGCATTGATCAAATATTTAAGTGAGCCAGGCATTCGTGTTAAATTACAGAAGGCCGAAAATTATTATTTGGCAGACCAGCAAAGAGAAATGCCAATTGTAGACGAGGCTTTGTATTTCCATATTGATGAAAAAAATAATTCAGTTGAATTAACGGACAAGGGATTAGGATTAATTACAGGTTCAGGAGAAGATCCAAATTTCTTTTTACTACCGGATATCAGTGTGGCATTGAATGCAATTGACATTGATGTAAATATGACTGCTGAGCAAAAAATGCAACAAAAAGAAGCGATCATTTCCGAGTATAGCATTAAAGCAGATCGTATTCACACAGTGAATCAATTGTTGAAAGCTTATACATTATTTGACAAGGATATTGAGTATGTGGTGATGGATGGTCAAGTGAAGATTGTGGATGAACAAACTGGTCGTATCATGGAAGGCCGTCGTTATTCAGATGGCTTACACCAAGCAATTGAAGCGAAAGAAAACGTGAAGATTGAAGCCGCCACACAGACCTACGCAACCATCACTTTGCAAAACTTTTTTAGAATGTACCACAAATTAGGTGGTATGACTGGTACTGCAGAAACAGAAGCAGCAGAGTTTTGGAGTATCTATAAATTAGACGTGGTTTCTATTCCAACAAATATTCCTGCAGTTCGTATAGACGAACAAGATTTAGTTTTCAAAACCAAGCGCGAAAAATTTGGTGCGGTGATAGAATCTATTGAAGCATTAAGGGCAGATGGAAGACCAGTATTAGTAGGTACCACATCAGTGGAAGTGAGTGAGTTGTTGAGTAGAATGTTACGTCAAAAAAATATCCCACACAATGTGTTGAATGCAAAACAACATGCTCGAGAAGCACAAGTGGTTGCGGAAGCTGGATTGACTGGTGCAGTGACCATTGCCACCAATATGGCGGGTCGTGGAACAGATATCAAATTAAGCCCCGAAGTTAAGGCTGTAGGTGGTTTAGCGATATTAGGTACAGAACGTCATGACTCTCGTCGTGTAGACAGACAGTTAAGGGGACGTGCAGGAAGACAAGGTGATCCGGGTTCTTCTCAGTTTTTTGTTTCATTAGAAGACGATTTAATGCGCATGTTTGGAAGTGAGCGTATTGCTAAAGTAATGGACTTTGCAGGCTACAAAGAAGGGGAAGTGATTCAACATAGTATGATCACCAAGTCCATTGAGCGTGCTCAGAAAAAAGTAGAAGAAAATAATTTTGGGGTCAGGAAGCGTTTGTTGGAATATGATGATGTGATGAACAAACAAAGAACGGTGATTTATAAAAAAAGAAACCATGCTTTATTTGGTGAACGTTTGGCTTTAGACCTTGACAATGCATTTTATCAAGTCATAGAAAACTTAAGTTTCAATTACAAAACGAACAATGATTTTGAAGGATTAAAATTGGCATTGATTGTACAAGTTGGATTAGATACTAAAATTACTAAGGAAGAATTTATTGCAGCAAAAGAAAATGATTTAGTTGAATTATTATACCAAGAAGCGGTTGCGCATTATGAGTACAAGAAAAAAGACATGATGCAAAATAGCATCCCAGTCTTTAAAAATATCAGAACCCAGGAAGGAAAGCATATTGAAAATGTGATTGTCCCAGTAAGTGATGGCAAAACAGTCTTCAATGTACTTGTGAATCTTGATAAAAATATAGATACCAAGGGCGCTGCATTAGCAACTGAATTTGAAAAGTCTATTTCACTTAGTTTGATAGATGATGCATGGAAAGAACACTTACGTGCGATGGATGATTTAAAACAATCTGTGCAAACAGCTACTTATGAGCAAAAAGATCCATTGGTGATTTATAAAATGGAAGCTTTTGAATTGTTTAGAAAAATGGATATCGAGATCAATCATAAAATGGTACAATTTTTATGCCATGCGCATATTCCTTTGGAAGCAAATGAGGTAAAAGAAGGGCGTCAACAAAAAACAGATTTGAGTAAATTGAGTGCCAATAGAACAGAAGATGGTACGCCAAAAGAAAATGAATACCATGATCCATCTGCCCAAAAACAAGCACCTATTACAGTGGGTCCAAAAATTGGACGCAATGATCCTTGTCCTTGTGGCAGTGGAAAAAAATACAAAGCTTGTCATGGTAAGGACATGGCTTAAATAATCAATTATGTTGCCTGTTAATCAATACATCGATCACACAATATTAAAACCAACTTGCTTGGTGGCTGATATTCATAAAGTTTGTGAGGAAGCAAAAATGTATGCATTTGCAGCAGTCTGTGTGCCACCTAATTTTGTGAAATTGGCAAAAGAACTCACTACAGGATCAGATGTGAAAGTAGCTACTGTGATTGGTTTCCCATTTGGTTATAGTGCTACTGAAGCCAAAATAGCAGAAATTATTTTAGCGATGGTGGATGGGGCAGACGAGTTAGATGTGGTGGCAAATATTTCGGCGATCAAAAACGGCGACTGGATGGCCATTGCCGATGAGATCAACCATATCATGCCTGTAATTCGTTCAAAAGGTAAAACTATTAAAATCATTATTGAATCTGGCGTTTTAACGGACGACGAGATTATTAAGTGTTGCGATATCTATGGCATAGCTGGCATTGATTATTTAAAGACATCCACGGGCTATGCAGAAAAAGGCGCAAGTGTAGAAGCAGTAAAATTATTCAGAAAATATTTACCAGAAAATGTGCAAATCAAAGCATCAGGTGGTATTAGAGACTATGCAACTACAAAATTAATGATCGAAGCAGGCGCTACTCGTATTGGTTGTAGTGCAGGAGTGGCGATTGTTACAGGCGCACAAGTAGATCAAACTAAAAGTAATTATTAAGCTATGATACTCGATAAAATAAAAGCCTTAGCAGCGCAGCATCAAGCCGAAAATATTGCAACAAGAAGACATTTGCATGCGCATCCAGAATTGAGTTACCAAGAGTTTGAAACAAGTAAATATGTTCAAGCACAATTAACGGCGATAGGCATTCCTTTCACAGTGATTGCAACTACAGGCGTCTTAGGAATCATTGAAGGAAAAAATCCAACAAAGCGAGTGATTGCATTGCGTGCCGACATGGACGCCTTGCCAATTATAGAAGAAAATAAAATTGATTATAAGTCGACTAATGAAGGTGTGATGCATGCCTGCGGACACGATGTGCATACGACTATTTTATTAGGTGCGGCAAAAGTATTGTGGACATTAAAGGACGAATTTGAAGGCACCATTAAATTATTATTTCAACCAGGAGAAGAAAAAAATCCGGGTGGCGCAAGTTATATGATTCGTGATGGTGCATTAGAAAATCCAAAGCCTCAAGGCATCATTGGTTTACATGTGCATCCAGGATTGAATGAAGGGAAACTAAGTTTTAGGAAAGGGCGTGTGATGGCGAGCGCAGACGAATTGTATGTTAGTATTAATGGTCCAGGTGGTCATGCTGCTACACCGCATCAAACAGTGGATACCATTTTAGTGGCAGCGCAATTAATTCAAAGTTTACAAACCATCATTTCAAGAAACAGAAATCCACAAAATCCTTCTGTTTTGTCTATCTGTTCAATTCATGGCGGTAACACCACCAATGTGATTCCAAGTGAAGTAAAATTAATGGGTACTTTCAGAGCTATGGATGAAGTATGGCGTTTTAAAGCACATGAATTAATGCTACAACAAGCTAAAGGGCTTGCTTTAGCAACTGGGGCTGAGATTGATTTTAGAGTAGACGTAGGCTATCCAACCGTGGATAATGAACCAATGATTACAGAAGCTGCATGGAAACTAGCGGACCAATATATGGGCAAGGAAAATGTAGAAGAAACAGAAAAAAGAATGGGTGCCGAAGATTTTGGTTATTATTCACAAGTGATACCAGGTTGCTTTTTCCGTTTAGGTGTAAGAAATGAAACTGCTGGAATTGTGCATAATGTGCACACACCACATTTTAATATAGATGAAGCAGCCATTGAACATGGTGTAGGTATGATGGCTTGGCTGGCAGTTCAGTTATAAATAAATTTTCATTTTAAATTTTTTTCATGGCAGATAAAACTAATAGAGACAAATTAAGAAGAGAACAAGCCTTAGAATACCATGCTGGTGGAAGACCTGGTAAAATCGAAGTAATTCCTACAAAAGAGGCAAAAACTCAAAAAGATTTATCCCTTGCGTATAGTCCAGGTGTGGCTATTCCGTGTACTGAGATCAAAAATAATCCGGCCGATGTATACAAGTATACCGCTAAAGGCAATTTGGTGGGGGTGATTACCAATGGATCTGCTGTGTTAGGTTTAGGTAATATTGGAGCATTGGCAAGTAAGCCTGTCATGGAAGGGAAAGCTGTATTGTTTAAAATTTTTGCAGACATCGATGTATTTGATATTGAGATCAATGAATCAGATCCAGACAAATTTGTAGAAATCGTAAAATCCTTAGAGCCCACTTTTGGCGGGATTAATTTGGAAGATATTAAAGCGCCAGAATGTTTTTATATTGAACAGCGTTTAAGAGATGAGATGAATATTCCAGTCATGCATGATGACCAACATGGTACAGCAATCATTAGTAGTGCTGCTTTGTTGAACGCTTTATTATTGCAAAAGAAAAAAATTGAAAAAGCAAAATTTGTTGTCAATGGTGCAGGTGCTGCGGCAATGGCTTGCATTAAATTATATGTAGCATTGGGTGCACGCTACGAAAATTTTACACTTTTTGATAAAGATGGCGTATTACACCAAGGCAGAACAGATTTAGGTATAGATAGAAAACCATTTGCGATTAAGTCAGATAAAATGACTTTGCCAGAAGCGATGAAATCAGCGGATGTGTTTTTAGGATTAAGTGTAGGGAATGTAGTTACTAAGGAAATGATTGCATCCATGCCAAAAAATCCAGTTGTTTTTGCTCTAGCCAATCCAGATCCAGAAATTGGATATGAAGAAGCCGCATCTGTGCGTAAGGATATCATTATGGCAACCGGAAGAACAGATTTTCCAAACCAAGTCAACAATGTACTTGGCTTCCCTTATATCTTTAGAGGTGCCTTGGACGTGCGTGCATCCGCTATCAATGAAGCCATGAAATTAGCTGCAGTAAAAGCATTGGCTGAATTAGCAAAAACGGCTGTACCTGATTTAGTGAATATGGCCTATAATCAAACCAATTTATCTTTTGGTCCTGAATATATCATTCCAAAACCATTGGATCCAAGATTATTGAGTACAGTCGCTCCGGCAGTGGCAAAAGCAGCAGTTGAGTCTGGTGTAGCACAACAATCAATTACCAATTGGGCCGAATACGAGTTGAGTTTAAATAAACGTTTAGGATTAGACAATCAAATGATTCGTTTAATTAGTAACAAAGCGCGACGTGATCCAAAGCGTTTGGTATTTGCAGATGCAGAAAATATTAAAATTTTAAAAGCTGCTAGTATTATCTACGATGACGGCATTGCATATCCAATCCTTTTGGGTAATGAAGCTCGAATTAAAAATATTGCTGCTGAAAATAATATCGACATTGATGATTTACCAATCATTGATATAAGAAGCGATGCAATGGAGGCTAAGCGTGAGTTCTTTGGTTCTTTATTGTTCCAAAAAAGACAACGTAAGGGCATCAACAAATATGAGAGCTCAAAATTAATGCGCACACAAAACTATTTTGGTGCGATGATGGTGGAAACTGGAGAAGCAGACTCCATGTTGTCTGGGTTGACTCGTAATTATGCAGATGGTATTAAGCCAGCATTACAAATTATAGGTGTGGACGAAGGTGTAAAGAAGATTGCTGGAATGTATATTCTCTTAACAAAGAAAGGACCATTGTTTTTAGCAGATACCACGGTGAATATTAGTCCTACCGCCGAAGAGTTAGCTGACATTACTTTACTAGTTGCTAAAGAAGTAAGAAATTTTAATATGGAGCCTCGTGTTGCCATGTTGAGTTATTCAAATTTTGGAAGTAGTGATACACCAGAAGCAAGATTAGTAGCAGAAGCGTCTAAAATTGTTAAGCAAAAAAATCCTTCTTTAATTGTAGACGGAGAGATGCAAGGTATGCTTGCTTTTAATAAAGATATTTTGAAAGAAAATTATCCATTTAGTGAATTAGTAGATGCCGATGTGAACGTTTTAATTTTTCCAAATTTGACAGCAGGTAACATTGCTTATCATTTACTAAAAGAGATAGGTGGAATCGACGTGATAGGTCCTATTTTATTAGGTATGAAAAAGCCGGTGAATGTGTTGCAATTAGGATCAAGTGTACATAATATCATCAATATGGCCACTGTGGCAGTAGTAGACGCTCAATTAAAAACAAGAATTGATACAACGAAAGAAGTAGAAAGAACAAGCTGGTGGAAGAAATTGAAAAAGAAAAAGAAATAGTTAAAATATACCCATGGATTTTTTTACCCTTTTTGGTAAGTACTTATTGATGCTCAAGGGCATGTTTACTGTGACCGAAAACAAACACATGTTTTGGAAAGAGTATATCAGGCAATGTGTGGATATTGGTATTGGGTCTTTACCAATAGTAGTCATTATTTCTTTTTTCTTAGGTGCTGTAACCACAGTTCAAACAGCTTCTCAATTAGTAAGTCCATTGGTGCCTTTGACGACGATTGGCATCATTGTTAGAGATAGTATTTTATTAGAATTTGCACCTACTTTTTTATGTATTGTACTTGCAGGGGTGGTAGGCAGTAAGATTGCCAGTGAATTAGGCAATATGCGCGTAAGTGAGCAAATAGACGCATTAGAAATCATGGGGATCAATACTAAAAACTATTTAATTCTTCCAAAGATACTAGGTGCTATTACCACTGTTCCAATGTTGGTTGGTATCTCTGCCGTGACTGGTATCTGGGGTGGTTACCTTGTTGGTAGCTGGACAAGTGTAGTTCCTGCCGAAGTTTTTATCACAGGTATTCGAAAAAATTTCGTGGTGTATTATATCAGTATTAGTTTTTATAAATCGTTTATTTTCGCAATTATTATAAGCACTGTTCCTTCATTTTATGGATACTATGTAAAAGGTGGGGCATTGGAAATTGGAAAATCCGGAACAAAGTCCGTGGTAGTTAGCTGCATCCTTATTTTAATTGCAGATTATATCATTGCTGCCATCGCATTATAGTAGTAACTTTAGTGTAAATCCAATCGTATGAAAATAAGTTTTCACGGAGCAGCTCGAACTGTTACCGGTTCAAAACATTTAGTTCAATTAGCCAATGGTGAAAATTTTTTATTAGACTGTGGCTTGTTTCAAGGACTAGGAAGAGACACAGATGCATACAATGCCAATTTTGGTTTTGACGCAAAGACAGTTGACTATGTTATTTTATCTCATGCACATATTGACCATACCGGACTTTTGCCAAAATTAGCAGCAGAAGGATTTAAAGGGAAAATTTATTGCACACCAGCTACTAAAGCTTTAACCGAAATTTTATTAGAAGACTCTGCCATGATCCAAAGAGACGATGCTAAATATAAAAACAAAAGATTAGCAAGAGAAGGGATGCCACAAGTGGAACCCTTGTATACCATGGATGATGTGAATCTATTGCTTCCAATGTTGCAAACCGTTGAATACGATAAGCCGTATACCATTTCTGAAAATGTAGAGGTATTGTTTACTGAAGCGGGCCATATTATTGGAAGTGCTGCAGTGAACCTAAAGATCAAAGAAAATAATACAATACAGACCCTAACATTTAGTGGCGATATAGGAAGGTATCGAGATATGATTTTAAGGTCGCCAGCAAAATTTCCTCCTGCTGATTATATCCTTGTTGAAAGCACCTATGGAGATAAGCTGCATGATTTGATCCATTCAACCCCCGACGACTTATTAAAATGGATCCAACTCACTTGTATAGAACAGAAAGGAAACCTAATCATTCCTGCATTTAGTGTTGGCAGAACACAAGAAATTTTATTTGAACTCAATCAGCTTTCCCTTGAGAAACGTTTGCCACATATACCCATCTATGTAGACAGCCCTTTGAGTATGGAGGCTACAGAAATGCTCAAAAAATTCCCTAAATACTACAATAAAAAAATTCAAAAAATTTTAGAAGTAGACGATGATCCATTTGACTTTGAAGGTTTGAGGTATATCAAATCGGTTCATGAGAGTAAGGCATTGAATGAAGACATGCATCCAAAAGTGATTATCTCCGCATCAGGTATGGCTGATGCGGGTAGAGTAAAACATCATATCAAGAATAATATAAGCAACGCTAAGAACACCATTTTAATGGTGGGATATTGTGAGCCAAGATCTCTTGGAGGACGTTTAATGAATGGCGCTTCCGAAGTTCGTATTTATGGTGAACCATTTGAAGTTAGATGTAAAATAGGGTCTATCAAAAGCATGAGTGCACATGGTGATTATGAGGACTTAATGCAGTTCTTAGCATGTCAAAATCCTGCAGATGTTAAACAGGTCTATATTGTTCATGGCGAACCCGAAGTGCAAGATCATTTTGCAGAAAGGCTCAGAAAAAAAGGATTCAAAGAGGTGGTTGTACCAGAATTACATAAGACCTATACTTTATCATAGTTAGTCATTGCATACATCGAAGTAGCAATAAAAACGAATGTTATCAAAACAAAGTTTGCGGTGTAAAAATTTGGTAGGCTTGTTTTACGCAAGGGTCATTTGCTTGTAAAAAGTTTTTGGCCACAGTATGTGCTTTCATGGTAGTACTGTCAATTTTTGTTCCTGCAATAGATTGAATCTCATTAGTGGTTAATTCTGATGATACCCATGCTGTTGCTAATTCATCATTCAAAATAGTAGGCATTCTTTTTTTAAGATTATGGATTTTTGCCATGAATTCATTCGCTTCTGTGGTGATAATGCCAAAACTATTTTTTACTTCTCCCGATGTGTGATCGGTCCAAGTGTTCCAAACCCCCGCCATATAAAATAATTCCTGATTAATTAATTGTATGCAATGCGGAAATTTTTCTTTATTGACTTCCTGCCATTCAAAAAAATGGGATGCGATCACAAGACATCTATTGGTATGCACTAAAGCTTGTGCAACTTTGTTTTGTAAGATCCCTTCCGATTTAATATTGAGTGTGGTATACTTTTTTCTGGATTCGTTTAATTCTCTTTGATTCCTTACCCAGTTAGGGATCAATTCCCAATGCATCATCCCAGGCCTTAAAATGTTTTCTTGTCCTTGTTGTTCATTAAAAACCACAGGCCATGGCTGGTAGCTAAAACCAGATTGGGCAGGCAGTTCAATCGGGTCTAGATCAATCTTTTTGTCGCCAATTTTGACCGTTTGTTTTTTGGGTATTTTAATTCCTACAACGTAACACATAGTATCTAAATAAAGACCAAATATAGATTAAAAAAGGCAGTTAAAATGACCTAAAATTGGGTAAATTTGAGCAAACACATCCTGTATGGTCCAATTTAAACAGTTGATTTTAACCATCTTGATAATTGGTTTACATCTTGCAGTGCTAGCGCAGTCAGGAACCATCATTACCAATATTCAATTAGTGGACGGAACTGGCAAACCTGCCGTGAATGCATCTGTAAGAATTGTTGGCAATAAGATTGTGGCCATTGGCAATTTGAAGCCTAATAAAATGGATCAAATCATTGATGGTAAGGGGAAAGTTTTAGCGCCTGGTTTTATCGACTCCCATAGTCATCATTTTGGGGACTTAAATAAAAATAGAGGAGGACTATCTACTTCCAGCCAAGGCATTACAACCATTGTAATTGGACAGGATGGGAATAGTTATCCAATGGATAGCTTGACAAAATGGATGCAAACAAAACCTGTGGTTGCTAATGTGGCAACTTATACAGGACAGTCAAGCCTTCGAGAAATTGCAATGGGTGAAAATGATTTGTATCGAAATGCAACTGCTAAAGAGATAGACCAAATGAAATCTATTTTGGCTTCAGAATTAAAAAAAGGCTCATTAGGATTATCTACTGGATTAGAATACGAAGCTTCTTTTTATTCTAGCAAACAGGAAGTAATTGATTTGGCAAAAGTAACTGCAGCGCATCAAGGACTATATACAAGTCATATTAGAAGCGAGGACTTGCATATGGATGAAGCAATCGAAGAAATTATTGAGATAGGCAGACAAACAAAAATGCCTGTTCAGGTTTCGCATATTAAAATTGCCAATAAATTAAATTGGGGGACTGCCAATTTGATTTTAAAGAAGTTAGATGATGCCAGAAAAGAGGGCATTAATATAAGTGCAGATATCTATCCTTATACTTTTTGGAATTCAACTTTAAGGGTTTTGTTTCCTGGTAAAGACTTTGATAATTTAGCAAGTGCCGAAATGGCTACCAAGCAATTATTTGATCCTAGTGCATCTTATCTCATGCAGTATGCACCTATTCCTTCTTACAAAGGAAAATCGGTTACTGAAATTGGTATTGAACGAAACGAAAGTCCTGCACAAGCATTAATGAGTTTGATCAAAATCGCAGAAGACTTTAAAAATGCCAATCCAAATTACGCAGGTGGTATCGAAGCCATTGCTGGAAAATCAATGAGTGAGGAAGATGTGAAGGTATTTATGGCATGGCCCGAAGCCATCATTTGTTCAGACGGTAATGCAGGCGGGCATCCAAGAGGTTATGGTGCATTCACAAGAGTATTGGGCAAGTATGTGCGTGAAGAGAAAGTGCTTCCAATAGAAAAAGCGATATATAAAATGACAGGACAGTCTGCAGACTTTTTTGGTTTTAAAGACAGGGGTCGTATTGCAGTTGGTCATTATGCAGACTTAGTTTTATTAGATCCAAATACTGTTAAAGATCAGGCAAACATTAAGAATAGCCATGCATTGTCAACTGGCATAGAAATGGTTTGGGTCAATGGAACACTAGTTTATCAAGCACAAAAATCAACTGGGAAACAACCAGGGGTATTGATTAAAAGAAAATAATATGCAGCAAAACAACGCGATTGTACTGACAGATGGTTTGTTGATGACTTCGGATGCCAAGACAGCACATGGTTTAATTAGGGGCAGTGAACGTTTTAACATCATTGGCCTAGTGGATGGTGAAGCCAATGCTGGAAAAGACGCTGGTGTCTTATTAGATGGCAAACATAGAGGCATCCCAGTTTTTGGAACAACGGAGGCTGCGATTAAAGCATTAGAGAAAGTAGATTATTTAATTATTGGCGTGGCGACTGTTGGCGGGATTTTACCTAAAAATATGTTGTCTTTAATTTATGATGCGGTCAAAAAAGGTATTTCAGTAGTGAATGGTTTACATGAATACTTAAATGACAAAGCCGATTTAGTGGCCATAGCAGCAAGTACCGGTGCGCAATTAATTGATGTCAGAAAACCAAAATCAAGGGCAGACTTACATTTTTGGGATGGGGCAATTTTTAATGTGACAGTACCTATTGTAGCAGTGATTGGAATGGACTGCGCCATGGGAAAAAGAACCACAGCTAGAATGTTAAAACAAGCTTGCATATCAGAGGGTATGAAGGACGAAATGATTTATACAGGACAAACAGGTTGGTTGCAAGGTGGGCAATATGGTTTTATTTTTGATTCCACTTTAAACGATTTTGTTTCAGGTGAATTAGAACATGCTATTGTAAGTTGTTGGAAGGAAGCTCAACCTGATATTTTATTTTTAGAAGGGCAATCGGCTTTAAGAAATCCAAGTGGTCCATGTGGGGTAGAATTATTAATTTCTGGTAATGCAAAACATGTGGTTTTAATTTTTGCGCCTAAAAGAAAATATTTTGACAACGAAGCACATTGGGGTGAGATCCCTTCAGTTGCTTCTGAAATTGAGCTCATCCAAAAACTAGGATCAAAAGTAATTGCTGTTGCTGTGAATACCGAGCACTGTACAGACGAAGAAGCATATGCTTATCAAAAGGAATACACTTCAAGTTTAGGTTTGCCAGTCTTATTACCAATACAGGAAGGCGTGGCACCTGTCATCCCTATCCTAAAAGCCTTAATGCAATAGCAATATGAAAATAGTAGCAGTTAGGGCTTACCTAAAAAAAATGGCTTTAAAAAAGCCTTATACAATTGCTTATAATACATTTACTGATGTTGCATTAGCGTTTCTAGAAATTGAATTAGCCAATGGAATGATCGGTTATGGTTCTGGTAGTCCTGCCGAAGAAGTAGTAGGGGAAACTACAGAACAGACTGTTGAGAATTTAAATACTTCTTTTGTAGCAAATTTAGTCGGAAGGGATATTCGTCATTTCCAAGAAATCATATTTGAATCCAATATAGCATTTCCGCATTTGCCCGGCACGTTAGCAGCCATTGATATTGCATTGCATGATGCTTTTGGTAAATACTTAGGTATATCCATTGCATCTTATTACGGACAAAAAATGAATGCATTACCTACTTCTATGACGATTGGTATTAAAGGATTAGATGAAACACTACAAGAAGCAAACGAATATGCTGCGATGGGTTTTAAAGTGTTTAAGGTAAAAACAGGTATGGACCTGAATGAAGATATTGAACGTATCAAAGCATTGTATACTTCCTTTGGCAAGGACTACACCATCAGGGTAGATGCAAATCAAGGATATGATTTAGCACAATTAAAATTATTCCTTAAAGCCACATCAAGTTACCCTTTGGAATTAATAGAGCAACCACTAAAAGTTGGAAACGAAAAAGATTTGTTACAGTTAAGCGCGGCAGAAAGAAAATACTTAACAGCCGATGAGGCATTGAAAGATCCTCATGCAGCATTACAGTTAGCAGCAGGGGAACATGCTTTTGGTATTTACAATATCAAATTGATGAAATGTGGCGGTTTACTTGGAGCAAAAGAAATTGCAACCATTG
>JACCDY010950515.1_pt1 | contig 14362 bp, 7 predicted proteins | sample 7446391 | NCBI WGS metagenome assembly JACCDY01 (sample SAMN15323451, study PRJNA562643) | freshwater metagenome | isolation source: river surface water | place: USA:Blue River Watershed | collected 2017-08-18 | reverse complement strand
TCTTTATAAGAAGCTAGTTCATTATAGTTTAACCAATCGCCTAACAAATAGACAACACAATCAAATGAACAAGTTAATATTTTAACTTCAGCTTTATTTATACTGTCAATATAATTTTCAATAGTAATAGTCATTTGTATTAGATAATTATAATTTTATTATTTAATTATCAACTTTTTATAATTTATACACCAACAATGCTCAAATTGATAAATATTTATTCAATCCTGATCGATAAAGTATATTAAAGTATATCACTTTAATATAACTTTTCGATTAGGTTTCAGGCCTGTTAGTAAACTAACTTTTTTATTATTGTTAAAAAAGATGATTTATATAAAGCATGTATAATTACTATATTATATAAAAACTATGTCCAATCAAATATATATACTACATCCTAAGAAATTTTCTAATTTTAAATTAGGTTCCACTTGTAATTTTAATATTAGGGTTCGTAATTATATAACTTGTTTTGACGATTTTAATAATCAATCTCATACAATAAGACTTTATAATATCATCAAATCAAAATTTAATTGTTATCAGTTAGATGATTTAATCAATAAATTAAGTACTAAATATTCTATCCCTTTTAACAAATATCATGGGTCTGGTGGAACTGAATTTTATCAATTCGACGACTTTAATAAACTAAATTTATTTTTTGACCGAATTGAAATCGAATATACTTGGGAACAACTTGATGTTGACAAATTAAGAATTCAATCTAACAATTTTACACGTGAACAAATTAGACAAGTCCAAGATACTGATGAACTTACCTTAAAATCTATTAACCCAATCGATTTGGCTATTATTGAAAATCAATTAGGTATTAGTAAAAATACTATTAAATTAAAACCATATCAAATAGAAATAAGAAATGCAATATCCACATACAATAAAAGATTAGAACATCTAATTATATCACCTACTGGAACCGGCAAAACTGTAATATTTTCTATTGGCTTAATAGATTCTATTATTAAAAATAAAAAAGATGTAATTATTTTAACCAAAAAGAAAGAAATTCTTTATCAACTTCCTGAAAGAATTCAATATTATATTACTGCTTTTATTAATTCCAACATAGTAAAGTCATTTGATTATCAGATTATTAACTGTCTTGATGATTGTTCAACTGAAAAATTAAATACTAAGCTAACAGTCCCACAAATATTTATTTGTAATTGGGACAAACTGACTTCATCTACTTCTACTGACTATCAAAAAGTGTCATGGGATAAATTTGGTTTAATTATTATTGATGAATCACAATGGGTAGGTGCGTCTGGTATATTTAATGTAATGAATCATATCAAAACTAATACTCAAACTAATTATTTAGGATTTTCAGCTACCCCAATTCGTTGTAATCCTGATAATCAAAATAACACTATAGAAATTTTTGGGCTTAACCAAGATTTTAATATCTTATATGAATACTCTTATCATAGTGCACTTGTTAACAAGGATATATGTCCTATCAAATATTGTCCTATTGAAATTAATTTAGACGATTTAGTTGAAGATGTTATAGTTGAAGATGAAAATCAAGACCCTAATCAAAAAATCACTATGGCATTATCTGAAAAAGCATTTAGTAAAGTATGGACTGAAATTAACAAAAAAATTGTAAGTAAAACTCACTTTCGTAAAGGTATATTCTGGTTTAAAACTAGAAAACATATGATGAAATTTTATTGTCAAATGAGCCCAATAATTAGAGATTTCAAATTAATTCCTACAATGTCTATTTCAACAAAAGAATCAGTACAATTAACTGAATTGGTTACTGAATCTGAATTAAAAATTACTGATTTTGATAACGGAATTAATACATTTTTAAATTCTAATTCTAATGCTATATTGTTAGCTGTTGGACGTGCATCTGAAGGCTTTGATGATGATAAATTAGAATTTGGTGTACGTATGTATTATTCTACACAAGTAGACCCATTAAATGAATCTCAACGAATGGGACGATTTAATCGTTGGTATCAAAATAATACTAATGGGCTGAAAACACAAGGATATTAGGCTAGTATAGAGGTTTCTGATAATACCGAATTAATCCGTAAATCACTTATTCAACGTTTTAAATCTTGGATCGCATTCGCAAAATCTTATTCTAATAATTGTATAGGAAGTGGGGAAAAAACTAAAGAACAAAGAGAAAAAGAAATTATTGATTTGATTAATATGTACGTGGATATTGACACTTTATCAATGTATGAAATTGATATACGTAAAGATATTTTGGATGCATATGCCAATAAAGAATTTGATAAATATAAAATTAGGAATGCACTTAGAAGAGAGAATGATAAAAGAAGTGCGAAGGATAAAATTAATATTAAATCTACTTATGATGTGTGGGCTATCCAAAATGATTTTCCCATATGTGATGAATTGGAAGAATATGGATTTACTGATTTTAAATTTCTATTTGATTTAGCGGAATCTGATTATTTAAGTTGGAATGAATTAAAGAAATTATGTAAAGAATATCAAAATAAACATTCTGATATTATTTCACCTGCAAAAATTTATAAAAAAATGATTGAGGATAAATATGATATACCTCCTATTGAAATGTTAGGTCAATTATATGATGAATATAATTCATTAAAAAATTTATTTTCAATTAATTTATAAATTATATTTAACTAGACAACTTTTTTATTAAAAAAACCCTTTTAAACCCCAATTATTAAATAAAAAATGGTTTTCATGGACTATTATAAATATATAATTTATCTATGAAAAAACAATATTAATTAATAAAATAAATATTTTTAGAATATATTTTTTAATAGTCCATGAAAACCCCAATTATTAAATAAAAAATGTTTTTCATGGACAATTAAAAAATATAATTTAATACATAAAAAACACTAATATTACATATAAACTAGTTTGAAAAACTTTTTATTATAAATACATTGGGTTTTCATACTAGTTTATAATTTATATTTTTTATCAACACACAATTGATGAAATGTAATACGTGTTTTAATATTATCTTTACTTTTCCATGTTCTACCAATATTAATATTTAATCCAAACTCATTTAAAAATCCGTTTAATAATTTGGATAATGATTGACCTTTTATATTATCTTTCAATATATGTTTATCTTTATTAAACAATATTCTTATATTATCATAATCTTTTTTAAATAAATTATCATCTTTAAATAATGTTTTAACGTTTTCATAATAATCATCTTTTAATATTTTTTTATCTAATTTTTTTAAATCAAAACCTAATGTACTAATTATATTTTTTATAATATCTGCTTTTTTATTATATTGATAATCAATATATTCATCAGAATCATCTATATTTTTACCCATTAATAATAACAATCTATTATAAATATGTTCGTATCTAAAATATAATTCTAAATTTGTTTCAGTTACTTGTTTTAATTTCCAAAAATTTTTAAATTTATATTTGTAAATAGAAAACTTTTCATTTTCCATTGCAGTATTGTTTAAAACTTTTTCACTATATTTATTATAAGTATCTAAATCAATGTCTTTAGCATTTAATATTTTATCTTTATAAACTTCATCACTTAATTCAATTTTAATTTTTTTATCAACTGGTTTATCAATAAATTCTATTTTATAATTAGAATCTGAAAATAATATATTTAACTGGGTCATAAAATTTTTAGTTGATTTATTTAAATTTTCTATTTTATTGTGCATCATAATTCTATCATATAATGTAAATCCATTAACTACTTGAATATTATTATCTGGATCTAATTTATATTGTTTAGAAACTTTTATTTCATGATCACAATATTTAAAATATTGAATCATTTCGTTATAATTATATAAAACACTGTCCATATTAATATCAACATGTTGATAATAAGACAAAATATTATTATGTTTTAAATTTCTAATTCGACCTAACATTTGTTTAAATATACGAGGAGAAGCTGTTTTTGGTACTATTATTGAATAAACATTATCAAAATATACTTTTGTAAAATCAACACCTACTGAGATTGCAGGACTATAAAGAATAATTTGATATCTTGACCATAATTTATTTACATTAGCCAATTCTTTTTTAAATTTATCATCTGTGTCACGAGTATGCATCAAATATTTTATCTTCCATTCAATCAATAATTTTTCAATTTGATACAATAATTTAGTAGACAAACTAATAACACAACAAGTTTTTTTATTTGTTAATGCTGTTTTTATTTCATTTATAAAATAATCTTTGTTATCTGTCATTTGAACTTTAATATCAGTTTTTTTTTTATTGAAATTAATAACTAATTTAAAATCAGGGTCAATATCTTTGATGTATTCAATTGTTCTTAAATTTAAATCCGCATTCATCCCGATAATTTTAGTATTTGGGGTTTTACATAACAAATGTAATAAATTAAAAGTATTTTCACTTTTTTCAACAATTGTGTCACTATCAAAATGATATAATATTGATTCAATTTCGTCCAATACAATTAAATCAAATGGTCTTATTGTAAAATTTCTTTCCAAATGGTGTAATGATTCAAGTTGAACAATAATTCTATTTTTTGTATAAAAATCTGCTTTATCATCTAGATAATTAGTAAATTTATATTTAGACAATCTTTGACTTATATTTGATGCATATGTTTGACGTACACTAATCCATAAAATGCGTTTTGGTTTATGTAAATCAATATAATCACAAACCAATTCTGTTTTACCTGTACCCATATTTGACTTAAACAATATTGTTTTACCAAAATCTTTTATCAGTTTTTTAACTTGGTTATTTTCGTTTAAATATTTGTTATCTATATTAATACTTGAATTAAATGCATTAGATTTATTTAGATTACCAATAACTTTTTTACATCCTTTACAATTTGCAGAAAAACATTTTAATATAATATTTGATTGGGTATCCAACCAACAATAAAAACTAATTTTATCATGGGTAAATCCTGTAAAACACTTTTCTTTCCTATTTGTATAATTAAATCCATAAAATGTAATATTATCATGTTTAACAACTGAACGGGTAAAATAGGAATCTTCATGAAATTCTTCTTTAACTATCTTTTCAATTTTTAGTCCGATATCATTTAAATTAATTTCTTTATTAACATGTTTGATATCATGATTTTTTTTAATAATTTCCTTTTTTATTTTGATAGGACATTTTAATCTAATATAAGTGTTAACATAATTTGTAATTAAATATTTTTCAATATCATTAATAGTAATATTTTTATTTACAGGTACTAATGTTCTATTATCATTCCAATCTTTTGCAGAACAAACTGACCTCATCATTCTATCTTTGGAATAAACAGATGGGTCAAAATATTCATCCAGCTCTTTTAATTTTTCACAAACAAATCCACATTCAACATTAGAACTAAAATAATATCCAGTAATAATTATGTGAAATGATACTTTAAATTTACCATTTGGTTTTTCTCCATGTGATTGCATAAAAATAATTTGGTCATCATTTAAAACAATTTTAAACACTTCTTTAAATACATCTTTAATATGTTTGTTAATATTTATTTGATTGGTGGTTAATTCTTGGTCTGATGGTTTTGCATCTAATTCATATTCATAATCAAAATAAGGAACACATTTATAATTTTGAAATATATATTCGTAAATATAATATTTTTTATTGATTGGTTTGATAAAGTCGATAAATGTTTTTATATCATCAAATCCAGCAGAACAATTTTTATAGGTTGTTCCTACTTTATAGAAAAACTTAAAATTATATTTCTTATTTTCTTTCTTTAATGCATTTTTTGCACCATTACCATAATGCAAATTTATATTAGAAATATTTATTAATGTATAAGGGTTATCCATTTATACTTTTTATAATTGTTATATCTTTAAATTAATTATGTATAATATGCAATTTTTACATAAAATACATAAAAATTGAAAATAATATATAAAGTTATTTAATAGTAATAATATATATAGAGTAATGACAGGTTTTAATTGTGATTTATGTCAAAAAGTTTTTAAGTTAAAAACTGATTTAGAGCGACACAAGGATAAAAAAAATCCATGTGTATCTATTGAAAAAATAGTCGAAATTAAAAAATCGGAAATTGAAACAAAATCAACTAATGAAGATATTGCAAAAGTTAAAAAATTTTTAGATTTTTGCCATGATACTTTAAGAGATAAAGAAGGTATTATTGGTATGAAAGCTTTAAGCAATATAGCAATGCTATTATTTTTAAAATTCGTTAATAATAGTGTAAAAGAAGGAACAATCGATTTACTTAAGATTGAAAAATATAGAAAAGAAGAAGGTTCACATACCAACGAAATATTTCAAAAATACAAAGAATATATTAAATATTGTCAATTTGATAATATAATTGAAAACGGTAAATTTAAAGTTGACCCTTCAGAATTAATCTTTATAATCGAATTTATTTTTAAACATGTATTATGGTATCATCCAGAAACAAAACAAATATTTGCTGATGAATTTCCAAGCATTAAAAATGATATTACTTATGAACAAATATTTAAACAAATGGATAAATTAAAATGGGATGAATATGATATTGATGTTAAAGGATTAGCTTATGAACATTTTCTTAAAAATGAAATGGGAGGAGGTGACTTAGGACAATTTTTTACAAGAAGAGAAATTGTTGATTATATGATGAATGTAATTAAACCTTTTATAAAAATTGATAGTACATTTATTGATCCCTTTATGGGAACTGGTGGATTTATAACTCGTATGTTTAACGAAATTAAGTCACTACATAAAAAAAACAATAAACCATTTACAAATGAAATTAAAAATACTTTAACACATGGAATTGAAAAAAATCCCCAAACTTGTTTGTTAGCACTTAATAACATGTTATTAAATATCGATTTATTTCCCACAAATATTAAGTGTGATGATAGTTTTAGAAATTATATTGATAATAAATACGATTTTGTTATTACAAATCCCCCTTTTGGAATTAAAGGATTAACTTACGATAATAAATCAATGTTTCCTGAAAAAATTAATGGTATTAAAAAAAATGAATATTTACCACATAAATCCAATGATGCTATTTGTCTGGCTCTTCAAATGATTCAATATATTTTAAATAAAAATGGTATTGGTGCAATTATTGTTCCAGATGGTAAACAAATGTCAAGTACTAATCAAAAAACATTAGTATCTACAAGAAAAATGTTATTAGAAGGAAACAACTTATTTCAAATTACAAAATTACCATCTGGTAGTTTTCTTCCATATACTGGTGTTGAAACCATGATATTGTTTTTTAAAAAAGGAGAAAAAACAAAAGAAGTTAAATTTGTTAAATTAGATGATAAATATATAAAAGAAACATTGATATGTAATGTAATAATTGATAAAATAATAAAAGAAAAATATTCATTAAATCACAAATTATATATTGATAACAATATTAATCATTATAAAAATTTAATAAAACTTAATATCGAAAATTTATTTGAGTATGTAAAAGGGAATATTCAAAGTAGTAAAATTAATGATATAGATAATGGAAAATATACATTTGTAACTGGTGCTGAAGATAATAAATTTAAAAAAATTAATAATATTACAGACCAGGAATTATTAAAAGGTGAAAACTTATTTATATCACACAGAGGAAATGGTGATTCAAGACCCATTAAATATTTTAAAGGTGAGTGTTATTTTAGTGATTTAATGACACAATTAGTACCAAAAATAAATATAAATATAAAATATTGTTATTATTATCTAAAGTTCAATCAAAAATTTATAGAACAAAATTACCAAAAAGGTGCATGTAATAAAACTTTAGATTTTGAATTGTTTAATAAAATGGAAATTCCAGTTCCACCAATTCCTATACAAGATTTAATTGTTAAAGAATTAGATTCTATGTATAAACAAAGAGAGAGTCTTCAAGTAGTAAATAATGAAATGGACACTTTTCGTAAAGCTAAATTTGAAATGCTTTTATTAGGTTGTAAAAATACTAAATTAATTAAATTAGAAAAATTAATTAAAGTATCTCAAGGAGAATATATAACAAAGGACTCTATAACAAAAGGAAAATATCCTATTTATGGAGGAGGTGATTGTTCTGGATATATTGATAAATATAATAGAGAATCCCAATATGTAATTTCAAAAGATGGTGTATCCTTAAAATGTGTTAGATATGTTAATGGAAAATTTTTTATGAATCATCATGCATGGACTTACGAATTAATTAATCAAAATGTAAATAATGATTTTATTGGTCTAAATTTAGATATAATACAAGAAGAAATATATAAATTAGCAACAGGAACAGCACAAAAAGGAATTAATCAAGAAAATTTTTACAGTATACAAATTAAACTACCATCCCTCACTGACCAAGAGAAAATCGTTCAACAAATGGAACAATTCGATACACTTGTAAACTTACAACAAAAACAAATCGAAGAACTTGATCGCACAATTAAAGAACGTTTCGAATTCCATCTAAAAAAATGTGAATCAGCTAATAATGAACAACCTGACAATTCTGAACAACCTGACAATTCTGAACAATCTGATAATGATTCTGACCCTGATACACCAATTAAAACAAAACAATCAAGTAAAAAAAATTCAAAGTCAAATGATGAAGAAATTATTGTTAAAAAATCATCAAAGTCAAATAATAAAATTAGTGATACTGATGATATTGATAAATTAGAAAAAGAATTAGAAGAAGAAATTATTTCAAAACCCAAATCTAAATCTAAAAAAGAAAAAAAAGAAATCACAATTATTGATGACTCAGATAATGAAGTTACAAATAAAAAAAAGTCTACAAAAAATAAGTAGATAATTTAAGTTAATATTTTTATTTAATTATTTAATTTTTGTATATTAAATATATACTTGTATACCATGACACTTTTCTATTTCTACCACAACAATAAATTTTTATAAAAAAATTGATTATTTATCAAATTATTACAAATATTATTATTATATTTACTATATTATATAAAAATGGTCTATACTAACGAAATGAAACTGAGATTAATTAATTTACTAGAAAAATATATAGGTAAAGAAAGTATTATTGAATCAAAAGAACATGGAAATTTCCAAAATGATTATAAAATTAATAAATCAAAGCTGTTTGAATATTTTTCAGACAACAAAGATATAGCCAGAGCTCATAACACTGTACCAATACCTGATAGTAAAATTATGAATTATAATTGGAAAAACAAATCGCATATATATTTGGATGAATTTATTGATTTTCTAACTTCGGGTGAACTTAACTCCAAGTCTGATACAAAAGGTTTATATCATAAATATATGGATTGTTTACTTGTTCTTTACAATGTAGAAATAGTTAAGGGAAATAATTTTCCTAATTTTGAAAAACTATCTAAAAAAGATAGAGAAATTGTTGAACCAAAACGCTTTGAATACAAAGTTATATGGTGGCTTATTCACAAGATAAAAACTCATCAATTTTTACATAAGCATGAAAATAAATTAGGAATAACATTTCAAAAACCTATTAGAAATGGGGACAAAAAGTTTTATGATTTGCTCTTTAACAATATTAATCTAATAATTGAAGTACAAGAAAAAGGTAGGGCACATGATGAAAACGAAAATGATTTAACAAAAGAAGGAATGGTTGCGCTACGTGGTAAGCGTATTGTATATCTAAAAATGGATGGTTTTGATGATAGAGAAGGATATAAAGAATACCTTGATTCGGTATGGTATGGTGTAAAATATAATAGGAAACCAAATAATCTTATTTCTGAACCAATTGAAATTATTGGTCTTGAGAAGATATTAATACAAGGTTTGGTAAGTTATGATTATGAAAATAAAGAAGGAATTTTGTCAGATTATATATTATATGAGTTTGATTCTAGACGAAATAATTTAATCAAATTTTTAGAATTAAATATTAAACAATATGATAATTTATCAAAATCGTTAAGAAATCTATATAAAAAAAAATATGAAATTGACCAACAAAAATTATTAGAATTAAATTCAGCAAATAAAGATAATTCAACATATATATCAACTATCTTTAAATATTATCATAAATCATACCAAAATTGTGATGAATATATTATAAATCCAGTGTCAGAAAATTTTACAAGAATTTTCTTTGGAGGTTTAACTTTAGAAAAAATTCATGAGATTATATTATTATGCATTGATTATGGTTTTTGTGGAATTAAAGGTAATACTGTTTGTTCAAACGGATATAAAAAATTTGCTATTGAAGATATTCGATTTAGTTGGAATGGTCTTAATAAAATATTTTTAAACCCAGAAGAAAACAAAATTATTATTGAAAAAATGATTGGGTTGGATAATGCAGTAATCACATATTCAAGATGGATGTTAGAACTATTACAAACTGTGGAAAAATCTCATAAAGATATTATTAGATTTATTTCTGAGCACAATAAAGCATGTTACAAAAATATATCTACGTTATGGGATAAAAATGAAAAATATATTAAAGATGAAACATATAATTTCTATTTAAAAAAAATATCAGAACTAGAAAATACTATTAAAGACTTGAAAGATACTTTGGTATATAATGATGAAAAGACTACTATAATTTTAAAAAAAACATCTGTTCTGTTTAATAGAGTTGATAAATACAAAGAAAAAAGAACATTGACGAAAGAACTACATGAAATACTAGAAGAAATTTTAGCCTGTGCTAAGGAACTAAAAGAATATCGTAAATTAAAAATGTCAAATTGTACCGTTCAATTTATTGAATCAGAAAGTATAATTAAAGAAAAACTAGACTTTCCAATTAAATATACTGGTCTAGAATCTGACTCCCTAAACGTAATTAAATTTGAAAAAGAATGTGTTGATTGGGGTATTCCAAATGAAAAAATTAAATATATTAAAGAAGCACTTAATTGTTCAATTAAATCTGGTGTAATATATAAATTAGTTATCAACAATACAAATGATAAAGTAAAAAAAAATAAAGTAAAAAATACAATTAAAAATTTGTATTATAATGAAGAATCAGATGAATCAGATGAATCAGATGAAGAATCTATTTATACAAATGGTGACTTGGATAATTTAGAATCAGATTCTGAATCAGATTTAGAATCACAACTAAATAATTCAACAAAAGAATCAAATAAAAATACAAAATCTTTAATAACTAAAAATTTTGATCCACTTAATAAAAATAATATATTTTTAACAAAGATTAAATAATAAATAATAAATAATATATTTATATAATTTTTATCATAATTATTTTTTTATTTTTTTAAGAGCTTTAATAAGTAATTTTTTATATTCGGTATAGTTTATTCCTAGCATATTACTACTTATTACTAATTTTTCAGCTGTATATCTCATTAAAGGTTCTGCATCAGATATTTTTAGTTTATGTTCTTTCATATCCTCAACAGTAAAATTTATTCTACATATCCAAGTGTTATACGATGCTGAATCGTTTGCAAAATTACCATCAGAATCAACTTTACTAATTGAGATAATAATTCCACAAATTGTTTCATCCTTAATTTTATTATAATTTTCATCAGAATATTTTTTGGTATTCGTAAAAAAATGTGGATTAAACCAAAATTGAATACCTGCAAATTTTTTATTTATATAATATTGTTCATTATCTTCTAATATATATTTTTTAATATCAGAAGATTTAGTTAATATCTCTCTAGTTGTTTTACCTGACTTGCTTTTAGTCTCAATTTTAATTGGTTTAAAATCATTACGTGTAGCTACTACCCAAAATCCTTGGTCTCTACCTTTTTCTTCTAATCTATTTTGTAACCTTTCTAAATTATCTCTTATCTCTTCTACAGTATAATTTTCTGTCATTATATATTTATGTTTTATATATAATTTTATAGATAAATAATATTATAAAAATTGAAATAATAATGTTGATATCTAAATATATATATTTGTAACTATATTCTATATCAATATGACAGATAATGTTATACCTTCAACTAATCGACAAATTATAAATGATTCATATATAAATGGTGACTATTTAACTCGTCGTGAATTAAATAATTTAACCAGATTATATAATGAATCATATACTTTTGAAAAAGTACCTATAACGCAAAATTTTAATAATTTCCTTAATTTGCCTATATCTGAAATTCGTTCTATTCAAAAAAATAATTTTGATAATAAAACTAGTCATAATGATATGTTTGTTGATTTAATGATGAATCCATCATATGATAGATTTGCACGTATATATAAGGAAAATGCTAATTTAACTCAATCTGCAAATAAGTCAATCAAAGAAATTTATAATGAACAAATGAAAGAAATTGTTAAAACTTCTGCAAACTCCGATTTCAATCTTGATTTTGATGTTGGAGCTCATCATTTTATTACTCTACGTCCTAATAATAGACCAGCAGTTCCTCCTCCTATAAGAAATGAGTCAAATATGTTTGTAAATGGAAATTCTATTTTTCATGTAAGAGTTCCAAATATCGATAAATTAGATGGTAAAGTTCTAACTCTTAATTCCTGTAATTATCAAGGATTTAATTTATTAAATGTAACTCCTAGTCAATTAAATATTAGTTCTAATCCTAATCGTTTGATAGAGCAAACAAAATCTGTTAAAGAAGAACAAAAATCAATTAATCCTAAACCTGATCCATTTGAAAATATAATTTGTAATATACAGTCTAATCCAATTTTACATCCTACTGTAAAAACTGATCCATTTGAAAATATAATTTGTAATACACAATCTAATCCAGTTTTACATTCTACTGTAAAAACTGAAACAATTGATTCTAAAACTGATCCGTTTGAAAATATAATTTGTAATATACAATCTAATCCAGTTTTACATCCTACTGTAAATAATCAATCAACTAATAATAATATCGAAACTGTTGGAACACTAAATTATATTGATACAAATACATCTTTAACACAAATTCCTAACCAAGATGTAAGTATTAACCCAAATATAAACCCAAATATAACCCCAACTCCAGTACAATCAATATCACCAAGATTGGAAAGACAAGTTGACACTTATAAATTAGAGGCTCAAGAGTTAGAACAAAAATTAAATACAAAGCAAATAAATACTCAACAATTACAACAAAAATTAAATACAAAACTAATGGAGACTCAAAAATTAGAACAAGAATTAAGTGCTATGAAATTAGATACTCAAAAATTAAAAGTAACTATAAATTCTGAAAATTTAGAAATAAAAAAATTAGAACAAGAATTGGAAAAAATTAATAGTAAAATTATTGATATTAAAAAAACTATATCTCTTAGACAGTCACGTTATAATCAATCTCGGCATTACCAATTCAACCCAGATAAAATACGTGCGAATCAACAGGAGCAAATGAGAAAAGATAAAGAAATCTTGGAAGCTCAGAGATTAAGAGCACAACAATTAGCAGCTGAAAGAAAAGAAGCACGAAAATTAGAAGCACAAAAAATAGAAGCACAAAAATTAGAAGCACAAAAATTAGAAGCACAAAAATTAGAAGCACAAAAATTAACCGTTAAACAACATTCAATTATGAATAATCAAGTTAGACAAACTAATTGTCAAAACAAAAAAACTAATAGTCAAATTCCCACAGTAGAAACTTCAATTCCTGAAGTTATTACAAATTATAATAATAATGGTTCAATCGAAACTAATCTATCAACTTATACTTCTATTCCACCACAAAGATTAAATGTAGGGATTATGTCAGATTCAGGCTTATTTCAAAACAGATTAGGTATTATCGCTGGTATTGGTATGTTAAATCCTCAATCTGCTGGTTTCGATAAATACAATGAATTTATGTGTATGGTTGAAAAACGTGTCCAAGACATTCGTGACATGACTAAAATAACATACAATTAATAATTAAAAAAATTTAATTTAATTAAAATTTTTATAAAAAATGTATTAAATACATAATATTTATTTTACTTGTGAACACTTTGTATTATACATCATATGTTTTATATTTTCACATATTTTATCTTTGTGTTCTACATATTCTTTATCATCTGTAAATAACTTACCGCAAAAATTTCTTCCCCAATCTATCCATTTGTATTTTTCTTTTAATTTATCATCTTTTATAATCATATTAACTGTTTTTCTAATATTTTCTTTTTCAAATGGTTCTAATATAGTGCTATTTACATTTTCAAAAACCTTTTCTATACCATCTTCTGCATTTCCAACGACCCAATTGTCTCCATCATAATATCTAGATTTATTACGCGCTAAGTCTGTAACTTCAAAGTTTAAAAACTCGGGTCTATTTTT
>JACCDY010836859.1_pt1 | contig 14363 bp, 14 predicted proteins | sample 7446391 | NCBI WGS metagenome assembly JACCDY01 (sample SAMN15323451, study PRJNA562643) | freshwater metagenome | isolation source: river surface water | place: USA:Blue River Watershed | collected 2017-08-18 | reverse complement strand
TTAAGGGATGCGACTCCATCGCTGAGCCGTGCACCACCTGAGTGCCAAATACCAATGACAGGAACTTGCGCACCCATTGCGGCGCGATAGGCCTGAACAATTACCTGCGAACCTTCGATACCAAGTGCGCCACCTTTAATAGTGGGATCAGATGCAAAGACAACAACTTTGTTTCCTTTAATGAGCCCGGTGGCTGCAACCATTCCGCAATCAGTGCGCGGCAGAAGAAGTTCGTACTTCGATGAATCAAGAAGTTTGGCGATGCGCGCTTCAGGGTCCAACAACGTTGTTGACATAGCCCTAGATTAGAGCGATTTAAATGCAAGCACCACGTTGTGGCCACCAAAACCGAAAGAATCATTAAGCGCTGCGATATCTCCCGCTGGAAGTTGGCGCGGTGTGTCACGCACAACATCGATGGTGACGGCTGGATCTAAGTTCTCGATATTGATAGTTGGGGGAGCAAGACGTTCTTGGAGCGCCTTCACGATAAAGACAGATTCGATTGCGCCAGCGCCACCAAGGAGATGGCCAGTCATTGATTTTGTTGCAGAAACTGCAACGTGATCTGCATCTGCGCCCAACGCTTTACGTAGCGCATTTGCTTCAGCAACATCGCCTGCAGGAGTAGATGTGGCATGTGCGTTGAGATGGACAATATCTTTCGTTGATAGGCCTGAAGCTTGGAGCGCAAACTTAATGGCGCGCTGCACGCCTTCTCCATCTGGATCAGGAGCAGCGATGTGATACCCATCAGAAGTTAAGCCTTGTCCGCCGACTTCGCAGTAAATCTTGGCACCACGCGCTTTAGCAGATTCATATTCTTCAAGAACTAGTACGCCGCCACCTTCTCCCAACACAAAACCATCGCGATCTACATCGTATGGACGGGAAGCTCGTTGTGGTGCATCGTTACGAGTTGAAAGCGCCTTCATGGCAGCAAAGCCAGCCATGGGAAGTTGATGAACCGCAGCTTCAACGCCGCCAGTGACAATAATGTCGGCGCGATTATTTTTAATCATCTCGTAGGCATAACCAATTGCTTCGGCTCCTGATGCGCAAGCGCTCACAGGTGTATGAACTCCTGCCTTGGCTTTGAGTTCAAGGCCAACATTTGCAGCTGGTCCATTCGGCATCAACATCGGGACTGTATGCGGGCTTACGCCGCGGGCGCCTTTTTCGTTGAGATTTACAAATTGGTCTAGGAGTGTGATGACTCCACCAATGCCCGATGCGATGACAACACCAAGGCGTTCTTTATCTATATCGTCAGGAGATCCTGCATCTTTCCAAGCTTCGCGCGATGCAACGAGTGCGAACTGCTCGGAGCGATCAAGGCGGCGCATCTCAACGCGCTCCATTTGGTCGGCTGGTTCAATAGCAACGCGCGCGGCGAAGTGAACAGGAAGTAGTTCTCGCCATTCTTCAGTGAGGAGTCGGACCCCACTCTGGCCAGCAAGAAGCGCCTTCCAGGTGGTTTCGACATCTCCGCCTAGGGGTGTTGTAGCCCCGAGGCCTGTTACTACTACGCGACGTTCAGACATCGTTTAATTCAAACTATTAATTCGAGATGGTTAGGCAGCGGCGTTAACGATGAAGTTGACTGCATCTCCAACAGTTGCGAGCTCAGTTACCTTCTCATCAGGAATCTTTACGCCAAAGCGCTCCTCGCATGCGACCACAACTTCAACCATGCTGAGTGAGTCAACTTCAAGATCATCAGTGAAGTTCTTATCGAGTTCGATTGATGCAGCTGGAATGCCTGCAACTTCTTCTACGATCTCTTTAATTCCTGAAAGTACATCTGCTGGTGACAGCGCCATTGTTATTCCTTTTCTTCTATTTACTCTTGTATTGCCTTAGGTGTGTAATTGTCTACGAAAGAAGGCCTTACTTCCCAGTAAACGGGGGAGTAATTCGCTAAAAATTATGGTTTTTCAGGCAATCTGACTACTTGCCCCGCATAAACGAGACCTGCGCCATAGCCAATGAGTAGAGCCAATTTTCCATGCAGTTCTGGATGTTTATCCAAGAGGGCATCCATAGCAAGTGGAATTGATGCCGCAGAAGTATTTCCGTTGGTGCGAATATCATCGGCAATTACCACTGACTCTGGCATATCCATCTCTTTTGCCATCGTTTCAATAATTCTGATATTTGCTTGATGTGGAATAAATGCAGCGAGATCGTTAACGGTAAGACCTGCAGATTCCAGCGCCTTAAGCGCTGCCTTACTCATTGAGAAGACCGCCCACCGAAATACTTTCTGACCTTCTTGCGAAATGTTGGGCCACTTGCCGCCAGCTTTGGTGAGTTGTGTTTCGTTATCGCGAATATCAACCCAAGATGGGTTCATCAAGATGGCATCGCGGCTATCGGCATCTGATCCCCATTCAACGGGGCCGATGCCGGCATCACGAGAAGGTCCAATAACAACAGCGCCAGCGCCATCTGCGAAGATGAATGCTGTTGCGCGATCGTTAGGGTCGGTAAAGTCTGAAATCTTTTCAGCGCCAATGACAAGTACGTGCTTTGAGGTGCCAGATTTGATGAAGTCATGCGCCATCGCAACACCGTATGAAAAGCCAGCGCAGGCAGCATTTATGTCAAAGGCGGCAGCCTTGGGATGTCCTAACCGTTGCAGGATTGCAGTTGCCGCAGAAGGTGCCTGAAAAGGAAAGGTAATTGTGGCAACGATGATGGTGTCGATATCGCTAATCGCAAGTTTGGCTTTCTTGAGAGCCGCTTCTGCAGCCCAGGTAGCCATATCGAGAACTGTTTCATCGCTGCCAGCAAAGCGTCGGGTTTCAATTCCGGTGCGCTGTTGAATCCATTCGTCACTGGAATCGATGCGATCAACAATTTCAGAGTTAGGCACAATTCTCTTGGGACGATAAGAACCGACGGCAAGAATCTGGCTCTCAGTACCGGTCTTGGTTGAAATTACCTTTGTCATTTATGCCTTTCCATGGCGTGCTGCAAATTCACGAGCCGCCGCAATATCTGCAGGTGACTTAAGAGCGAGCTGTTCGATCTCAGGGGCTGCGCGCTTAATGAGCCCAGCAAGTGTCCCACCTGGTGCGAGTTCAATAACGCCTGTAACGCCCTGCTCGCGCAGAGTTTGCATACAGAGATCCCAGCGAACAGGGTTGGCAATCTGATTCACAATGCGATCAAGGACTTCGCGTCCATCGCGCACGACTGCGCCGTCTCTATTTGAAATCACAGAAATTTTGGCATCACTTGTTTCGATATCTGCAGCCATCGCGCGAAGTGGAGCAACAGCTGGTTCCATAAAAGGTGTGTGAAAAGCGCCGGCAACTGCGAGTGCACGAACCCGCGCACCTTCAGGCGCTAACTTTGAGAGCGCATCTAGATTTCCTGCCGCAACAATTTGTCCGGCGCCATTGTCATTTGCCGCAACGAGTCCTAACTCTTTAATTGCAGCGAGAACAACTGATCTCTCGCCTCCAAGTACTGCTGACATTCCAGCAGGTGCAAGGGCTGCTGCCTTTGCCATCTCTTGTCCACGCAGGTGAACCAATTTCATTGCATCAAGTTCGGTCAAGGTTGCCGCAAGGGCTGCTGCCGCAATTTCTCCGACAGAGTGGCCGGCAACGAAAGATGGCTTCACATCAGAACCAAGCGCATGAGCGCTGATAAGGCTGGTGGCAACTATCAAAGGCTGGGCATTAGCGGTGTCTTTTATTTCATCAGCGTCAGCGACGGTTCCTAAACGTTCGAGATCAAGATTGATTGCGCTGGAGTACGAGGTTAAAAGATTCTTGAGCTCTGCATCTTCAAGCCATGCTGTGAGCATGCCCGGGGTTTGTGATCCTTGACCGGGAGCGAGTATGGCGAGCACGTAGTAAATATATGGGATTACGAACGAGTAACTAGCCAGACTTGAGCGCAGTGTGGCGCAACTTTCACCTTTGCAGCAGGTAATTCAATGATTGGTTGGTGCGTATCTACAGGAGATGATGCATCGAAGATACGACGGAAACTTGTTCCCCACTTTTCATCAGGCAAGGTAAATGCAGTCTCTTGCGTTGCAGAGTTAAGCAATAACAAGAGACCTCGATCTGGCCCTGCTTCAATCTGCACAGTTAGGCTTCGCTTATCACCATCAGTCCAGTGCGCTTCAGTCATTTCATGTCCACCCAAACTAAACCAAGCAATATCTTTTCGTTGTGTACCTAAATCTAGGCGTCCTGTAAAAAACTCTGCAGCAACATCTGCGAGATAAGTTTTGCGAATACGCGTCAGTTCAGCAACAGAGTCGCGCATATCTTTCTGTATATCTGAAAGTTCCCATGGATTTGCCCAGCCACCCATAAATGTTTCGGGGCTGTCTGCGATATCCACTGTCATGTCGCGCGGCATGGAATAACCGTTATTGGAACCAGCTTGAGTACGGCAGAGCTCATCACCCATCGTGAGCATCGGAACTCCGGCAGATAAGAGCAAAGTGGCCATGATGGATTTCTTTAGTGAATGGCGGAGCGCATTTATTTGTGGGTCATCAGTAGGTCCTTCGATGCCCATATTCCAGGAACGATTCTCAGTTGAACCATCGCGATTATCTTCTAGGTTCGCTTCATTACGTTTCTGCGAATACATCACCAAGTCGGTCAAGGTAAATCCATCGTGTGCAGTAACAAAGTTGATAGATGAAGTAGGGCCGCGATAGAAGAAGACATCAGATGAGCCGCTTATGCCATCGGCGATATCTGAAACCCCTTCACCATAGCCACGCGCTAAATCGCCTAACCAGAACTGACGTACCGAGTCGCGGTAACGGTCATTCCATTCGCGCCAAGGATGTGGAAAATCACCGAGTGAATAGCGAGATATATCCCAAGGCTCAGCAATCATCTTAAAGTTACGTAAGGTTGAATCTGCTTCAATCGCAGACATCAGCGCTGAATCAAAAGCGGATTGAGTTGAGTAGAGCGCAGTTGTTAAGTCGAAGCGGAACCCATCAACGCCAATGACTTCAACCCACCAGCGCAAAGAATCGACTATATGGCGCACACCGTGTGGGCTAGATGCGCGAATTGTATTTCCACAGCCAGTGACATCGATGTAGTTGCCTTGTCCATCGTGGCGATACCACGAGTTGTTATCGATTCCTTTATAGGAAAAAGTCGGACCCCCAACGCCACCTTCTGCAGTGTGGTTATAGACAACATCGAGAAATACTTCAATACCGTTTTCGTGTAAACGATCGATGGCCCATTGCAGTTCTGTCACAGGATCATCGGTTGCGGCATATTCAGAATGCGGCGCTGAAAATGCGATGGCGTTATAGCCCCAATGGTTCTTTCGTCCACGATCCCAGATTGCCGGTTCCGTTGCATACGAGTGAATCGGAAGTAACTCAAGTGCGGTCACACCCAAATGCTTCAAATGTTCGATAGTGCTGGGATGTCCTAACGCTTTGTAGGTACCGCGCTCTTCGGCGGGTATCTGCATATTTTTTGCAGTTAAACCCTGAACATGTGCTTCATAAATTACTTCTTGGGTCCACGAATAAATTGGGCGTTCTATTTCGCGAGCGCGGTAATCAGTAACGACAGAGAATGGAACAAACCCCGCGCTATCGCGGTTATCTCGAATGGTGTTATCCCCACTGCCCACTGCATCGGTTGCAACATGTCCGTAAATTTCAGGCGCATAGGTAACGCTGCCGTCTAATTTGTGGGCGTAAGGATCGATCAATAATTTGGCTGCGTTAAAGCGCGATCCGTATTCAGGCGCCCATGTGCCGTAGACGCGGTAGCCGTAGCGTTGTCCGGCGCGCACACCTGCGAGGTAGCCGTGCCAGATTGGTCCGTTGCGATGAGAAAGGGCGAAGCGGGTTTCGACTAACTTGCCATTGACTTCATTGAAGAGGCAGAGCTCAACCGCTGTGGCGGCCTGGGTCCAGATAGCGAAGTTGCAACCGCCCTCGGTAAGAGTGGCGCCGAGGGTTCGCGGATCTGCTGGAAGCACTGGCCTATCTTGCCGTGGCTTGTGCCCAAATGAGGCTTTCGCGTTGTGAAAGAGCCTACCCGTCAGTAACATACCCGCTATGAAGATTGCTGTCTGCGTAAAACAAGTTCCTGATTCATGGGCTGAGAAGAAGATGGTCGGCGGCGTTCTCGATCGCGAAAACGTTGATGCCGTTCTCAATGATTTGGATGAATATGCCGTTGAAGAGGCGTTGCGTATTGCAGAAGCGCACGGCGGTAATGAAGAAGGTGGCCCACACACAGTCACCGTGATTTCGATGGGACCAGAACGCGCAACGGAGGCAGTTCGTAAAGCGCTTTCGATGGGCGCAAACGACGCCATCTTGGTTAGTGATACAGCGCTCGCTGGATCAGATGCGCTCGCCACATCTGCAGTTCTTGCCAAAGTAATTAGCGATGGCGGATACGACATTGTTATATGTGGAACCGAATCAACCGATGCTCGTATGAGCGTTGTACCAGCGATGCTCAGCGCTCGCCTTGGTTGGGCGCAGCTGACCTTCGCTTCAAAAGTTGTTGTTGATCCTTCCGGCAAAGTTTCAATTACCCGCGTTACCGAAGCCGGCGTTGATGAGATGTCAGCAGCTTTTCCAGTCGTTGTAAGTGTTGTCGAAAAAATTAATGAACCGCGCTACCCATCTTTTAAGGGAATCATGGCAGCGAAGAAGAAGACTATTGAGCAGAAAGATTTAGCAGCAGTCGGCGTGGCAGCCCAAAGCGCTTGGTCACAAGTTAAAGATGCAACCCCACGTCCACCACGTGCTGCTGGCCTTAAAGTCAACGATGAAGGTAGCGGCGGCGAAGCGTTAGCCACTTTCCTAGCAGAGAAGAAGTTGATATGAGCACAGTATTAATCCTTGCTGATTTCTCAGGCGATCACGCAACTAAGACAACTGCCGAGCTAGCAACTGCAGCAGCCCGTATCGGTTCAGTATCAGCAGTTGTTTTAGCACCTGCCGGAAAAGGTGCTGCCCTTGCTGCAACTGTTAACCAAGGGCCAATCAGTACCGTTATCGTCATTGAATCAAATGACTTTGCATCTCACGGTGTAGCAGCAGTTGCTGATGCTTTAGCGAGCGTTGTAAAAGATAAAGCCCCAGCTGCTCTTTTGATCGCTTCCCACGCCTTTGGTAAAGAGGTTGCAGCGCGCGTTGCAGTGCTAACGGAATCAGGAATTATTACTGATGCGGTTGATGTTGCAGCTGATGCAACAGCGACACAACTTGTCTTCGGTGGTTCAACCACTGTTCATTCACAAGTTTCACAAGGCACACCCATCATCACGGTGCGCCCAAATAGCATCGAAGCAGACTTAAGCGCTGCCAGCCCAGCAATTGAAAACGGATCTGCTGCAATAAGCGACGTTGCTAAGAAGGCCACGATTGCTTCATCACAACCACCAGTAAAGGGCGGACGTCCAGAGTTAACAGAGGCAAATATTGTTGTCTCAGGTGGCCGCGGAACTGATGGAAACTTCAGCGCAGTCGAAGCGTTCGCGGACCTACTTGGCGCAGCAGTTGGTGCATCACGAGCTGCAACGGATGCAGGTTGGTATCCACATTCACATCAAGTCGGTCAGACCGGCAAGACTGTCAGCCCGCAGCTCTATGTTGCCTGCGGAATCTCTGGTGCAATCCAACACCGCGCAGGTATGCAGACTTCAAAGACAATCGTCGTGGTCAATAAAGATCCAGAAGCACCGCTCTTTGATATCGCAGATTTCGGCGTGATTGGCGACCTCTTCAACGTGCTGCCACAGGCTACCGCTGCAGTTGCAGCCAAAAAAGGCTAATACCGCACCACGAACTAGACTGCTCCTATGAGCGTCTATCTCGACCATGCGGCAACTACGCCGATGTTCGATGTTGCCATCGAGGCGATGAACGCATCTCTTCGCAAACTAGGCAATCCCTCTTCACTTCATACTGAAGGTCGTTCTACTCGCAAAGATGTCGAGGATGCGCGCGAAAAGCTGGCAAAGGCGATTGACTGCTTGCCGAGTGAAGTAATTTTCACAGGCTCTGGTACTGAAGCGAATAACGCGGCGATTAAGGGTTTGTTTTGGCACTCAGGCAAGAAGGTTGTCGTTGTCTCTGGTATTGAGCATCATGCAGTTCTAGATCCGGCGCACTGGCTAGTCGATCACGAAGGCGCGGAACTGATTGAACTTCCTGTCAGCAGCGCAGGCGTTACTGATTTAGATTTTCTGCAAAAACTCGTGGCAGAGCGTGGATCTGAGATTGCATTGATATCTGTCATGCATAGCAATAATGAAACTGGAGTTATCCAACCGATAGCTGAAATTGTAAAGATTGCCGGCGATATCCCAGTTCATTGTGATGCGGTGCAGAGCTTTTCCAAAGTTCCACTTTCTTATAAGGATCTTGGCCTCTTTGCGATGACAATTAGCGCGCATAAGGTGGGCGGACCACTTGGAATTGGTGCGCTGATCTTGCGACGCGCGGTTGAAATTCCACCCTTGCTGCATGGTGGGGGACAAGAGCGCGATATCCGTAGCGGCACGCTCAATGCGCCATCTATCGTCGCCTTCGCCGCCGCAGTCGAAGCAAATCTTTACGATGCGAAAAAAGTCGCACAACTTCGTGATGCATTTGAAGAAGGCGTAATGAAGTCTCGCCCTGATGCTGTAATTAACGGAAAAACTTCACCCCGACTTCCGGGAATTTCAAATATCACATTTCCCGGCACGCAAAGTGATTCGCTCTTGCTGCTGATGGATTCTGAGAAAGTCTCTTGCTCAACAGGTGCTGCCTGCACCGCTGGTGTGCATCGCCCCAGCCATGTATTGATGGCGATGGGGCTGAGCGATGTTGTTGCGCAATCTTCTCTTCGCTTCTCATTTGGATCGACATCAACGCAGGCCGATGTTGATTACACGCTCTCAGTGCTGCCACGCGTTATAGAGCGTGGCCTGGCCGCACATGCCGTGGGTCGCTCATGAAGATTATTGCCGCCATGAGCGGTGGAGTTGACTCGGCCGTTGCTGCAGCGCGCGCAGTTGAAGCAGGACATGAAGTTATTGGCGTGCATTTAGCTCTGTCTTCCAACCCACAGAAGTACCGCAGCGGTGCACGTGGATGTTGCACCATCGAAGATTCACATGATGCCCGTCGCGCTGCCGATGTCATTGGTATTCCTTTCTATATCTGGGATATGGCTGATGAATTTCATGAAGGTGTTGTAGAAAACTTTATGAGTGAATATGCAGCAGGACGTACTCCAAATCCATGTCTGCGTTGCAACGAAAAGATTAAATTTGCAGCCGTTTTAGATCGCGCAAAGGCGATGGGTTTTGATGGCGTTGTCACCGGCCACTATGCACGTACTCGTGAAACTGCTGAAGGTCGCACTCTGCATCGCGCAGTAGATCCACTGAAGGATCAGTCATATGTTCTTGCAGTTCTCAACCGCGAACAAATTAACGGTGCTATTTTTCCATTGGGCGATACTGAAAAAGTTGATATTCGAAAGGAAGCTGAAGCTCGCGGTTTAGCTGTCGCGCAGAAACCTGATAGCCACGATATTTGTTTCGTGCCATCAGGCGATAATGCCGGTTGGTTACGTGATCGCTTAGGAAGTGAAGTTGGGCCCATCGTTGATCAAGATGGCATCAAGATCGGCGAACATAAAGGTGCGTACACCTACACAATCGGGCAACGTAAAGGTTTAGGCCTGACTGTGCCGACCGCCGATGGCTCACCGCGCTTTGTTCTCAAGATTGAGCCTGTTTCCAACACTGTTGTCGTAGGTCCGCGAGAAGATTTAGCTGTGACGACGATGCGCGGTGAAAAGCCAATCTTCTGCGGCCCAGAAGTTGCCGCAGTTCCTACTCGTGGATTTGTACAGGTGCGCGCACACGGAGCCGCACTCGATTGCACCTATTACATGGATAACGGGCAACTTGTAGCGGAACTTGATGAGCCGCTCCTTGGTTTAGCAACAGGACAAGCGATGGTGATTTACGATGGCGATCGCGTGGTTGGTTCAGCAACAATCTGCGAGACTGCATGAGCACTACAGAGATAAATAAGGCTCGCCACCGCATCATCGAACTCACTCAAGAGATTCGTGACCATCAATTTAAATATTACGTTTTAGATGCTCCCTCAATTACCGATGCGCAATTTGATGCGCTTCTCAAAGAGCTGCAGGCGCTAGAGGCTAAACACCCCGAGCTATTAGAACCAGATTCACCTTCTCTTGGCGTTGGTGGGGGATTTGCAACAACCTTTGAGCAGCACGACCACATCGAGAAGATGATGAGCCTTGATAACGTCTTTGATGGCGATGAACTTGCTGCCTGGTTTGATCGCGTTGAGAAAGAGAGCCCACAGCCCGAATACCTCTGCGAACTTAAAGTTGATGGCCTAGCAATTAACTTGCTCTATCAAGATGGCCAGTTGGTGCGCGCGCTTACACGTGGCAATGGTGTCACGGGCGAAGATGTCACACTCAACGTGAAAACTATTAAGGGTCTGCCACACAATCTCACAGGCAAAAAGATCCCAACATTTATCGAAGTTCGCGGCGAAGTCTTCTTGCCTGTTGCTGCCTTTAACCAACTCAATGAAGAGTTAGAGGAAGCCGGTAAGCCACTCTTTGCCAATCCTCGAAATTGCGCCGCCGGTTCGTTGCGCCAGAAAGATCCGCGCGTTACTGCATCCCGTCCACTTGATGTGGTTGTTCACGGAATCGGTGCCAGCGAAGGAATTTCACTATCTTCTCAATCAGATGCGTATGCGCAGTTAAAGGCTTTGGGCTTGCCAACATCTGCGCGCTTTAAAGTCTGCCAAAGCCGCAAAGAAGTGCTGGCCTACATTGAAAATTACAATTTACATCGCCACGATGTGGAACATGAGATTGATGGCGTGGTGATAAAAGTAGATCAGCTTTCTGAGCAGAAGAAGTTAGGTTTCACCTCACGTGCACCTAAATGGGCGATTGCCTATAAGTACCCACCTGAAGAAGTCACCACTAAGTTGCTGGATATCAAGGTCAGCGTAGGTCGTACCGGGCGCGTGACTCCGTTTGCATTTATGGAACCAGTGAAAGTTGCTGGGTCAACTGTTACCAATGCAACTCTGCATAACCAAGAAGAGATCGAGCGCAAAGGTGTTCTGATTGGCGACACCGTCATCATCCGTAAAGCTGGTGATGTCATTCCTGAAGTCCTTGGCCCAGTCCTTGATCGCCGCACTGGGAAAGAGAAGGCATTTGTCATGCCAACGCAGTGTCCAGAGTGCGGAAGTGATTTACGAGCAATTACAGAGGGCGATGTAGATATTCGTTGCCCCAATACCCGCAGCTGTCCTGCACAGTTACGCGAACGTATTTACTACATTGGCTCTCGCGCAGCTCTTGATATCGATGTTCTTGGCTATGAGGCCGCAGTTGCGCTCTTGCAAGACAAGATTATTACCGATGAGGCAGATATCTTTTCGTTGACTGAAGAAGTGCTCATGAAGTCAGATTTCTTCACCAAGAAAGATGGCAGTAAAGGCAAGAACCTAGAAAAGTTACTTATGGCCCTGGATGAGGCCAAGACCAGATCTTTATGGCGCACCATTGTGGCGCTTTCGATTCGCCATGTGGGACCAACTGCGGCGCAAGCGTTAGCTACACATTTTGGAAGTATGCAGGCAATCTCAGAAGCATCTGTTGCTGAACTCGCAGATATTGATGGCGTTGGAGAAGTCATTGCACAGTCAATCGTTGAATGGTTTGAAATCGATTGGCATCGCAACATTATTTCCTCATGGACCAAGGCCGGTGTAGCGATGATCAATGCAAAATCTGCAGATCTGCCACAGACACTTGCGGGGCTCACCTTTGTTGTGACCGGGGGACTCAACGGATTTACCCGCGATTCAATCGCAGAGACAATCACAGCGCATGGAGGCAAGCCTTCTTCGTCTGTCTCAAAGAAAACAGATTACGTTTTAGTCGGCAGTGACCCTGGTTCAAAGTTGGCAAAAGCCCAAGAGTTGGGCGTCACAATCATCGATGAAGCGCGCTTTTTAGAACTTCTAGCGGGAAAGTAGTAATCTAACGCCATGATTAGTAAGGCACCTGAAGTAGTACGTGAACTTCCTCTCTCGCCAGAGGCTTTTGGATTAATTGCCTTTGGAGTCTTTGCCTTTCTTCTCTACATCACACTTCGTTTAGACAAGTAACAAAAGTAGAGCCGCGCAATAGTGAAAGTTGGTCTATACGGCGGGACCTTTGATCCCATCCATGATGGCCATCTTCATGTGATGAAAGCTCTGATCTCTCAAAATTTGGTCGATACTCTTTTGGTTATTCCTGCAGGCAATCCACGTCTGCGCAATGGGGCGCCACAGGCAACTGGTGCGCAACGCAGGCAGATGTGCCAACTGGCAGTGAATTCACTTCCTGATGAAATCAAGAAGCGCGTTGAAGTAAATCCCATCGAAATTCTGCGCGAAGGACCTAGCTACACAATCGATACAGTCGAAGCAGTGGCGCAGACATATCCTGGAGCGAAGATTGTCCTCATCGTCGGCACCGATGCCTACGAGAAGATTGATCAATGGCATCGCACTGATGAGTTAAAACAGATGGTCGAATTTCTTGTCATTGATCGTCCAGATTTTTCAGGTCAGTCCAACCTGCAGATTGACGCTCTTAAGGTGTCAGCTACTGAGATTCGTGAAGGTAAATCAAGCGCAGTACCGGCAGCAGTTGCAGCCTTTATCAAGGAGAATAACCTCTATGCCAGCTAGCCAGTCATGCGTTGAAAGAACTCAGATTGCAGCTCGCGCTGCCGCTGAAAAATTCGGTACCGAACTCGTCGCCCTTGATTTATCTGATCAAACCGTGCTGAGTGAAGTCTTTCTCATCGTTACAGCAGCTAATACAAAGATGATTGACACGATTGCTGACCAAGTTGAAGAACAACTACGTTTAGTTGGAGATAAGCCACTGCGCCGCGAGGGGACAGATGAATGGATTCTTCTGGATTATTCAGATTTAGTTGTTCATATTCAATCCGGCGAATTACGTCGCTATTACATGTTGGACCGACTCTGGAATGACTGCCCAAAGATTGAACTCGATATCGTTAATGAAGAGGCTGCAACACGTGGCTAATCAGATTATCTTGTGGCGCCATGGCCAAACAGATTGGAATGTGGCAAATAAGTTCCAGGGCCATACCGATATTCCACTTAACGAAGTCGGCAAATTTCAAGCAGCGCATGCAGCCCCTCTCATTGCTGCCATTAATCCGACGATGATCATTGCCAGCGATCTCGATCGCGCACAGAAAACAGCGCACGAATTAGTGAAGTTAACTGGGCTTGAAGTCCTTACTGATGAGCGTTTGCGCGAAACTAATTGTGGAAATTGGGAAGGCCTTACAGGAGAAGAAATACGTAAGGTAGATCTTGATAATTTGCGCCAATGGTCTTTGGGTGGCGACAACCCAGCTGGTGGAATTGGCGAACGCCGCAGCGAAGTTGGTGCGCGCGCCGTAGCGGCAATCACAGATGCGCTTGTCGGAAAAGATAATCAACGGATTGTTGTTGCAACACATGGGGGAACAGCACGCACAATCATCGGCTCATATCTAGAGCTACCTATTCCATTTTGGTCTCGCATTGGTGGACTTTCAAATGCACAATGGTCGATTCTTGATCATTCACCTAAGGGCTGGTTGCTGGTCGAACACAATGCTGGTTCGATTCCAGAGCCTGTATACGGCGAAGAATCTGGGGCAGTCATACCTGATTCAGTGCGGTAAAGTACCTTTTTGTTCGAGGGGATATGGCGCAATTGGTAGCGCGCTTCCATGGCATGGAAGAGGTTAGGGGTTCGATTCCCCTTATCTCCACAAAAGTTTTGATCAGCGCTCTGTAGATAGAATGGACTAATGGAAACTTCATCTGAACACCAGGCGTATGACTTCGCCTACGTTCAAGAGAAGTGGCTTCCAATCTGGGACAAGCTAGAACCATTTAAATCAGGTCGCGCCGATGATCCGCGCCCAAAGAAGTATGTACTTGATATGTTTCCATACCCGTCAGGTGATCTTCATATGGGCCATGCAGAGGCATATGCGCTCGGTGATGTCATTGCTCGCTATTGGATCCAAAAAGGTTTTAATGTCATGCATCCAATTGGTTGGGATGCCTTTGGCCTACCTGCTGAAAATGCAGCGATTAAGCGCAATGAGGATCCACGTATTTGGACCTACGAAAATATTGCAACGCAGAAATCATCTATGCGTCGCTACGCCTGTTCATTCGATTGGGATCGCGTCTTTAACACCTGCGACCCTGAGTACTACAAGTGGAACCAGTGGCT
>JACCDY010064264.1_pt1 | contig 14363 bp, 14 predicted proteins | sample 7446391 | NCBI WGS metagenome assembly JACCDY01 (sample SAMN15323451, study PRJNA562643) | freshwater metagenome | isolation source: river surface water | place: USA:Blue River Watershed | collected 2017-08-18 | reverse complement strand
TTGATGAGCCACACATTTGATTCCTATGCCCCAGCTAAAGACGGAATCTTGGGTGAGCGTCATAACGGTGTATTGATCAGTCAGGATGATGGCGAAGCAGTTGCTTATGCTTTGTGGAAATTGCAAGACCGTGGTCGTATGTTCGTAAGCCCTGGCGATCCTTTGTACGAAGGTATGGTTATTGGTATTCATAGTCGTGATAACGACTTGGTTGTGAACCCTATTAAGGGCAAGCAATTAACCAACGTTCGTGCATCTGGTACTGACGAAGCAGTTCGCTTAGTTACTCCAATCGCCATGAACCTAGAATACGCTGTTGAATTTATTGATGATGATGAGTTGGTTGAAGTAACGCCAAAGAGTATTCGTATTCGTAAGCGCTACCTCAAGGAGCATGAGCGTAAAAAAGCCTCACGCGAATAAGCTAGCTTTGCTACACAACAAAAGTCACCTACGGGTGGCTTTTGTTCTTCAATCAATACCAATATTCCAAAAATAGAACGCACCAGAGTAAGAAAATCACATAAATGCTGCCATCAATAGAACAACGTCTTGCCCAAGAACTTTCCGCTAAACCCGCCCAAGTAGCAGCTGCCATCGCTTTGATGGATGAGGGTGCAACTGTGCCGTTTATCGCCCGGTATCGCAAAGAAGCAACTGGTGGCCTAGATGATGCACAGTTACGCCTATTGGAAGAGCGTCTGAGTTACCTTCGTGAATTAGAAGATCGTCGTAAAACGATTGTTGCTTCAATTGAAGAGCAGGGCAAGATGACGCCGGAGTTACTCAAAGCCATCATGCTGGCAGAGGATAAAACTCGCTTAGAGGACCTATACCTCCCTTACAAGCCCAAGCGCAGAACTAAAGCACAGATTGCTTTGGAGGCTGGCTTAGAGTCGCTAGCAAATGATTTGCTCGCTAACCCTAATTTAGATCCTGAAACAGAAGCTGCTAAATACATTAAAGAAGCATTTGAAGTGGATGGAACCAGTAACCCTGGGGTACCTGACACCAAGACTGCTCTCGAAGGTGCTCGTCAGATTCTGATGGAGCGTTTTGCTGAAGACGCCGCGCTAGTTCAGTCACTTAGAGAGTATTTGCAAGACCACGGAGTAGTAGAGTCCAAAGTGATTGCTGGCAAAGAGCAAGAGGGTGAAAAGTTTGCAGACTACTTTGATTACTCCGAACCCATTAAAGCCATTCCTTCGCATCGCGCTTTAGCTTTATTTAGAGGTCGCCGTGAGCAAATACTGATGGTGAGCTTGCGTTTAGATTCTGAAGAAGAGAAGCCAAAGTGGGATTCACCTCACAATCCTTGTGAGAATCGTATTGCTAATCACTTCAAGATTAAAAATGATGGCCGTCCAGCCGATACATGGTTGGCTGATACTGTGCGCTGGACTTGGCGCATCAAGTGCTCCTTACATCTAGAGTCAGAACTCATGACTGCCTTGCGTGAGCGCTCAGAAACCGAGGCAATCAATGTATTTGCCCGCAACCTAAAGGACCTGCTCTTGGCTGCTCCAGCTGGACCCAGGGTAACAATTGGTCTAGATCCTGGCATGCGAACTGGTGTGAAGGTGGCAGTAGTTGATGCTACCGGCAAAGTGGTGGATACCGATGTGATTTATCCTCACCAACCTAAAAATGATTGGGCGGGCTCATTGCATACCTTGGCGAAGCTTGCTGAGAAACATAATGCTACTCTCATCTCTATTGGCAATGGCACGGCATCGCGCGAGACCGATAAATTGGCTCAAGAGCTTATTAAAGCAAAGCCTGAGTTAAAGCTGACCAAGATTGTTGTCTCTGAAGCGGGTGCATCTGTTTATTCTGCATCGGAGTACGCTTCAAAAGAATTGCCAGGGATGGATGTTTCATTGCGAGGCGCAGTATCTATTGCCAGGCGTTTACAAGATCCACTTGCAGAGTTGGTCAAGATCGATCCTAAATCAATTGGTGTGGGTCAGTATCAGCATGATGTGATGCAAACCCAATTGGCCAAATCATTGGTTGCAGTTGTGGAGGATTGTGTAAACGCTGTTGGCGTAGATGTGAATACAGCCTCTGCGCCATTGCTGGCAAGGGTTTCAGGGCTAAGCTCTACCGTAGCGGAAGGTATTGTGGCTTACCGTGATAGCAAGGGCGCATTTAAATCGAGAGCAGATCTCAAGAGTGTTCCGCGTCTTGGCGAAAAGACCTACGAGCAAGCAGCTGGGTTCTTACGTATCATGAATGGTGATGATCCATTGGATGCCTCTGCAGTCCATCCAGAATCCTATCCATTGGTTGAAAAGATTCTGAAAGATATTAAGAAGGGTGTAAAAGAAGTGATTGGCGATTCCAGTCTTCTTAAATCACTCTCACCAGAAAAGTATGCCGATGGTCAGTTTGGTGTGCCAACAGTAACCGACATCATTAAGGAGTTGGAAAAGCCTGGCCGCGATCCGCGTCCTGAATTTACTACTGCAACTTTTAAAGATGGTGTAGAAAAGATTAGCGATCTGAAAGCGGACATGATTCTGGAAGGCGTCGTTACTAACGTAGCTGCCTTTGGCGCTTTTGTCGATATTGGCGTACATCAAGATGGCTTGGTGCATATTTCAGCGCTCTCCAATACCTTTGTCAAAGATCCGCATAGTGTTGTTAAAGCAGGGCAGGTAGTGAAGGTCAAAGTGCTTGAGGTGGATGAAAAGCGCAAACGCATTGCCTTAACAATGCGCTTATCAGATGAAGCGCCAAGAGAGAGTTCTAAGGCAGGCGCCAAGCCCGAACAAAGAGCCCCAAATCGTTCCAGAACAGCCGAGCCTAGAAAGTCTCAAGAGGACAGAAGACAGGCTCCACCCATCAATAATGCGATGGCAGCGGCATTTGGCAAGCTCAAAAAGTAAAGAGAAGACCAATCTCAAGCTAAGTATCAAAGTAATTACAGGCCCTAGTGGCCTGTAATATTGCTGTCATATATTTCTATATAATTGGAAATATGAAAAATATAGATGCTGTTCAAGCTTTTTTGGCCCTAGGTCAAGAGTCTAGGCTCAATGTCTTTCGTTTAATTGTGCAGCGAGGGGATGTTGGTCTAACGCCAAGTCAAATTATTGAGAAGTTGGGTATTCCGAATGCTACTTTGAGTTTTCATCTCAAGGAGCTAGTTCATGCTGATCTCTTAATTGTTGAGAGGCAGAGTAGGAACCTAATTTATCGACCGAATGCCAAGCTTGTACAAAATCTCAGTGAATTTTTATTAGAAAACTGCTGTGGTGGGAAAGATTGCGGCACTGTCAAAGTAGTCAAAAGGTCTAAATCGGTATGAAGCAATACAACATTCTTTTTCTTTGCACTCATAATTCAGCGCGCTCAATTTTGGGTGAGGCATTGGCCTCTACACACCCAAGTGGCAAGTTTAGGGGTTTCTCAGCAGGCTCTACACCTGGAACCAGTGTTAATCCGATTGCTGCAGATATCGCTGTGGAGCTTGGTATGGACCGCGCCTTACTCAAATCCAAAAGCTGGGATGTTTTTGGTGAGCCCAATGCTCCTAAGATGGACTTCATCGTTACTGTTTGCGATAACGCTGCGGGTGAGGTCTGCCCATTCTGGCCAGGTAATCCAGTAACCGCGCACTGGGGCTTTCCGGATCCGTCCCGAGTTCAGGGTACGGATATAGAAAAAAGGGCCGCATTTAATGAGGTGATGAATGGCCTCAAAAAGCGCATCGATATCCTGGCTGCAATGCCATTAGACAAATTAGATTCCATGAGTCTGAAGAACATCCACGCACAGATATAGGCAGCATCATGACTTCACTAACCAAAAAACTATCTTTTCTAGATCGCTACCTAACAGTGTGGATCTTTGCCGCCATGGCGTTGGGCATAGGCTTGGGGTACTTTTTTCCTGGAGTAGAGGGATTCATCAACTCATTTCAGGTGGGCAGTACAAATTACCCCATTGCGATCGGCTTAATTTTGATGATGTATCCACCATTTGCAAAGGTGCGCTATGAAGACTTGCCAGACGTCTTTAGGGACAAGAAGATCTTTGCCATTGCCTTCTTAATGAATTGGATCATTGCTCCTACATTCATGTTTATTCTGGCGATTACCTTTGTTCCCGATCAACCAGAGTACATGGCCGGTCTGATCTTGATTGGTATTGCACCATGTATTGCCATGGTCATTGTTTGGAATGACATCGCTAAAGGCTCTACAGAATACGCAGCTGGCTTGGTAGCATTTAATGCCATTTTTCAGGTTCTGTTCTTTAGCTTATACGCCTATTTCTTTTTAACAGTGTTGCCACCATTCTTCGGCTTGGCTGGCTCTAATGTCAGCATCACCATTGCCGAAATAGCTAAAACAGTCTTTATCTATCTGGGTATTCCTTGTATCGCCGGATTACTCACTAGATACATCGCACTTAAATTTGTCTCTAAAGAGTGGTATCACGAACACTTTGTGCCAAAGATTGGCAAGATCACTTTAATCGCCTTGTTATTCACAATCGTGGTGATGTTTAGCTTGAAAGGCAAATTGATTCTGCAGTTACCTGGCGATGTATTAACTATTGCCATTCCACTGCTCGTTTACTTTGGTGTGATGTTTGTGATTACCTTTGTTATAACGACCAAGATGGGGATGGATTACAAGCGCTGCTGTACTTTGTCTTTCACTGCTTCGAGTAATAATTTTGAACTCGCTATTGCAGTTGCCATAGCTGTATTTGGTATTAATTCTGGCGCGGCATTTGCAGCGGTGATTGGTCCACTGGTTGAGGTTCCCATCATGATTGGTTTGGTTGCGGTTGCCCTGAGGATAAAAGACCGTTATTTCAATACCTTACGTGATTAGACAAAGTTTTTGCTGAGAATTCCCCCGTTGAAGTAACAAATTCTCTAAACTATTAAATTGTTTGTTAAATCACGAAAGGCTAGGTTTACTGTGAAAATGTCTAAATCAATTTTCCGCATTGCAGCAATTTCGCTGTGTGCATTAGGAGTCAGCATTTCTGCTGCCAAAGCAGCTGACTTCCCTGGTGATCGCCCAATTACATTAGTTGTCCCATTCTCCGCTGGCGGACCAACCGATAAAGTCGCACGTGAACTTGCTCTTGCCATGGGTAAGCAGCTTAAAGGCCAGGTGATCGTGGATAACAGTCCTGGTGCAGGTGGCACCATTGCTGCTAAGCGAGTGATTAACTCCAAGAATGACGGCTACACATTATTGATTCACCACATTGGTATGTCTACAGCACCAGCTTTGTATAAGAACTTGGGCTTTGATCCAATGAATGATTATGAGTATGTTGGTCAGGTTGCTGACGTACCAATGATTTTGGTTGGCAATAAAGACTTGCCACCAAAGAACTATCAAGAACTTCTCCCGTACATGAAGGCAAACGTTAGCAAGATTGCTTATGCCAATGCTGGTGTGGGTTCCGCTAGTCACTTGTGCGGCTTGCTCTTCATGAGCCGCATTCAGTTGGATTTAACCACTGTTCCTTACAAAGGTACTGCGCCTGCATTGACAGACTTAATCGGTGGTCAAGTGCAGCTGATGTGTGACCAGACAACTAACCTCTCAGGTCAGTTGGCCACTAACACAGTGAAGCCTTATGGTTCAACAACTATGCAGCGCATCAAAGCCTTTGACAAGATTCCTACATTGAATGAACAAGGCTTGAAGAACTTTGAAGTTAAAGTTTGGCATGGCGTATATGCGCCAAAGGGAACTCCTAAGGCAGAGATGGATAAGTTGGCTAAGGCATTACAAGGTGCAATTCAGGATCCTCTCTATAAGCAGCATATGGCTGAGTTGGGTGTAGAGATTCCATCACAAGCAAATGCCAGCCCAGAAGGCTTGAAAAAGCATTTGAAGGCACAGATTGATTTGTGGACTCCAATCATTAAGTCTGCAGGTATTTACGCAGACTAAGTTTCAAACACTTTGAAGAAGAGCCACCTTAGGGTGGCTCTTCTTTTGAGGAGAAGCGAAATAGAAAACCATACAGATGATTAATTTAAACTAGCCACCAAAGAGCGTTTGCTAATGGGGTGTTATGAGAGTTAATTCAGAAGGGGTGTCAGCATCGCGGGTATATCTACCTGCTGATCAAGCTCATGCGAATTTGCTCAGCTTTTTTGTCATGCAATTTCCTCATATTGCGAGAGAAGAATGGGTATCTCGTTTCAATGAAGGGCTGATTCTTGATCAAGAGGGCCATGCTCTAGCTGTCAATGATGCATATCTCCCTAATACGCATTTAATTTACTTCAGAAGGTTAGAGCGCGAGCCAGAAATTCCATTTGAAGAGAAAATTCTTTATCAAGACGAACATATTCTCGTTGCCGATAAGCCCCATTTCTTGCCGGTAACGCCGAGCGGTCTTTATTTACATCAAACCTTGCTCAATCGCCTCAAGAAAACCACAGGCATACAAACGCTAAGCCCAATTCATCGCATTGATAGAGATACTGCTGGCTTGGTCATCTTTTCAGTTAATCCGAACGAGCGCGCTAAATACCAAAATCTATTCAGAGATAGAGTGGTCAAGAAAGTCTATGAGGCTATAGCGCCTTACACAAAAGAGCTCGATCAAAAACTCCCCATGAATTATCAAAGCCGTCTAGAGGAGTCTGAGCATTTCTTACAGATGCACGAAGTACCAGGCGAGCCAAATTCAGATACCTTGATTGAGATTTTGGAGGTTAATGCCCCATACGCGAGATATCGACTAACGCCTGGCAGCGGTAAAAAGCATCAGCTGCGGTGCCACCTTAACTCTTTAGGTGTCCCAATTAAAAACGATCAAATCTATCCAATTCTTACTCCTTATCAAGAATATGACTTAGATTTTTCTAAGCCTCTACAGCTATTGGCCAAGGAGGTCTCATTCCAGGACCCCATTACTGGGCAGCCAAGGGTTTTTAGCAGTCAAAAGACCCTTGATCTCTAGGTAATGATTCTTTAACTCAGTCCTTTTGATTTAAATCAAACATAAATGACGTTTCTGCGTCTTTGGGGGAGTATTCTCAAAGGGTAGTCATTATTAATAATAGGAAGAATATGTCATTAAATCACGCAGTTATTTGGATTGATCACAAAGAAGCTCACGTTATGTTTTTGAGCGAACAGGCTAGTGAAGCCGAAGTGATTCGCAGCAAATCCACTCATACCCATCTCCATCACAAGGGTGGCGAAGTTGGTAGCGGTAAGCTCGCTCTAGATTCCAAGTATTTGCATTCAGTAATTAATGCCGTTAATGAATCCAAAGAAATTTTGATTCTCGGACCAGGCTCTGCAAAATTAGAACTCATTAAGCATGCTCATAAACATGACGCTAAGATTGCCGAAAATATTGTTGGCGTAGAAACTGTTGATCATCCTACTGATAAAGAGATTCTTGCTTACGCACGCAAGTTTTTCTACAAAGTAGATCAGATGCTGTAAATCTAGATATATAGGAAAACGCAAATGACTAAAGAAGCTTTAGGACCAGACGGTCTGCCGGGACATGATTATTTTCTTGATGCTGTAAATCATATTGATGAGGCTGTTGCTAACAATACGATTGCAGCTGGGGCGGCCAAAGGAATTATCTTTAGCCTAGTGGAAACATTGGGGGCTATGGTTGGCGATCCTGATCTACCAAACCATCTCAAGTCTGGTTATATGGGCGCTTTAGATCTTGCGGTAGAGCTTGAAGCAAAGTTAGCAAAGCTCAAGTAAGTAAAAACAGCTTCTGTACACGGAATGGATAAGGGCAACTTCGGTTGCCCTTATCCATTTAAAATGGAGTCTAAATCGCACTTTTATTGAAGTTTATGACCCAACCCCAAAAGAAACGCTTAGCTGTCGCCCCCATGATGGAATGGACTGACCGCCACTGCCGCTCTTTCCATCGCACGCTTACTAAAGAGGCTGTTCTATATACCGAGATGGTTACTACAGGTGCTCTGTTGCATGGGGATGTGCCACGTCATTTAGATTACTCACAAGACCAGCATACGGTAGTGCTTCAGCTTGGAGGTTCCGAGCCTTCTGATTTGGCTAAATCAGCAGAGCTAGCTCAGCAGTGGGGTTACGATGAAATTGACCTGAATTGTGGATGTCCCTCCGAGCGCGTCCAGCGCGGTGCCTTTGGTGCATGCTTAATGGCAGAGCCTAATTTAGTGGCTGACTGTGTCAAGGCAATGAAGAGTGCAGTTGATATTCCGATCTCAGTGAAACATCGGCTGGGCTTAGATTCCATGGATGCTGCAAACTCAGAAGCCGATTATCAATTTGCTCTGAACTTTATTCTGGCAGTTGCTGATGCGGGTGCTAGTCAAGTCACTATTCATGCGCGTAATGCAGTCCTAAAAGGTCTATCCCCAAAAGAGAATCGCAGTAAGCCACCATTACGTTATGAGGTCGCCGCCAAACTCAGATTGGACGCGCAAAAGCAATTTCCTAATTTAAAAGTCCTACTCAATGGTGGTCTAGAAACCAATGAGCAAATTGCTGGTCATTGGGATGACTTTGATGGTTTTATGGTGGGAAGAGCAGCCTATCATTTCCCGGCATTGCTCCTGGGTTGGGATGACATGATCAATACTGATGGTGACGCTGCCGGATACCTCTTTAGTGAAACTGAGTGGCATCGCATACAAATTGCATTGGTTAAGCAGGTCCACGCCTGGTTTGATGAATGCCAGGCTAAAGGAAAGCCTTTTTATATCGGCGCATTCACAAGGCACATTCTTGGCCTGGCTCATGGTAGGGCAGGGTCCCGTTATTGGCGTCAGCGTCTCTCAGACCATCACGCTCTAGCCAAGGTTCAAAGCAAAGCTGCAATCACAGACTTTTTCATAGATGCGAGTCTGTGCCTTGGGGATTGGGCTGCTTTTGAGTTCGAAAGCCCCTAAATACGGGCTGTAAAGGGTCATTTTTGACAGGTTTTTGAGCAAAAAGCTATAATCTATGTCTTCAGTGGCGGACGTAGCTCAGTTGGTAGAGTCCCAGATTGTGATTCTGGTTGTCGCGGGTTCGAGCCCCGTCGTTCGCCCCACTAAATATCTCGAGAGCTCCCTTGTGGAGCTTTTTCTATTACAGTCTTTGATATGAAAAAGTTCGATTTCTCTACCATCCTATTTGGTCTGCTACTAACGGCTATTGCTGCATACTTCATGCTGAGGTCATCTCCAAGTCAGAGCGCTCCAAAACCATCCATTCCTACGGTGCAAATTGGTAATCTCGTTTGGGATCAAACCGAGATGACTATTGTCGATGTCAAAACATATGCCACCTCGACTGGCTTTGTTAGTGCTGCAGAGAAGAAGGGTGGCGGCCTATCTTATGAAGGCGGTTTTGTTCAAAAACCAGGATGGACCTGGAAAACGCCTTATGGTGTTCCGGCAAAAGATGCTGAGCCAGCAGTTCATCTAAATCAAAAAGAAGCAGAAGCGATTTGTCGTTACTACGGCAAACGTTTGCCAACAGATGCGGAATGGACTAGCACTGCTTTTCTGGAGCAAAGAGCCAATCCTCCAGCAGGCTTTACCAAAGGCCAGCGCTATCCATTTCCTGGTGGCGCTAATCCAAGTCCTTCGCACTGCCTAAGTGGATGTGGCGACTACAAAGGTTTGGCTCCAGCGGGTGCGCTTAATCGCGGCACTGGGCATGTGACGACCAACACTACTAAGCCTGGCGTCAATGGGATGTATGACATGGGCGGCAATGTCTGGGAATGGACTGCAACTGAGCGCAATGGTGGCTACATTACTCGTGGCGCTTCATGGTGGTATGGCCCCGAAAGACAGCAAGAGTCTGATGTGGAATCAAAACCAGGCGATATCGCTGTGGTTTACATCGGATTTCGGTGCGTAGCTGATGCCGTGAAACAATAGGGGATGTCTACCCCAATCCCGCAATCCTCCGATATAGAAATCACACCTGATTACGAGACAGTAATTGAGGCTATAGAGCGGCATGATCCTTATATCTTTGTTAGTGGCAAGGCAGGTACCGGTAAAACTACGTTAATTGGTTATCTGCGTGAGGCTATTCCGGGTAATGTTGTGGTGGTTGCCCCTACAGGGGTGGCCGCACTACAAGTCAAAGGGGTAACAATTCACTCCTTCTTTAGGCTGCCACCGCGACTCATCTTCCCTGAAGAGGATATCAAGCCGCTGCGTGACAAGCGGCTTTACAAAGACATTCGATTACTCATCATTGATGAGATCTCGATGGTCCGCGCTGATGTAGTCGATGCGATGGATTTATTTCTGCGTGAGAATGGTCCACAAAAAGGCAAGCCTTTCGGCGGTATTCAGGTGATGTTTGTTGGGGATTTATTTCAGCTACCTCCGGTGGTCTCGAGTAGCGATATGCAAGTACTGGCTGATCGTGGGTATGAGGGGCCTTATTTCTTCTGCGCTATGGCATTGCATCGTAAAGATGTCACGATGGTTGAGCTTTCTAAAATATTCCGGCAAAAAGACGAGCACTTTGCCGGTCTATTGAATCGCATTCGGATTAATCAAGATGTTGATGAGGCAATTGATATCCTCAATGCGCAGTGCTATCGCAAAGATGAACAAGTTGATGAGCAGACTATTACTCTCACCACGACAAATGCCCGCGCTGATCAAATCAATGGAGCTGGGCTGCGAGCCATCACCACCGAGGGTAAGGTGTATGCCGGTAAATCGACTGGAAAATTCAATGTCGATGAGCGTAATCTACCGTCACCAAATAGTTTAGTACTCAAGGTCGGCGCTAAGGTGATGTTTACAGCAACAGATCCAGGCTTTCCAAAGCGTTGGGTCAACGGTACGATCGGAGTCGTCCGTGAGATGCTGCCAGATAAGGTAAAGGTCATGGTACAAAACGGACCATACTCCAATACTGTTGAGGTAACAGGTCATCAGTGGGAATCCTATCGCTATGATCACGACATGATGTCAGGAAAGATCTCTCCGAGCATCATCGGCACTTACGTGCAGATTCCGCTAATGCTTGCTTGGGCAGTAACTATTCACAAGAGTCAGGGCAAGACTCTGGATAAGGTGAAGGTTGATCTCTCATCAGGTGCTTTTGCCTCAGGGCAGGTCTATGTAGCCCTCAGTCGTTGTAAAACGATCGAAGGCATTTCTCTACAAAGACCAATTGAACCTAGAGATGTAAGTTGTGATCAGGAGATCAAGCGCTTCTATATGAATTGCCTTCCTTCCGCCAAATAGGGGTATTTGAGTCTATTTGACTTGCCGTTTTTAATGTAATAACATTGTTATTACTATGAATAAAAGTCATAAATCTCCTCAACAAGCAAGCGCGCCTTTGCAAATAGCTATAAGACCTGTTGGTAACTCTAAGGGTGTGGTTATTCCAAAGATTATTCTTGAGCAATCTGGGATTGAGGGGGTTGTTGAGATGGCAGTTGACGGCGAAAAAATTATCCTCAGTAAGCCAAAAAATATATTGCGTGAACATTGGGCTCGGGATGCACAAAACCTTGTCAGGGCAGGAGAGGATGAATTGGTTCTCGGTGACTTTGCAAACGAGGAAGATGGAGACTGGGTTTGGTAAAAAGCATGGTGTCCCGCGGCGAGATCTGGCTTATCAACTTGGATCCAACAATTGGTAGTGAAATTAAAAAAACAAGACCCTGTATTGTGGTTTCGCCGCAAGAGTTAAACGATCATTTACGAACAGTTATCGTAGCGCCAATGACCACCAAGGGTAGGCCCGTAGGCTTTCGAGTTCCCATCACACACGACGGTAAAAAAGGACTGATTCTTTTGGATCAAATTAGATCCATAGATAAATTGCGCCTCGTTAAGAAAATTGGGAAGAGTAATCCCAAGACTTTATCTGCAAGTCTTAGCGTTTTACAGGAAGCTTTTGCTCTTTAGGAAATTAAAAACCAGCTGCCAAACCGTCACGGCGATGATCGCTGCCGGCAATATAGGCTGAATTTGCGTCTTCACTTAACTTAGCAATCGCTTGTGCGCTACCAAAATCAAGGCTATTAGCAGGCTGTACGGCTACTTCATGGCCTAGAGCTTTTAAGCCCTCAACAACACTTGCTGGCATTGAGGCTTCAACCGTGAGCTTACCCAAATCATCAATGCGCCAGCGGGGCGCATCTGAGCAAGCCTGAGGGTTGAGATATTCATCAACAAAGCGCATCACAAACTGGATATGACCCTGAGGTTGCATGTTACCGCCCATCACGCCAAATGCCATGGTGGGCTTGCCGTCTTTGGTCAGGAATGCAGGAAGAATCGTATGGAATGGACGCTTGCCTGGCGCCACTTGATTGGGGTGCCCATCTTCTAATCTGAAGCTCATGCCTCGATTATGGAAAGCAATGCCACCTGGTGCAACTACGCCAGAGCCAAAACCTTTGAAGTTTGACTGAATATAAGAAATCATCATGCCGGATTCATCGGCAGCGCATAAATATACTGTGCCACCAGAGTGAGGGTCACCAGCACCATAGCTGCCGGCTTGATGGTGATCAATCATTGCTGCGCGACTTGCTAGGTAATCTCTATTCAATAATGAGCTCACTGGCATTTGCATTGAGCGTACATCCGAAACGTAGGCATACACATCGGCAAAGGCCATGCGCATTGCTTCAATTTGTAAATGAATACGCTGCGCAGAGTTAGCGGGGTATTGCTTGACGTTCGCTGCTTGCAAAATACCTAAAGCGATTTGGGCTGCTATACCTGAGCCATTCGGGGGAATTTCATGGAGGGTGTAGTCGCCGTAGTCAAAGGCGAGGGGCTCAACCCATTCGGATTGGTTGTCAGCAAAGTCTTGCATAGTGAAGCAACCACCGGTGGCTTGTGCAAAGTCGACCATGCTCTGAGCGAGTGGACCTTTATAGAAGGATTCGCCTTCTGTCGCTGCAATTTCTTTTAGGGTTTTAGCTTGTGCGGGGTATTTCCAGATTTGACCTGCCTGTGGAGATTTGCCATCAATCAAGAATGATTCAGAAAAGCCTGGCTGATTCTTCAGAATCGGAATTGCTTCACGCCATTGACGTGCAATTACAGGTGAAACAGGAAAACCATTTTCAGCGTAATCAATTGCGCGTTTGAATAATTGAGCAAATGGTAACTTTCCAAACTTGCGAGACAAGTCAATCCAACCCGCGACCATGCCTGGAACCGTGACCGTATTCCAACCGATTAAATCCATCGCTGATTTGCCGGCAAAATACTCAGGCTTCCATGCCGCAGGAGCACGACCAGAAGCATTTAAGCCATGTAGCTTTTTTCCATCCCACAGAATGGCAAAGCCATCTCCACCTATGCCATTCATCGTGGGTTCGACAACGGTGAGGGTAATCGCTGTAGCTAATGCAGCATCCACTGCATTGCCTCCATTTTGGAGTACCTCAATTCCAGCTTGAGTTGCTAGCGGTTGAGAGCTAGCAACGGTATTTCTGGCCAGAACAGGAGCGCGGCCACCACCAAAGGGAGGGGAAATCAACATAGTAAGTCTTCTAGTTATGCAATGCGGTTACGAAAGAATCCATTAATCAATTTTAATATTAGAGGCCTTCACAATCTTTGCCCACTTTTCATGTTCAGCAATTGTGATCTCAGCTAATTTTTCTGAATTGGCAAACTGAGGATGGATACCTTGATTAGCTAACTTAGTTTTAAAGTCTGGGTTTGTCAGAATCTTGCGAATTTCTCTTTCCAGGCGTGCAACTATTGCAGGTGAAGTTCCTTTAGGTGCGTAGATGGCAAACAAATTCTCCACATCGAATTTTTTCATGCCATCTTGCTCAAAGGTAGGAACGTTAGGCATCAAAGGTGAGCGCTCTGAAGAGGCAATTGCGATTGGCCTTAGCTTACCGCTTTGAATATGTGGCAAAGATGCTGTAATGCTGTCAAACATCATCAAAGTATTGCCAGCGATTAAATCAGGCAATGCAAAGCTGCTACCTTTATAGGGGATGTGTACCCCGGTAGCGCCTATACGCTGCATAAATAATTGGGACTCTAGATGAGATAGGGTGCCATTGCCTTGTGATGCGTAATTAAAGTTGCCGTTCTTGGATTTAATAAATGCAATTAGTTCGGTCATATTCTTGGCGGGAACGCTTGGATTCACCTCTAAGACATGAGGTACTGAACCCACTAGTGCTACGGAAACAAAGTCTTTTTGCAAGGAAAAGGGCGGGTTGTTAAAAAGGGCTTGGGCAATTGCCTGATTTGTTAAGGCGCTAAAGTGAATTGTGTAGCCATCTGGATTTGCTTTGGCTGCAGCAGTCATGCCAATCATTCCGCCACCGCCGGGTTTGTTTTCAATTACCACCGCCTGACCCAAGGCATCTCCCAATGGTGCAGCAATGCTACGTGC